>WNFF01000981.1_pt1 | contig 22466 bp, 20 predicted proteins | sample 5400441 | NCBI WGS metagenome assembly WNFF01 (sample SAMN13153345, study PRJNA577476) | soil metagenome | isolation source: 120 cm saprolite under Douglas fir tree site 2 hole 3 replicate 1 | place: USA:California | collected 2015-04-18
GGCGGCACCGTCATGGTCGAGGCCTGGGCCGACCGGCGGCGCGTGCTTTATTGCCCGGTCACCAGGGGCGAATGGTACGTGCTGCTCACCTGCACGGCGCGCGATGCGTCCGCGCGCGCGACGCCGATCGATCCCGCCGTGTGGGCAAGATCCTTTCCATGGATGCGCGACCTCCTCGAGCGCATGCGACGAGACGCCGATTGGGAGCAGGCGCGCTGGGACCGCTTCCAGACCATCCGATTGAAGCGCTGGTCGGTCGGCCGGCTCGCCATCCTGGGCGACGCGGCCCATGCGATGCCGCCCTATCTCGCCCAGGGCGCCGGCCACGCAATGATGAACGCGCTCGGCCTCGCGGCGGCGTTGCAGGAGGCGCCGGACCTGGAGACCGCGTTGAACCAGTGGGAGCGCCGCGAGCGGCCGCTGACCGAGCACACGCAGCGCTGGACGCGCATCTACGGCACGACCATGTTCCTGCCCACGCCGCTGAAGAAAATCTCCATCCTGGTCGAGCAGAAATTTCCCTGGGTGGCGGCGCAATACGCGCGCACCGCCAACCACGTGCCGACGGGTTGTGGGGCGGCGGATGTCGGAAATATCTAGGCCGTAGGTTGGGTCAAGCTCTTGCGAGACCCAACATCGCGAGCACAGAGCTTGTGGTGTTGGGTCTCGCTCCGCTCGACCCAACCTACGAAGAAAGCACTACAAAAACCGCGTCGGCCAGAGCAGCGTGCGCCACATGTGCGCCGAGGGACTGTTGTCGAGCCCGAGGCCTTCCTTCGGCTGCTTGAAATTGCGGCCGATGATATCGGTGAAGTCGTCGAGGTTCACCTTGGCGTTGGGATCGAACGAGTAGATGTCGTTCACGCAGATCAGCCGCGCCGTCATGTAATGCTTGTGTTCGCGCGCGCGCTCGTATTCCGCGACGATGTAGGGCTCGGGCTGGTAATCGGCGCCGAACTGCTTCACGTAGGCGTCGGGATACTTGTAGCCGACCGATTCATCGGGAAAGAAGCGCAGCGCCTGGTGCGCGCGCACCGCCCAGCTCACTTCCTCGTCCACATAGGGCTCGATCATCTGCGCGCCCCAGTAGCCGTGATCGCAGCGGATGAAGCCGACCACCGCGATGTCGTGCAGCAGGCAGGCGAGAACCACTTTCTCGTCGTAGCCGCCCTTGAGCGCGTGCGTCGCGCTTTGCAGGAGATGGTTCATGGAGGCGAAGCGGCAGCGGAAATAGTCGACCAGCGTCGGCTTCTCCGGCATCTGCGGAAGGCGCGGATCGGCGCCCATCAGCATGTACTTGCCGGGGTTCTTGGCCATGAGCGAGGCCCCGCTCTCCATCTCGACCTTCCCGTCGGCCAGATTGAAGAGCACGGACTTGGTGATGATGTGCTCGAGCTCATGCATCATCTGCTCTTCGAGCGCGTCCGCGCGCTCGGACAGCGTTGCCGTCTTGGCCTGGGCCTGACCGTTCATCGTGCGCACTCCCGCTGCTGCTTTGTCCTTTTTTAGCATGTTCGCCCAAAGGCGCTGAGAAAAATTTGACCGTAGTTTGCAGCCTCCCGCGACCGGCAAACTTGACACCGGTCCGCCGCTCCAGTTGGGTCCCGCCTCGGTTCCGCTCTGCTCGAGGACGTTGTGACAGGCACGGCCGGTGCGTTGGCGAGATTCGGGCTGGATCGCCCGCGCGGGCTTCTCGCCTGGACGATCCTGATCGGGACGCTCGTGCGTCTCGCGGCGGCCGCACTCACCGGCAGCACCTACGCCGAGGCCTACTACCTGAGTGTCGGGCGCCATTTTGCGCTGAGCTATTTCGATCAGCCGCCGTTGTCGCTCTGGCTCATCTGGGCGACGATGAAGCTCACCGGCTCGGACAGCGTGTTCGTGTTGCGGGTCGCTTTCATTCTTCTCTTCATCCTCACGAGCTGGCTGGTCTACCGCCTGGGCGCGTCGCTCTTCGATGAACGCGTGGGCGCGTTCGCGGCGCTGCTCCTCAATATCTCGCCGCTCTTCACGCTCGGCATCGGCGAGTGGCTGCTCACCGAAGGTCCGCTGATGCCGGCCGTGCTCGGTTTCGCTCTCTGCCTTGCGCGGCTGGCATTCGGGCCACCGGCCGACCGCAGGCTACTCCTCTGGGCGGCGGCAGGCTTCTGCATAGGCCTCGCGATGCTGTCGAAATATTCGGCGGTGCTGGTCGCGGGCGGCGCCGGTCTCTTTGCGCTGAGCAAGCCCGAGTATCGCCGGTGGTTTCTCACGCCCGGGCCGTATCTGGCTCTGGTGGTTGCGGTCGTGGTGTTCAGCCCGGTACTGATCTGGAACTGGCAGCATCACTGGGTGTCGTTCGGATTTCAGGGCGGCCGCCTCGGCGAGCCGGATGCCGAGTCTCGTGGCTTGTACCTCCACGGCCTGATCGAGAGCCTTGGAGGCCAGTTCCTGGCCATCGGACCCTGGATATGGATCCCGATGGTCCAGATCTTCGCGGCCGCCCTCGCCAGGGGCCCGCGCGATGCCCGATCCTGGCTTCTGTGCTGCACCGGCGGCCCGACGATCGTCCTTTTCACGCTCGTGGCCTTGGTGACCTCGGGCGGCGGCTCGCGCTTCCACTGGCAAGCGCCCGGATATCTCCTGTTGTTTCCGCTCACGGCGCATGTGCTGGCCCAAAATCTCTTGCGCGGAAATCGGATTTCACCGCTGTGGCTGCTCGGCTCGACCGTGGCGACGGCGCTGGTGATCGTCGTGCTGGTGAGCGAGGTCGCGACCGGCTGGATGCAGCGCTTCGCCGCGAGCCTGTCGCCGCGCTGGGCATCCATTCACGATCCGACGATCCAGATGACCGACTGGACGGAGCTGCGGGACGAGTTGAAGCGGCGCGGGCTCATCGAGCAGCCGAATCTTTTCGTGGTCACGACCCATCGGTACTTCGCGGGCAAGGCCGACGTCGTGCTGGGGCGGTGGTTGCCGACGGCCTGCCTTTGCGATGATCCGCGCGACATCGCGTTCGGATGGGATCACCGCCGGTCCCTCGGCTGGAATGCCGTGATCGTCGGGCCGAACTTGTCGTCCGCCGCCGTTCGAGACGATTACGGAAAGTTCTTCGGCAAGATCGACGCGCTTGCCGACGTCGCGATTCATCGCGCCGGAGAAACCGTTCTCACCCTCAACACTTATTACGCAACCGACTACCGGCAGCCCTATCCGCTGCCCATCGAGCCGCGTCATTGAAGCATTGCGCGTTCGAAGGGAACTCGCGTCTCTCCCCATTCATGCCGCAAATGACGCCGAGAGAAGGCCGCATCCGCAGCCTTGCGAGTGCAGGCTCGGAGTGGTGGTATCTCCCCCGACGATCATCAGTCGTCCGCCACCTGCGCCCGATCGGGAAGTAGGACAGCCTTGGCTGCGGTCATCGATACATCACTGACGTCCGAACGCGCGCCGCCTGCCGCGAGCGTGTCCGACGCCGCCGGCGTTCCGCTCGTCGTTGCGCTCGAGGGGACATTGCTCCGCGCCAATCCGCTGGTCGAAGCCGTCGTCCGGCTGGCGTGCTCGCGCCCGCTCGAGGCCGCCAGGATCGCCCTATCGGGGTGGAGCGGACAGAAGCCGCTCAGCCAAGCCGTCGCGGACCGCGGTTTGTTGGATGTGGACTCACTGCCGCTCGACGCCGACATGCTGGAGCACATGCGCGACGAAAAGGCGCGCGGACGCAAAGTGTTTCTCGCGTCCCACGCAGATAAGACGATCGCGGACGCCGTGGCGGCGCGGCTCGGCTTCGTCGACGGAGTGCTGGCGGCGCAAGAGAATTCGCCCGGCGACGGACGTCGCGAGATGCTGATTCGACGGTTCGGAGAGAAAGGCTTCGATTACGTCGGTTCGCCAAACGATGGTTCTGTGGCGAGCGCGGTTCGCCCGGGTCGTCCAATCACGGCCGCGACCATCGCGCGCGCCCTTCGGCTGCATCAATGGGTCAAGAACCTGCTCCTGTTCGTGCCGCTGGTGCTCGGTGGGATGGCAGGCAATTATCCGATCGTCCTGCGGGTGGTCCTCTGCTTCGTGGCGTTCGGGCTTCTCGCGTCCACGATGTACCTCGTCAACGACATCGTCGACGTGGCCGACGACCGGCGGCACCACCTCAACAAGGACAGGCCGATAGCGAGCGGCGATCTCCCGACCCGCGTCGCGGGCTGGATGATCCTTCTCGGCCTCGCGCTCGGGCTCGGCACCGCCGCGATGCTGGGCTGGCCGCTGTTTTTCGCGTTCGCCGGCTACGCCGCCATGTCGCTCGCCTACTCGGTCGCGTTGAAGCGGATTCCCATCCTGGACGTGAGCACGCTCGCCGGATTTTACGCGTGGCGGCTCGTCATCGGCATCCTGGCCGCGCATGTCGAGCCTTCTTCGTGGCTTCTCATGTTCGCGCTCGCATTCTTTCTCTCGCTCTCGCTCGCCAAGCGATATACCGAGATCGCGCGCATCGACGCGTTCGCCGCCGCACCGGTGATCGGGCGGGGCTACCGGAGCGGCGACAGCCAGTTCCTGATGATGCTCGGTGTCGCCTCGGGAGCCTCTTCGATCCTCATTTTCGTGCTCTATCTGATCCACGGCGCTTTCGAAGCCGCCTATTTCACCGAGCCACAAGCGCTTTGGATCTGCCCGCCGATATTCTTCCTTTGGCTCTGCCGCATCTGGCTCTTGAGCGGACGCGGCGAACTGCACGACGATCCGGTCATCTTCTCGCTCAGGGATCCGGTGAGCCTCTTTCTCGGCGCCTTGGCGGCGGGCGCCGTGCTGATCGCGCTCGTGGCGTGATCGCCGAAGGCACGGCTTCACATCGCATATCGGCGCGTGGACCGGGGCAGGGAATTCCGATATTTTCCCGCTCCACCACGAACGGATCCGACCCACAGAAATCCGAGGGAAGCGCCATGCGACGGATATCGCTCCTTGCCTGCCTCAGCCTTGCGGGAATGCTCGTGAGTGCCTGTCCTGCGGAGGTGGCGGCCCAAAGCGCGGCCAGCCTGACCGGACAGGTGTCCTCGACCGAAGAAGGCGCCATGGAGGGCGTACTGGTCAGCGCCCGGAAGGACGGCGCGACCATCACCACGACGGCCGTCACCGACAACCAGGGCCGCTACAGCTTCCCGGCCGACCGGCTCATGCCCGGCCGCTACACGATCTCGATCCGCGCCATCGGCTACAAGCTCGACGGACCGAAGAACGTCGAGGTGCAGGCGGGCGCCACCGCCGACCTCAAGCTCAGCAAGACCAAGAATCTTTCGGCGCAGCTCTCGAACGGCGAATGGCTGATGAGCCTGCCGGGCGCCGACAACCAGAAGGCTTTTCTGACGCAGTGCGTGGGCTGCCACACGCTCCAGCGCATCGTCGGCTCGACGCACGGCGCCGAGGCGTTCGAGGAGATCTTCCTGCGCATGGCGCGCTATTCGCCGGGATCGTCGCCGCAGCATCCGCAGCCGCTGCTGCCCGGTCCGCGCGGCGAGCGGCCGGCCGTCACCGGCGCCGCCGCCAAGGCGGCCGCGCAGTACCTCGCCGGCATCAATATGAGCAACGCGGAGACCTGGGAGTTTCCGCTCAAGACGCTGCCGCGGCCGAAGGGCCGCTCCACCAAGGTGCTGATCACCGAATACGACCTGCCGCGCAAGGAGGCGATGCCGCATGACGTCGTCGTCGATCGCGACGGCGCGGTCTGGTACTCCGACTTCGGCCACCAGTTCGTCGGCGAGCTCGATCCGAAGACCGGCAAGGTGGTGGACTATGCGATTCCCGTGCTCAAGCCGGAGCAGCCCAAGGGCGGTCTCGACCTCGAGCTCGATCCCGACGGCAATCTCTGGCTCTCATTGATGTACCAAGCCGGCATCGCCAAGATCGACCGTAAGAGCAAGGCGGTGCAGACGTTCCCGTTCCCCAAGGAGTGGCAGTCGCCCTCGACGCAGGCCTCGATGGTGTCGCCGAGCCACATGAACGTCGACGGCAAGGTCTGGACCAACAACCAGGAGGACCACTTCTCCTATCGGCTCGACGTCGCGAGCGGCCGCTGGGAGAACGTCGGCCAGGCCAAGGACCCGCGCGGCAAGCAGATCCGCGCCTACGGCATGCCGACCGATCAGGCCAACAACCTCTATCTCCTGGAATTCGGCGGCACGAGCATCGGCCGGCGCGACGCCAAGACCGGCGTCGTGACCATCTGGCCGACCCCGACCGCGGGCTCGCGGCCGCGCCGCGGCCGCATCGATTCAGAGAACCGGCTGTGGTTCGCCCAGTACGGCGCCAACGGCATCGGCCTGTTCGATCCGGAGAGCGCGACCATCAAGGAATGGCGGCTGCCGACGCCCTGGAGCGCGCCCTACGACGTCATCCCGACGAGAAAAGGCGAGGTGTGGACCGGCTCGATGCTCAACGACCAGGTGGCGCGGCTCGATCCGAAGACCGGCAACGTGGTCGAATACCTGCTGCCGCGCACCACCAACGTCCGGCGCGTCTTCGTCGACGACACCGGCGATCGGCCCGTGCTGTGGGTCGGCAGCAATCTCGGCGCGTCCATCATCAAGGTCGAGCCGCTGGATTAATGCTGAGCGCGTAGCCCGCATGGAGCGAAGCGGAATGCGGGGCAAGCCTCTCCGCGGATAGGGTGTCCCCGGATTTCGCTTCGCTCCATCCGGGCTACGGAAAACTCCCTTGTCCTCGCCGCCCTCACCGCCGCCCGCCATCGCTTCCGCAAGAGCGCGCCGCGCCCGGCTGAGCGGCATCGCGCTGATGTGCGGCGCGGTCGGCTGCTTCTCGTTCCTCGATGCGAGCGCCAAATATCTCGGCCGCCACATGGACATGCTGGAGGTGATATGGGCGCGCTACACCTTCGCGTTCCTCCTCGCGCTCATCGTCTACAACCCGCTCAGCCGTCCCGGCTTGATGCGCACGGCGCGCCCCGGCCTGCAGATCGGACGCTCGATCCTGCTGCTCGGCTCGACCGGGCTCAACTTCTTCGCGCTCAAATATCTGCCGCTCGACCAGGCGCTCGCCATCACGTTCTCGACGCCGTTCTTCGTGGCGGCCCTTGCCGGTCCAGTGCTGGGCGAATGGGTCGGCCCGCGCCGCTGGGCGGCTATCGGCGTCGGGTTCATCGGCGTGCTGGTGGTGACGCGGCCGGGATTCGGCGCGGTCCATCCGGCCGCCCTGCTCTCGACCGGCGCGGCGCTGTGCTACGCGGCCTATGCGCTCACGACCCGCATCCTGGCGCGCAGCGATTCGAACCAGACCACGCTGTTCTATTCGAACCTGGTCGGAGCCATCGTGATGCTGCCGGCCGTTCTCGTGGTCGGGACGCTGCCGGAGAATTTTCTCATCGGCGCCCTGATGGTGGCGACCGGCGCGCTCGCCAGCATCGGCCATTTCCTGCTCATCGTCGCGCACCGGTTGGCGCCGGCCTCGGTGCTCTCGCCGTTCATCTACAGCCAGCTCGTGTGGACGGTCGCGCTCGGCTACGTGGTGTTCGCCGACGTGCCGAGCCGATGGACGATGACCGGAGCCGGCATCGTGATCGCCTCCGGCCTCTATCTCCTCCACCGCGAACGGATCAGAGGCCCGCGCTAGCGCATGTCCCGGCGAAAGCCTGCCCCCGGACTTGATCCGGGGGTGGACACCGGTTCGCCGAAAAGGACATCCGCCAATGAATGAATCTAGAGCTGTGAGCTATGGCAGTCGCACCAGGACCGGAATGATGTCGGCGCGCTGCAAGTGCTCGAAAATTTCCGCGATCGGAACGGCCGCCAGGAAAATGATGGCATCCGCGAACGTGGTCGCCACCAGGCGCGGGCGCACCTCGAGAAGCTCGACGTCGTTCCACAAGGCCCAGCGCGGCCAGAAACGCGGCACCCGCACGAGGTAGCTGCGGTAGACGTCGCCGTGCGCGGCCAGAAGCAGCCGCTCTTCCCGCGTCACCACCATCGCGAAGACGAGCCAGGCAAAAAGCCCGGCCGCAATCGCCGGCGTGACGGCGCCGAGCTGCGCGCCGACCCCGACCGCGCCCAGGATCGAGAAGACATAGAGTGGATTACGGCTGACCGAGTAAGGGCCGAGCACGACCAGATCGTAGGTCTTGCGGCCGCCGATATAGAGCGCGCACCACGTGCGTCCGACGATGCAGATCGCCATGAGAACGACGCCGACCCAGTCGATCGCGTCGCAAACCGGTTTGCTCCAGCGCGAGGCGCCGAAGACGAAGAGCACGCCGAGGACCATCAACGCGAGCAGCAGCACGACCTTGCGGATCGTTTGCACCGGGCCGAGGGCCTCAGCTTGCGAGGAATTTTGGCTGGTGGTGGTCATTTGGCGCCGTCAGGGTCATGCCCGAGCCCTTTTGCGAGGTCAAGCCGCGAGCGGCGCCGGTGCGCAATTGCTGCACAACAGAGGTGCGTCGGCGACGTAAGGGCGGCGTGAAGAAAGGGGCTGTCTGCTCCCCTGCACCGGCGTCGCCGCGGCCGGTTGACAAATGCTTCCGGCCAAGCCTGATACCTCTGAACGGGCAGCCTTTGTCCCGCCCCACATCACCACCCTCGGGGTCGAAATTATGGCGAAGAAACCAGGCCGCGCGTCCGAGCCGGCGTCACGCGCGAACGTGAACGACGACATCGGCGAGGAGATGCGGCTGCGCATGTACGAGATGCAGGTGCTGCTGCGCGAATCCGAGCAGCGGGCGTTCGATCTCTTCCTGCAGAACCTGGTCAAGGGGACGAGCCATCTGTCGCTGGGGCAGGAGGCGGTCGCCACCGGCTTCGCCGCCGCCATGGGCCCGAAGGATCTGAGCTTCTGCACCTATCGCGGCCACGCCCACACCCTCGCCCGCGGCGTCCCGGTCGAGAAGGTGCTGGGCGAGCTCATGCAGCGCGACAACGGCCTGATGCGCGGCAAGGGCGGCTCCATGCATCTGACCTCGACCGAGCACGGCGTGATGGGCTCCTACGCCATCATCGGCGCGCATCTGCCGATCGCCTGCGGCGCGGCGCTGCGCGCGCAATACAAGGGCGAGGACGACGTCTCGGTCTGCTTCTTCGGCGACGGCACCACCAATATCGGCGCCTTCCACGAGGCGGTGAATTTCGCCGCCGTGTGGAAGCTGCCGGTGGTGTTCGTGTGCGAGAACAATCTTTACATGGAATATACGCCGATCGGCGACGTCACGGCGGTCGAGCATCCGGCCGCGGACCGCGCGGCGGCCTACGGGCTCGAGCGCATCGTCATCGACGGCAACGACGCCGACGTGGTTTTTCGCACGGCGCGCGCGGCTTACGCGCGCGCCCGCGCCGGCGAGGGCCCGTCGCTCGTCGAATGCATGACCTACCGGTACAGCGGCCATTCGCGCGCCGACCCAGCCAAATACCGCCCCGAAGGCGAGCTGGAGAAATGGAAAGCGCGCGACCCGATCAAGATCTATCGCGAGCGCCTCAAGCAATTCGGCATCGGCGACGCGGTGATCGCCAAGATCGACGCCCAGGTGCGCCAAGTGGTCGACGCCGCGACCGAGGCCTGCAAGGCGGCCGGCCCGCCGCCCGCCGATATCCTGTGCACCGACGTCTACGCCGATGGAGGCTGGGCATGGCGGAACTGACCTATCGCGACGCGGTCGCGCGCGGCATCGCCCAGGAGATGACGCGCGATCCCGACGTCATCTTCTTCGGCGAGGACGTCGGCAAGGCCGGCGGCGTGTTCAAGGCGACGGTCGGCCTCTACGAGCAGTTCGGGCCGAGGCGCGTGCGCGACACGCCGATCTCCGAGCAGGCGATCCTGGGCGCCGCCATGGGCGCGGCGATGACCGGCTTGAAGCCCATCGCCGAGATCATGTTCTCCGATTTTCTCGCGGTCTGCTTCGACTATATCGCGAACGAATTTCCCAAAAGCCGCTACATGTCGAACGGCCAGCTCAAGTGTCCGCTCGTCGTGCGCACCGGCAACGGCGCCGGCAGCCGCTTCGGCGCGCAGCATTCGCAGAGCGTCGAGAACTGGGCGATGATGATCCCCGGCCTCAAGGTGGTGGCGCCGTCGAGCCCGCGCGACGTCATCGGCCTGATGGCGGCGGCGGTGCGCGACCCCGATCCGGTGATCTTCTTCGAGCACAAGTCGCTTTATGCCACCAAGGGCGAGGTGCCGGACGGCGAGATCGTCGACACGCTCGGCAGCGCCAGGATCTTGCGGCCCGGCAAGGACGCGACCATTTTGGCGCTCGCCCTCATGGTGCCGCGCGCGCTCGACGCGGCCGCGAAGCTCAAGGCGGAGCACGGGGTCGAATGCGAGGTGATCGACGTGCGCTCGCTCGTTCCGCTCGACATGCAGACGATCCTCGGCTCGGTCGGCCGCACCCACCGCCTGTTCACGGTCGAGGAGAACCCGCGGCTGTGCGGCTGGGGCGCCGAGATCGTCTCGATCGTCGCCGACGAGGCGTTCTACGACCTCGACGGGCCGCCGGTGCGCATCACCACGCCGCACGTGCCGCTGCCCGCGGCCGACATTCTGGAAGACATGATCCTGCCGACCGTCGATCGCATCGCCGATACGGTGCGGCGGCAGCTTTCGGCGTGACACATCAACAATAGGTGTCCCATGTATGAAAATCTGCTCGCGAATGTCCCGACCGATCTCTGGATCGGCGGCAAATGGAAGAAGTCCTCCGACGGCGCGCGCTTCGACGTGATCGACCCCGCGACCGAGAACAAGATCACCTCGGTGGCGAGCGCGAGCCTCGACGACGCCAAGGCGGCGGTCGACGCCGCGTCCGGCGCCTTCGAGGGCTGGGCGGGCCGCAAGCCGCGCGAGCGCGGCGAGATCCTGCGCAAGGCCTACGAGGTCATCATGGCGCAGAGCGAGCGGCTCGCGAAGCTGATCACGCTGGAGAACGGCAAGGCGCTCTCCGACTCGCGCGGCGAGGTCGCCTATGCGGCGGAGTTCTTCCGCTGGTACGCCGAGGAAGCGGTGCGCGCCATCGGCCAGGTGTCGCGCGCCCCCTCCTCCGGCGCCCGCATCTTCGTGCACCACAAGCCGGCGGGCGTCGCCGTGCTGGTGACGCCGTGGAATTTCCCCGCCGCGATGGCGACGCGCAAGATCGGCCCGGCGCTCGCCGCCGGCTGCCCGGTCGTGCTCAAGCCCGCCTCCGAGACGCCGCTCACCATGCTGGCGCTGATGCCGCTGCTCGAGGAAGCCGGCGTGCCGGCGGGCGTCGTCAACGTCATCCCGTCGCGCCGCTCCGGCCCGGTGGTGAGCGCGATGCTGCACGATCCGCGCGTGCGCGTCGTCTCCTTCACCGGCTCGACCGAGGTCGGCCGCAAGCTCCTGCACGAGGCGGCCGACAACGTGGTCAAGCCCGCCATGGAGCTCGGCGGCAACGCGCCCTTCATCGTGTTCGAGGACGCCGATATCGACGCCGCGATCGACGGCGCCATGATCGCGAAGATGCGCAACATGGGCGAGGCCTGCACGGCCGCGAACCGGTTCTACGTGCACGAGAAGATCCACGACGCCTTCGCCAAAAAGCTCACCGACAAGATGTCGTCGCTCAAGATGGGCAACGGGCTCGACGACGGCGTCGCGCTCGGCCCGCTGGTCAACGCCGAAGGCCTCGACAAGGTGAAGGAGCTGGTCGCCGACGCCGTGAAGAAGGGCGCGAAGATCCTCACCGGCGGCAAGGCGCCGGACGGCAAGGGCTACTTCTATCCCGCCACCGTGCTCGACAACGTGCCGGACGGCGTAAAAATGCTCAACGAGGAGATTTTCGGCCCGGTCGCCGCGATCCAGACGTTCAAGTCGGAGGACGAGGTGATCGGGCGCGCCAACGACACCGAATACGGCCTCGTCGCCTACCTCTATACCAAGGACCTCACGCGCGGCATGCGCGTCTCCGAAAAGCTCGACTTCGGCATGATCGGCTTGAACCGCGGCCTCGTGTCCGATCCGGCGGCGCCGTTTGGTGGCACCAAGCAGAGCGGCCTCGGCCGCGAAGGTGCGCACGAGGGCCTGCTGGAATTCATGGAGACGCAATACGTCTCGCTGACCTGGTGAGCCTTTCGGGAGAGACGCAATGAGCAGAGCGGCCGCCATCCTGTGCGCCGCGGTCGCGGCCGCGCCGCTCGGCCTGGGCAGCGCGAGCGGCCAGTCCGGCCCGCAAGGCGATGCGCAGCGCATCGTCGGGGCCTGGCGCTATATCGGCACGACGATCGACGGCAAGCCGCGGCCGGGCCGCGGCGACAATCCGAAGGGCATCATCTTCTACACGGCGGGCGGCCACATGGCGGCGCAGATCGCGCCCGACCGCAAGCTCAAGATGGCGGGCCGCGAGCCGACGCCCGACGAGGCGAAAGCGGCGCTCGCCGACTACATCGCCTATTTCGGCACCTATACGCTCGACGAGCGCAGCCGCGCGGTCACGCATCATCGTCAGGGCAGCGTGCAGCCCGACGGCATGCCCGACCTCGTGCGCCGCTACGAATTCGTCGGCGATCGACTCATCCTGCGTCCGCCGAACAGCACGCAGGAGATCACGTGGGAGCGGATCAAATAACCCCATGGACGTCCTGATGCCGCAGCTCGGCGAGACCGTCGCCGAGGGCAAGATCACGAAATGGTTCAAGTCGGCGGGCGACAAGGTCGCGCCGGGCGACAACCTGTTCGAGATCGAGACCGACAAGGTGTCGATGGAGGTGCCCGCGACCGAGGCCGGCATCCTGGCGGAGGTGCGTGTCGCCGCGGGCGAGGTCGCGCCGGTCGGCGCCGTGGTGGCGGTGATCTCCGGCAGCGGCGCGGCGGTGACGCCCGCGCCCGCAAAAGCGCCGGCCGCGCCCACGCCCGCGCCGAAGGCCCCGGTGGCGCCGAGCCGCGCGCCCGACGCGACCGCCGCGGTCGCCGCCGCACCCGCGCCTGCGCGGCCCATCGCGCTCGATCCGTTTCGCGAGGTGCGCAGTCCCGAGCGCAATTTTGGGCCCGCGAAGCTCGCGAGCGGCGTCGCGGTCAGCCCGCTCGCCCGGCGGCTCGCCGCGCAGGCCGCCATCGATCTCGGCCGGCTCGCGCCGTCGGGAGCGCACGGCCGCATCCTCGCGCGCGACGTCGAGACCGCGATCGGCAACCGAGCCGCGCCGGCCGCGCGCTCGACCGGGCCGTCCGTCGACAAGGTCAAGGCGCTGTACGAGCCCGGCAGCTACGAGGAAGTGCCGCTCGACGCCATGCGGCGCACGATCGCGGCGCGGCTGATCGAGGCGAAGCAGACGATCCCGCACTTCTATCTCTCCGCCGACGTGACCATCGAGCGGCTCATCTCCGTGCGCGAGGAGGCGAACGCCGGGGCAAAGAAGGACGCGGACGGCAAGCCGGCGTTCAAGCTCTCGCTCAACGATTTCGTCATCAAGGCGTGGGGGCTCGCGCTCGGGCGCGTGCCGGCCGCGAACGCGGTGTGGGCCGACGACCGCATCCTGCGTTTCCGCCATGCCGACATCGGCGTCGCGGTCGCGATCGAGGGCGGCCTGCTCACGCCGGTGATCCGCGAGGCCGAACGCAAGGCGATCCTCGACATCTCGGCCGAGATGCAAAACCTCGTCGAGCGCGCGCGGGCGCGCCGATTGAAGCCGCACGAATACCAGGGTGGCGCGAGCGCGATCTCCAATCTCGGCATGTACGGCATCCGCGAGTTCGCGGCGATCATCAATCCGCCGCAGTCGACCATCCTGGCGGTCGGCGCCGGCGAGCGGCGGCCGGTCGAGAGCGAGGACGGCTTCCGTTTCGTGAGCCAAATGACGGTGACGCTCTCATGCGATCACCGCGTGGTCGACGGCGCGCTCGGCGCCGAGCTGTTGGGCGCGTTCAAGCATTTCATCGAGCACCCGGTCGGGCTGATGATTTGATGCCTGCCCAAAACCTCGGCCTCGTAGGGTGGGCAAAGGCGCGAAGCGCCGTGCCCACGCGATGGTGGGCACGGCGCGCGCATGATTTTTTCCCGCGTGGATAGAGGGTGCAGCGCGCCTTTGCCCACCCTACGGTGCCCGCTTGCGCGGGCGACGACGGTGTCCGTGGGGCACCCTACTCCGCCGTGACGTGATTGCGGAATGCGATCGGCGAATCGATGTTCGTCAAGGGCTCGATGCCGACGCCGACGCCGCGGATGAGGATGTCGCCGTAATTGAGGATGCGGCCCATGATCGACTGATCGACGTCGATGCTTTCCACCTTGTCGAGATGCATCTCGATGGTGTGGCGGCGGATGAAGCCGCGCTTGTAGATGATGCGCCGGTCGGTCACCGCGATCTCGGTCGTCCACCGCTTGAACCAGGCCATGAACAGCGCGACCGCGGCGCACGCGAACAGAAATCCGGCGATCCAGATCCACAGCCGGTAGGCGCTCACCGGCTGCAGGGCCATCCAATAGGCCGCGCCGCCGAGAACAAGAAGGACGAAGCCCGGGATATAGAGGATCCAGTGAATCTTCGTGGCATACCGGACGTTTTCACCCGGCTGCAGCACGCTGGCGACGTAGCTCATCGAATCCTCCGCGTTCGCGAACCGGTACGGTATTGCGGTCGGCGGCGGTTCGTCTACACCCTCGCGGCGCTTCGGCGCCGCGCGCCTCCATCCGGGCTACCAAGCGCCAGACGCATTGCAACCCGTTGCCTCGCCGCCCTAGATTGGCCGCGCCGGCAGCAGCCGCATAGTCTCGGCGAAAGGGAGAACACGGAATGGCGAGCGAGAAGCCCGACATATTGCTGGTCGGGGCGGCGAAACCGGTCATCGTCGACGGGCTCGCGGCGGACTTCCATCTGCACAAGCTCAACGAGGCCAAGAATCGCGACGCCTTCTTGGCGGGCGTTGCCGACAAGGTGCGCGGCTTCGCGGTGACGGCGAGCAACATCTCGATCGACGGGCCGCTGATGTCGCGCTTCCCGCGCCTCGAGATCGTGTCGAGCTTTGGGGTCGGCTACGACCATGTCGACGCCAAGTGGGCGGGCGAGCACGGCATCGTCGCCACCAACACGCCCGACGTGCTCACCGAGGAGGTGGCCGACACCGCGCTCGGGCTCGTGCTCTGCACCGTGCGCGAGTTTTCGCAGGCCGAGCGCTATCTGCGCGCCGGCAAATGGATGGAGAAGAACTATCCGCTCACCAAGGCGACGCTGCGCGATCGCACGGTCGGCATGGTCGGCATGGGACGCATCGGTCAGGCGATCGCGCGGCGGCTCGCGGCGTTCGGCGTGCCGGTCGTCTACCATAGCCGCAAGCCGCAGCCGGGCGTGTCGTACCGGCACTATCCGAAACTTCTCGACATGGCGCGCGACGTCGACACGCTGCTGGTGATCGTGCCGGGCGGCGCGGCGACGCAGAACATGATCAACGCGCAGGTGCTCGAGGCGCTCGGGCCGAACGGCATCCTCATCAACATGGCGCGCGGCTCGGTGGTGGACGAGCCGGCGCTGATCACGGCGCTGCAGGAGCGAAAAATCTATTCGGCCGGGCTCGACGTGTTCGTCAACGAGCCCGAGGTGCCGAAGGAGCTCTTGGCGATGGACAACGTCGTTCTGTTTCCCCATCTCGGCTCGGCGTCGGTGTGGACGCGCACCAAGATGGATCAGCTCGTCGTCGACAATCTCAAGTCCTGGGCGGCCGGCAAGGGCCCGCTCACGCCGGTGCCGGAGACGCCCTGGCCGCCGAAAAAACGAAACTGAAATTTTTGCGAGGACCGAACCATGCGCCGCGCCGTCCTGATCGCCCTCGGCATCGCCGCTCTCGTCCCGGCCGCGCACGCGCAGCAGGGACCGAGCGAGGCCGCCAAGAACATGGCGAGCGGCAGCTGGGAATTCTCCAACGCCGACCGCGACAAGCGCTGCACCATTTTTTTCAAGACCGACTCCGGCACGGTCGGCATGAAGCTCGAATTCGACAAGGCCTGCGCTGGCGTCTTCCCCTTCATCAAGGAGATCGCCGGCTGGACCATCGCGGAAAACGATTTCCTCCGCCTGCTCGACGCGAAGGGCAAGCCGGTGCTCGAGTTCAGCGAGGTGGAATCCGGCATGTACGAGGCGCCGAAGCCGGGCGAAGGCATCTTGTTCATCCAGACCGCCGCCGCGGTCGGCCCGCCGCCGAAGGCCGCCGATCAGATGCTCGGCGACTGGACGCTGGTGCGCGGCACCGCCAAGACGCTGTGCACGTTCACCCTCGCCGACACGCCCGCCGGATCCGATCTCGCTCTCAAGCTCAAGCCGGGCTGCGACGTCTCCGTGACGCGGTTCGCGCCGGTGGCGTGGCAGATGGACCGCGGCGAGCTCGTGATCCGGAACGCGCGCAGCCAGACCTGGCGGTTCGAGGAAGGCGACACGGGGGCGTGGCAGCGCGTGCCCGAAGGGCCCGAGCCCATCCTGCTGATCCGGCCGTAGCCGCGCGGGACAATACGTCCACTTTCGCCCGAACATGCCTCGATCCAGGATGGAGGCACCATCGGATCGAAGGGACTCCTCAATCATGCGTTTCGGAATTCTCAAAGCCCTGCTTGCCGCCATTCCCCTCGTGTTCCTCGCCGTGTCGGGCGATGCCGCCCACGCGCAAACCGCGCGACCCGTCAAGATCATCGTCCCCTCGACGGCGGGCGGCGGCGCCGACGTGCTGGCGCGCCTCCTCGCCGATCAGATCAGCCGGACGCAAGGCGCACCCTCGTGGTCGAGAACCGCCCGGGCGCCAGCAACACGATCGGAACCGAAGCCGCCTCGCGCGCGGCGCCGGACGGCCAGACGCTGCTGGTCAGCACGCCCGAATTCGTCATCAACGCGCATCTCAAGAAGCTCAGCTACGATCCGCTCGCCAGCTTCGAGCAGGTCTGCTACCTGGTGCGCTCGCCGCAGCTTCTCGTCGTGCACAGCGCCTCGCCGTTTCGCACGCTCGCCGACCTCATGGCGGCGGCGCGCGCCAAGCCGGACGAGCTCACGATCGCGAGCGCCGGCCCCGCCTCGAGCCCGCACGTGATCCTGGAAGGCCTCAAGCGCGCCGCGTCGGTGAATTTCACCTATGTGCCGTATCAGGGCTCGACCCCGGCGGTGAATGCCCTGCTGGGCGAGCATTTGACCGCGGTGCTGGCGAGCTACCCGAACGTCGCGGAGTACATCCGCTCCGGCAAGCTGCGCGCGCTCGCCACGTCTTCGCGCACGCGGATCGAGCAGATGCCCGACGTGCCGACCATCACCGAGACCGGCGTGGCGAAGGTCGACGCCGATATCTGGTTCGGCCTGGCGGCGCCGGCGAAGACTCCCAACGACGTGCTCTCCCGCCTCGCCGGCTGGTTCGCGGCCTCGCTGAAGGATCCCGATGTCCAATCGAAGCTCGTCGCGCAAGGGCTGTTTCCGGTCGGCACCTGCGGCGCCGAATTCGCAACCTTCATTCGCCAGCAATACGACGAATACGGCCGTGTGATCCGCGAGGCGAATATCAAGTCGGAATGACGAAGCTATTTTAGGCCCGGCGCCTTGCCGGCCGGCCAGTTTTGACGGAGAATCGCGCCATCGCCGCAGCGATGGAGGTTCTTTCCATGGACATCATCCCGCTGGGTCCGGGCTTCGCCGCCGAATTGCGCGGCGTCACGTTGGCCGACATCGCGGCGGATGACGCCGCCTACGCGGCGGCGCGCGCCGCGTTCGAGGAGCATTCGGTCATCGTCTTCCGCGACCAGGAGGTGACCGACGAGGCGCAGCTCGCCTTCTCGCGCCGGTTCGGTCCGCTCGAAGTCACAAAAGTCGGCTCGATCGGCCACGGCACCAACCTCGTGATCCTCAGCACGATCGACGAGAACGGCAAGGTCGTGCCGGCGGACCACCGGCTCGCGTTGCGCAACAAAGCCAACCAGCTCTGGCACACCGACTCGACGTTCAAGCGCGTGCCGGCGCTCGCCTCGGTGCTCTCCGCGCGCATCATCCCGGCGCGCGGCGGCGAGACCGAATACGTCTCCACGCGGCTCGCCTGGGAGCGGCTCGATGCGGGCCTGCGCCACAAGCTGGAAAAATCCTTCGCGTGGCACGACTACGCCCATTCCCGTAAGCAGATCGCGCCCGACCTCGCGAGCGCAGAGGAGCGCGCCGCGCTGCCGCCGCAGTGCTGGCGCCTCGCCTGGAAGAACCCGGCGAACGGCCGCACCGCGCTCTACATCGCCTCGCACGCCTATGCGATCGAGGGCGTGGAAGAGACCGCGGCGCAGAAGCTGCTCGGCGAGCTGATGGCGGCCGCGACCGCGCCGGGATCGAGCTACGCGCACAGCTGGCGCAAGGGCGACGTCGTCATGTGGGACAACCGCGCGACGATGCACCGTGGCCGGCCGTGGCCCGCGCACGAGGCGCGAGTCATGGTGCGCACCACGATCTCGGCAACCGCGGTCGACGGCCTCGAGAGCATGCGTCCGCCCTCACGGCAGGCGGCGGAGTAGCTCTCTCACTCTTCCGGCTCGGTGGTGAACAGCAGCGGATAGCCCTTGCTGCGGCCCGCCTCGGTGCCGCGCGTCGCCTTCGACTCGGCGACGTCCTTGGCGTAGACGGCGACCACGCAGCTGCCGCGCCGATGCGCGGTGGTCATCACGCGATACGCCTGGTCCTCGTTCATGCGGAACTCGGACTTGAGCACCACGACGACGAACTCGCGCGGCGTGAAGTCGTCATTGACCAGGATGACCTTGTGCAGGCGCGGCCGTTCGGTCTTCGGCCGGACTTCGGTGCGCAGCTTGCTGGCGATCTTGCTCATCGCGGATCAATCCCGATGGCGGCGGGTACGGCGATAACATTTTCGCACGCGAAGGGTTGCAGGTCCATCCGCCGCGGCGGAGCCGCGGGCCCATCGGCACGCGCGACCCCATGGACAAGCTTCGGTCGTGCCGTACTATCGGCGGACAACAACAGACAACCAGGGAGGGTCCCATGTCGTGCGCTCTCAGGATCGCACTGTTCCTCGCGCCGCTTGTCTCGCTCATCGCCACGCCGGCTCCGGCCCAGCAGGCCATCACGCTGCATGGCGCGGTGCAGTTCAACGACGACCACGCCTTCAACAAGGCGCTGCTGAAGTTCGAGGAGCTGGTCAAGAAATACTACGGCAAGCCGATCAACTTCGTGCTCCACCGCAACAGCGAGCTGGGGCTGGAGAAGGACTACTTCGCCTACATGAACCAGGGCATCTCGGTCGACTACGGCATCGTGTCGCCGGCGCACATGTCGACCTTCTCCAAGGCGGCTCCCTTCATCGATGCGCCATTCCTCTTCCGCGACCTCGACCACTGGAACAAGGTGCTCGACCAGGACCTGCTCAAGCCGATCGCCGACGAGATCGCGCAGAAGGCCGACGTGATGCTCATCGGCTATGCGGGCGGCGGCGTGCGCAACATCTTCGTCAACAAGCCGGTGCGCAATCTCGCCGAGATGAAGGGCCTGAAAGTGCGCGTGCAGGGCGCGCCGATCTGGAGCCGGACCTTCTCGGCCATCGGCATGTCGCCGACCGTGATCGCCTACAACGAGATCTACAACGCCATCCAGAACGGCGTGATCAGCGCGGGCGAGAACGAGGCGGCGGGCGTCGAGCAGATGAAGTTCTTCGAGGTCGGCCCCAATCTCTCGATGACCGAGCACGCCATCACGATCCGGCCGATCTGCTTCTCCGGCAAGACCTTCAAGAAGCTGCCGCCCGACCTGCAGCAGGCGATCCTCAAGGCCGGCAAGGAGGCGGGCGCCTACGGCCGGCAGGTGGAATCCTCAGAGGACACCGCCAAGCTCGACGCGCTCGAAAAGGCCGGCAGGCTCAAGCGCGTGCCGTTCACCGACCGGGCCGAGATGAAGAAGCTGGTCGATCCGGTGATGGCGGCCTACGCCAAGGAGATCGGCGCCGAGACGATCTACGCGCAGATCAACGCCATCAAGTAGTCGCGCAGATGCGGCGCGGCCAAGGCCGCGCCGTCCGCGATCCTCCGATGAAGCGTCTCCTCGATCTCTATCATCGCCTGCTGACATGGCTGATGGTCGCCTCGGTCGCGATCCTCGTCTTCCCCGTGTCGCTGCAGGTCATCTCGCGCTACACCGCGCTCATTCCGAGCTACATCTGGACCGAGGAGATGTCGCGCTTCCTCTTCATCTGGATGGTGATGCTGGGCGCCATGGTCGGCATCCGCGAGGGCACGCATTTCGAGGTCGACATCTGGCCCGAGCTGGGCCGGCGCGCGAACGCGGCGCTGCGCATCGTCTCGCACCTGTTCGTCCTCGTCTTCGCCCTGGTGTTTCTGCGCTGGGGCATCATGTTCGTGCAGTTCGGCTGGTACCAGGAATCCGAGCTCGCCGAGCTGCCCATGCCGTTCATCTTCATTGCCTGGCCGCTCGCCGGTGCGACCTGGATCCTGTTTCTCGGCGAGGCCTTCATCGCCAACTGGCGCGTGCTGACCGGCGGGGACGCGCCATGACCGCGACATTGTCGCCCGCCATGGCGGCGCTGGTCCTGTTCGGCGGCTTCTTCGTCCTGATCGCGCTGCGCGTGCCGGTCGCCTTCGCGCTCGGGCTCGCCTGCCTGCCGCTCCTCGTCTACGACGACAGGCTCTCGCCGATGGTGCTCTTCAACGAGACCTTCAAATCCTACAACTCGTTCATTTTGCTCGCCGTCCCGTTCTTTCTGTTGACGGCGAACCTGATGAATATCGGCGGCATCACCGATCGTCTCGTGCACTTGTCCCGAACAATGGTGGGCAACTGGCCGGGATCGCTGGCGCAAATCAACGTGCTGCTGTCGGTATTCTTTGCCGGCATATCGGGGTCCTCGACCGCCGACGCCGCAAGCCAGAGCAAAATTTTCATCGGGGCACAGACCAGGGAAGGCTACGACCTCTCGTTCTCGATCGCGATCACCGCGGTGTCGGCGGTGCTCGCCGTGATCATCCCGCCCTCGATCCTGATGATCGTGTGGGGCGGCGTGCTCTCGGTCTCGATCGGCGCGCTCTACCTCGCCGGCATCCTGCCCGGCCTGCTCATCGCGGGCGCGCAGATGGCGACGGTCCACGTTTACGCCAAGCTCTACAACTATCCGGTCTATCCGCGCGCCACCATCCGCGAGTTCCTCTGCTCCGCGGCGCATTCGATCCCGGCGCTGATGACGCCCTTCATCATCGTCGGCGGCATCCTGCTCGGCTGGTTCACCGCGACCGAATCGGCATGCGTCGCCGTGATCTACGCCGCGGTGCTCTCGATCTTCGTCTATCGCGAGATGCACGCGAAGCAGCTTTATCATGCGCTCGCCGAGACCGGCCGGCTCGCGGCGGTGGCGCTCTTTTGCGTCGGCACCGCCTCGGCGTTCGGCTGGATGCTCGCCTACTACCAGATCCCGCGCGCGCTCTTGGCGAACGTCACCACCTGGGGGATGGGCCAGACCGAGGTCGGCTTCTTCATCGCCGGCGTCTTTCTGGTGGTCGGCTGCTTCCTCGACGCCATCCCGGCGATCATCATCGTCGGCACCACGCTCGAGCCGCTGGCGCGCTCGGTCGACATGCATCCGGTGCAGTTCGCCATCATCGGCATCGTGTCGCTCGCCTTCGGCCTGGTGACGCCGCCCTACGGGCTTTGCCTCATGATCTCCTGCGCGGTCGCCGGCGTGCGGCTGCGCTACGCGCTCAAGGACACGATGATCATGCTGGTGCCGATGATCCTGGTGCTGGCGGCGATCATCATCTGGCCGCAGATTCCGCTCATCCTGCCGCGGCTCATTTCGCCCGAATTCCTGCGCTGACCGGCGAGGCCCCGATGCTCGCAAAGCGCCGACTGTCCGACGCGTTCGGCACCGCCATCGAAGGCATCGACCTGTCGCGCCCGCTCTCGGACGCTGCCTTTCGCGAAGTGGAGCGGGCGTTCTGGGACGCCCAGGTGTTGGCGATCAAGGATCAACGCCTCGATCCCGCGCAGTATCTCGCCTTCGCGCGCCGCTTCGGGAAACCGGAGCCGCACGTCGTCGATCAGTTCCACTATCCGGGCTTCCCGGACATTCTCATCCTCTCCAATCGAACGAAGGACGGCCGGCCGGTCGGGCTCGCCGACGCCGGCAGCTATTTCCACACCGATTATTCCTATCTCGACGTGCCGGCGCGCCTCACCATGCTCTATTCGATCGAGGTGCCCGGGCGCGGCGGCAACACGCTGTTCGCCAACATGTACGCGGCCTATGACGATCTCCCGGCGCACACGAAGGCGCGCATCGACGGCCTCGTGGTGCTGCACCACTACGGCAACCGCGACGATCTTGCCGATGGGTCGCGCACCGCGGCCTCGACGCTCACTGCGGAGCAAAAGGACAAGGTCCACTGGGTCCGCCACAGGCTCGTGCGCACGCACCACGCCACCGGCCGCAAGGCGCTCTATGCCGTCTCCGGCAGTTCGTTCGAGATCGAGGGCATGCCGCGCCAGGAGGGCGTCGCGCTGCTCGACGAGCTCAAGGCGCACGCGCTGCAG
>WNFF01002336.1_pt1 | contig 22451 bp, 30 predicted proteins | sample 5400441 | NCBI WGS metagenome assembly WNFF01 (sample SAMN13153345, study PRJNA577476) | soil metagenome | isolation source: 120 cm saprolite under Douglas fir tree site 2 hole 3 replicate 1 | place: USA:California | collected 2015-04-18
TTGCGTCCTGCGAACTGAAGTCGACGACGGATCCAGAGCTGCTGATCGACGCGCTTAATGGACCCCTGTTCTTCCGATGGCTACAGGGACACGCTCCGCTTGATAAAGGCTTTGCTAAAAGCATCCTTGACAGAGTGATTCCCGCCTTTCAGCCACACTGATTAAGCTCCGACACATTCGGAGCCGAATCAGTACCGAGCAACGCCGCTATCTCCGCAAAACAAGGTAGTTCGTGGATTGTCGGCAACCCTTCCCTAATCCGATAACGTGCGGGTTGCCCGTCAGAACGAAGCCGCTCGCGCGGCGGACGCTACCGCGTGTATAGACACAAGCGTCGGAACTGTCCTCTTGAAGAACGGATGGCGCCGGAGGTAGGATGACGCAGATGGCTGGAAGTCCTACATCGATGAGCATCAATAACAACCTTTTGGCCAGAGTCCCCGTCTGGCAAGGCTTTTCAGGCAGAAATCGATTGAATTTCCATAGCATCCCGCGTCCACCGCACCCGCGAGCGGCTTCCTTCTGACGGCTTTATCGAAACGCGCGCCCCAACGCTCCGTATCTCTCCCCATGCTTCTTGTGAGGGCGCGCCTCCGATAAAGCACTAACGTTTCTGGCTAGTTTCCAAATAGCGACCATCCACGAAAAGGCGAACGGGCACGGAGTCTACAGCGGTGCGCGGCGATGTGGGCGACGGAAGGATTCTATCTTGCTCGGCGGACCTTCCACGCAGCCCGGGCGAGAAACTAGTTGCCCTCTTTCCAGGTTCGGGCTATGAAGCGTGCTTCGCTTCCGGACAAGACATCCATGGCACGCTTCAAATTGCGAGATTTGGCTGCGGGCGATTTCAACGCCGCGAAGTAGCGAAGGATCTCTTTCTGGCGGCTTGGAACAAGCGCATTCCAAGCCTTCTTGGCCGGCGCGTTGCTTGCAAGTGCGGTGCGAAACCATCCTGGCAGTCGATGCGCGGGTCCGCTTCGATACTCGCTGTCGAAAGAAAGATCGACGACCACGCGATCTCCCACTGTGGTCTTGGATGCTTTCCGGACAGTGCCGCGCAAATAGAGGTAAAAGCTGCCATCGCCTGCTGGCATCATATTTATGTGCCATGGTTCGTTCGGCTCCCCGTTAATGCGAACCACGACCGGAAGTGGTTTGCGCCAATCCCTCTTGAGACTCTGGGCAATCCTCGCGCTCACATGAATATACGGATTGATACCTCGAATCTTAATGACTCCACGGAATCGCAAGAACAGCTCCTCGACTAGGCCTTAATAAATTTACACACGTTGCAGGTGCGTGTCTTTGAACTGACTCGGGTACTTGAGCCCATACCCGAGAAGGCGATCGAGTCCGATATGTGCAGCCCAGATCAGCACGAGTGGGAGGAGTTTGGGCTGAGACGTTAACAATTGTGTCGCGAGCAGTAGGCCCGGGGCCGTAAGTGTATGAGCGAGATTGTATACAGCCGCACCAAATCGGGCTGAGAGAAGATACCCGAGGAAGGAGAGATCTGGAGCAAGAATGAGTACAGCAAAGAGTGCCCAACTCGCATGGATATGCCTGTATAGCAATAGATTGACCACTAGGATCGTTATTCCTTCGGCCCGTAAGAGAACTGCAGGCTTAGTCAACATGGATATGTTCCTCCAATACAGTGTCGCCTCGCTACTGCACGAAGCAGAACAGAAACGACGTACGGCCAGGCCGAGGGCAATCCACTAATCCCAGATCACGTTGGCAAAGCCCAACAAAACGGTGCTAACGCAGCGACCAGCAGCGCAGTACCTGTGGCCGGTAACCGAAAATCTGAATCATTAATGTGGCGAGACTACATCCGCTTCCAAAGCCTTAAAGTGGGACGGCGCGTTGCGGTTTAGCTGCAAATTTCGGGGTTCTCCCGCGAACGTGGGAAGTAGGTTTGCAAAGATCAGGGATGCCTGTGCGGCTTCGTCCGCAACCGGTAGCGCGGCGTGACCAATGAGGTGTGCCCGAATCTCTGGCGGCAACTGACACCACAAAGGAGTGAACGAAAGAAGTACGCAGTCGCGTCGGATGGCTGTCGCATTGGCATGAGTTCCGTGAAGTAGCCTGTAGTCAAGGACTACAGCATCCCCCGCTTTCAATTCCAGTGCAACTTGTTCCGAGAGATCACTCATGACGGTATTTCCAGATTCAAGGGTTTCGGCATCTTGGCTGTGCGCCTCGGGAAGAATCGCGTGGATCGCGGCGCTTGCAAGGTGTGAACCAGGCAAAACTCGTAGAGCTCCGTTGCTTACGGTTGTATCCGTTAGGTAACAGAGCAAAGCAATCTGCACAGGCTTGCACCGATAACTGACAGGATGATTCCAACACCACCAGTCTTGGTGCCACCACAAAGGAGGGCTGAGTGGCTCCTTGCTACTGATGTAACCAGAAATCCATCTGAGATCGTCGCCGTTTGAAGCATCACGTAGCGCTTGCAGCCGGCACTCAGACAGGACGACACGCTGTACGATGGAGTCATTCCACCGCAGCGGTATCAGAGTGTTGTGCGGCCGTGCGCAGTTGGAATTGTGCGGACGGCTCATCGCAGTTTGAACGAGCTCTCCGATCTGGCCCACTTCGCTTTGATCCAGAAATTCTTTCAGAACGGCAAAACCGTCCTTGGAGAGAGTGGGGAACGGAATCTGTTGGCTACATTCTTGAAGATGACGGTCGGAAAAACTCATAGCACCCTTCCTTGCTGACTACCCACTGGCGGTTCGTTCTCTCGAGCGTCTCCAATTCGCGTGCGATCACTTTTGCTCCGTCAACTGGATAAGGCTCGTCATGACATCTACATACGAATGATTCTCATCGGCCAATAGTGGCAAAAGGGGGGTGACGGAGACTTCGTTCAGCTTTGTCCAATGGATCTTTCCCAACTGATCGTGGAATACTGCAAACGGCACATCTTGAATGACGTAAGGCTGACCGTCTATTTTTCCTAGGATCATCAAGACGTGGCCAGGGACCACGACCAGATCGCCGACCTGCGCATTCATAACAGCCTCAACTCGCGCCTTATGCGAATCCGATGCAGAAAAAAACCGATGGCTAAAGGCAGGGCTCTTGCCCTGTGCTCCAGAATTGGGCGGCAGGATCAGTCCCATGCTTCTATACACATCGCTTTTCAGTCCGCTACAGTCACGACCATTGTAGAGGTGCCCCCGACCGTAGCGCTTGCCCAGGAACTTGAAGGCCTGACGAATAATGTTCTCCCTCGTGAGCGGCAGATAGTCGCTCGCAGTATCGGTTGTCTTGCGCAAAAGAGCCGGCTTAAAGCTTAGAAATCCATCCGCGCCGCGCATGGGCAGATTGATCGTCCAGGATTCGTAAGGTCCTTGGCCGTTGACAGGCTGGTCCGCGGGTAGATCGGCCATCGGAGCACGCGCTCCCATGTCAAGCTCCAATTGCGAAATCTCCGCCGCTTCAGGCGTAAACACGGTTCGCACTTGGTCGCCGGTAACAACACGAAAGGGTTTCCTACTTGATACGAAAACACAAGTCCGGCAGGCCCCTCGGCGATGGATTCTCTGGATACCCACGCGGGCCCTGCCAACTCACGATGAAGTACCAGTGCCCATCGGCACTCATGTGCACGATGGCTACCGGTTCGCCGGGGAAAAGAGTACCACGACTGGTCTGAGACCCGTTCCGAATCATGAGGAGGCGCTCGAACACATCCGATTTCGAGTCCAAGAGGCTCGTCGTTTGAATCAGCCCATAGCGCGGAAAATCCGGGGGCAAGAATACGGCGTTCGGGCAGAGACGCTCGGCGCGAACCGCGGGGCATGGCGGAATGCACACCGAACTTGGTCCACAGAGCTTACCGGAAAATGGTTCTATTCATTAGACCAAGTTCGTCATATGGTAGCCGAAGTCTATTTGTTGGGAGGGTCGAACACCGATGCGAGCCGGAGTTTCCGTATATGCCGCAGGATCGATCGCTGCCGGAATCCTGGATTTGATCTGGGGCGATTTTGAAGCCGCCCATCAACCGATCCAAGCCTTTGGCGATTACATTCCTGGTCGTGAAATACTTGCGTACATTGCCGCAATCTGGTTGATTGCTGGAGGCGCGGCGATCCTATGGAGACGAACCGCTCAGGTGGGCGCGTTGGCGCTAGCCGCAATCTATTTCATCTTTGCCGCGTTCTGGCTGCCTCGATTCTATACGGCGCCTCACTTCTTCGGTTTTCGAATCTCCCTTCTCCTCGGTTTGATAGGTGGAGTCTGCCAGCAGTTGATCCTGGTCGCGGCGGCGGTAATCGTCTACGCCTCGCTTGCTAAGCGCGATTCGACATGGCTGTCGAGAGTACCCCTCCTCGTTCGTTGGACACTCGGACTCTCCTCAATTAAATTCGGTTCCGGGCACCTGACCGATCTTCAGGTCGTAGCAGCCAATGTTCCGAAGTGGATGCCTTTAGGAGGAAATTTCTGGGCGATACTGACAGGGATTGCCTTCATGCTTGCCGGCATGGCAATACTCTCGGGAATTCTGGACGTGTTGGCTGCACGGCTACTTGGTCTGATGTTGTTAATCTTTAGCGTGCTCGTATTAGCGCCGGGCCCCCTTGCTCATCCACACGATCATGTAGCATGGGGCTCCAACGCATACAACCTAGCCGCCGTGGGAGCCGCCTGGATATTTGCCGAATCGATGGCGACCCGCCGCCGGGACCGAGCAAACGAAGTAGGCCGGAACGCATCAAGCGAGGCTGGGCGAGATTCGCAAGGTCTACGGGCGCTTGATCTGGAGACGCAGTGAGCACGATATCGGCGGTAGCGTCAACCAAAGGCGATACGACATACACGGAAGCCTCAGTGATCCCGGTGAGCAATTTCCGTCTCGAATCGGTCGATGTGCTACGTGGCGTGGCTATGATTCTCGTGGCGCTGGATCACACCCGTGACTTTGTTGCAGTCCCCGGCGTCAGCCCTACAAATCTGGCTCAAACTACGATGCCGCTGTTCTTCACGCGCTGGAACACATTTTTGCGCGCCGGTATTCTTTTTGCTTACGGGAACTGGAGCATATCTGTCGCTGCGCAAAAAAACCAAGCGCCAGTTGTCGCGATTTCTATTTACACGAGGCTTGTGGTTGATCTTTTTGGAACTAACGCTGTTTCGTTGTTTGGGATTGCAGTTCAATTTCGATTACCACGTGACACTCCTGAATGTGCTTTGGGCACTTGGATGGGCGATGATCGTCCTCTCGGCGCTCGTCCCTGTGCCTTTGTGGTTAACTGCCGCGTTCGGCGTCGTAATAATTGCGGGACACAATGTATTTGACTCGATCCAATCCTCGAATCCGATTTGGTCGATCTTGCATTCCTCCAATTTCATAGTGAAGAGCCGCCAATATTCCGTGTTCGTTGCATATCCGCTGGTTCCCTGGATCGGAGTTACGGCCGTCGGGTACGGCCTTGGGCAAATTTACGCATGGACACAACAGCGCCGCAAAGCATTCCTGCTGCGCGCTGGATTTATTGCAATTGGCTCCTTCATGATTCTGCGCGGCATCAACGGTTACGGTGATCCGTTTCGCTGGAGCACGCAGGAATCCGCGGGCCTCACTGTTTTGTCATTTCTAAACACAATAAGTATCCGCCTTCGCTCTTGTTTCTCTTGATGACGCTCGGCCCCGCGCTGGTTTTTCTCTGGGCTGTCGACGGACGCACGCCGCTCTTGCTTCATCCGACATTGACGTTCTGGCAGGGTGCCACTTTTTTTCTTCTTGCTGCACATTCCGTTCATACACTTGATTACCGTTGGCGTATGTTACGTGCGTTATCGACACGTGCATTGGATGTTTGAGTCTCCCACAATCGCCCAGTTTCCATTCAGCTCGCCGCCAGGATGGGGATTCTCGCTGCCGTTCGTCTATCTGTTCTGGATATGCATCGTGGTTGCTTTATATTTGCCCTGCTGCCGGTTCCTCAGTGTAAAGCAGCGTCGTTGCGATCCTTGGCTCAGCTATCTATGAGCCTGCTCATCTGGCGAACTTGTGTAAGCTGAACGAGATCGGCAAGCCGACCATTACCATGTGTCCGAGAAGGCCTTGAAGCAGTCCGCCAAGCTGATAGGGACCAGTCAGGTGCAAGGCGCTCAGGGGCAATACAACCAGATTCATCACCAGGAACACCGCGATTCCATAGAATAGGCCGCACACTATCCAGTGGTCGGCAAGAAAGGCCAACCTTCGGCTAGCCAAGCAATAGATCGCGGCTACTGTGAACGCGATGAAGAAGTGCAACAGCATACCCAGGATCCACGTTCGGGCTCCTCCCTGGAATGCTGCTGATCGTCCGAGCAGGCCTGCTGCGATGCCTTGCGGCGACCTCAGACCAAAGGAGACAAATCCGGAAATTTTATCGAGTGTCCCGGCAATTGCGCCTCCAATGACAATCGCTCGCGAGAGTTTTGTTCGCACTGGAGAAATAGAATTCATCTGCCGACTCTTGCCGGGCTCGTTTTTAGGTTTCAACTCAAATAGTAAGTATCCGACCCTAGGCCAAATATAGACACCCATTGGTCCTAGAAGTAGAGCCATTTTCTGAGAAAATCAGTGAACCAATCGATTTTTAGTATCGGTCCAGCCCGGCAGGACCGCGGCCAAATGAAGAACCATGCGGCGAGCGTGACCTTAATGACGCGGACGACCGGAGCGACATTGTTGAGCGGACGCAGAGTCGAACCTGCTCAGCGAAAGTGCCAGAGAGGCGCAGTGCGTTGCAGTGGCACGATTGGCAGAGTCGCAAGCCCGAGTGTCACAGCGTTCAACCGCGCTCGTCGACAGCTTCTGACGCGATCGCTGGTCGGCGTTGGTTAAATGAGAAAGTACCGCCCAATATGAACGCTCCGCCGGCTACGGCGACATCCTTCATCGTATTCGTCAGCTCGCTGTAATTCCCTAGATGGGCGGCCATTCTGAACAGATACGTGGTCGCAGCAACGGACAGAATTGTCGCGCCGAGCATCGCTGCCGCGTCGCGCTCGCTTTTACCGATCAATATCAGCACACCACCGCACAACAGAAGGGCCCCAGTGAGGTAACCCCAGAACAGGCGCCACGGAATCCAGAATGACACGAAGCTCCACGAGGGGATGCCCGGCGTGTAACTTGTATAGAAAAAGTGCTCGACACCAAACAGCGCCATGATTCCCGCGAACAGCGCTCCCAATATCCTTAAACTCCATTGCCGAAAGGTGCTGTCAAGACTCTGCTTGGCCGCCACGAGAAAGGCGGCCAGAACCAAAGATACGTCCTTCAGAAAATTGTTCACACCACCCGTTCCATTAAATGACCACAAAACGTTTATGTCGCCGGGTCTCTGAATGATGCTACTGACCATGCTCGGTGTGTGAATGAGCAGTACAAACAGCAGGAGCAACACTCCCAATAGGGTTGCGGCGAGCCGGGAGAGTCTTCGCACGATGATGCTGATTCCGGCTACGCAAAGCGCGACACCCGTAAAATAGGCCCAGAACAACCGCCAGGGCATCCAGGCGGGGACGATTCCGGCGACGAATTGCGCGAATTTGAAGTGCATGATACAGGAGTACACCATGAGCGATGCCAGCAGGAATTCGACAAAGCGCGGAAGCCACTGCAGCGTTTCGTTCCGATCGTTCATTGAGCCCTCCCGCGAGTGCCCACGGATCGGGTTTGGACAGTTTTCGCTAATACTCTTCAACATACGCGTAGACGGTCCCCCCAAAGGGCAGCTCGTTTCGGAAGCTTCTTGAATTCGCACGCGATCTTATAGTTGTATTGGTACTGTGAATAGAGCCATTTTGTGTTCGAGCGTCAGTACCAAAGGAGATTGCTTTGGCTAAGGTCGTCAGCTCCTTCGAACTGACCCTCAATGAGCGCCAGCAACGGCAGACTCTGGAGAGTTGGCTCTATGCAGAATTGCGTGGAGCGATCCTCGAGGGGCGGCTCAAGCCGGGAGCGAGATTGCCAGCATCGAGGGATTTCGCTCGGCTGCATCATCTCTCCCGAGGAATCATTGTCACGGTCTTCGAACGCTTGCAAACGGAGGGGTATCTTTGCTCACGAGTTGGCGTCGGTACCTGGGTCAACGACCACGTCCCAGTGCGAAGTGCGGTGCAAGCGTCTCCGAAATCGCCAGCCTATATTCGTCGCGCAATCGCCGGCTATGTATGCCCGAAGCCATACGTCGGGTGGGTCGAGCTGAGCAGTTTCCGGCCCTTTCGCATGCGGGACCCGGCGCTCACCGAATTCCCATCCAAGCTCTGGGGTCGCATTGCAGCGCGGCGTGCGCGCACGTTCGGCTCATGGGTTCAAGCGGAAGGCGACGGATGTGGGTACCGTCCGCTTCGTGAAGCCATCGCACACTACCTGGGTGCCTCACGTGGCGTGAGGTGTACCGCCGACCAAGTCGTACTTGTCTCTGGCGTCCAACAAGCGCTGGACCTCCTGGCGCGTCTTCTTCTGAAACAGGGTGACCCCGTTTGGATGGAAGACCCGGGATACTTCGGCGCATCCATCGCGTTCGGTAATGTGGGAGCCGAAATTGTCCCTGTGCCGGTCGACGAAGAGGGGCTATCCGTTTCGGCGGGCATGAAAGCGTGTCCCGCAGCCAAGGGAGTATTCCTGACGCCCGCCCACCAGTATCCGCTGGGCATGACGATGTCGCTGGAACGCCGGATGGAAGTCCTCAAGTGGGCTTCGCGCACCGGCGCTTTCATCATCGAAGATGATTACGACAGTGAGTACCGGTTTGAGGGACGGCCGGTACCCGCTTTGCAGGGTCTGGACCGGACTTCAAACGTGATCTTTATCGGAACGTTCACCAAGCTCATGTTCCCATCATTGCGTCTGGGGTATGTTGTCTGTCCGCCATCTCTGGTCGATCGCTTCGTGGCCTTCCGGCGTCAAACCGAATTTCGATTTCTCAGTCTTGATCATGCCGTGCTTTGTGACTTCATCGTGGACGGGCATTTTGGACGCCATTTGCGAAGAATGCGCAATTTGTACGCCAGCCGGCTGGAAGCGTTAATCGACGGCGGCCGTCGGCACCTGAACGGACTGCTTGAAATCTCCAGCGTTAGAGCGGGGCTTTACACCACAGCATTTCTAAAAAACGGCATGAGTTCGCGTCAAGCAGAAAGAGTTGCGGCGGCGAGGGGCATAGAAACACGAGCCCTCGACCGGTTCACCTTGAGTCGTCCCGACCCCAAAGGGCTCCTGCTGGGTTTCGCGGCCTTTGACGAGGAAACGATCGATAAAGGGCTCTTGCAATTAGCCGGAGCTTTGTCCCGGCCACGCGTCAAGCTCCAGTGAGTGCCGGAATTATCGTGCCAGCATTTCCGGAACCGCAGGGAGGACTGTAGTTCAAATGCAACTCGTTTTCGTCTTCGAAGAAAGAAGCTAGCCAACCCTTCGGTTGAAAGCCGAAAGGGCGTACTGTCAATCGGCTCAAATGTACGGTTCAGTCTTTCAGCTCTTAGAGCGAAACACTCTTCGAGACCTGTCGAGGTGAATGCGCCAAAGACATCCTTTTCAAAGCGTTTCTCGGGACCGCAGCCGGGATCGGGACCAAGCCCCGGCGACGGCTCCGCGCCCCAAGTCCCGGGAACAAACGCACGGGATTCCGTGGGTTTGTTGTAATGGATCACCCAGGCAATCGGCTGGCGAAGCTCCCGGGCCTGCTGTACTCGAAACCGAATGTGTTCGAGAGCCTCCAAATGATTCGGGACGGGTCTCAAACCGGTCGCCGAAAACTCGTTTTGAACGTCTACTACGATAAGAGCTTGCATATATAGATGATGGCCTCCGATGTCAGGTCGGCTCGAATAGGTTCGCCCGGATTGCAGGCGTGCTCCGTCTCGCAGGGTGATTACGTACTCTCCGTGCGAAGGAAAGTCTCCGGATCAAGGGATTTCTCGAGAGTGTTCATTGTCACATGGAGTAGGTGAGTCACTCGGCCAGCGTGCAGTTCCACATAATTCTCCGCGGCTTCTATCCGATCCACGTCTTCGGCATCCACGAACACAGTCTTGCCTCCTGACCGCACCGCCAGGCGCTTCACATAACCCCGAGGCGACGATATGGTTTCGAGCAGGCCGATGATTTGTCGGTTCGAATCCGCTGTTCCGTTCGAATGGATACGGTTTTTGGCGCGCACCAACGCCTTGACGAAACGTTCTTCGATCACCGGTTTGAGCAGGTAATCAACCGCATTGATTTCAAACGCCTGAATTGCGTATTGGTCGTGGGCTGTGACGAACACCACCTGTGGCATATGTTCTGTGCCGATTTTCCGAACCACCTCGAATCCATCCATCTCCGGCATCTGCACATCCAGAAACACGAGATCAGGGTTGGACTCTCGAATCGCCGCGACTGCCTCGCGTCCGTCTCTGGCTTCGCGAATTGCTGAAACTTCGGGGTCCCTGGAGAGTAGAACCCGTAAGCCGTCCCGCGCCAGCGGTTCGTCATCCACGATCAGGGTTGTCAGAGGCATTAGGTGCTCTCAATTTCGGCATCGGACTGATGGAAGGGGATATTCATGGTTACGACTACCCCGCCATGATTGCCATTCTCGATTTCCAATCTCGCGTCCTGGCCGTAAAGCTGTTGCAGCCGTGCCCGCGTGTTCGCCAGGCCGATGCCCTCGTCCTCAGACGAGTCGCTGGGCGAAAGCCCAGGTCTATCATCCTGCACTCGAAGTTCCACCGTGCCATTGACCTTCGACGCGCTGATCAGAATCCGGCCGGCGGAGGAGCTTCGTCCAATGCCATGGCGAATGGCGTTTTCTACAATTGGCTGCAAAATGGGTTGCGGCACTGACGCTTCCTGCGTCGCCGGATCTGCTGAGATCTCCACTCGCAACCGATCCGGGAAGCGCACCTGTTCAATGGCCAAGTAAAGCTGCAAATACTCCAGCTCGCGACGTAGAGAAACCTCCTGAGTATCAACGTCCTCTAACACACCCCGCAAAAGATCGCTCAGGTGACCAAGCATCTCCTCTGCATCCTTGCCCTTCTGCCGGCGCACCAGCACCGTGATGGCGTTCAGGGTGTTGAACAGGAAATGTGGCTGGAGTTGCATCTTCAGCGCATTCAATTGGGCACTCATGAGTTGCGACTGTAACTCGGACGCCCGCAGCTCGAACTTCAACACCTCCCCTGAGCGTTCCTGGTACGCGCAACGCAATTTCAATGTCAGTCTCGTTTCCGGGTGCGCATCGGCACCTCTTGATCAAGAACATGAGCTTGTCTACAAAGGGTGAGATTGCAGCAACCTCGCTTCGCAAGGACAGCTCCGTCTCTACGCAAGGACCGCCATGATGTAAATCACTTTGCCGCTTTCGTGCCATCGCTGGATATCGAAAGCAACATGCATGCCAAACCGCATCTGCGCCAAATGACTGACTCTGTTGTGCATTTGGATGAAACACGGGAGAGCAAATCGGAAGTTGTCGAGAAAGTGTCGGGAGCAATCTTGAGGAATCGTCGACAGTGGCGACAGCAGAGAATCGAAAGTCACAGAAAATAGATGAGGCTCAGGCGGGAGAGTTCGAAAGTGCATCCGGGAAGTTGTATTCTCGTGTAAGCCGAAGTTGCTAGACGTGGAGCAGTTCCTGACGCAGCGCTGTCCTTCGGGATGACAACAATTCTGTTAACGCTTACTTCTCGGCCACCTCGAAATCCACTCGATCGCCAGCGTGGGCGTCGGCGGAGGACAAGCTGCGGCCCAGTCTGAGTATCACCGCAGTTCCATCCCCCAGAACGAACACCTTCGAGGGCGCGGTAGGCTGAGCGTTTGCCGGCTGACTTTGGCTGGACGGCGGAGCCGGCGAGTTCGACTGCACGAGAGCAGTTGACAGCATGCAACAGACGACAACCAGACTAGCAAGCGTGGCAGACATGGCATGAGACTCCTAGCTCTTCAGGATGAAAAGACTACTTGCGAAGTTTCAGAGTTTTTGGACTCAGGAGAAGGGATATCGAGCAGGATCCCTCGTCCATATTTGGAATAGACGCGCGCATGGCCAGTTACTCTTGGCTCCAAGCGCGTCGTCAGGAACTTCTCCCCACGCGCTACGTTCATGTTGTCTTCACCCTACCCCATGAGCTGGCGCCGCTCGCCCTGCAGAACAATAAAATCCTGTACCATCTGTTGCTGCAGACCAGTGCCGAAACTCTCCTCGAAGTCGTTCTCGCTGATCGATTGCATTTCGGTCGGAGTGGATCGAATGTAGCGCAACTTCGAGCCTATGCGTAAGCAAGTGGAAACGTGGCAGCGAAGTGAGTTGACCGATGTCACGGTAAAAGTGGTCATCTACGAGGCATTCGTCGAAGGCAAACTGGAAGCGCCGAAACATCTCGCCCGGAGCGTCCATGACCTCTACTTCGAACCGAGTACGAGGAATTCAAGCCCCGGACCATCTGGAGTCTTTCGAACGCATTCACGTCGGCATTCAAGGAACTCGATCCCATTCCACAATTCAAGGCGACGGCGAAGCTGGGCGAGTTCCTGGAAGCCCGCTTTTCACAGTCGTTCTGACCCCTGAGGCGGTACCGGCCGGGCGGCCCCACCGAATCCAGATACTCTGATGTATCTTCAGTTCATGCCCAGAATTTGGTGTAAGCTCTTCCACGTGCGAGCGGATTGCGAGCATCACGATTTTCGCGCGGCACGATAGAGAAACCATCGCCTCTGAACCTTCGGAAGACGACGTGAAATCAGTTCCTATCCGACAGAAAAACGCAACCGATACAGAGCGACGGCATCAGAAGTACATACAGACAAAAAAAACGGGTACGAGTCGCCTTTGCAGTCCCGCCTTTTAAAAACAATCGTTCCCCTGCGACGGCGACTCTTGCTCGTCTCCGGGGGGGACTCCAAAGTGCAGAGGGTGACAGCCGGTCTCGACTATTGCTGATTTTGGAGGCTCTGAGCCTGCCGCGCAGATACGCGCGTCCGGAATCACGGCTGACGATTCTCGCCCGAATTGAATCCTGTTACGGTCCGGTACCATCGTAAGAAAACAAACTTTATGGACCACAAAGCGGAGAAAGTGTTGATAGTGGAACCTGAGGATAGTCTCAGGGAACACATCGTCGCAGCGCTGAGCGAGGCGGGCTATCAGGTCTCGACCGACTATCGGGAAGGGATGAAGGCGGTCCTTGCCTTCGAGCCGGATGTGGTTATCCTGGGTGCTGATCCGCCGCAGCTCGATTGCTGTGACCTTCTCTCCGAGATCAAGGGTTCCGAGCACACTCGGAACATCAGGGTAGTGATGCTATCTCCGGGCGGACCCGCCGAGCGCACTCGGGGGCTGGATCTCGGGGCCGATGATGTCCTGTCACTGCCTTTCGACCCACAGGAATTGCGTTCGCGCGTGCGTTCGCAACTACGGAATAAGTCCATCGCGGATGAGTCTCAGGAGCGGTTGCGCCTTGCCGAGTCGAATCGAAGCGCAACCCAGCAGGTGGTAACAGCAGTCAATGAGGAACGGCGGACGCTTCGCGTTGGCGGACTGGCGACCGCTGCGGTGCTTGTCGTTGCTGCTCTGGCCTTCTTGTTCTCCTACCGTCGGACCCAGGAGCAGAATACCCGGGTGTATGCGGCAATCACTCGATTGCAGGCGGGCGTGCTGACACAACAACAGTTGATGGAGCGGTCGCGTCGTGCCCTTCAAGATCGGGATCACGGTCCATCTCCGGCGAGTGATCCGCAAAAACTCGAACTGCAAAAGAAGAGTGAAGACCTGAGATCCCAGATTGCGATCGACAAGACAGAAAACGCTAGTGCGTTGCAGACTCAATTAGCCGCGGTAGAAAACCGCCTCGCGAAGATCGAGACCGAAGGCAAGTTTGCCGAGAGAATCATCCAGGCCTATGAGCCCAGTGTTTGCCTCATCCACGTCGTGCTCGCTTTTCGCGAGCACAGCACCGGATCGAGACTGCGCTACGCAGGGGTAACAAGCAGCGGAGAGCCTGCCACCGACGAGCACAACAACCCGCTCGTCAGCCTTACCGGGAGTGGCCCCGAAGTGCGCCTGGACGTTTTCGGCACGGGGTTTCTCGTCTCTGACACCGGACGAATTCTCACCAATCATCACGTAGCCGAGCCGTGGTGGCAGAATGACGATCTGAAGGAAATGCTCGATCAGGGTGTTGAGCCGGTGATTGCGGAGATGACAGCATATTTCCCTGGCGTTCAGAACGGCATTGCGGTCAACACCGAAAAGATCTCCCCTGCGGCAGACGTTGCAGTCGTGAAGGGAGATATTTCGGGCATGAGAATCAAACAGATCATCCTCGCCGATAGCCGTCGGTCCGCCGTCAGTGGTGGCCCAGTCGTGCTCCTTGGGTATCCCACTGCCCTGGATGCGATTCTGGCCCGGGCCGGTACAGAAACGCTCCAATCCATCGCGACCGCATCCAAAGGGGATCCGAAGCAGGTGATGGAAGAACTCGCGCGCCGTAACCTGATTAGACCTACCACTACCCAGGGGCACATTGGCGCGGTACTGCCGGACAAGATTGTGTATGATGCCCAAACCACCTCCGGAGGCTCCGGCGGTCCGCTTTTCAACAACGAGGGCAAAGTCATAGGAATTAACTTTGCCATGGTGCGCGAATTCGGCGGATCGAATTTCGCGATACCCGTATCCTACGGACAGTCACTCCTGACACCGTAGGCCATCGTTGCTGGAAATCGACTCATGTTATCCATGATCCGTTCGGTCTGTTAACACTCATGCACGTGCCGGGCCGGGTCATCACGGCGGGCTGTTAGGTCCGGCCTTTTCTGAAAAGTCCAAAATGTCAGCTCTGCTGAGGAAGTGTCGAGGCGCAGGCATGTCATGCCCCGCACGTCGGCACAGGGGTCTAGACACCACACGGGAGGGAAAGGCGATCGGAAGGCACTTGAACGGCGACTGCGGGAGTCTGCGATACTTCCCCTTGCCGCGATGAAAGCATTGGAGCCGGCGGAACGGTAACCGCAGTTGGCGGCACCCAGGAATGTGCGGTGATCGACACGGGCTATGGCCCGCGCGTTCCTGAAATACGCAGCGCCATCGCTGGGGCGCTTCACCAATCGCCTCGCTGGCTGATTGACACCCACTGGCACTTCGACCACACAGATGGAAACTCCACGTTTGCGGAAGATCAAACGACGGTGGTGGGCCATGCGAACTGCCGGGCGCGCATGTCTCAAGATCAATTCGTTCCCTCGCTCGAATGGGGCGTGCGAAGTTCGCCGCGCTCGGCATGGCCCGTTCTGACGTTCAATGCTGCGGTTAGCATTGATCTTGGTTCGCAGACTCTCGAATTGATACCGCAGGAGTCGGCCCACACGGATGGAGATGTTGTGGTGTGGTTGCCCTCAGCGAACGTCCTGGTGATGGGCGATTTGATGACGAACGGAAGTTATCCGGTCATCGACGAATCGTCTTGCGGATCCTTGCATGGAATGATTCAGGCGATTGAGCGGCTCTTGCCATTTTCACGACACGCTTCGTACCATCGAAGGCCGCGTTCAGCGCCTGATTGCAGCAGATTCTTCCGTTGCGGAGATCCTGGCCGCCGCGCCGTCCGCTGAGTTCGACCCGGTCTGGGGACGCGGATATGTTACTGGAACTGTCTTCGTGCGCATGATCCTGGCGGGACTTGGTTTGACTGAAAAACCTGGATAGGAACTCACGCCTAACAACTGAAGTTTCCTTTGGACCTACGCTTATTGACACAAGGGGAGATAATGAAAGTTGACCGTCGTGGTCTTCTCAAGGCGATGTCAGTCGGTGCGGCACAGCTCCAGTCCTGTCGCTCAATTCGGCGTTCGCCTCTGAAAGCGATTCCGGCGGGCAGGAGGCCAGCCCAGGGGCCAAGTTCGTTCAGATGGACCCAAACGTGAGCTTTAACAAGCAGATTGTAAACAACGTTGCGCCGGTAGTCCTCCTCAGCACTTTCCTGGTGAAGCATGAGCACGTGGAAGAGTTCCTGGCCGGATTTCGGAAGCAATTTGCCACTACGCGAAAGCAGCCCGGACCCCAGCTCAAGCAATATCCTCCAGGAACGGAGGTTTCGGCTTTTATGTTTCAGAGGGTGGCGGTGCCCGGAATGTGTCTGGGTGAGCCGGTCGCATCTGATTAGATTCTGCAGGTGGTCCGTCCGCATCTGGCTCAAGCATTGCGAAACGCAAAGATTGCCAGTCGCATGCGGAATGACTCGAGAGTGCGCATGGCATCCTTGCGGCATGGCTTCGAAGAACCTGGAGATGGACAGGACATTCGCCTTGTCGTCGACACCATCCCTACGTTGGCATGGTCGGCTGGTCCAGACGGCTCGGCAGAGTTTTTCAATCAGCGCTGGCTGGACTATACGGGTCTATCTGCAAAGCAAGCTTTGGGCTCGGGATGGGAGGTTGCGATTCATCCAGACGACCTGCCACGAATTCTGGAAACATTCCAGGAAGCTTTGAATTCGGTAAAGCCGTACGAAGTGGAGGGCCGCTTCCGCCGCTTCGACGGCGAATTTCGCTGGTTTCTCTTTCGCGGCAGTCCTCTGCGCGACCGATCGGGGAAAGTGGCGAAGTGGTACGGAACAAATACCGATCTTGAGGAACGGAAGCGTGCTGAAGATGAGGAGCGGTGGAGATCCGTCTTTGAGAATTCTGCTATCGGCGTTGCGCTAACTGACCACAACGGCCGTTTTCTGGCCACCAATCACGTCTTCCAGGCAATGGTGGGCTACACGGAGGAGGAACTGCGCGCAGTTAATCTTCTGGACGTAACGCATGAGGACTACCGCGAAGCCAACTGGGCGCTCATCACCGAGTTGCTGGAGGGAAAACGACGACAGTTTCAGATCGAGAAAAAGTATCGCCGCAAGGACGGCAGTTCGATTTGGGTAAGCAACAACGTTTCTCTTGTGCCTGGCACCGAGAGGGTACCGCGATTCATAATGGCGCTGTCCGAGGACATCACACAGGGCAAACGTGCCGAAGAAACTCTACAGCGGAGTGAGGGTTATTTAGCCGAAGCACAGAAATTGACCCACACAGGCAGTTGGGCGGTGCGGGTCCCTCAGATGGAAAACGCGCAGCGTGAGGCCGGTCAATTGCTTGCCGTGCTCCCAAGGTTCAGCTGGAACGCTTCCTATTGGTCAAGAGAGATGTACCTGATCTTCGGCCTCGATCCTGGTCCCACGCCACCATCTTACATGGAGGTAGTCCGGCGGCTGGACCCGGAGGACGCGCGTTGTAACACACCTGTGGTCGAGCAGGCCATTCGGGACAGAACCGACTTTGAGACCGACTATAGGCTTCTTCTGCCAAACGGCCCGGCCAAGTACATTCATGTGGTCGGACACCCGGTAGTGAATGCTTCCGGTGATGTCATTGAATTAGTCGGTACGGCGATGGATGTCACCGAGCGCAAACGTGCCGAAGATGCCCTCCGCGAGAACGAAGCATTCTTGCTCGATGCCCAACGGCTAACCCGCACCTGCAGTTGGAGACACGAGGTCTTATCAGATAAGGTGACAGTCTCCCCGGAAGGCCTTCTAATGTACGGCATTGAGCCCGAAGATGACGCATCGTCGGCTGATTTCTATTTCAGGAGGATGCATCCCAAAGATCGGCCCGAGGTCGAACAAGCTTACGCGGCGGCTTTGCTTAGAAAAACTGATTTTAAGGCAGATTTTCGGATTGTTCATCCAGACGGAACGATCAAAAACACCCGCAGTATCGGCCATCCCATCCTGGACGAACGCGGCGACGTCGTGGAATTTGTCGGGGCCTCAATAGACGTCACCGAACACTACCGCGCGCGAGCCGACCTGGAGAAGGCGTTTGAAGAAATCAAGCGTCTGAGAGATCAACTGTACGACGAAAACGTAGTGCTCAGGGAGCAGATCGACCAAGCGTTCATGTTCTGCAAGGGCGTCGGCACTGGGGATGGCACCTCCGAAAGGCGAACGTGTCCGGCGTGGCTGGGGTCGTAGATGAGCGCCTGCATGGTTTGTTTCATTTCGTTTGTTTCCTATCCTCGATCTCTCATTTGAACCGCTGGCTCAAGCGGACGCTTGGTGTTACGCCCGGGAAATCTGCCGCGTTTGATCCGAAGGTGCTAGCCAGAGAACGCACGTCATAGCGCTTTTCCACGGTGTGAACCGACCCGAACCGTCGCCGGACGCAGCTTTTCAAGTGTAATTTGCGACGACCCTGAAAACCTTTTGGTTCGCATCGAATTCCATAAACTCGCCAGTCTTCGTGCCTTTCTGATTCACGTAGTAAAGGACGACACTGGAAACTCCCCACATCACATCCAGAAGTTCGAAGGCAAGATTCGGAAACGCTTCAAGCCCTCGCGCGAAATAACTGCGCACAGCTTCTTTGCCGGCAACCGTCCCGGATGGATCGCCCAAAAGCTTGGCCGCAGTCGGCGATGTCAGAACGACCTCCGGCGCATAGTGAGACATAACGGCGTCGAGGTCGTGCGAATTCCATGCCAGCACCCAACCGTGCGCAAATTGTAGAGCCTCGGTTTCTGAGAGCATTTTCGATCCCTCTTCCAAACAGAGCTACCATTCAACCATAACTTGCGAAGAGTTTCAGAGACCTGCTAGTACTGCCTCTCGTCTACCGCACCCTTGCAAAACATTGTCCGAACCTTCGTCACTGGCGGGAGACAACTGTTTCGCAGAAAGAACAGCGGCGGGCTGCCCGTTTGACTCCGCTCAACAAGACAAGTGATATCCCATGCCGTCACGCGGATTGCGCTTCGCCGATCAATAAGCGGTCAACCTCCCGGATCACCTTTGTCGCATTGGCAGGTAATCGCATATTGGATTGGCATCAACGTTGTTCTCGGTGTGTTCGGTCCAAGCACATTTTGGCATACCATCTGTCACAAACAGGCGGCTTTCATGCGGCTTCAAGAACCAGCGGACCGATGGCCGTTGGCCGGTCACAAGGCCGAGTGCAGGTAACGTTCAAAAGTTGCTATTTGCCGTCTACTGAAAACGCCAGCAAAACATTGCCCGGCGCGCTACCTAAATAGGAGTAACCGGAGTTGACGTACAACGTTCCATCGACGACTATGGGCCCTGGGCCGTCGATGGAGCCGCCGTTGGCTTTGACACCCTTCACGGTTACGTAGTCCTGCTTGGTATCAATGTCCCAGATCTCGAAGAGCGGGTCGGACCACGTTTTTTCCCCTATCTCAAGGACTCGGTGCGTTCAGTCGCTGGCGGGTGGCGTCTCGCCTTTGAACCCAAGGACATGGTGCAGTCCCAGACATACCTGAACGGCAATGACTGGGCGGACTGGCTTGCCTCGACCTGCCCTGCGCTCCTGATACGGGGAGCGGATAGCCGGGTCACGACGCAAGAGCATGTCGAAGAAATGGCGGAGCGAAGATCTGACACGCGGCTTCGTGTTCTGTCGGGTGGTCACGTCGTTCACTTCGACAACCCGAAGGGCTTCAATGCAGCCGTGTCAGCATTTTTGGAACAACTCTCTGCGTGAGCTTGGATGAGCGTCCTTCGAGAGAGATCAGCTTCTCTTTCAAGTTAAGGGCGGCAGCCCGCGTCAGCGATCAGAGAGCGCTTTCAATTTCCGGTAGTAGCGTCGCGCCTTCGCGAGCGAGCCGCATGCGTCCATACTGCACCAGCGGCGCGACCGATTCTTGCTGAGATCAAGAAAGAACCAACCGCAGGTCGGGCATGATTTGACCCTCAACATCGCATCGGACACGAGCAAAGCGGCAGCCGATTCCGCGATTCTGAGACGCAGGAGTGCGTCGCCGGCCCTTTCCACAGTGATCTCACGTCTTATCGGAACCTGAAGGGAGCGGTGAGTTCGAGGCGCCGCTATGAGCCGGGTTGCGGGGGCGGTTTCAGCAAGGTTAGCGCTGAGTTTCCGCAGGTCCACGTTGCTAGGCGCTTGGCCGGAGAGCTGCATCTGGAAGGTCCGTTTCAACAAAGCGCGAAGCTCTCTCAGTCGCGTCAGTTCAATGTGTGCCGTCCGCCGTCGGAGGCGCGAGTGGTCCGCTCGGGTCAGGAGACCGGCCGCTTCACCAAAGCGGATTGCATCGGCGAATTCACTGAGGTACTCGTGTGGCGCTGATACGGTCCAGTCGTGCACGGTGTTGACGAAAGTCGAGGGCCGGATGCCCTCCTACCAGCATGAACTGATGTCGCCTGCTCTGAGCCACTCAAAGAGTTTATCACCATCAAAAGCCTTTTGACAGGTTGTATCGCTACTGCTACGATTGTCCTCTTACCATCTAAACGGAGTTGGATGGTGAGAACAGGAGTTAATCCATGAACCGCAGCATCGCAATCGTGGGCGCCCCAACTAGCATCGGCATTCGTACTTACGACAACGGCGAACCCCGGCACCTAGATCGTGCCCCGGGAGTTTTCCGCGAGCTTGGTCTCGTGCAACGTTTGGGGGCCAGCGACCTGGGGGATGTCATCTCGCCTGCGTATCGAGATTACGTACGTCCAGTGGGCCGGGCGAGGAACGAAACCGAAGTTGGCGCCTATTGCCGGACGCTCGGTGAGCGGGTGGCGGAGGCAATCAGCGACGGCCGTTTTGCGGTCGTGCTACGCGGCGATTGCAGCATCGTGTTGGGATCCCTCTTGGGTGCGCGGACGACCGCGCGAGGGTCGGTGGGTCTTGTTTACGTCGACGCCCACGCTGACTTCGGGACGCCCGCAGAGTCTCACACCGGTTCGGTAGCCAGCATGTGCCTCGCATTGGCTGTCGGTCGCGGCGATACACCTTTGGCTCGGCTCGCGGGGGATGCGCCTCTCGTTCGCGCTAAGGATGTCGTTTTGATCGGTCGCCGCGACGCTGCCGAACCATGGTACGGTCACGCGGCGCTTGCCGCGTCTCCGATTCTCGACATTCCCGGTGCTGCGCTCAGTGAACGCGGCGTGGCCGACGTTGCGGCAGCAACCCTCAAACGGCTCACATTACCTGTATCGAGCGAGGAACCGCGTGGGTTTTGGATTCACCTGGATGCCGATGTCATCAACCCGACCGTAACGCCAGCGGTGGATTCGCCCACACCGGGCGGGCCGACAATCAAGGAACTGGTGGATCTCTTGACTCCCCTCGCCCGCCATCCACAAGCGCTCGGCCTTGAACTCACTATCTACGATCCCGGACTTGACCCTGACCGATCATGCGCCACCCAGCTTGTGTCGTTGCTGGAGAATGTTCTCCTCGGAGTTCGCTCGCTCGACGGGAGGGCGGCATGATCGCTCGACTATGGCACGGGATGGTCCCCATTTCGAAGGCTGATAAATACCTGGATCTCATGCGCAGGATTGCGCTTCCCGAGTATTTGGCCACGCGGGGAAATCGCGGGGCGTGGTGTTTGTATCGCACAGAAGCAGATGTGACGCATTTCGAGATGCTGACGTTCTGGGACGACACCGAGGCCATCAAGCGTTTTGCTGGGGACGATTTCAGCATGGCCAAGTACTACGACTTCGACTCCGACTACCTGCTCGAAAAGGAGGCCGGCGTCCGACACTACGAGGTGTCTTCACAGGACTCAAAAGCCCCGCCTAACGAGTAGTGCTATGGCAGTGGATGCTGAACAATCGTTGCGAGACCAACGTGGCATGGCGGCGGCGAACGGCGGAAGAGGACCCGAGTTATTAATTAATCTCGCGATCGCGCTGGCAGGAATTTGGATATTCGTTGTGTTTGACGGTCTGGTCGTCCGTATTGGCGCGATCTTTGTATCCACCGTCGGCTCCAACGGTGTGTCAACCAATACCCACACATCATCTCACTACGCGACGAGCCGGAAACGGTGGGTAAATGAGTTGCTGACGTTCTTTGGGTATCCGATATTTGTCGGCATGTCGGCGTGCTACTGGTGGCACAAGCATGTCGTGGATCTATTACGAAAAAATACAGGGGCTGATTTTTCCCTTTGCGATTGCACTTGTCGGATTCAATATGCAGGCGGCAGGGTGGAGATCACTCATCTCTAGCTTGCGACGATCCGGTGGCCCAAAAAAGAAAGAATGGGTTGATCTCGGGTCAATGGTGTTGCATTACGTGATCTGGCTGGGGATTCCCATGGCGTTTTTCCCGCCCATGCATGTGTTGGGGTTCTACTGCCTTCGCATCGGACTCATGGGCTATGCCGTTTTCGCGGTGCTGGCTCCAGGACATTTTCCCGCGGAAGCGGCCTGTCTTAGCGGTGAGGAGAAGGACTGCGATTATGTTCTCCTTCAGACGTCTGCCACGGTGAATTTTCGGACGGGCCGGCTGGGCCGGCTGATGTGCTCGGGGCTGGAGTACCAAATCGAGCACCATCTTTTTCCGAACCTCAGCCACGTGTATTACCCGAAATTGGCTGCCGTCGTAAGAGAGTTTTGCCGCACCCACGGATTTCCATACCGCTGCTATTCGT
>WNFF01002261.1_pt1 | contig 22435 bp, 21 predicted proteins | sample 5400441 | NCBI WGS metagenome assembly WNFF01 (sample SAMN13153345, study PRJNA577476) | soil metagenome | isolation source: 120 cm saprolite under Douglas fir tree site 2 hole 3 replicate 1 | place: USA:California | collected 2015-04-18
CCGTAGATGAAGCGCGCTACGGCGACCGCGATGAAGATCAGGCCGATGGTGAAGAGCACCTGCTCGAGGTCGCTCGCCGCATAGAGTCTGGAGTACAGGAGTCGCTCCAGGATCACGCTCACGGCCGCGACAAAAATAAAAGCGAGCGCGAGCGCGAGCGGAAAGGGCATGCCGAAGCGCGAGATCGCGGTGGTCAAGACGTAGCCGCCCGCCATGGCGAACACCCCATGCGCGAGATTGGCGAAGCCCATCAGGCCCATGGTGACCGACAGGCCGACCGAGATCACGTACAGGATCATGCCCAGGGCGGCGCCGTGAAAGGCGACGCTCACCAGCGATGCGAAGAAGGTCTCCAAACGTCCCCCCGGGGTTTACGATCAATCCACTTTCACGCCGACGTCTCTCACCAGCTTTCCGTACTTGTCATAGTCGCGCCGGATCAACGCCGCGAACTCGGGAGCCGTGGTGATATAGGCCTCCAGCCCCCCCGCGGCGTTGAGCCTCGCCTTTGTTTCAGTCTCGGCGAGCAGCTTGTTGACCTCGGCGTGTAGCTTGGCGAGCAGCGCCTCCGGCGTTCCCGCAGCCGCGAACAATCCCAGCCAGATCGTGACCTCGTAGCCGGGGTAGAACTCGGAAATGGTGGGCAAGTCCGGAAACAGCGCCGAGCGCTGCGCGCCCGTCATCGCAAGCGCGCGCAGCCTGCCCGCCTTGATCTGAGGAGCGCTCGAGGTTCCGGAAAACATCGCGGCCACCTCGCCAGCGACGGTTGCCGTCGCTGCCGGAGCGCCTCCCTTGTAAGGCACGTGTACGAGGTTGATGCTCGCGCGCTGCTTGAGCATTTCCATGGCGAGCTGGTGAATGCTGCCGTTGCCGCCCGAGGCATACGCGAGCGGCGGGTTGGCCTGGCGAGCGTACTCGACGAACTCCTTGAAATTCCTGACCGGAACGGAAGGGTTGACCGACAGCACCCAGTGATTCGACACGACCGAGGCGACCGGCGCGAGGTCCTTGAGGGGATCGGTCTGCATTTCCTTGTACAAGTGCGGATTGATGGCGACCATGCTGTCGGCCAGCAGCCCCAGCGTGTAGCCGTCGGGCGCGGATTTCGCGACGAGATCCATCGCGATATTGCCGTTGGAACCCGGGCGGTTTTCCGCGATCACCGGCTGGCCAACCAGCTCGGAAAGCCTTTGTCCGATGACCCGCGCCGAGATATCGGGGGCGCCTCCCGGCGGAATCGGCACGATCAGCTTGATCGGCCGCGACGGGTATTGCGCCCAGGAAGCGAGCGAAAACAGGGCCGCGAACGCCAGCGCCGTGAAACGACCCGAAGCTGTCCTCATGCTGTCCCTCCTGCAACTCTAGCCGCGCCTGCTCAATGGTATACGAAGCCCCCTGGCCTGCGATGCTATGATATTTACCCGTCCGGTGAAACGACATGTTCCTCGAACATCGCCTTGAAAGGCTGATCGCCAAGCTCAGGCGGTCGGCAGCCATCCCGCTGCGCCTCGAGTTGTGGAATGGCCGCGCCTTCGATCTCGCCAGTGAGCCCAAGGTAAAAATCGGCGTGCCGAGTCCGTCGGCCCTTCGCTTCCTGCTGTCCCCCGACCTGATGAAGCTCGGCCAGGCTTACGTGGAAGGTTACCTGCGCGTCGAAGGCCCGATCCTGGAGGTGTTCCGGGTGGCCGAAGGCCTCACCCGGGGCGCCGCCTCCCGCGGACGCAAGGGGTTGCGGCGTTTCTGGCGCCACAACCGCAAGCGCGATCGGGACGCCATTCAGTACCACTACGATGTCTCCAACGAGTTCTATTCGCTGTGGCTGGACCGGAACATGGTGTACTCCTGCGCCTATTTCCGCAGCGAGAACGATTCCTTGGAGCTCGCTCAGGAACAGAAGCTCGATCACATCCTCGACAAACTGCTGCTGCAGCCTGGCGAGCGGTTTCTGGACATCGGCTGCGGCTGGGGTGCGCTGGTTTTGCGCGCAGCCAAGAAATACGGCGCCCGGGCGACGGGGGTCACGCTCAGCCGAAATCAGTACGAATTCGCCGCGCGGCGGATCCGGGAAGAGGGACTCGAGGGCCGCTGCGAGGTGCGCCTGCAGGACTACCGCGATATTCCGGGCGCGAATGCCTTCGACAAGATCGCGAGCGTCGGCATGTTCGAGCATGTGGGCTTGCGCCATCTCAAGGCTTATTTCGCGAAAATACGCTCGCTGCTGGCCGAGGGCGGACTCGTCATGAATCACGGCATCACCGCGAGCGATCCCGACAACAGCTGGGTGGGACAGGGCGCGGGAGAATTCATCAACCACTACGTGTTCCCGCACGGGGAGCTCCCGCATCTTTCGCTCGTGATTCGCGAGATGGCGAACGCGGGGCTCGAGGTTGCGGACGCGGAGTCGCTGCGGCGTCATTACGCGCGCACTTGCCTGGAGTGGGCCAAGCGCCTGGAGCAAAACCGGGAGCGGGCGATCGCCGCCGCAGGGGAAAAGCGTTACCGCATCTGGCAGATCTATCTCGCCGGCTGCGCGCACGGCTTCGAAAACGAGTGGATGAACGTCTACCAGGTGATCGCTCGCAAGGAGGGCGACGCTTCGAATCCGCTGCCGCTCACCCGCGACTACATGTATCCCGCGGGCTGATTCGTCCCCGCTCGGTTTTCAGTGAAGCGCGGCGGCCCCGCGGGTGCAGAGCAACTTCTCGAGCGTGTCGCGCACGCTCTCCAAGTGAGGGTTGACGCGCAGCGCCGCGTCGAAGGCGAAGAGCGCGCTGTCGGTATCTCCGAGCGAGAGGCAGATTTGCGCGAAACCGCAGATCGCACCGTAGTGGCGCGGTTCGAGCTCCAGAGTGCGGTGGATGCTGGCTACGCTCTCTTCGTCGCGGCTTTGCATGTAGTAAAGGGTGGCGCGCTTATTCCAGGCCTCGGCGAAATCCGGGTGAGCAGCGACCAGCCTCGCCAGAATGCCCTCGGCCGCCGGGAAATCGAGCGCGGCGAGGGCGCGCGTCGCCCGTTCCAGGTCGAACGCCGCCGCGGAATCCCGGTAGGCCATCCACAGCCTCCAGATCTCGTCCTCGATGCGTTCGGCGCGGCCTGTTCCGCTCGCATCGCCGAGCGAGCGGAACAGGCCGTTCAGACGCTCGGGCAGCCGTGGCGAAGGATGCCGCCTGTCGCCGGTGACGATCAATTTGAGCGTGTCCGCGTACATTTCAGTGAAAATCCCGCGAGGCCGTCTCGAGCTTCCCCAGAAGGGCGCTGTGGTCGGTCAGGCGCCTGGCTATAAGATGCATCACTTCACCTTCGCGTTCAAGCACTCCCTCGACGCCCATCAGGCGCGCGCCGAGCAGCTCGCGCCGCTGGCGTTCGATGAGATGCGGCCAGACGATGACATTAACATAGCCGGTCTCGTCCTCGAGCGTTACAAATACCGTTCCCGAGGCGGTGCCCGGGCGCTGGCGGCCGGTGACGATGCCCGCCGCCCGCGCCGGAGTACCGCCGGGGAGCAGCTTCAGCTCATCGGCGGTGGCGAAGCGCATGCGCGCAAGGCGCGATCGCAGCAAGGCGAGCGGATGGCGCCCAAGCGTGAGACCGGTGCTCGCGTAGTCGGCCACGAGGTTCTCTCCCTCGGTTGGAGTCGGCAAAATCGCCGGAGTTTCCTCTACCGGCGCGTCGCGCAGGATGTGCGCTCCGGTCTCGATTCCAGCGACTTGCCAGTAAGCGTGGCGGCGATGGCCGGAGAGCGCCCCCAGCGCTCCTGCAGCTGCAAGGCACTTCAGTTCGCGCCGGTTGAGCCCGGCACGGCGGGCGAGGTCCTCGACGCCGTCGAATGATCTGATTTTTCGCGCGGTGACAAGGCGCTCGGCGCCGGCTTGCGGCAAGCCTTGAGCGAGGCAGAAGCCCAGGCGGACCGCCGGGTTTCCATCTGTCCCGGGCTCCAATGTGCAGCCCCAATCGCTAGCCAGCGCATCCACCGGCCGCACCTCGACGCCATGGCGGCGTGCATCCTGCACCAGTTGCGAAGGCGTGTAAAAGCCCATCGGCTGGCTGTTCAGGAGCGCAGCGAGAAACGCCGCCGGTTCATGGCGCTTGAGCCAGGCGGAAACGTAGGCAAGCAGTGCGAAGCTCACCGAATGCGATTCGGGAAAACCGTATTCGCCGAAGCCGAGGATCTGCCGGTAGATGCGCTCGGCGAATTCCGCCGGGATGCCGTTCTTGCGCATGCCTTCCATGAGTTTTTTTTGGAAGGGCTCCAGTCCCCCTTTGCGGCTCCAGGCAGCCATCGCGCGGCGCAGCTGGTCGGCTTCGCCCGGGGTGAAGTCTGCCGCCACCACCGCGAGCTGCATCACCTGTTCCTGAAAAATCGGCACGCCACAGGTGCGCTCCAGGACTTTTTTCACTGCGTCGTTCGGGTAGTCGATCGGTTCGCGGCCAGAGCGCCGGCGCAGGTAAGGGTGCACCATGTCCCCCTGGATCGGTCCGGGCCGCACGATCGCGATCTCGATCACGAGATCGTAAAAGTGTTTCGGCTTCAGCCGCGGCAGCATCGACATCTGGGCACGTGACTCGATCTGGAACACCCCGATGGTGTCGGCGTGCCGCATCATCTCGTAGACCGTCGGGTCTTCCTCGCGCAGCAGGCTGTCCATGGTGATCGCGTTGCCGCGCAAGTCGTTGACGAAGTCCAATCCGCGCCGAATGGCGGACAGCATGCCGAGCGCGAGCACATCGACCTTGAGCAGCCCCAGGTTCTCCAGGTCGTCCTTGTCCCACTGGATGACGCTGCGCTCGGGCATCGCGGCATTCTCGATCGGCACCAGTTGCGCCAGGGCCCCTCGCGATATGACGAAGCCGCCGACGTGCTGCGACAGGTGGCGCGGAAAACCGAGCAGGGTGCAGGCGAGCGCCGTCAGGCGCTGCATGACCGGGCTCGCCGGATCGAAGCCGGCATCGCGCAGGCGGGAGGCGAGCTCCTTCCGGTCGTCCCACCAGGCGATCGACTTGGCGATGCGGTCGACCCGCCGGGCATCCAGTCCCAGTGCCTTGCCCGCATCGCGCAGCGCGCTCTTGGGCTGATAGGTGATGAGCGTCGCCGCGAGCGCGGCGCGCTCGCGGCTGTATTTCCGGTAGACGTACTGGATCACTTCCTCGCGCCGCTGGTGCTCGAAATCGACGTCGATGTCGGGCGGCTCGTTGCGCTCCTTCGAGATGAAACGCTCGAACAAGAGCTCCTGCTTTGTGGGATTGACTTCGGTAATCCCCAGGAGGTAGCAGACGGCGGAATTGGCCGCCGAGCCCCGCCCCTGGCACAGAATTCCCTGGCTTCGGGCATAGCGGACGATGTCCTGGACCGTCAGGAAAAACGCCTCGTAGCGAAGCCCGGCGATAAGCGAGAGCTCCCGTTCGACGAGATCCCGGATTTTCTGCGGCGCGCCGGCTGGGAAGCGCCGCTGCAATCCCTCTTCGGTCAGCTTGCGCAGATGACTCGAGGGCGTTTCGCCCTCGGGGACGAGCTCCTCGGGATATTCGTAACGCAGCTCTTCCAGCGAGAAATGGCAGCGCTCGGCGATGCGCACGGTCTCGGCGAGCAGCTCGGCCGGATAGATTTGCGCGAGGCGCATGCGCAGTCGCAGATGCCGTTCGGCGTTGGGATGGAGCGCGTGCCCGCAGGCTTGCACCGTCGTGCGCATGCGGATGGCCGTCAACGTGTCCTGCAAAGGCCTGCGGGAGCGTACGTGCATATGCACGTCGCCCGCCGCCGCGAGCGGCAGACCGTAGATCTTGCCCAGCTCGCGCAACCCGGCGAGACGCGCGCGGTCATCCGGCCCCTGCAGCAGCTCCGCAGCAATCCAGGCGCGGCCGGCGAAGCGTTCGGCGATGGATCGCGCGTGCTCGACGTCGCGTTTCCCGTCCAGAACCAGGAGAACAAGGCAGCCGGGCAGTCCGCCGTACAAATCGTCCCGACAAAGCGAATAGCTGCCTTTCTTCGTCCTGCGCCGGCCACGGGTGATCAGCTCGGACAGATTGCCGTAGCCTTCGCGGTCGGTGGCAAGCAGCACCAGTCTGGGACCGTCTTGCAGCCGTATCTCCGAGCCGATGACCAGGGGCAGGCCGACGTCCTTCGCCGCGACATGCGCCCGCACGACTCCGGCAAGCGAGCACTCGTCGGTGACCGCGAGCGCTGAATAGCCCAGCCCGGCGGCGCGCCTTACCAGCTCTTCCGGATGCGAAGCGCCGCGAAGAAAAGTGAAGTTCGAAAGGCAGTGCAGCTCGGCGTAGGCGGGGAGAGGGGAATACACGGCTTCAGGCGAAAACTCCATGCAGATACCATCCGCCCGCGCCGCGCCACTCCCGGTAGATCCATACGAGCGCTTCGTTCTGCATGCGGGCGACAAAGTAGTCGCGGGCGACGTCGCCGCCGTCCCACCAGCCCGACTCGATGCGCTCCGGGCCGGCGAGCAGCTCGAGTGGTCCTTCGTAGTGCGGCGCCGCGCCGACTTCGGCGAGCGGCTTGGGGCGCTCAAGAAGCCAAAACGGTCTCTCGCCGAAATCCGGGTGCAATTGCCGTGAACCTGGTTCCGTGATGGCGATAGCCCGCTCAGGACGGTGCTCGGCATGCGAGGAGAGTCCGTGTACCGCGCCGGTGCCGAGTCGCGAGCGCAGCCGCTCGATCAGGTGCTCCCATTGGCCGGGCGGCTTGCCTTGCTCGAGCAGCAGCCCGAGGTTGCTGCCGGGAAGCGGCACCACGTCGTCGGCTCGCAACGAGATTTCGCGCACCGGCTCGGCGAGCGTGAAATTGGAGAGCCGCTCGAAATGCTCGGCGTCGCGCGAAGGCGCGACCAGGCCGATCGCAATTTGAGTGGCGGCTTTGTCGCGGTGCCTGAGCCTCAAGACGAAGCGCTGCACGCCGCCTGAACGCGCGGCGAGAAATCCGGCGAGCTGCACGGTCAGCCGCCGCGCGGCAAAGAGCAGCCCCTCGGCTTGGGTGACTTCGGCGGGAAGCTCGATCGCTGCTCCGAACCGGGTCGGTAGGACGAAAAAATTCCGCGGATCAGGAAGCAATCCAAGCGCGCGGTCGAGCTCGGCTAGCGGTTCCTGCCCGAAGCGCCGCGCCATGCCTTCGCGCGGCAGCGAACGCAGCTCGCCGAGCGTGCGCACGCCGATCGCCTCGAACGCTGCCAGCGTTTCATCCTTGCAGCGCAGAACCTCCACAGGCAGCTCGGCCAGCACCGATTCGAGTTCGGCACTTTCGCCGATAAATTTCCGTTTTCCGGCCCAGGCGAGCCAGAAAGCCGCCCGGGGCGTGGGAGCGCCGGCGAAAGCCGCGCTCCAGCCCATTTCCACCAGCCCCCGACGCAGGCGCTCCAGAAGCGACTCCAGACCGCCGAAGAGCTTGAGGCTCCCCGAGACCTCGAGCAGCACGCCGTCGGGAAATTCGAGCGCCACGCCCGGTGTGAATTGCGCCGCCCATCCGGCCACGCCGAGCAGCGCTTCGGTTTCCGCCGCGGGATCACGTGGCGCAATGCGCAGCCGTGGCGCGAGAGCGAGCGCCGCCGCCACGGCCATGCCGGCGCGAACGCCGCGTGCGAAGGCCTTGCGGTCGCAGGCGAAAACGCAATGTCGCTCTTCGAGCGCGAAAGGTTCAGGCGTGGACGAGCCGCGCAGAAAAATCTCGAGCGGCAGCTGGGGCAGCCGGATGGCGATCCACATGATGATTTTTTCTGCGCACGGCGGGCGGCATCGCCGGCAGCAGGATGGGCTGAGCGAGGGGAGCGCCGCGGCGCTTGAGCACGCGTACCGCAAGGCCGCCGTCACTCGTGCCGAGTGCGATCCGCAGCGCCGCAGGGGAGGATTCGCCGACGGCCTCCGGGACCCGGAACAGAAAAGCAGGGGCGCGGCCACCTTCGGCAGCGATCTGCAGGCGCCTCAGCTCCGCGTATTTCGCGCCTTGAGGCCAGGCGAGCACCGCGCCGCAGGCATTCGAAACGAGCGCCTGCTCGGTGGCCCAGAGCGTTTCTTTCGGCGAGGCGGCGCGCACGACGACAAGGTTTGCGATATCGATTCCCGCCGCGGCGAGCGCCGGCGCGTAGGGCAGGTGAGGCGGAGCGATCCAGGCGAGCCGCAATCCGCGTTTGGACAGCCCGGCAAGCGCAGGTCCAAGCAGGCGCAGCTCGCCGATGCCTTCGTGTGCAGGCAGGATCTCGGTCAGCGCCCCGGCAGGCCAGCCCCCGCCGGGGAGCTCGGCGTCAAGCCCGGGAAACCCACATGGAATAGTCGGCGTGCCGGCCCGGCTCAGACTGTCGCCGCGCCAGATGTCGGGGCGATCGAGCAGGGCGGCGAAAGAGAAAGGCATGCCCGCCATGGATCGCGGCCTCCCGGGAAAGCGAGCGTCAAAGAGGCCGGCGGATCACGCCGACGCCCAAGCCTTCGATTGCAAAATCGTCCTCGCGCAGATCGACGACGATGGGCTTGAACTCGGGATTCTCAGGGAGCAGCTCGACGGTATTGCCGCGGCGGCGCAAGCGCTTCACCGTGACCTCGTCGTGCAGGCGCGCCACCACGATCTGACCCGAGCGCGCCTCGCGCGTGCGATGCACGGCGAGCAGGTCGCCGTCGAGGATGCCCGCATCGCGCATGCTCATGCCGCGGACCTTCAGCAGGTAGTCGGCGCGCGGCTGGAACAAGGCGGGATCGACCTGGCAGCGCCGCTCGACATGCTCCTCGGCGAGGATCGGGCTCCCTGCAGCAACTCGGCCGATAAGCGGCAGCCCGAGGCCCTCGGTCAGCCGGATGCCGCGCGAAGCCCCCGGGGTCAGCTCGATCGCGCCTTTCCTCTCCAGCATCCGCAGATGCTCTTCGGCGGCGTTGGGCGAGCTGTAGCGGAACGCCTTCGAGATCTCGATCCGGGTGGGCGGGAAGCCGGTCTTTTCGATGGCTTTGCGGACGAAGTTGAGGATTTTCTGCTGCTTGTGGGTGAGCTCTTCGGTCATGGGACCTCCGTATCTGTATTTATATACAGTCTTTGTCCGTTTGGCAAGGGGCCTGCATTGGGCCGCTTGCCCTCGCCGGGGCGTATAATTCGCGCATGGCGCAGCCCTACGAATCCGACCTCACCCGAATGATCCGCGATCTGCTCCAGGAGAAGCCGCACATCGTCCAGGAGCAAAAAAAAGGACGAGCTCTGTGGTGGGACAGAAAACTCGACCTCGAAGACCTGAAGCGCACCGGGGAATCGAACGTCAAGCAGCAAGCCTACGTCTATCAAAACAAGGTTTGATTCCCGCCTTCAGGCGCTCGCCGCCGTCTTTGCGGCCTGTGTTGCTCTTTGCGGCTGCACCCCACCCCCCGGTTCCGCCTTCAGCATGGAACCCCGGCCGCTCCCGGCGGACCCGCTGGCGTCGGCCCTCGTCGGGCGCGGGGGCAGCCTCGATGAGCGGGAGCGAATCGCCGAGCTCGATCAGAAACGGGATTGGGACGGGCTATTGCGCTATGCCGAGGAGCGGCAGCGCCGGGATCCCGAAGGTTCCGATTGGGGGGTGGTCGCCGCCTACGCTTGGGTGCGCCACGGCGATTATCCGAAGGCGACCTCGGCACTCTCGCGGGTTATCCAACGCAACCCGGAGGACGTCGGGGCCTGGAACCTGCTCGGGGAGTCCCAGCGCAGGGCAGGGCAGCCGGGTCAGGCTGCCCGAACTCTGGAACGAGGCAGCGCCATCGGCAGAACTTCGTTCGCAACGTTCTTCCTCCTAGGGGAGGCCTACCGGGACGCGAATCGGCTTGACCGTGCAATCCACGCGTATCGTGAGGCTGCGCGGTTGGAGCCGGATTTTGCGCGGGCCTGGTACGAACTGGGCGTTGCTTATCTGCGGACAGGTCAACGGGACGAGGTCAGTGGGGTCTTGGAGCGGTTGGAGAAACTTGATCCCGCGCTGGCAGAAGAGCTCAAGAAGCGCTTGGACGGCAGACAGCGGCCCTGATCTTCTGCGACGTCTTTTTTGTTGCATATGTATATTATGTTAAATTTAGTGTCCGCTCACGGTCACTTAAGGTTACTTCTAGGATCAGCTCCCTCCTCCTTTGAAAAGCCTGAAGAAGTTCCCTGTGGTAGTAGCCGCCAGCTCGCTGAGCGAAATGCCACGGAGGCGCGCCACTTCCTCCGCAACGTGTCGCACTAGGGCCGGCCGGTTGATCTTTCCTCGGTGAGGAACCGGAGCCAGGTAAGGGGAGTCGGTTTCCACCAGCAAGCGCTCCAGCGGGACCTGACGGGCTACGTCCTTCAAGGCGCCGGCGTTCTTGAAGGTCACGATGCCCGAGAACGATATATGGAATCCCAGCGCCATGGCTGCGTCGGCCACCGCCTGGGATTCGGTGAAACAGTGCATGACCCCCCCTACTTCGCCCGCACCCTCTTCCCTCATGATGGTCAGCGTATCTTCCGCAGCTTGACGCGTATGGATTACGAGGGGTTTACCGCACTCGCGCGCAGCGCGTATGTTCGCTCGAAAGCGCTCGCGCTGCCACTCGAGATCGCCGCTCACGCGGTAGTAATCGAGCCCGGTCTCGCCGATCGCCACCACCCGCGGGTGGTGCGCCAGCTCGACCAACCGCGCCCGATCCACCGCAGTGCGGTCCTCATGGTCCGGGTGCACGCCGACGGTCGCAAGAAAATTATCGTGAGCCTCGGCGAGACCCAGCACCTTGGGAAAACCGGCGAGATTGACGCTGATGCACAGCGCGTGCGTCACGCCGTTCGCGCGCATCTCCTCGCGTATCTCGGCCATCTTCCCGTCGAAATCGGGAAAATCCAGATGGCAGTGCGAATCGACTAGGCCGGGAAAGGCCGCGGACTGGGGCGATATGGCATTCATGCTCTGATCAGCCGCTGATACCCGAGGAGCAGATCTTCAGCGAACAGTCTCGCGTTGAGCGGGTGCCGGGCGAGCGCCCGGGCAGCAGCCAGCCGCCGAAGGTAGCCGGCGAGTTCCGCGGCGTCGCAACGGCCTGCCGTAGCTGCGATCACCGCTCCCTGATCCGGGTTGTACCGCACTCGACCGGCGACGCGGGCGAGGAGGAGATCGTAGCTCCAGCGCTGCAACCATCCAACCAGGTCCCACAACGGAACGCGCCCGACGGACTCGGCGAGAGCGATCGGATCGAAACGGGGATTCTGCAGGCCCTCGATGAAACCCAGGCGGTCGGCTTCCGTTTCCGCGGCCTTCAGGGCGGCAAGCGGCGCTCCTCCGGCGGCGGCAAGGGCTGTTTCCGGGCGCTCGACGCCCTGCTCCTTAAGCCAACGCAAAACCTGCGCGGGCTCCGGAAGCGGCAACGTGAGCCTGAGGCAGCGGCTTCGGACGGTCGCGAGCAGGCGCTCGGGCTGCGTAGCGACGAGAAGAAACACCGTGGCCGGCGGAGGTTCTTCCAGGTTCTTCAGCAACGCGTTTTGCGTATTTGCGTTCATCGCTTCTGCGGGGTAGACGAGGAGGACGCGCAGACCACCCCGATGCGTTCCGACCGCGAGGAAGCCGGCGAGCTCGCGCACCTGCTCGATGCGGATCTGCTCGCTCTTCTTTTTCGCGGGCTCCACGGCCTCCTCGCGCGATTCGGGCGCCATGCTCTCGGGCACGATCAGCCGGAAATCCGGGTGGTTGCCCTGCAAAAACCAGCTGCAAGCGCGGCAGCTGCCGCATGCCCGCCGGTCCGGCCCGGGCTTTTCGCAGAGCAGCGACTGGGCGCATGCCTGAGCAAATTCGAATTCGCCCATGCCCTCCCCGCTCTGTATCAAGATCGCATGGGGCAATCGCTCCCGCAGCTGAGCCCAGGCTTGCCAAGCTTGTTCTTGAAACTTAAATATCATGATTTAACATATAGTTGAAATTATATCCTCAACGTCTTTCTTAACTTCGTCCAGCGGCCTGCCGCCCGGGATCATTCTCATCCGCCGAGGTTCAGCCGCAACCCGTTCGAGGTACTCCGCCCGAACTCGCTCGAAGAAGCTCTTGTTCTCGAGCTCGAAGCGATCGCCCCGATCCTTCGCAAGCCGTCCGAGAGCAAGCTCGACCGGCGCATCGAAAACGAGGGTCAAGTCGGGCTGCAGCCCGCCCTGGACCCAGCGCTCGAGCGCAGCGATCCGATCCTTCGCCATTCCCCGCCCCGCGCCCTGATACGCATAGGTGGCGTCGGTAAAGCGGTCGGAAACGACCCAGCGGCCTTCGGCGAGCGCGGGTGCGATCACTTGAACGATATGCTCGCGGCGCGCCGCAAACACCAAAAGCGCCTCGGTGTCGGCATGCATCGTCTGGGAGAGGAGGAGCGCGCGCAATTTCTCGCCGAGCGGCGTACCGCCGGGCTCGCGGGTGACTGCGATGTCTTTTCCGCGCCTGCGTAGGAAATCGGCAATTCCCTCGACGTGCGTGCTCTTGCCTGCTCCGTCGATGCCTTCCAGGGTGATGAACTTGCCGCGAGTCATCGGCTCGCCCGCCGCCGGGCGCCGGGCATTTGATACTTCGCGACCGCGCGGTTGTGCTCGATGAGGGTGCGCGAGAATTCGCTCGTCCCGTCCCCGCGGGAAACGAAATACAGCGCGTCGGTCTGAGCGGGATGCATGACGGCCGCGAGCGAGGCGAGTCCCGGCATCGCGATCGGATGCGGCGGAAGGCCACGCCGCGTATAGGTGTTGAAGGGCGTGTCCTTCACGAGGTCTCTCTTGCGCAGGTTGCCGTCGAATTGCTCGCCCATGCCGTAGATCACGCTCGGATCGGTCTGCAGTTTCATCTTGATGCGCAGGCGGTTGGCGAATACTGCCGCAATCATCGTGCGGTCACCCGCGCGGCCGGTCTCCTTTTCGACGAGTGAAGCGAGGATAAGCGCTTCGTACGGATCTGTCATCGGCAGATCCGGGGCGCGCCCGGCCCAGGCGGACTCGAGTTGTTTCTTCATGACGCGGCGGGCGCGCCCCAGCACGGCGAGATCGCTCGAACCTTTGGCGAAAACGTAGGTATCGGGAAAGAACATTCCTTCCGGAAGCATCTCCGGGGCTCCGAGTTTCCCCATGATCTGCGCCTCCGAGAGGCTCGCCGAATCGTGCTTCAGGTCGACGTGCGCGTTCAATGCCTCGCGCATCTGGCGAAAATTCCAGCCTTCGACAATGAGGATTTCCGCCTGCGCGTATTCCCCTCGCATGATTTTTCGAACCAGCTGGAGCGGCGTCACCCCTTCCGATACCTGGTAGCTGCCGGCCTTGATGCCGGCGTTGGCGCCGTTGACTCGCGCCAGCAGAATGAACTTCCAGTCCGGCATAGGCACACCCGCTTCGATGATCTGGCGCGTCGCGCCCCGCAGCGTGCTGCCAGGGCGAATCGAGAATTCCACGGTGGGTGCGGCGAGCTCGATCGGCGAAAGGGCGAACCAGAGGATCCAACCGCAGAATCCGAGCGCGGCTGCGGAGACGGACAAGAGCAAAAGTTTCAGTCGAAACAGCATCGATTCGGCAAGGAACGTCGGGCTTGACTACGCTCGTATAATAAACGTTAAACCACAGGATCAGCAGATGAGTCTGCCGTTGCAAACTACCGAAGCCGCGCGCCAAGCGGACCCCGATCTCGCCGCCGCGCGATCGGGAAGCGTCCTTGCCCTGCTCGACCACTTGGGCGTCCTCCAGTTCAGCGGGGAGGACGCGGAAAGGTTCTTGCAAGGGCAGCTGAGCTGCGACGTGGCGGGGGTGGGCCTGCGCTCGGGCAGCTACGGCGCCTATTGCTCGCCCAAGGGTAGGATGCTCGCGAATTTCCTGCTGTGGCGTGAAGAGGCCGGCTTCCACATGGCGTTGTCGCGGGACATCGCCCCGTCCGTTCACAAACACATTTCGAAGTTCGTGCTGCGCGCAAAAGTAAAGATCTCGGATGCCTCGGACACGATCGTGATGGCAGGCGCTGCCGGGCCGAAGGCCGGCCAGGCGCTGCAAGAGGTGTTCTCCGATCTCCCCAAGCAGCCGAATGAGGTATCGCGTCAACCGGGTATCGGCACGGTCATCAACTTGACGGACGGCAGATTCCTCCTTGCCCTGACGCCCTCGAGCGCAGTCGTCCTTCGGCAAAGGCTTGCGAATTCCCTCGTCCCTGTGAGGGCGAGCGCGTGGCGCTGGCTCGATATCCGCAACGGCGTGCCTCTGGTGAGCGCAGCGACCCAGGACCAGTTCGTTCCGCAGATGGCGAACTTCGAGCTTGTCGGCGGGGTCAGCTTCCAAAAGGGCTGCTACACCGGACAAGAAGTGGTGGCGCGCGTGCAGCACCTCGGCAAGCTCAAACGCCGCATGTTCCTGGCCAACGTCCCTTCCGAAGCCAAAGCGGGCGACCCTCTCTACAGCGAGGACCTCGGCGACCAAGCGAGCGGGATCGTCGTCAACGCGGAAGCCTCGCCCGACGGCGGCTACGACCTGCTTGCAGCCGTGCAAACGGCCAGCCGTGAAGGTTCGACCGTGCATCTAAAATCCCTCGGCGGGCCCGTGCTTCGCTTCCTCGCCCTGCCCTACGCCATCCCTTGAAGTCGAGCTATTACATCTACTACCGCGTGCCCGCAGAAAACGCCGTGCGCGCGCGCACGGCTGTCAGCGCCCTGCAGCGAGACCTCTCCGAAACTACGGGCATAGGCGGACGCCTCCTGCGGCGCCGCGACGATGAGACCACCTGGATGGAGATCTACGAAAACGTCCCAGACGCCGCGCGTTTCGAAGCGGAGATCGCCGAACTCGTCGAGCGCCACGGCCTCGCTGCGCTACTCGCCCCGGGCTCGTCGCGAAAGCAGGAAGTCTTCCGGAGCTTCTAGGCGCCATGTGCCTCATCGCATTTGCGTGGCGTGCGCATTCCCCCAGCCGTTTGATCGTCGCGGCCAACCGCGACGAGTATTTCGGGCGCCCGGCTGCGTCGGCCGGGTTCTGGGACGACCATCCGAACGTCCTCGCCGGACGCGATCTCGAAGCCGGCGGCACCTGGCTCGGCGTCACTTTGGACGGGCGTTTCGCGGCGCTGACCAACTATCGCAATCCCGCGGACAAGAAAACCGGCGCCCCGTCGCGGGGGGCGCTGGTCGCCGATTTCCTGACCGGCAGGACGGCCCCGCAGGATTACGCGCGGCAGCTTGAAAAGCGTGCGATGGACTACAACGGGTTCAGCCTGCTAGTCGCGGACGCCCAGTCGATGTTCTTTTTCTCGAACCGCGGCGGCCCCGCGAGGCGCGTCGCCCCGGGCGTTCACGGCCTGTCGAACCACTTGCTCGACACGCCCTGGCCCAAGGTCGAGACGGCAAAAACAAAGTTGGCGGCGCTGCTCGAGCGGCCTTTTGATTCGGAAGCGGCGTTTAGACTCCTGGACGACGCCGAGCGCGCCCCGGGCGGGGAGCTTCCGAGCACCGGCGTGAGCCTCGAGCTCGAGGAAAAGCTTTCTGCCATCCGCATCCTCGCGGTCGGCGGCTACGGAACGCGGTGCTCCACCGTGCTCAGTCTCGGCGAAGGGGGCAGGATCGAATTCCATGAGCGCAGCTACCGTGAGGACGGCGGCGAGAGCGGCAAAGTCGGCTATCGCCTTACCGTCCAGGCGGGGAAAGCTCGAGCGTCATCTCGACGTGCGGAATCCCCGCCTCCCAAAACTCCCCTCCCCGCTCGCTGAAACCGAAACGCCGGTAGAACCCGGCCGCGTGGGTCTGCGCGTGCAGCGTGACCCGGGACAGGGATTGCTCGCGCGCTTTCTGGAGCAAGGCCTCCATCAGCGCAGCGCCCACCCCGCGCCTGCGCCATTCGCGAAGGACCGCCATCCGTCCGATCCGGCCGTCGGGCAGCAAACGCGCAGTCCCTATCGCTTGTCCGCTCGTGTCGCGAGCGACTGCATGATCGCTGCGCTCGTCCCATTCGTCCCATTCGAGTTCGAGCGGAACTTTCTGTTCCGTGACGAACACCTGTTCTCGAACCGGGCGCGCCAGCAGTAGCGCCTCGTCCCATGCGAGGATGCTGATCGTGAAAGTTGCCCTCATCAGCGACCAGTATAATTGTTGTCATGCGAAGCCTGTGGAACGACCTGGAAGCAAAACAATTCCAAGGCGACCTCGGCCTGCGCGTCTACACCTCGCGGCTGCTCGGCCGCGACAAATCGCTCGTGCTGCACGGGGGTGGCAATACCTCGGTCAAGGTCCGCGAAAAAAACCTCTTCGGCGAGGAAGAGACGATCCTCTATGTGAAGGGCAGCGGCTGGGACCTGGAGACGATCGAGCCTCAGGGGTTTTCCCCCGTGCGCCTCGCGCACGTGCTGCGCCTGGCCGAGCTGCCCGCTCTGTCCGACCTGGAGATGGTGAATCAGCTTGTCACGCATATGCTGAAAGCCTCGGCTCCGGCGCCTTCCATTGAGACCATCCTGCACGGGCTCATGCCGCAGAAGTTCGTGGACCACACTCACGCCGACGCGGTGCTCTCCGTGAGCAACACCAAAGACGGCGAGAAACGCGTCCGCGAGGTCTACGGCAAGCGTTGCGTCGTCATCCCTTATCTCATGCCGGGGTTCGATCTCGCCCAGTTGTGCGCAAAGGAATTCAAGCGCCAGAGCACGCCCGAGACGGTCGGAATGATCCTGCTCAGTCACGGGATCTTCTCCTTCGGCGAGACCGCACGCGAGGCCTACGAGCGCATGATCGAGCTGGTGACGCTCGCCGAAAAGTATCTCGAGTCCAAGCGTGCCTGGTCGGTGGCGCCCGGGGCCTCGCGATCCGCCAGGACCCAAGTGCCCGAACAGCCGGAGCTGCGCCGCCGGCTTTCCGATGCGGCGGGCGCTCCGTTGATCCTGCGCACCGTGACGAACGAGCGCACGCTCGGCTTTGCGGCACATCCGGAACTTGGGCGCATCTCGCAGCAGGGCCCGGCGACGCCCGATCACGTGATCCGCACCAAGCGTACGCCGATGCTCGGCACCGACATCGCCCGCTACGCGCAGGCGTACCGGCGCTACTTCGAAGAGCACGCACTCACGGCAAAGGAACCGAAGACCGTTCTCGATCCTGCCCCGCGGGTGATACTCGATCCTGCCTTCGGACTCGCCGCAGCGGGTAGGACGGCAAAGGATGCGGCGATCGTCGCCGAGATCTACGACCACACCATCGACGTGATCCTGCGTGCCGAGGCGCTCGGCGGCTTCCAGGCCCTGCCCTCCCAGGACATCTTCGAGGTCGAGTACTGGGATCTCGAGCAGGCCAAGCTCAAGAAAGGCGGCAAGCCCGCCGCTTTCGCCGGTGAGATCGCGCTGGTCACCGGCGCCGCTTCCGGGATCGGTAAGGCGGCTGTCGCGGCATTTCTCGCGCGCGGCGCGGCGGTCATCGGGATCGATCTGGACGCGAAGATCGAATCGCTGCACAGCCGCCCGGACTTCCTCGGCCTGCGTTGCGACGTAACCGATGAAGCGCAGGTGCGCTTCGCGCTCGAGCAAACCGTGATCGCCTTCGGCGGGCTCGATATGCTCGTGCTGAACGCCGGCGTCTTTCCGGCGAGCCGCAAGATCGCCGATTTGCCCACCGACGAGTGGCGCCGCGCGATGAGCGTCAACCTCGATGCGAACCTGCTCCTGATGCGCGCGGGTCACCCGCTTCTCAAGCTCGCTCCGCGCCGCGGCCGCGTGGTCGTGATCGGCTCGAAGAACGTTCCCGCTCCGGGCCCGGGGGCATCGGCCTACTCGGCTTCGAAAGCAGCCCTGAATCAGCTCGCGCGCATCGCGGCGCTCGAATGGGGCGCGGACGGCATACGCATCAACACCCTGCACCCCAACGCCGTGTTCGATACGGGCCTGTGGACCGAAGACGTGCTCGCGCAGCGCGCCAAACAGTACGGCATGACGGTCGAGGCGTACAAGACCAACAACGTGCTCCGCACCGAGGTCACCAGCCGCGACGTGGCGGAGCTCGCGGCCGAGATGTGCGGGCCGCTCTTCTCCAAGACGACCGGCGCGCAAGTGCCGGTGGACGGCGGCAATGAGCGCGTCATCTGAATCGATGCCGGTCGAGACCCTGCGCTGGCGAGGGACGCGGCTCGAGCTGATCGACCAGCGCGCCCTTCCCGCGCGCCTCGAATACGTGAGCTGCACGAGCGCGGCCGAGGTCACCGAGGCCATTCGCTCGATGGTCGTGCGCGGCGCTCCCGCGATCGGCTGCGCCGCGGCATTCGGTATCGCGCTCGAAGCACAGCGGCAGGAGCACAGCGCGCGCGACGAATTCGATGCCGCGATGGAGATCGCGTTCAATAATTTAGCCGCGAGCCGGCCGACTGCAGTGAATCTCTTCTGGGCCCTGGATCGCATGCGCGCGGTGCTCGGCCCTGGGACTCGTGGGGATCCCAAGGCGGCGGCGGCGAGACTGGCCGAGGCGGCGCTCGCGCTCCATCGCGCCGATGTCGAGACCAATCGCGCCATCGGACGGGCCGGTGCCGCTCTCGTGCCCGACGGCGCGCGGGTCCTCACGCACTGCAACACCGGCGCCCTCGCCACGGCCGGCCACGGTACGGCCCTCGGCGTCATTCGCTCGGCGCGCGACCAAGGCAAGCGTATCTCGGTCGTGGCGAGCGAGACCCGGCCTTATCTCCAGGGGGCACGCCTCACTGCGTGGGAACTGATCCAGGAGAAGATTCCCGTCACTCTCATCACCGACAACATGGCCGGACACCTGATGCGCCTCGGAAAGATCGACCTCGTGCTCGTCGGCGCAGACCGTATCGCCGCGAACGGAGACGTGGCGAACAAGATCGGCACCTATACCCTTGCGGTCCTCGCCGAGCGCCACCGCATTCCCTTTTATGTCGCGGCACCTCTTTCCAGCATCGATACCTCGGCGGCAGACGGAAACGCAATCCCCATCGAGGAGCGCAGCGCCTCGGAGGTCACCGGCTACGCGGGCGTGCGCTGGGCGCCCGAAGGTGTCGGCGTCGTGAATCCCGCGTTCGATATCACGCCTGCGGAACTCGTGAGCGGGCTCTTTACCGAGAAGGGCGCCATGACGAAGCCCGACGCGCGCAAGATCCGCGCGCTGTTTTCGTGAGTTCCCGAACGCGTCCGCGTGCGGCGATCCCTAGGGACCCTCGACTTTAACGCCTTTGGCGCGCAGCATCACGATCACGCTGTCCGGCCCCACCAGATGGGCCGCGCCCACAATGATCAAGTGGGTGCGGCCGTCCGCGATCATGTTTTCGATCTGCGGCAGCCACTTGTCATGGCGGTCCTTGAGAATGCGCTTGCGCAGCGCGGGAAAATCGTCGAAGCCGATATTCACAGTCCTCTCAAGCGCCGCGAGATCGCCCTTGCGATAGGCGGTGAGCATATCCTCGAGCATTTTCGGCGTCTCGCGCACTTGCCGGAGGGTCACGGTCAGGAGCTCCACCTCCTGCTCGCGCGTGAGATCGGCGAAAACCCTGAGCTGAGACTCGTTCGTCTCCAAGGTGCGCAGGCTCTTGCCGCTTGCTTTCGCCGACGTGATGACCTGCTGCTCCACGCCGTTGCTTGGGTCAAAGCCCTGATGGATGGCGAATTGCAACCCTAATGTCAGCGCGGCGAGCCAGGGCCGCAAAGGCGCAAGACTGGGTGGCGGTATTTCGAGGTCCGTAGCCGTTTTCTCGAGCTCGGCGTTGGTGCTCGTGGACAAGACGCGGCGAAGGGTCTGCCCCGGCGGCAAAAAGCCGTATTTCGCGATCAATGCCTGCGAGACCCGCGGATCCTGCGCGCCAGCGAAGTCGGTCTCGAAGACCACGACTGCGGCCTCGTTCAACGCGCTCTCCACGGCGGGGGTTCGCCATTTCACATCGGCGGGGAGCAGATGAAACGAGCCGAACAGGAAGACGTTCCCCTTCGGACCCGCGATCCTCCAGAGCGCGGGCGCATCGACTTGCGCCGCTGCATCCCGCGTCGCAACTGGCGAAAATGCAATGCTCAGCGCGGCAAGACTTGCCCCGATCGCCGCGACAAGGCCGCGCAGCCCTTGCGAAAATTTCATGAGCCTTCCAGGGCGCGCGCTCGCCGTTCGACATCCGGAACGGGCATACGCCCGTCCCGGTTTTTCCATTAAACCAGCTTGACGTTCTTCAGCGGCAGGCTCCGCACCGGTTTGCCGGTCGCGGCAAAGACGGCGTTCAGCACGGCGGGCGTCACCACGCAGATCGTCGGTTCGCCTACGCCGCCCCAGAAGTCGTACGACGGAACGATCACCGTCTCGACCTTGGGCATTTCGGCAAGGCGCAGGAGCCGGTAGTTGTGGAAGTTCAGCTCCACCATGCGCCCTTTCTCGACGGTCACCTCACCGTACAAAGCCGCGCTCAAGCCGTACACCACGGAGCCTTCGACTTGGGCGGCGATCTGGTCGGGATTGACCGCATGGCCGCAGTTGAGCGCGAGCACCATGCGGTGCACCTTGACCTTGCCGTCGGGGCTCACCGACACTTCGGCGGTCGCTGCGGAATAGCTCCCGTAGCCCATAAACTGGGCGATGCCGCGATGCACGCCGGCAGGCAGAGGCTTGCCCCAGTTGCCCTTCTCGGCCACTGCGTTCAAGACGGCGAGATGCTTCGGATAGTTGCTCATGAGCTCGCGGCGGAATTCCAGCGAATCCTTGCCCGCCGCGCGCGCCACTTCCTCCATGAAGCACTCCAGATACACGCCGTTCTGATTGGTGTTGACGCCGCGCCACGGACCGACCGGAACGTGGGTGTTGCGCATCGCGTACTCGATCTGAAGGTTGGGCACGCTGTAGCCGAACTGCGCGTCCCCGGGCTCTTTCCACATGCCCTGCAGCTGCCGGGTGTCCTTGCCTTCCTTGATGGCACCCGGATTCAGCCAGGCGTTGATCGACTGTCCCGACACGCGGATGTGCATTCCGACGAGCTTGCCGCTCTCGTCGAGTCCCGCGCTGAGCTTGCACTGCGAGATCGGCCGGTAGAAGTCGTGCGCCTGGTCTTCCTCGCGGCTCCAGATCAGCTTCACCGGCACGCCTGGGAATTGCTTGGCGATGGCGACGGCCTGGCGCGTGTAGTCCTGCGTGCCGCCGCGGCGCCCGAACCCGCCGCCCAGAACGTGCTTGTGCACCTCGCACTTCTCGAGCGGCAGTCCGGACTCCTCGGAGGTGACGGCGAGCGCGGCCTCCGCACTCTGGGTCGGCACCCACACCTCGGCGCTGTCCGCGGTCACCTTCGCCGTGCAATTGTTGGGCTCCATGGTCGCGTGCGCCAGGAAAGGAGTGCTGTAGACCGCTTCGACCTTTTTCGGAGCGCTCGCGATCACCTTGAGCGCATCGCCGATGTTCGTATCGGCAAAGGCGTCGTTCGCGGTCAGGCCCTCTTTCAGGCGCTCGGCGATGGTCGCGCTCGACTGCGTTGCCCCTTCACCCTCGTTCCAGACGATAGGCAAGGCCTCCAGCGCCGTCTTCGCCCGCCACCAGGTATCGGCGACGACGGCGACCGCGTTGTCATGCACCTTGACGACGCGACGCACGCCCGGCATGCCCGAAACCTTTGCCTCGTCGTAGCTCGCGAGCTTGCCGCCGAACACGGGGCTCGCCTTTACCGCGGCGTGCAGCATGCCCGGCAGCTTGAGGTCAATCGCATAGACCAGGCTGCCGTTGAGCTTCATCGCCGTGTCCAGCCGCTTGATCGGCTTTCCGGCGATCTTCCAGTCCTTGGGATCCTTGAGATTGATGCTCTTCGCATCCGGAGGCGTCAGCTTCGCCGCCGCCGCGGCCACCTTGCCGTAGCTCGTCTTGCGCCCTGAAGCCGCGTGGGTGATAACGCCGTCGGCGACGCTCAGCTCGCCGACCGGCACTTTCCATTGATCCGCTGCGGCCTGCACGAGCATCAGGCGCGCTGCGGCGCCGCCGCGGCGCACATAGTCCTGCGAGCCGCGGATGCCGCGGCTGCCGCCGGTCGCCATGTCGCCCCAGATGCGCTTGCGCGCGAGATTCTGGCCGGGCGCGACCCATTCGGCGACCACCTTCCTCCAATCGCACTCGAGCTCTTCGGCAACTAGCTGGGCGAGTCCGGTCTCCGTGCCCTGCCCCATCTCCGAGCGCGCGATGCGGATCACGCAGGCGTCGTCGGGCCGGACCACGACCCAGGCATTGATCTCGCTACCGGCGCTCGCCTTGGTCTGCGCTTCAGCGCTTGCGATGAAGGGAAGATTGAATCCGAGCGCGAGGCCGCCGCCTGCGGCCGCGGAGCTGACGATGAACTTGCGGCGCGAAAGATTCGTTGCGCGTGTCGTATTTTTCATGGTCGTCTCCTCAGGCCTTCTTGACCATCTCGGCCGCCATGTGCACGCCCGCGCGGATGCGCTGGTAGGTGCCGCAGCGGCAGATGTTGGTCATCGCCGCGTCGATATCGGCGTCGCTCGGCTGCGGGTTTATCCTGAGCAGCGCGGCGACCGCCATGATCTGCCCCGACTGG
>WNFF01000990.1_pt2 | contig 22429 bp, 21 predicted proteins | sample 5400441 | NCBI WGS metagenome assembly WNFF01 (sample SAMN13153345, study PRJNA577476) | soil metagenome | isolation source: 120 cm saprolite under Douglas fir tree site 2 hole 3 replicate 1 | place: USA:California | collected 2015-04-18
GGTCAACAAGCCGGGCCACTTCGCAGATTTAGTGGCTGCTCTGCCCGATGGTGGGACCAATCCCTCGGCGATCGCAATCGTCAACGCGGCGAACTGCGCCACGGGATCATGTGGCTTCGTTGCGGACGACGATGTCGCGCTGATCTGGCTGCAAGGCCAGAACATTCCGAGCCAGAAGGTCGCAGACTATCTGAACACCAATGCCAATGCGCTATTCATCGAAGAGGTGATAGCGGGGGCGGAACTCAAGCTCAGATTCAACAATCCGCTCAGCGACAGCCGCACACCCGATGTCATCGTGCAGCCCGTGTACGGCACGATCTACACAACTTCGACAAAGAAGAACGCCGAGCACGGCGGTTTCAGCTTCGGCGACACTAACGTCGGGTTGCTCGTCTCGAACCCGAATCTGCGAGCCCGTGTGGTGAAAACTCCAGTGGCCACCTCACAAGTAGCGCCGACGATCCTGCGAGCCTTGGGTCTCGAACCCGGCGACTTAGAGTCGGTCAAAGTCGAGAAAACCCGCGCGCTGCCGGGCCTGCCCCTCGCAGACGAAGAGTAATCCAGTCTCAATCACGAGCCTGAGCCTGAAGCAAAAAGGGGAGCGCAAGGCTCCTCTTTTTATTTGCTGATGCCGAATTTCCACACGACCTCTATAATCTCCGGTCAACTTATTTGGGGGCTTCTATGTTCTCGCGCCGCCGTTTCCTGCAAGCCGGAACTTTTGCCGCTGGTACTACCCTGCTGCCACAACCCTCAGCCGGCGCGGAGGCAAAGGGCCCGTCGCTCCCAGCTTCCATTGCAAATCTGAAGTCAATGAGCGACCAGGCCAAGCCCGTCTCCCGGGAGGAGCGGTCACAACGACAGGAAAAGGCTCGGCGACTGATGCAAGCGAATGACCTTGACGCCATCCTGCTGATGGAGGGCACCTCGCTCAACTATTTCACCGGCATTCGTTGGTGGGGAGGCGAGCGTCTGTTTGCGATGGTGTTGCCGGTCAAAGGTGCGGCGTTCTATGTCTGTCCTGCATTTGAGGAGGGACGGGCGCGGGAGCAGATCGCCAAGGCTCCGGATGGCGAGCAAGCCGACGTGCGTATCTGGCAGGAAGATGAGAGCCCTTACCAGCGAGTCGGGCGCGGGCTGAAAGATCGCGGCATTGCCAGCGGAAAACTTGGCATTGAAGAAACGGTGCGTTTCGTATTCACTGACGGCATCTCGCAAGCCGCTCCCCAGGCCAGACTTTTAAGCGCCACACCGGTAACTGACGGATGCCGCATGATTAAGAGTGATCATGAAATTGAATTGATGCGCCTGGCAGCCAAGGTCACCTTAGCCGCCTATGAAGCAACCTGGCGCTCGTTGAAGGAAGGAATGACCCAGCAGGAGATCCAGAGTCTCATCGAGGCCGCGCACACCAAGCTGGGATTCTCAGGCTCAGCCGAGGTGCAAGCGGGTGAGTTCTCCGCTTTCCCGCATGGATCGGTCACGCCGCAGGTGATCCGCGAAGGAACGATCATCCTCATAGACGGCGGCTGCAAAGCGGAAGGCTACACCTCCGACATCAGCCGAACGTTTGCCCTCGGAAAGGCGACTGACAAGATGAAGCAAGTCTTTGACATCGTGCATCGCGCGCAAAGCACGGCGCTAGCAGCCGCTCGCCCAGGTTTGGAGTGTGGTGCGGTGGATGCAGCAGCGCGCAAGGTGATCAGCGATGCGGGGTACGGTCCCGACTATAAATATTTCACTCATCGCGTGGGCCACGGAATGGGCATGGACGGACACGAGTGGCCTTACCTGGTACGTGGCAATCCGACTAAAATCGCTGCCAATATGACATTCAGCGATGAGCCGGGGATTTATATCCGCGGGGAATTTGGCGTGCGTCTTGAAGATGACATGCACATCACGGAAGATGGAGCGGAGTTGTTTACGCCGCAGAGCCCGTCGCTGGAGGATCCGTTCCGCCACACGTAGGAGAAAACTGCGGCTGGCAGATTCGTTGCTCAGCCTTCCGGAACCGCGGGGCAGCCTGGAAAATCCTTCATGTATTTATTCCCGATATATTGAAGATCTTTAATTCCAATCGCGCTGGTGAAATAGCCATCCGCGGTTAAGTTCCGCAAGAATGAGAAGAATTCGACACCCTGGCTGATGCTTGGATCGGTTTTTGCATTTTTCCGGTAAGCAATCAGGTCGAGCATCTGCTTCTGCTGTTCCGGTGCGCACTCCAGATAATTCTTCCCAAAACGATCATTGCAAGTTGAATCCAGCCACATCAGGCCGCCGCCTAACTTCAACTGGTAGTCGCTATTCTCACTGGTTAGCAGGTCGATGAATTCGGGAGCGCCGGCTTCCATAGCGCCTCCCGAATGATCATCGGGTGGAATGATCGTCTGGCACAACGCCTGCAGTGTTTTATATTGCTGCGGCGAAAAGAACTTCGGCGCATAAGCGCTTGCGGCAGACGCTTTCTCCGCCTGCACTAGATGGTGTGCGTATTCGGCTGCTTGCGCGGGAATGACTCGCAGAACGGAACCAGCCAATACGCCCATAGTCAGAGACTTCAGAATGTCGCGTCGGCTGATTGATTCGCTGGCTGTTGTACGGGATAGCGACCCTGAACTCTCCGGCGTCCGGAGTTTGGAATTCTCAAACTTTGTCATGATTCACTCGTACACGCTTTTCAAGTTAAACATTGCCCTTCTTCGCCTGCTCGAGCAGATACTCCGACGCTCGCCAGGATAACGCCAGGATGGTAAGCGTTGGATTCTTGTCCGGATTGCTGACAAAACAGGCCGCGTCAGTGACAAACAGGTTCTTTACATCGTGTGCCTGGCAGTACTTGTTCAACGCGGATGTCTTTGGATTGTTTCCCATACGAGCGGTTCCAAGTTCGTGGATGATGACGCCGCCATCGGTGATTCCGTAAGGACGTGGTCCGCTTCCGTCCCCAGCCTTGCTCAGGAAAGTGCCGCCACCTGCTTCAACGATCGAGCGGAAGGTCTCCTGCATATCGCGCGCCATTCGGATCTCGTTGTCGCTCCATCGCCAGTGAAAACGGAGCACCGGGATTCCCCAGCGATCAACTACGTCCGGATCGATTTCACAATAACTGTTTTCATTGGGAATCATTTCGCCACGGCCTTCGAAGCCGATGTAGGTGCCATAGGTCGAACGGCATTTTTGCTTGAGTGACGCGCCATATCCTTCGTACTCCTCGCACACACCATCAAAGTCGCCCGCGCCCGGCATGAACCGGCCACCGTAGAACTCAATGTGATATCCGCGCAGAAATTCGTTCTTGCGGTCAAATTTCCACCACGGAATGTACATGTGCAGGCCGCCAACGCCATCGTGATTGTGCGGCGGAACTTTGGCTAGCTGCGGAAAGTATCCAGCGCCCGAACTGCCGACCGAGTCAGTGAGATAGCGCCCCACCTCTCCCGACGAGTTTGCTAACCCGTCAGGGAATAGTTGAGAACGAGAGTTCAACAGCAGCCGTGCCGATTCACACGCACTTGCCGCCACGACGAAGGCCCGGGCATTCACCCGCTTTTCAGTGCTGGGGACTTTGTCGATATACGAAACCGCCTCTGCCTTTCCGTCCTTGCCCACCTGGATCTCGCGTGCCATGGCATTGGTGATTAAGGTGAAGCGTCCGGTATTCTGGGCCGGCGGAATCATCACCTGGCTGGAACTGAAATTCGAGGCCGTCACACATCCGCGTCCGCATTGCGCACAATAATGGCAGGCCGCTCGTCCGTTGAGGGGTTTGGTGAGAATGGCCATGCGGGAAGGTACACACAGGATTCCCAGCTTGTCGCAGCTTTTCTTGACCAAAACCTCTGTGCAACGTGGCGGCGGTGGCGGCATAAAAACTCCGTCAGGCGCGCTGGCGATGTTCTCCCTGGTCCCAAAAACCCCAATGTAGGATTCAGCCTTGTTGTAATACGGAGCGATTTCCTCGTAGGTAATGGGCCAGTCGTCGCCCATGCCGTCGGTCGACCGCGATTTGAAATCCACCGGCGCGAAACGCAGCGCAATGCGTCCCCAATGATTGGTACGGCCTCCGACGATGCGAGAACGAAACCACCGGAAAGTTGAACCGGGAGCTGAGACGTAGGGCTCGCCATCGATATCCCACGCCCCATTCGGAGCCAGGAACTCACTGTTGAGTTCGCCGCGTAGCTTGCCGCCGACACCGACACCGCGATGCTCAAGATCGTAAGGCCAAAGGTGTTCTTTGTAGTCGCGCGCCGGATCAATGGGAGGTCCAGCTTCCAGCATTACGACATTCAGGCCGCCCTCGGTGAGTATCTTCGCGGCAGTGCCACCTGCCGCACCCGATCCGACAATGCAAACATCATATGTCTTCGGTGAGCGAGTTATTTCGGCCATCCCAATCTCCCCAAACAGTTTTCCAATTCTTTAGAACCGTAGTCGGTTGAGATAATCGAAACTGATCTTGATGCTTTCCAGGGGATTCTTAGGATTGTCGTGCTCCACAAAGTAATGTTTGATTCCCGCTTTGTCCGACTGCGCAAAGATTTTCTTCCAGTCGATGATGCCGCTGCCCACTTCGGTCATTTCGGGCAGAGAATCGCCAAAATTCTGGCCGCCTGAAGCAGACGCCTCCGGGATTTTCTTCAGATCCTTAACGTGGACCAGCGGGAAACGTCCGGGGTAACGATCGAAATATTTCAACGGATCCTGACGCCCAACCGTGATCCAGCAAAGATCCATTTCCATTTTGACCAGGCTGGCAGCGCACTCTTCCAACAGAATGTCGTAAGGCAGCTTCCCATTGATTGAATCGAACTCGAACCAGTGATTGTGGTAGGCAAACTGTATCCCTGCTTTCTTGCTGGCGGCACCGGCGCGATTGAAAGTATCGGCCGCTCGCTTCCACGCATCGGGCTCTTTGCGGATCCCTTCGGGAATCCACGGACAGACGATATATCTGTGGCCCACCGTCTTTGCTGCTTCAAGGACTCCCGGCCACTTATCGCCGAGTACGTTGTAGTCCACGTGGGCCGAGGGCGCAACCAGCGTATGACGATCGAGAATCGTTTTCACTTCCTGCGGCGAGTGATCGAAATATCCCGCAAACTCGACTTCCCGGTAGCCGATCCCCGCAACCTTGGCGAGCGTGCCCTCGAAGTCTTGTTTCATCTGGTTGCGCACCGTGTAAAGCTGCACACCGATTTTTTCCATCTTGCGCTTGTCCGCCGCCCAGCCCAGGCGCTGGCTCAGCAGCGTGGCAGCGGTAATCGTTCCCAGAAAATTTCGGCGGTTCATCATTAGATTTCTCCCTGCTTCATTAACCCCACTGCGCGATCGCAAGCACGAGCAGTAAGTGCCATGTACGTGAGTGACGGATTCACACACGAGGAAGAGACCATGCCCGCGCCATCGGTGACAAACAAGTTCTTGGCATCGTGCAACTGGTTGTGCGGGTTCAGCACTGAGGTTTTGGGATCTTGTCCCATACGAGCTGTACCCATCTCGTGGATGGTTAGCCCGGGTGCATTGTCTTCAACAAACGGTTCGATTTCGTGCGCCCCGGACGCCGACAGCATCTCTGCCGCGGTAATCGCCATATCTTGCAAGAGTGCTTTTTCATTTTCCCGGAAAGCGCAGTGTATCTTCAGCACAGGTACTCCCCAGGCATCTACCTTTTCCTTGTCTAGTTCAACATAGTTAGCGTGGTTGGGAAGGCACTCGCCGAAGCCGTAAAGGCTAAACATCCAGGGCCCAGGCCGGCGCAACATACGTTTGAATTCGGGACCGAACCCCGCCATAGTGATTCCCCGGCTCCAGTCTTGTCTTCCTCCGCCGCCTTGGAACCCGTAACCGCGAACGAATCCGGGATGCTTCTGTTGCACATTTCGAAAACGCGGAATATAGATTCCGTTTGGCCTGTTTCCCAGGTCGACTCGATCTTCATTCCCCTCGATGCGGCCTGCGGCGCCTCCGCCCATAACGTGGTCCATGAGGTTGTGTCCCAGTTCACCGCTGGAACTGCCCAGGCCGTTGGGAAACTCAGAAGTGGCAGAGTTGAGCAGGATGCGAGTTGATTCCAATGTGGATGCGCAAAGAAACACTACGCGGCCATGAAACTCCAGAGCTTTGCGGCTCTGACCGTCAATGACCCGGACCCCAGTCACCCGTCTGGCTTTTGAATGGAATATTAAGCTGTGTACCACGCTATGCGGGCGAATGGTGAGCTTACCGGTAGCGAGAGCAACTGGAAGCGTGGCATTCAAGCTGCTGAAATAAGAGTGCGTGCTACAACCACGATGGCACGGTCCACAGTAGTGACATGGTGCACGGCCGTTGTGGCGCTGTGTCAACACCGCCGCGCGCCCAATGGTCATCAGCCGCTCTCCCGGGAAATGTTTTGCCACGGCATCCTTCACCACCAGTTCGGCACAATTCATTTCCATGGGCGGCAGGAATTTCCCATCTGGCAATTGCGGCAGTCCTTCATTTTGCCCTGTGACGCCTACGAAATCTTCTACGTAGTCGTACCACGGGGCGATGTCTTTGTAGCGGATGGGCCAGTCCGCGGCGATACCCTCTCGCAGATTGGCCTCGAAATCCAGGTCGCTCCAGCGATACGATTGCCGTCCCCACATAATGGATCGGCCGCCCACTTGGCGTCCGCGAATCCACAGGAACGGCTTGTCCGCGTCGGTGATATAGGGATTCTCCGTGTCATTCACAAAAAATTTCGAGGCCCACTCGTCGCATGCGTAACACTCGCGCTGAATCGGTTGCTGCACAGCCGTTCCCTTGCGGTCGCCCAAACCACGAAAACGTACTTGCCAAGCCGGAACGTGTTCGACGAAATCCGTATCCGGTTCGATCGGGCGTCCCGCCTCCAGGACCAGCGTATTGAGACCCTTCTCGGTGAGTTCCTTGGCCGCCCAGCCGCCGGTGATCCCGGAACCTATGACAAGCGCGTCGTATTTGAGATCGGCCATCCCTAACTCCTTGAGGTCTCGGGTTCCAGTACTGCGCAACCTTGATAACGGCTAAAGTGATTCCGTAACTTGAGTTCCTGGGTTTCCCCAATCTCGGACGTGTAATAACCCACCAACGTGAGCCGTTTTACGCCGGCAAAGAACGGTCCTTCCATCGGTTTACGCCGGCGTCGGTTTCGACGCGTTTCAAGCTTTTGCTCGCGTATAGTTGTAGCTTCGTCATCTAATATCGCCAGAATGTCCGTTTGCTGATCGGTCGTACAGTCGACGAAGTCCTTTCCGAACTGACGACGGCTGCGGACGTCAACGTCGGCCAATCCGCTCAGGAAATTTGCCCGCTCGGCGTCCTCGCACCAATCGGCGAGAACGATATCCATGAACTCATTGACCCGGGCCGCCTTCGCGCCGGGAGTGTCAGTTTGCGGAATGATCAAGTCCGCAATCGCGGCGACGGTTGCGTCCTGGTGGGCGTTAAAAGTCTTCAGCGCCGCGGTGGCTGGCATTTGTTCATGCACCTGGCGAAACAGGGCGAACATATCCCGCGATAACACTGGCAGCGCTGCCGCACTGGCCAAGAGTTTGAGTGCCTCACGTCGTTCCATTCGCGACCCCCGAGATGAGTAACGGCGGAGATTAACCTCGCAGCTTTCAACAGTCAACCGTAATATCACAAGATCGATTTGGCGTGGTATGGGGACGACCCATTGGGCAGTACTTAAGCGCTTGCGGCTCGCAGCACCATCTCACGCGCGGCGCGTAAGCTGTCGATTGCATCGCCTGTGGGAATGAATTCCATGGCGACGTAGCGGCCGTATTTCAGTTCAATCAGTTTGCGGTAAATATTGGCGTAATTGATTTCTCCGGTACCGGGCTCGTGCCTTCCGGGAACGTCGGCAATGTGGACGACGCCCACATCCCCAATATTTTTTTCCAGCTTTTGGATCAAGTTTCCTTCGGAAATCTGCTCATGATAAAAGTCATAAAGAAACTTCACCTGAGGATGGCCCACCTGGCGAACAATCTCAAATCCCTCCGCGACTGAAGTCAGGTAATAGTTGGGATTTTCCTCTTGGTCGATGTTCTCCAGCAGAAGCGTGACGTTCTGCCTGGCCGCAAGATCTGCCCCCCGCTTCAGAGTTTCTACACAACTCCGGTGTTGTGCCTCATGAGATAGTCCTTCAACCCGGTTTCCGGACAGGACAATAATCGCCGGACACTCCAGTTTCTCTGCCACAGGAAGAAGTCGGGTTAGGTCAGAAAGAAACGCCTCGCGAGCATTCGGATTGGCGACGCCATTTTGCGTTGCAGCTATCGTATCGAAGTTGATGTTCAGCGCCCTCTTTTTCTTGTCGGCTCTACGAAAATCTTCCGCTGACCAGTTCTTGTATTCGTCTACCAGTTCCACCGCGTGATAGCCCGCCTCGGCAACTTTCTCCAATCGCTCCTCGAAGGGCAAGTGCTCATATACGGTCCACAGCATTACCGATAATTTGAATGGTAAAACCGGACTTGCATCTCTGGCCTGTGAAGCCAGCCCGGACCTTAAAGGCAATACCGCGGTACTCAATGCGGCGCCGGTTAAGGTTTTAGCAAAGTCGCGCCGATTCATGTTTCGAATCTCCGCACTGAATCGCTTTTCTTACGCACTTCAATTCGTGAGCTCTCAAGCGTTCATCATCACGTCGTAACCCCGAGAATTTCATTTCGCACATTCTTAAGTACGTAAAGCGCCCGCTGTACGCCAACTTCACCGGGCAGGATAGGGTCTTCATTTTCAATGCTGAGAATCCCTTGATAACCGACTTCCATGTAAGTGCGGACAATATCTTTCCACGTGCTCGAACTGTGTCCATAACCAACCGCGCGAAAAATCTCCGATGCCTGCGCTAGATCTTTGGTGTCGAAGGCAAAGTTCAGCACACCGTACTTTGCCACGTTGTCCTTGAACATCACGGTATCTTTCATATGGGCATGGAAGAGAGCGCCCTCCTTGGCTAGCATGCGAATCACTTCGATGGGATCGCATCCCTGCCAGAACAAATGGCTAAGGTCACAATTGGCGCCAATCTCTTCGCCTACAGCCTCGCGCAGCTTCAAAAGCGTCATGGGGTTGTAGACGACAAACCCGGGATGCATTTCCAGAGCCAGCTTATGCACACCGTGGTCCCGGGCAAATTTCGCCGCCTGCTTCCAATACGGAATTACTTTCTCTTTCCACTGCCAATCCAAAATCTGCGCGTATTCGGGCGGCCAGCGATAAGTAGCCCAGTTCGGCATCGTCTCATTGGGAGAACCGCCCGGGCAGCCCGAAAATCCCACGATAACCCCAACTCCCAATCGCTCTGCCAGCAGCACTGTGTTGCGGAAAATCGCAGCGTCACGCTCGGCGATTTTGGGATCAGGGTGTACCGGATTGCCGTGACAACTCAACGCCGCCACCAGGATATTGCGATCGTCAAACTTCTTCTTCCAGGCTTGCAACTTGGCAGGACTGCTGAGTAATTCCGGCACTGGACAATGCTTATCTCCCGGATAACAGCCGGTGCCAATCTCCACCGCTTCGATGCCCCAGCCGAAAATCTTGTCGATCATCTGATCCAGCGACAGGTCAGGAAATACCGGATCGAACACGCCAATAGGAATTTCCCGCGCTGGGCTTGCGGGTACGTCGGCTTGGCCACTCGAAGAGAAATCGTTCACCAAACCAGACGCGATGTTCGGCGTCGCGGCAGCGGCCGCCAGCAGGCTCGCGGCGGTGAGAAACCTTCGCCTTGCAGGAGATTCCGGGGCGGCATGAGTGAGATTTGGAGGGTTCTCCATAGTTTCCTTTCGCAGCGCAAATTCTGCCGAACGCAGCGAAGGCAGATTATACCGTTCCCCTATTGCGCCGCACATCCTGTGGTTGTGCCTTCAGAGGACAAGAATGCCGGGGGGTATCGCTTGCACCTTGTCCAGCAAAGCGGATAAAAAGAGGGGCGGCTTAACTGGCGTGACGCTGCATCCTGGCATCAGAACTTTTGGATGAGAACTGCTGGATTGGTTAATGGATGCTGCGCAAGATTTCCTTGGCTGCCCTGCGCCCACTGGCGATTGCGCCATGCACCGTTCCGTTGTGCCCCGAAAAGTCGGCGGCCTCGCCAGCGAAAAACAACGTATCCTCCACCGGAGTGGCTAGCTCTCGTTGTGCACCGTCGCCTCCAACCTTTACATAACTGTAAGCTCCCCGCGCAAACGGGTCGCTTTGCCAATCGTGCGTGTAAGCCGCTCCCAGCAGAGCGTCGAGCTTCTGCCGATCGACCTTTAATACCCTGCCAAGAGTATTCAATGCCTTGTCAATGATGAATTCTTCGCCTTTGCCAGAGAGGGCTTCGGCACACTTGAATGGTGCCCAACCGGTAATGATCGGGAATCTTTCCGGCATCATGGTCCACCAGGTTGGAAATGGATTTTCATCCGAAAAGAGGAAACACATTTCCGCTAGCGTATTGGATTCAGCGCTGTGCCGCGGTCGCAAGTTTTTCCAAAAGCGCTCCCGAAAACTCAGTGTCACGCGAATGACCTTGCCCATGGCAAGTTTGCCAAGTGCTTCCTGCTTCTTCGTCGGCAGTCCTGGAACGAAACGCACTACCCCGGTTTCTTTTTGATTCTGTTCAAGCAAACCCGCTTGCAACACCGAGACCGGTAGGGTTGCCAACAAGCACAAACCGTTGAATATAAGTGGCCCTGTCACGGTACGCGCTTTAACCTCGACTTGGCCACGACTCCAATGGATGCTCTCGGCAATCGTATTGAGCTCGATCGAAACACTTCGGCTTGGCAGTTCCTGACGAAAAATGCTGATCAACGATTCATAGCCCTGCGGGATGCGGAAAGCTCGGTCTCCTTCAATCTTCTCGTCGGCGCGCAGACCCTTCACCAGCCAATGAACACTAACCAGGCCAGGATCTGCCGCATGAAATCCGGTCACGTATTTCCCGGCCCATTCCACTAATTCTTTTTGCTTCGGGTCAGCCTTCCAGTTGGGATAGTTGCGTTGGATGAAATCAAGAAAAGATTCGTCTGGTGACTGGTCGTCCAACTTTTCCAACACACTATCCACCTCAGAAAAGAAATCGCACGTACACAATTCTCCATTGCGAACGCAAAAGTTCTCACCCGTTACTTCTCGCGGTCTGATATTTTGGTTTTTCAGCAGATCCCAAATCTCCGGAGGTCGCCCGTGGATGAACTCAGCACCCAATTCCACGGGCACGTTACATACGGAGTCGTGGCAAGTGAGAATGCGTCCACCGAGACGCTCGCGCGCTTCCAAAATCAGGACTTTCCCGCCGGCGCGAGAAATTTCCATCGCCGCGGACAGTCCGGCCACACCCGCTCCCAGAATGATTACGTTTGCGTTATAGGACATAACATGAGGCTGCTGCTCTCACAGCTCGACGGCTTGCGGGGGTAGATGCGAATTGATGACAGCACGCTGCTCAGAAATTTGTGAAAGGGGGTCCGATTAAGAATGCGGCACCTTTACACGGCAAAGGTGCATCCTACTCATATCGCAGACCTTGGATGGGATCGAGCAGCGACGCCTTCCGTGCAGGATAGTAGCCAAAAAGAATTCCCACTCCGGCGGAGAACACGCCGCCAACCACGAAAATCTCCGGCGTCAGCAGAGTGGGAAATTGGAATAGCCTTTCAACCCCTACCGAGGAAATTATGCCGAATAGAATGCCTAGAATTCCGCCCAGCAGGCTGAGCGCAATCGCTTCGCTCAGAAATTGAATTTGCACATCCCATTCGGTCGCGCCCACTGCCAGCCGCACTCCGATTTCGCGCGTACGCTGGGTAACCGACACCAGCATAATGTTCATAATTCCGATACCGCCGACGAGCAACGAAAGCGATGCTACGCTCGCCATCAACAGGGTCATGATCCGGCTGGTCGCAAGCTGCGCCTGAATCACATCCTCCGGCCGGCGCACGTTGAAATCGTCGTCTTCGGCGGCATTCAGATGGTGACGTTCGCGTAGGAGACCAGTGATCTGCTTCGTGGCGCCTGGCATGGCTTCACGAGAAACCGCAGAGCAGAAAATATCGTCCAGCCAAAACGTGCCAGTAATTCTCTTTTGCACAGTTGTGTACGGCATCAGTACAAAATCATCCTGATCTTGTCCGGTCGCCGAAAATCCTTTCGCCTGCAGGACACCAACCACCGTGCATGGCAAACTCTGCACCCGAATTGTCTTTCCTACCGGATCCTCGTCCCCGAAAAGATTTTCCACGACGGTATGTCCTAAAACACAAACCATAGCGGCGCTATCCACGTCAGAACTCGTGAAAAACGCCCCGTGCGCGATCGCCCAGCGGCGGACTTGCAGAAACTCCGGAGTGATACCCCGGTAGAATGTCGCCCAGTTCTCGCCTCCATAGACAACCTGTATGTGTCCGTCGACGTTCGGCACCGCAAGCTTTATGGTCGGAACCTGTTCGAGGATGGCATAAGCGTCACCCAGCACCAGGGACCTGGTGCCACGGGACCCAAGCCGCATGCCATTGTGAGTGCGGCTACCCGCCTCGATCCAAACGAAGTTGTCGCCCAGGCTCTGTAATTGGTACTCGATGCTGCTGCTCCCAGCGTTGCCGATAGCGACCACGCAGATGAATGCGCCTACGCCCACCGATATGCCGAGGATGGTGAGCACGCTACGGATCCAATGCCGCGTCAAAGTTATGAATGCTTCGCGAATAACAGTCTTGAAGCTCATCAGGAGAGTTGGTTGAGCGTCCGCGCACCGCTAGTCAAGCTCTGGACGGTTCGATCCGAATTGGCAATGAAATGAGACGCACACCGATCGCATCGAAAACAGCATTGCCGAGCGCCGTCTATCGCCCGTCGCGTTTCCACCAAGTCGCCTGCGCTGGGGCACCATACGTATCCTTAAGAAGGGCGCTTTCGATCGCCGGTCCAGCGTTCCAATCACTTATCGACTGAGTCCAAAAGGTTTTCAACAGACACAGAAAATGACCTGTTTCGAATGGACGCCTCCGATGACACCGGGGTTCACCCATTATTATTCTGATTGGATCTCTTCCACACATAAAACTTCCCGTCGTCCGCAACCGTTTCAATCTCCACACCCTTCGAAGCGGTCGCACGATGCACCGCAGAGCGAAGGTTCGCCAGGCCGACGCCGCCTACGTCAGACAACGGAATCTCCAGGGCAGCACCCGCCTCTAGCGTCGCCAACTCCTCAACAATACCTAACACCAGATCGTGATGTTTTCCCTTTCTTCCCCTCTTGAGGTTGGTGATGTCCACCTGCCGATATCTTGCAACCGCTAGCGGAGTCCGGGTTTTTTGTTCTTTTGCCATGGCATCTGCACCTCCAGCGCCAGTACGATAGCATAGCCACATTTATACGACAAGTATATTTCTAGATTAAAAACCGTTAGCGTTCACTGTGTTATACGTTTCTTATAGATTTATGCTAGTTTTACAATGCTTGGAGTTCCTTTTGGCCTCGCTCTGCGTTGCTTCGGAGCCAGCATAGAGGAACCCAATATTCCCACCTTTTTTTAGTAGCAGCGGTATGCTCAAGACCAGTGCACAGAAAGAGGCACTCATGACTAAGGATGTTTTGTGGCGTGAGTTGTACAAAGCCGCCATACTCGAACTAGATCCTGCGATACTACATAAGAGAATCGAAGCCGCCCACGCAGCCATTCAACAGCGCACCGCAGAATTGGGAAACAGCCACGACGGTAACCCTGGAGAAGAGCGCCGCGAGATGGTTGACGCTTTGAACAACCTGCGAGCCATACAAAAAGTCGAATCCAGGGTGGCGAGCGAATCCAGTGGTCCCGGACGACGACCCATATCCGAGGCATCATGATGAAATGCATGTGCCGCGTGCGGCTCACAGCATCATGGGACAGGCGAAGCTCGGGTGGCGCCGAAGTGCTCCGCTGGGTCACAATCGTGACCGATCCAAGAAAATTGGCGTACTTAAAGGCTGAAGTCAAAAAGCGCCAAAGAGAAGTCACCCGCAGAGTGCATGAAGCGAGCCTTCGCAGCGGCTGACTTGATTCATATTTCCCTTCGCGATTTCTGGCGAACGATCCCGGTTACACTCCCACAATTAATTCGAGTCGATATTAATGGCGGGAATGGGTGATCAGCGGGCGGTTTCAGTGGACTCACGGAACTGACATTGTGCTTCTAACAAATTTAGCCACGACCGAAGCGCCGCTTCGGAATCCTTTTCGATGTACAAGAAGCGCAACCCCATTTCAAAAGCGTCACTCCAAACAACCTCTGCCTTCGCGTGAAAGGCCTGAGGCTCAATGCTCGGAATGTTGAATTCAATCGGAACGATTCCTTTGAGATGCACCGGATCAACCAGTTTGATGGCTAGTCCGCCCTCGCTCACATTCTTCATCCTGGCAGCGAAAGATTGCTCAAGGTGATTCCGAAACCGTACGGGCAACTCTATGTTGTATCGGAAATATCTGCGATGTTCACGTTCCATCTTGGGCAGGGCGACATCGAGGACGGCACGCAATCGACTTTCCTGAACAGGCTTGCAGAGTACGAAGTTTGCTCCCAAATCAAGAACCATGTCGGTGCTAGTTGAGCCGTTTACTAAAGCCAGAATCAGCGTTTCTTTGTTAGAACGGCTCTTTCGTACCTGGGCGAGAGCTTCCGCCCCTCCAGGCACGTCATCACAGTCGATGATCAGGCCGTCCAAATGGCGGCGGGATATGAGTTCCATCGCGCTTGCAGAATCCTGACGGAGATCAAGCAAGGCTGCGTGCGCGTTGAAAATTGACTTGATCTGACCTAACAGGACGGGATCGCTAGTTACGACCAGGCAATCTAAGCCCATGCCATGATCCTAGCGAACTGCGGCAGGGGGCCCAAAGTGACAGACGTTCATGGCACTTGTGGGTGGGCAGCCTGGACTAAAGCTCCGAACCAAGACTCAGCAGTGATGGCACTGAAACATCCGGCGCGACCCAGCGTTGCCGCTCCCAACCCCACTCAAACCAGCCGAAGTTTGCGCCATTTCATCCGCTCATGGCACTGCATCAATCTGATTCCTTTGCGGGTGAGCTATTTTGCTCAGACTAGAACGGCACAAGCTCTAGTTTAAGAATCTCCGGCCGCTGAGGTTGTTTGAACCTTGGGTGGAAACTCAAGACATCGATGGACGAGATAACAGCGCGCGCTGATCGTCCCCTGTTCTTCGAGTGGGTCACGCCGAGTGGACTTCTGAGTCCAATAGGCCCACGCACAATCGCTACATGTGAACAGCGAGATTGACCCATCACTGGGATACGAAATCATTTGACGCATATGACACACCTTCGCAGTGCAATGGAGCCGTCCTTGTGAAATGTACCGTTAGCAGCTCGGCGTCCGCCTCCAGCCAGTCATTGAGTGCGTGACCTTCGCTGGGCGTAAAGATCGTAAGCACGAAGCTGGATTGCGCGTTCCCGCATTGGGGCTGAGTAGGCTTTCCTTATGAGACCAAAAATCGCATACAAAAGCAGAACTGCGATCAATATCCGAATAACAAGGACAGCTTTGTTCGCTCCCATGCTTTTCATCTGTCTGCGACTACTGTGCCCTTAGCAGCTTGCCACATTCCAGGCAAGATGCTTTAAATCGCGAAGTGATCATTTTGCAATTGGGGCACATTCGTTGTGATTGCAAACCCGCAATCTGTGGGCGCAGCCGTTGCCCAAAATACAGCAGCGCAATTGCGAGGATCGAAACCAATAGACCAATACCAATATTAGTTGCCATAAAGACACTCTTTCTGTGCTCTATTGCTCCATTGCTCTATTCGTCTGCAACGTTTGATTCCTAAAAAAGCCAGTTCCGAAGTTCTTTCTCTGTAGCTTTGCGCGGCGAAATGCCTCGCTCGTTTTGCCTGCCGGCCAAACAAAATGGGAGGCGACGGTGTGGCCGCCTCCATTTCGCTTACTAACCATTCGCAACTAACATCAAATCACTGGTTTACGCGGCCTTGCCGGGAGCCCTTGCTTCCAAAGCCTTGTCGCGGCCAACATTGACCTTAATCTGCTTGGGTTTGGCTTCAGCTCTCTTGGCCAACTTGATCTTTAATACGCCGTTATCGTAGTTGGCGCTAACTTGTCCAGGATCCACGGAATTCGGCAGCGTGAACGAGCGGGTGAAACTTCCATATTGCCGCTCCACGCGACGGAAGTTCTCTTCTTTCTCTTCCTTCTCGATCTTGCGTTCGCCGTGGACGATAAGTGTGTTGTTTTCGATGCGGACGTCAATATCCTTTTCGTCGATGCCCGGGACCTCAACCTTCAGAGTGATGTTGTGCTCGTCTTCGTAGATGTCCACCGGCGGTGCGAAGCTGGTGGTTGTCAGAGCCTCTTCCGGGCCTTCGGGGTTATAGGACTCACGGAATAAACGGTTCATACGGTTCATGCGGTCTTGTAAGGTGGAAAACTCACGGACGGGATCCCAACGAGTCAATACTGTCATAACGCAGTTCTCCTTCAGAGTGGGGGGGATCTAAGAGGAAAGACTTCAGATGGGCTGACTTAGTTCAGGAGACCTGAAAGAGTGAAAAGGTGTGCTCACTCATTTATCACCCTAGTCTCACATGTTGCGATTGTCAACCGCGGTGTAGTGGTGCGGTTTGACTGTCACGTTTCGTGCGTCAAAGCTCTTTAGGTGTAGCATAGTGGGCGCAAGCTGTTTGGGGGTGCTGCATACTTCGCCGCAAAGAAACTCCCATCGAACGTATGTTCCTTAAAATCCTACACCGAAAAATGACGACTGCGGAGCGTCGCATCCTACTTCGCAAACGCAAGGCCACATCCAAGGCATAAATTCACTGGCTACCGGACTGTTTGACAATCACAGCTATGAGACTAGACTAGTAGATGAGCGATTAGACCCTGTCGCTCTTTCAGATTCCCTGAGCTAAGTCAGCCCCTCTGAAGTTTTCTCATCTTAGATCATCCGATGAATCGCAGTGCGGCAATCGTGTTCGTGTTGGAGAGTGTCCGAACCTGGGAGCCCAACATTCTGTCGCATTTCGCGTAAGTCGTTCGGAACCTTAAGGAGGTTCTTTCCATGAAAACTCTTTTATTGGCTATGCTCGCTATGTGCCTTGCGCTAAGTGTTTTTGCGGTCGCGCAGGACAGTTCTAGCCAGGCGCCACAGAAGGATCAGGCCAGTGCAACATCCCAACTGACAACCATCAGTGGCACAATCAAGGCCGAAGGCGACAAACTAACATTCGTCAGCGACACTGACCAAAAAGCGTGGACGGTAGATAATCCCGAGACACTGAAGGGCCACGAAGGGCACCACGTGCAAGTTAAGGCCCACGTAAACACTGATAAGGCATCGATTCACATCGCAGAAGTCAAGATGCTCAACGCAAGTGACAGCTACAAGAATGGCGTGAAGTAAGCGAAAAAACCCTCACGCTCGTAGTGCGTCCGCCCACGTGGCTTGCCATCACTGATATCGCTGGCCATGTGGATTTTTTGTGCCTCTCGCGGGGCAGCCCCTATCCCCCCGGCGGATTGTTCTTGGGCGCGCCAATACCCAGACTTTCGGGGGAATCAAGATCCGGTAGACAGTGCCGGTATTTTGAAAGGCTGGCGGAGAGAGTGGGATTCGAACCCACGTTACCCTTTCGAGTAAACACGCTTTCCAAGCGTGCGCCTTCAGCCACTCGGCCATCTCTCCGATATCCGGATTTCTTTATTCAGGAGATCTGCAGCAATAACGGTAAGCCACTTGCTCACGTTCTCGCGTCCACCCTATCTGCGTGGCAATCCGGATTTTATGGTGCGCTGAGAGGAATCGCAACTCGCGAGGGATCGCTAACGAGTCTTCTTTCCGATCTCTCGTTCCGCGTCTAATTACAATAGTCTTGCTACTGAGATACGCGGCGGAGCCGCGCGCTCGAAGTGTGCCGAAATCTCGTGCAGATTGAGCTTGAGACGGGCGGGACCGGCGGGTCCGCCGAAATGAAGCCACCTGGTCTGGGCAGCCGTTTTCGAAAGCTCGCGGCCGCTGCGCCAATTGATTCGACAACCTTCGAGCAGTGCTAGCGGGACTTCCCTGCCTCTACCAGCTTCTTCTTAGAATACGCGCCCCTGCCCGCGTGCCCGTCCCGACCCGCGTGCCCGTCCCGGCTCCCATGCCCGTTCCGGCTTGCGATAATCGAGACGCGCCGGATTTCAACCTCCAGGGCCTCCGAGATCTCTTCGGAATTCCGCTCGCCGCGCGCAACCCGGCTCACATAGGAGGGATCTATTCCCAGTTTTTCTGCTACCCGACTGTAAAGCCCTCGAAAAAGTGAAGGCAAACTAATCGGGATCGTGTTACCATCACGATTGTCACGATTCATGACCACCTTTCAGTCGTCTCGATCATCTCAATATGTGTCCTAGACCGTGACAACCTAACACTTTTGTTATATCCTAATTGGTAGAGAAAGTAACTAGTAAAATGGCCCGGCGACAGAGTAGCGCACCAGAGTGGGCCCAACGAGTTTCCACCCTACGCCACCACCACCGCTTCAGCCAGGTGGAGTTCGGGCGGAGGCTTCGTTGTTCCGCTATGACCGTTTCCCGGTGGGAGCGCGGCATGCTTGAACCCTCCGCCGAATCCTATATTCAGCTCGGCAATCTCTCCGGCGACCCCGACTGCTGGTATTTCTGGGGACGAGCCGGATTGCAGAGTTCCGATCTCATGCGCGTCCTCCCGGATACCCAAAGTCATCGCGTGCGAACCACGGCCTTTCCGAATCTCGATATCGTGATTGCCGGCACGGGAAATAAAAGGCACATTCCCAAGAGCGGCCGATTGATCGCGGTTCCGCTCTTGAAGGTTCATGCCGGAACTCATGGTGAACCTGGAGACAAGGCGCCCGATCTAAATCAGATTCACGCCGTAGATGTGATAGGCGCCCCCTCGGAGTGGTGTCCCAATCCTGCTTATACCGTCTGCCTTCGGGTTAAGGGAGACTCCATGGGTCCTTTGATCCATGACGGCTCCATCGTGGCGGTTGATTCCTCGCAGACTGAGCGCTCCCAACTTGACGGCAAAATTGTTGTCGTTTCGAACGAAGAAAAGGGGCTCACCATCTCCCGATTTCACCGCTATCGCGGCGTCGAAGTGTTGGAGCCGGAAAATCGCGAATACGAATCAACGACTCTGGGCACGGGCCGTGACTGGCGAATCATTGGTCGAGTGCTGTGGTGGATAGCGAAAGGTCCGTAACAAAGTTGGATCATCGAGCCGATTCCGGCTAGGCGAGTTTTTCAGGTCCAGCCGGAAGAAGAGAGGCGGGCACTTCCGTAGCCGCACCGTTTCCGGGTGCAGGGGTTGCAGCAACCGCTGGCTTAGGCGCATTTTCCAGCACACGGTTGTGCAGGCAGTAGAGTGCCAGTTCGAGACGGTCGGCGACTCCCAGCTTGTCATACACTTTACGCAAATAATTCTTTACCACCTGCTCAGTCGTGCCAACCCGCAAAGCGATTTCTTTGTTCTTCATTCCCTGGGTCACGCAGGAAACGATCAGCGATTCTTTCGGCGTGAGCTGCACCTTGGTACGCGCGGAAATAGGCCTCGCAGCCTGCGTCCGGTAAGCTTCCAGCACCCAGTTTACGGCTTGCGTGTCGAGCCACGGCTCTCCTAGTGCCACCTTGCGCAGGCACTGCACCAGAAGTTCTGGTTCCACATCGCGTGAGACGATGCCGTGAGCGCCACGGCGGAACAACTCCAGAGTCAGTTCTTCGTTTGGCTCTTGAATGACCACCACCAGCTTGCAATTTGCTCCCTGCTTAAGCAAATCGCAAACTACTTCCACCGGATTCGGCACCAAAGATGCTTCGAACATGAGAATGTCGGCGGAGAATTTCTTCGCCGCCGACATGGTTTGCGCCAGCGTCTCGGCTTGACCCACTACGCGGATATCATCTTCCAGCGCAAAAATCTTTCGCAGTCCGGCGCGGAAGATCGCCTGGGTGTCAGCCAGGATCACCCGAATGGGCTGTCCCCTACCGGCTGCCTCGTGCGGCTTTTCGAAATTCTGTTCCAACCCGACTGAAGTGCTTGCCATCAATGTCCTTGCGCGTTTAGCTGCGCTCAAAACGATATTCGTCGATTACCACACCCACACCGCGACGGCCAGCGTCCTCATAATTGCGCACCACTCTGCCCCTGCAATCAAGCTGCACGTCGCTGTCTGCGCCGACCACCTCCGCCGGAAGCGAAATCGTGAAGTCCACCATCGAACCCACCGGCATTTCCGCGTCCATTTGCAGCAACACCCCGTTCGCCGAAATGTTCTGCGTTTCCCCCGCACGATTACCGGTATTTGATTTCACTGCAACGGGCAGTTTTATAGGAAATCGCGCCGCACTCTGCATGTCTGTGTACGGTTTACGCCGCGGAGGATTTTGCGAATTTGGTTGCGCCATCATTTCTTTCGACGCCCCCGGCGACTCAGCTTGCTTGACATTGCCAGGACCTTCCGCCGATTGGCCATTTTTGGGCATTTCGAACGAAGCTTACACCCCCGAATCAGGGGTGCAAAGTTACGGAAGTCATGAAACTTCTGGCCATAAATGCTTGGGAATCACTGAATTGCGGGAGAACTGGTCGCGAGGGGGAAGGGAAAAGGTGGAAAGGTTTAGGGTCACATGCCAATGGTCAAATGCGAAGTGCTCACTGCTAAGTACTGTGCGGGCGTGTTGGACTCCTTTTGTTGTCCGAAAATGTGTTGTTGCTCCTAGAACTTCGTCACTTCCGTAAAGTTGAACTCGCCAATCTTCATCGCCGGCACTACCATGTCGAACGACTCCTCGCCGCTGGCCCTTACCGGAGTTCCCATTTCTTGCACGTTCGAGAGCATGTGCAGCAGACTCTCGTTGAAACGGAAGTTGCGCACTCCGTAACGGACCTTGCCATCTTCCACCAGGAACGTTCCGTCACGAGTCATGCCGGTGAGTATCTTTTCATAGGGTTCGACCTCGCGGATGTACCACAGGCGCGTGACTAGCACCCCACGCTCGGTGGAGGCGATCATCTGTTCGATCGTTTTTGGATCTTTTGGCGCCCCGAAAACAATGTTCATGGGCGCTTCCCCAATTTCATTGGGAAGCGGAAAACCGTGACCAGTGGGCTCGACCCGTCCGACCTTATCTTTATATTCCGATTGCTTCATCTTTTCTGCCGTTGCTCGGGCGTAGACCAGTCGCTTGACAACTCCAGCCTCGACCAGATGCACGCGCTGGCGACGGATCCCCTCACCGTCAAATGGCGCACCGGATTGCAGAGGATGGCCGACGTCGTCAATGATGTTTATGTTGTCGCCGAAGATTTTCGTGCCCACGCGATTGTTAAGGAATGAACGCTGATCGAGAATCGCTAGCCCACCGAAGTCGAAAAACATGAATCCCACAATGTCGAGCACAGCTGCAGGTTCGAGAATGACGGTGTACTTCCCTGCGGGAATTTCCCTTGGCGCGGCTGACTCCAAGGCTTTGCGGGCGGCGACTTCTCCCAGCGTCACAGCGTCAAGCTGGGCGACATCCGGAGAATTCGCCTTCTGCCATCCCGACGAGTCGGCCGTCAGCATGGTGATCGAAATTTCCGACGAAGTCTGCATGTGCCAGTCGTTCAGACCCCGAGAATTGAAAATACCTTCGATCGATTCCGCAACAGAAACAATTCCTGCGGCTGTGAGCTTGTGATGCTGTGCGATGCCAACAATTTTCTTCACTGCCTCAGCGCGCTGCTCGGGTGTGACGGCTGCAGTCTCGTCAAAATGACGGCTGGGGATTTTTTCTCCCTGCTGTGTTCTCATTTCAATTTCGTGAAGGCGGGCACGTAGAACACGCATGGCTTTTTCGCGATTCTTGCCCTGAGACTTCTCGTCCTGGCAGCTCACGACCGTGTTGGTGGGGATGTGCGTAACGCGTACCGCACAACCAGTTGGGTTGGCTGCGCCTCGACTGGTACCTGACGAGACGTAAGTATCCACGCGAAGATCTTTCGCATCGATCTTGATGTCGACGTCGCCCCATCCCTCCGGCATTGGTAGGAGGTCAGGATCGGGAGGCTGCACTTTCGCCAAACTCTCCGCGGCTTGCAGCACACGTCGCAGGCTCTCATCATCAAGTTTGTTCGTCGAAGCCCGTGCGGTGCGTTGGCCAAACACGGTACGCACGGAAACCCCGTAATTCTCCTCCGCCACATTCTGATGAATCGTATTGTTAGCAAAGCGAGTCAGCGCGGTCCGGCCGCCATAAAAGAGCGCTTCCACCTCGTCGCCGGTGGAATAATTCTTGATTTTTTCGAAGATGTCAGCGGCTTTGGATTTATCTAGCATTCGACGTTAGCATTCGGCCCTCAGCAGCCAGCACTTAGCTCAGAGCTC
>WNFF01002122.1_pt1 | contig 22385 bp, 19 predicted proteins | sample 5400441 | NCBI WGS metagenome assembly WNFF01 (sample SAMN13153345, study PRJNA577476) | soil metagenome | isolation source: 120 cm saprolite under Douglas fir tree site 2 hole 3 replicate 1 | place: USA:California | collected 2015-04-18
CGTATTGCAAGACGCCCGCGACGATCGCGACCATGGCGAGCGACAGCGGCAGGAACACCTTCCAGCCGAGCCGCATGAGCTGGTCGTAGCGGTAGCGCGGAACGATCGCCTTGACCATGGCGATCAGGAAGAACAGGAAGAAGCACTTGAGCGTGAACCAGACGACGCCCGGGATCCAGGTGAAAGGCGCCACCGGATAGGGCGGCAGCCAGCCGCCGAGGAACAGGATCGTTCCCATCGCACACATCGTCAGGATGGCGATGTACTCGCCGAGGAAGAACAGCAGGAACGGCGTCGCCGAATACTCGACGGCGTAGCCGGCGACGAGCTCGGATTCGGCCTCGACCAGATCGAATGGCGGGCGGTTCGTTTCCGCCAGCGCCGAGACGAAGAACACCACGAACATCGGAAAGAGCGGCAGCCAGAACCAGTTCAATGCCCCCCACTTGCCCTCTTGCGCGTCGACGATCGCCGAGAGGTTGAGCGAGCCCGCGCACAGCAGCACGGTGATGAATACGAAGCCGATCGAGACCTCGTAGGAGACCATCTGCGCCGCCGAGCGCAGCGCCGCGAGGAACGGGTATTTCGAGTTCGACGACCACCCCGCCATGATCACGCCGTAGACCATGAGCGAGGAGATCGCGAATATGTAGAGGATGCCGACATTGAGATCGGCGATCTCCCATTCGGCGCTGACCGGGATCACCGCCCAGGCCGACAGCGCGAGCGCCGCCGTCACCAGCGGCGCGAGCAGGAACACGCCCTTGTTGGCGCCGGCCGGAACGATCGGCTCCTTGAGCACGAATTTGATCAGATCGGCGAACGATTGCAGCAGGCCCCAGGGCCCGACGACGTTGGGCCCGCGCCTGATCTGCACCGCCGCCCAGATCTTGCGATCGGCATAGAGGATGTAGGCGGTGACCAGGAGCAGGACCACGAGCAGCAGCACGCTCTGCGCGACCATGACGATGAGCGGCCAAATGTAATTGGTCCAGAATTCGGCCATGTCCGCCTACTCCGCCGCGGTCAGCGCGGCGCCGCCCTCGGCGATCACCGAGCATTCCGCCATGACGGCGGACGCCCGCGCGATCGGATTGGTGAGATAGAAGTCGTCGACGACGCAGCCGAACGCCGCCCGCTTCTCGGGCGTACCGCCGAGCGCGGCGAGCGCGGCGACATCGGCGCGGCTGCCGGGCTCGACTTGATCGATGCGCGCAAGGTGCGGGTGCGCCTTGAACAGGGCCTGCCGCAGCTGCGCGAGCGAATCGTAAGGGAGCCTATGGCCGAGCACGTCCGACAGCGCGCGCAGGATCGCCCAATCCTCGCGCGCATCGCCCGGCGGGAACGAGGCGCGGGCGGCCATCTGCACGCGCCCCTCGGTATTGACGTAGATGCCGGATTTCTCGGGGTAGGCGGCCCCCGGCAAGATCACGTCGGCGCGGTGGGCGCCCTGGTCGCCGTGGGTACCGATATAGACGACGAAGGCGCCGGGGACGACGTCGAGCTCGTCGGCGCCGAGCAGGAAGAGGAGATCGACCCCGCCGGGCGCCGCCATCTGCGCGGCAGTGCGGCCGCCGACGCCGGGCACGAAGCCGACATCGAGCGCGCCGACGCGCGCCGCCGCGGTATGCAGGACCGAGTATCCGTTCCAGCCGGCCTTGGCCGCGCCCACCGAGGCTTGCGCCGCGAGCGAGGCGATGGCGGCGCCGTCGGGCCGCGAGAGCGCGCCCATGCCGACGATGACCAGCGGGTGCTCGGCCTTCTTGAGCACCCAGCCGAAATCGTGCAGGGCGGCCGCGACGTCCGCCAGCGTTTCCGGTCCGGCGCCAAGATAGTCGTAGGGATAGGTGAGGTCGACCCGCTCGCCGATGAGACCGATCGAGAAATTGCCCATGCGCCAGCGCTTGCGGATGCGGGCGTTGAGCACGGCCGCCTCCCGGCGCGGATTGGAGCCGACGACGAGCAGCGCATCGGCCTGCTCGATCCCGGCGATGGTGGCGTTGAAAAGATAGGTCCCCCGCCCCCATTTCGGCTCGAGCAACGCGCCGTCCTGCCGGCAGTCGAGATTGGCGACCCCGAGGCGGGTCATCAAATCCTTGAGCGCGAAGGTCTCCTCGACCGCGGCAAGATCGCCGACGATGGCGCCGACGCGATTGGGCCGCGTCGTCGCGACCTTGGCGGCGACGGCGTCGAAGGCGTCGCGCCAGGAGGCGGCAAGGAGCTCTCCGCCTTCGCGAATATAAGGCTGGTCGAGCCGCTGGCTGCGCAGCCCGTCGACCACGTGGCGGGTCTTGTCGGAGATCCATTCCTCGTTCACGTCGTCGTTGACGCGCGGGAGGATGCGCATGACCTCGCGTCCGCGGGTATCGACGCGGATCGCGGAGCCGACCGCGTCCATGACGTCGATCGATTCGGTCTTCTCGAGCTCCCACGGCCGCGCGGCGAAGGCGTAGGGCTTGGAGGTGAGCGCGCCGACCGGGCAGAGATCCACCACGTTGCCCTGCAGCTCGGAGGTCATCGCGCTTTCGAGATAGGTGGTGATCTCCATGTCCTCGCCGCGGCCGATGGCGCCGAGCTCCGGCACCCCGGCAACCTCGGTCGAGAAGCGCACGCAGCGGGTGCAGTGGATGCACCGGTTCATGATGGTCTTGACCAGGGCGCCGATATACTTGTCCTCGACCGCACGTTTGTTCTCGTGGAAGCGGCTCGAATCGACGCCGTAGGCCATGGCCTGGTCCTGCAGGTCGCACTCCCCGCCCTGGTCGCAGATCGGGCAGTCGAGCGGGTGATTGATCAGCAGGAACTCCATCACCCCTTCGCGCGCCTTGCGCACCATCGGGGTCTTGGTGGCGACCTCGGGCGGCTCGCCCTTCGGGCCGGGCCGGCAGTCGCGCACCCCCCAGGCGCACGAGGCCACCGGCTTGGGCGAGCCCTTGAGCTCGACCAGGCACATGCGGCAATTGCCGGCGATCGAGAGCCGCTCGTGGAAGCAGAAACGCGGGATCTCCGCGCCCGCGGCCTCGCAGGCCTGGAGCAGCGTGTACTCCGGCGGGACCTCGATCTCCTTGCCGTCGACGATGAGCTTGGTCATCACAGCTTCGCTTCTAGGCGTTTGACTCGTTCGGTCAGCTTGCCCACCCGCGTCTCCAGAGTCTCGTATCGCACGTGCGCGTTTGCGGCGACGCCTAGAGTATGGGTCGAAATCTTGTAGAGATCCTCGACGCGCCTCCCCAGTTGATTCAGCGCAGCGGTATGTTGCTCCAGCATTCGCCCCTGCGATTGCTGGGTCGCTCGGATGTCGCGAAGCAATCGAAGCACGAGGTTGTTGGGCTCTTTGGCCACAATGCTCTCCCCTACTCCGCCGCGACCCGCACCGGGTGCGGATGCGGGTTCGCCGCATAGTCGTCGATGCGCTGCTCGATCTCGTGACGGAAATGGCGAATGAGGCCTTGCACCGGCCAGGCGGCGCCGTCGCCGAAGGCGCAGATGGTGTGGCCCTCGATCTGGGTGGTGACCTCCATCAGCATGTCGATCTCGCGCTTGTGCGCGCGGCCTTCGGCCATGCGCGTGAGCACCCGCCACATCCAGCCCATGCCCTCGCGGCAGGGCGTGCACTGCCCGCAACTCTCGTGCTTGTAAAAATAGGAGATGCGGGCCATGGCCGCGATGATGTCGGTCGATTTGTCCATCACGATCACGGCCGCGGTGCCGAGCGCGGATTTGAACTCGCGGCAGCCGTCGAAATCCATGATCAGGCTGTCGCATTGATGCGCGGGAATGAGCGGCATCGAGGAGCCGCCGGGAATGACCGCGAGCAGATTGTTCCAGCCGCCGCGCACCCCGCCGGCGTGCCGCTCCAGGAGCTCGCGCAGGGGAATGCCCATCGCCTCTTCCACGTTGCAGGGCTTCTGCACGTGGCCGGAGATGCAGAACAGCTTGGTGCCGGTATTGTTCGGCCGGCCGATGCCCGCGAACCAGGAGCCGCCGCGGCGCAGAATGTCGGGCACGACCGCGATCGACTCGACGTTGTTGACCGTGGTCGGACAGCCGTAGAGGCCGACATTGGCCGGGAACGGCGGCTTGAGCCGCGGCATGCCCTTCTTGCCTTCGAGGCTCTCGAGCAGCGCGGTCTCCTCGCCGCAGATATAGGCGCCGGCGCCGTGGTGCACGACGATGTCGAAGGGGAAGCCGTGGATATTGGTCTTGCCGATGAGCTTGGCCTCATAGGCCTGAGCCACCGCCGCCTCGAGCCGCTCGCGCTCGCGCACGAATTCGCCGCGGACATAGATGTAGGCGGTGTCGGCGCCCATGGCGCAGCCGGCGAACAGGCAGCCCTCGACCAGCAGATGCGGATCGTGCCGCATGATCTCGCGGTCCTTGCAGGTGCCGGGCTCCGACTCGTCGGCGTTGACCACGAGATAATGCGGGCGGCCGTCGGACTGCCTGGGCATGAACGACCACTTCAGCCCGGTCGGAAAGCCGGCGCCGCCGCGACCGCGCAGGCCGGAGGCTTTCACCTCGTTGATGATCCAGTCACGCCCCTTCTCCAGGATAGCCTTGGTGCCGTCCCAGGCGCCGCGTGCGCGCGCGCCTTCGAGCCCCCAATCGTGGAGGCCGTAGAGGTTGAGGAAGACGCGGTCCTTGTCCTCGAGCATCACGACTGCCTTTTTGCGGATGCGTCCGCGGCCGGGGGTTTCGGCGCCGGCGCCTCGTGTACGTTCGCGGCGGCGCCCGGCTTCTTGGCGTCGGCATCGCTCAATGCCGGAGCGTGCCTGGGCCGGCCGTTCCCGCGCGCATCGAGGCTGGTGAGCGTGGTCGGCCCGCCGAGCGGGGCGGACAGCTGGCGATCGACCTGCGGTCCGGGCTTGACCTCCCGTCCGGCCGCGAGGTCGTCCAGAATCCTGCCGAAGCTCTGGGCATTGAGATCTTCGAAATAGTCGTAATTGATCTGCGCCACCGGCGCGTTGACGCAGGCGCCCAGGCACTCGACCTCGATCCACGACAGCGTGCCGTCGGCGGTAACGCGCTGCTGGGCGCCGATCCGGTCGCGACAGATCTTGATGAGCTTGTCCGCCCCGCGCAGCACGCACGGCGTCGTGCCACAGAGCTGGACGTGGAATTTTCCGACCGGCTCCAGATTGAACATGGTGTAGAAGGTCGCGACCTCGAGCGCGCGGATCTTCGGCATGGCGAGCAGATCCGCGACGTGCTCGATCGCCTTCTGCGGCAGCCAGCCGCCGGCCTGCTCCTGCGCCCGCCACAGCAGCGGGATGATCGCGGAGGCCTGCCGGCCTTCCGGGTATTTGGCGATCTGGTCCTTGGCCCAGTCGAGATTCTCGACCGAGAAGGAAAAATCCTTCGGCTGGACCTCGGGCGGGGCAAGGCGGCGGACGGACATCAGCGATCGACCTCTCCGAACACGATATCGAGCGACCCGAGGATCGCGGAGATGTCGGCCAGCATGTAGCCCTTGCACAGGAAATCCATGGCCTGCAGGTGCGCGAATCCGGGCGCCCGGATCTTGCACTTGTAGGGTTTGTTGGTGCCGTCGGCGACGAGATAGACGCCGAACTCGCCCTTGGGCGCCTCGACCGCGGCATAGACCTCGCCCGCGGGAACGTGGAAACCCTCGGTATAGAGCTTGAAGTGATGGATGAGCGACTCCATCGAACGCTTCATTTCGCTGCGCCGGGGCGGCACGATCTTGTTGTCGCCGACCGCGACCGGCCCCTGCCCTTCCGGCGCGCGCAGCTGCTCCAGGCACTGCTTCATGATCCGGATCGACTGGCGCATCTCCTCCATGCGGATGCAATAGCGGTCGTAATTGTCGCCGTTCTTGCCCACCGGGATATCGAAATCGAGCTCGGCGTAGCATTCGTAGGGCTGCGCCTTGCGCAAGTCCCAGGCCGCGCCAGAGCCGCGCACCATCACGCCGGAAAAGCCCCGCGCCCAGGCATCGTTGAGCGTCACGACGCCGATGTCGACGTTGCGCTGCTTGAAGATGCGGTTGTCGGTGAGCAGGCCCTCGAGATCGTCGCAGACCTTGAGAAACGGATCGCAGAAGGCGGAGATGTCGTCGAGGAGCTTCTGCGGCAGATCCTGGTGCACGCCGCCGACGCGGAAATAGGCGGCATGCATGCGGCTGCCCGAGGCGCGCTCGTAGAACGTCATGAGCTTTTCGCGCTCCTCGAAGCCCCAGAGCGGCGGGGTCAGCGCGCCGACGTCCAGCGCCTGGGTCGTGACGTTGAGCAGATGCGACAACAGCCGCCCGATCTCGCAATAGAGCACGCGGATGAGCTTGGCGCGCCTGGGAATCGCCAGGCCCAGCAGCTTCTCCGCCGCCAGGCAGAAGGCGTGCTCCTGGTTCATCGGCGCGACATAGTCGAGCCGGTCGAAATACGGGATCGCCTGCAGATAGGTCTTGTGCTCGATCAGCTTCTCGGTGCCGCGGTGGAGGAGCCCGATATGCGGATCGACGCGCTCGACGATCTCGCCGTCGAGCTCCAGCACCAGGCGCAGCACCCCGTGCGCGGCCGGATGCTGCGGCCCGAAATTGATGGTGAAGTTGCGCAGGTCGGTTTCGGCCATCCCTATTCGCCACTCGCTATTCGCTATTCGCCAATGCTCCGCATCGCTGCGCCTTTTCGGCCACGCGCGCCTTGAACTTGTCCCACGCCACCACGAACCGCTGATGCCGCCCCTCGCCGATCGGCTCGATGCCGTCGTGTGCCTTCACCTTGAACGTAATGCGGGGGCCGTCGACGGCGAGACATTCGACGTCGACCGTCACCGCCAATCCGGGCGGCGTGGCCGCGGTATGGCTGACATCGATGTGCACGCCCAGGCTGCCTTCGCCGGGATCGAGGTGCGGCGCCAGCAATTGCATGCAGGTCCATTCCACCAGGCCCACCATGAAGCCGGTGGCGAACACCGCGGGCATGGCCTGGAAGTCCGCCACCTCCGGATAGAGGTGCGGCACCGTCTTGTTCTGCGGCACTGCGTACGTGAACCGATGGGCGAGACCGGGCTTCAGGGATGCCTTCATCTCAGCTCCCCTTCCCCTCGCCCGCCTTCTCGTCGCCCGGCAGGATGTAGCGCGGTCCCTCCCAGGGCGAGAGAAAATCGAAGTTGCGGAACTCCTGGGTGAGCCGCACCGGCTCGTAGACGACGCGCTTCTGCTCGTCGTCGTAGCGGACCTCGACGAAGCCGGTGAGCGGGAAATCCTTGCGCAGCGGATGGCCCTCGAAGCCGTAATCGGTAAGCAGGCGCCGCATGTCCGGATGCCCGGTGAACAGCACGCCGTAGAGGTCGTAGGTTTCGCGCTCGAACCAGTCGGCGCCGGGAAAGACGCCGATGATCGAGGGAATCGGCGTCGTCTCGTCGACCTCGATCTTCACCCGGATGCGCAGGTTCTGCCTGGGCGAAAGGAAATGATAGACGACGTCGAAGCGGCGCTCGCGGCCCGGCCAGTCGACGGCGGTGACGTCGATGAAGCTCCAGAACTGGCAACGCTCGTCGTCGCGCAGGAAGCTCGCGACTCTCACGATGTCGCGCGCGGCGGCCGCGACGGTAAGCTCACCGTGCGCGACCCAGTGCCCGAGGACCGAGCCCGGCAGCGCGCCGGCGATGATCTCGCCCAGTTTGTCGAGCGTCTCGTCCATGGCTTCCGTGCGCCCTCACCGCTCGATCGTGCCGGTGCGGCGGATCTTCTTCTGCAGCAGCAGCACACCGTAGAGCAGCGCCTCGGCGGTCGGCGGGCAGCCGGGCACGTAGATGTCGACCGGCACGATGCGGTCGCAACCGCGGACCACCGAATAGGAATAGTGGTAGTAGCCGCCGCCGTTGGCGCACGAGCCCATGGAGATGACGTAGCGCGGCTCCGGCATCTGGTCGTAGACCTTGCGCAAGGCCGGCGCCATCTTGTTGGTCAGCGTGCCGGCGACGATCATCACGTCGGACTGGCGCGGCGAGGCGCGCGGCGCAAAGCCGAAGCGCTCGGCGTCGTAGCGCGGCATCGACATCTGCATCATCTCGACTGCGCAGCAGGCGAGCCCGAATGTCATCCACATCAGCGAGCCGGTGCGCGCCCAGGCGATGAGATCGTCGGTGGCGGCGACGAGGAAGCCCTTGTCCGCCAGCTGGTCGTTCAGGCCGATGAAAAACCTGTCGTCCGCGCCGACCGGCTTGCCCGTGCGCGGATCAAGGACGCCCCTGGGCTGCGGGGCGACGACGCGCTCTAATCCCATTCCAGCGCTCCCTTCCGCCACTCATATATGAAGCCGACGGTGAGAACGCCAAGGAACACCATCATCGACCAAAAGCCGTAGGGCCCGAGGTCGCTGAAGGAGACCGCCCAGGGAAACAGGAAGCTGACCTCGAGATCGAAGATGATGAACAGGATGGCGACGAGGTAGAAGCGCACGTCGAACTTCATGCGCGCATCGTCGAACGCATTGAACCCGCATTCGTAGGCGGAGAGCTTCTCGGCATCGGGACGCTTGTAGGCGATCAGGAACGGCACCAGCAGCAGCACGAGGCTGATGCCGAGCGCGACCGCGATGAAGATCACGAGCGGCAGGTAATCCAGCAATAGCTCGTTCATCGGCTACCTCCGCCCCGCCAAGTTACCGAGCCCAGCCCCAGGGAACCCCGCCCTGCCCGCCAAGACGCCGCAGGCACTCACGAAATCGCCCTTGTTCCGGATCGGATTCGCACCAAGGACGGGAATGGTCCTGCCTTAGCGCAGTGCACAATGGGTGGCAAGACACGCCGACGGCATCGCCGCTTCACGCCTGCGTGCACGATCGGCCATGGCCCCTCTCATCGGACTCGGCTTCGATCGCGACCTCGCATAGAGTTTTGCGGCTCAAACCATGCGAGGGCGAGGGAGGCGACATGCAACGCAAGGTCATGATCTCATGCGCGGTCACCGGGTCGGCGGATACCCCGAGCCGCAACCCGGCCGTGCCGGTGACCCCCGAGCAGATCGCCCGCTCGGCGGTCGACGCCGCCAAGGCGGGGGCCGCGATCGTGCATATCCACGTGCGCGACCCGAAGACCACGCGGCCGAGCATGGACCCTGCGCTCTATCGCGAGGTGCTCGACCGAATCAGGTCGAGCGGCACCGACGTCCTCATCAACCTGACCACCGGACCGGGGGCGCGCTTCGTGCCCGGCGAGGACGACCCGCAGAAGCCCGGACCCGGCACCACCATCAAGCCGCCGGCCGAGCGGGTGCGGCACGTGGTCGAGCTCAAGCCGGACATCTGCAGCCTCGACATGGGCAGCATGAACATGGGTCCGCACGTGTTCGTGAACACGCCTCCCCACCTCGAAGCCATGGCCACCGCGATCCGCGATGCCGGCGTGTTGCCGGAGCTCGAGGTATTCGAGACCGGGCACTTGCTGCTCGCCAAGCGCATGATCGAGAACGGCCACATCAAGCCCCCGGGCATGTTCCAGATTTGCCTCGGCATCGCCTGGGCGCAGCCTGCGACGCCGGAAGCCATGAGCTACATGCGCGGCCTCCTGCCTGCGAGCTCGCCGTGGTTCGCGTTCGGCATATCGCTGCACCAGTTCCCGATGGCGGCGCAGGCGGTGCTGCTCGGCGGCCATCCGCGGGTAGGGCTCGAGGACAACCTCTATCTCGAGAAGGGCACGCTCGCCCCGAGCAACGCGGCGCTGGTCGAAAAGGCCGCCAAGATCATCGAGATTCTCGGCGACGTCGTCGCCACCCCCAGCGACGCGCGGCAAATGCTCGGGGTGAAGACCGTGCAGTAGGATGGGCTGACGCCCGCGAAAGCGGGCGGAGACCCATCGCTGCTGTCCGCGAAGATCGATCGGTCTCGCCGCGCTCGACCCATCCTACGTAATCAATCCATCGGCTCGATCTTGACGATCGAGGCGCCGTGGTTGCTGCCGACCCAGAACGTCACCGGGTTGGTCGAGTTGTCGACGAACACGCGGCGGATGTTCGTGTTCTTCGGCAACAGATATTCGACGAACCGGCCGGTGCTGGGATCGAGCCGGGACACGCGATCGCTCAGCATCGACCCGGTCCAGACTTCGCCGTTCTTGTCGGCGACCACGTCGTAAGGTTGCGCCCACGGGGTCGGCAACACCCATTCCTGGATCTTCTCCGTCCGCGGATCGAGCATGCCGATCGCGTTGCCGCCATATTCGGCGAACCACAGCCGGTTCTGCTCATCGACCCGGCCGCGGCGCGGACGCGAGCTCGGGATGCCGGAGCGATAAACGGTCAGCGCGCCGGTCTTGGCATCGAGCCGGCCGATGTTCGAGGACGAGAAGTCGAGCAGATAGAGGTTGTTCCCCTGGTCGGCCGGGACCCCGTAGGAGGTGATGGTCCGGTTGTTGGTCGGATCCTTGAACGAGCCGAGATTCTCCCACCGGCCGGTCGCCGGGTCGAGCCGCAGAATCTGCGCGCGGTCCGAGTTCTTCACCCAGACCTTGCCGTCGACCTCGGAGCTCGTCGGCGTCACGAACGCCTGCTGGGTCGCGTCCGTCTGCCATTCCTGCGGCACCTTCCAGGTCTGGAAGGTCCCGGTCTTCCTGTCGAATTTCGCGACGCCGCCCTGGTACATCATGGCAATCCAGAGATTGCCGGCCTTGTCGGTTTCGAGGTCGAGCGTCCCGATCGGATAGCCCGGCTTGATCTCCGGCAATGGATACTCGGAGACCTTGCCGGTCTTGGGGTCGAGCCGGCCCAAAAACAGCTCGCCGAAATGCGTGAACCAGACGATGCCGTCGGAATCGACGATCGCGTCGTGGGGCTGGATCTGCTTTCGCGGCAGATCATATTCGGTGATCACGACTCGGGTCGCCCGTCCGGACGGCCGCGGCAGGGTCTTGAGCTGGTAATCCCAGCTTTCGTCCTTGCTGAGATTGACCGAGGCGAGATACTCGGCCATCGCCTTGACGCCCGCCGCCGCGCCGAGATTGCGCCGCGCCTCGCCGATCAGCCGCTGCGGATGCTGCGGGGTGCTGCCGGGATAGTAGCCGGTCATCCGGTCGAACACCTGCACGAACTCGTCCGCGTCATGGGTCGAGCTCACGATGCGATCGAGATCGTGGCAGCCGATGCAGTTGAGCAGCGCCTTCTTCTGCGCATCGGTTCCCGGAAAGCTCGCGAGCCATTCCGCGTTGGTGAGCTGCTTCGCGAGGCTCCTGGTCGGCTTGAGCTTGACGTCGGCCGTGGCGGCGTTGCCGGTGGCGACCTCAACCGTCTTCGGGCCGTCGAGATCGTAGCCGACCGCGCGAATGGCGAGCGAATACCGGCCGGGCTCGAGCTTCGACGCCGGGAAGGCGAATGCGCCCTTGGCGTCGCTGACGACGGAAACGGTGACAGCCGCGCCGTCGCGCCGGGCGCTCACCACCACTCCTTCCATCGGCCCTTCGGCGGCCGAGCTGACCTGGCCGGTCAAGGCAACCGGCGCCTGCGCGTGGACAGGCGGCATGGACAGCGTGATCCCCGCCGCGGTCAAAACGATCAAGCCAAATCGCGATTGCATCGGCGTTGCCTCCCGATGTTCGGTTGCTGAACGCAAGCTTTCCGGTGCAGGCAAGCGTAGACCCGCCGGCATGGGAGGTTCAAGGCGGATCGGCGGTGCAGGCGTGCAGGGCCTGGAGGCGGGCGTGACCTGCTCCACTACTCGCCGCCGCGGGCGCCGGCAACGTTCATCACCTCCGTCGCCGCCTTGACGACCTCGGGAGGGAGCGCATAGGCGCCGGCAACGATGCTCGCGAGCCGCTCGCCGTCGACCTCCGCGATCTCGATATGCTGCCTGGCGGCCTCGGCGATGAACCCGGGGTCGTTGACGGCGGCGTGGAAGGCGGACCGAAGCAGCGCGACCCGCGCGGAGGGAACGCCGGGCGGCGCCAGGATCGGGCGATCCATCGCCTGCGGGGCGACGAACAGCTCGAGAACCTGCCGGCTGCGCACGTCCTTGGTGAACTCGGCGATCGCCGGCACGTCGGGAAACAGGCGGCTGCGCTCGAGCGCGACCACGATCGGCACCACGACCTTCTTTTGCGGGAACCAATCCGGGCGGGTGGAATTGATCGACGACACCAAGCCGCCGCAACGGCCATCGACCTCGCCGCGCTCCATCGCCAGATAGATTTCGTTACCGCCTTTGTAGCCGGAGATGACCTTCATCCTGGCGCCGAACAGCTTGTTGAGCATGGCCGGCATGGTTTCCATCTGCGAGCCGACGCCGGAACCGCCGACGGTGAATTCTCGCTCCAGGACGTCCTGCCAGGTCTTGATGCGGGAGGTATGCCAGGAGACGCAAATCGCGGGATCGGCATCGAGGCTGCCGATCCAGTTCATCTGCCGCGGATCGAATTTCGCCCCCCTGATGCCGTAGAGCGGCGCGAACGGCACGCCCGAATGCACCAGCCCAAGGACGGTGCCGTCCTTGGGCGCGAGCTCGTTCAAATAGTTCATGGCGCGGATGCCGCCGGCCCCGGGCATGTGTTGGATCACGATATTGGGTTTGCCCGGAATATGGTCGGCGAAGAACGGCGCGAACGCCCGCGCGTAGCTGGCGTAGCCGCCGCCGACATCGGCGCTCAGGATCCAGGATATCTGCCGGCCCTTGTAGAAATGATCGTCGGCGCGGGCCGCACCGGGGGCGAGGCCCAGTCCGCCCGCGAGAGCGAGGGCAAACGCGGCGCGAATGCCGCAGCTCATTGGGCCTCCTTTGGTCCCGCGGAAGCGGCTCATCGCCGCGGGCGGCTAATCCGCACGGACGTCGATCAGGATGCCGTCGCAATCGGCCATCTGATGCTGGCCGAGCGGGCAGGAGCGACGGAACAGACTCTCCAGCGCCTTGCCTTCCGCGCCGCTCATCGGCGCCGGCGCCAGCCCGGGATTATCGGCGGCGATCCGCTCCACGTCCTGCTTGAAGGCCTGCATGCTCTCGACCTTGAAGCCGATGTGATCCATGCCCGGGGTGATGATGCCGGTACCCTCGTAATCGGTGATGTCCCAGGGCATGATCACCAGCGTGACGTGGCCGTCGGTGACGTAATGGTTGTGGTCGTCGGGCTGCTTGTTGGTGGGAGCGAGCTCGAACACGTCCTGGAAGAAGTCCGCCATTTCCGCCGGCCGCAGCGTGCGCATCGCCACGTGATCGATGTGACGCGGATTGGCCTTGCCGTCGTTCTCGACATAGACCGAGGTGCGGTTCTTCATGTTCTTTTGCGAAATGTCGAACACGTTGCCGTCGGGATCATGGGTGGTGATGCCGGCGAACGGGCGGTTCGACGGCCGCTGCAGCCATTTCACGCTCGGATGGTGCTGGCGCATGCGATCGAACACGGTGTCCACGTCCTCGACCTCGATGCCGAAATGGTCGAGCCCGGCGGATCGTCCGGCCCGCCGCGGATTGATGTTGAGCCCGACATAGCCGTCGCCGACGCTGACGGCGCGGCCGGCGCCGGTCCTGGCCGACGATTTCATGCCGAACACCGCTTCGTAGAATTGGCCGAGGTGCGCGTAACGGTCGCTGACGATGGCGACGTGATTGATCTTCGAAAACATGGCGCTCTCCTTGCCGCGGGGCCGACCCGGGTTTCGTCGACCGGGAGTGATCGCGAGATTACTGCATTTGCGCGCGCCGTTCGAGCGGGTCGCCGGGACGATCGCGGAGCGCATTCAGTTTCCACGGAAACTCAATGCGCTCCAGTCTTTTTGCGTGATCGCATTTTCGGACGGAAAACCGGTTTCCACTTTTCCTGAAAATGCTCCTAGATGCGCACGCCGAAGCGAAGCGCCAGCGCGAGGCCGACGGCGACCAGGCCGACGTTCACCACCGAGAGCGCCGCCACCAGCTCGAGCGAGCCGCCGCCGAACAGCGTGACGATGAGCGGCCCCAGCACCTCGGTGCCCGGCCCCTGCAGATAGACGCCGGTCGAGTATTCGCGCACGAAAATCATGAAGCACAGGAGCCACGAGCTGACGAGCCCAAAACGGATCAGCGGCAAGGTCACGTCGCGCAGCGCCCTCCCCGGCGACGCGCCGGCGACGCGCGCGGCCTCCTCGAGCTCGGGCGCGATCTGGGAGAGCGCTGCCGAGATCAGCCGCAGCCCGAAGGCGAGCCACACGACGCTGTAGGCAAGCCACAATCCGACGAGCGAGCTTCGCAGCATCCCGAGATACGGCACGAACAGAAAGACCCACAGGAAGGCGAGCCCGGCCACCAGGCCGGGCAACGCGCGCGGCAGCAACACGAGATAGTCGACGAGGACGACGAGGCGGCTCTTCCAGCGATGGGCGGAGAGCGCGATCGACGCATAGACGGCGACCGCCGCGGCGGCGCCCACGGTCGCCAGCAGGAACGTGTTGACGATGCCGCCGACGAGGTTCGGGTACTCGGCAAGATCGAAAAAATTCTGCAGCGTCAGCGTCTCGAACGGGTTGATGCCTTCGCCCCAGCGGCTGACGAAGGCGCGCAACAGCACGCCGGCGAGCGGCAGGCCGATCGCGACGACGAGCCAGATGACGATGCCGCCGAGCGCGGCCCAGCGCCAGCGCCCGAGCCGCAGCGGCCGCGCCTGAAATCCCTTGCCGCCCATGGTGACGTAACGCTCCGCCATGGCGAGGAGGTAACGCTGCAGATAGACGAGCGGCAGCGTCACCAGCGCGATCGCGACCACCACCACCGCCATCAGCTGATAGGAAGGTGTCCCCAGGATATTCGTGAGCTTGAACAGATAGGTGGTGAGGACCAGCACGTTCGCCGGATCGCCGATGACGAGTGGCAGCCCGAACAGCTCGAATCCGAGAAAGAAGATCAGAACGCCGCTATGGACGAGCGCGGGCGCGGCGAGCGGCAGGCTCACGGTGAGCGCGACCCGCCAGGGCGGCGCACCCATGCTGCGGGCCTGTTCCTCGAGCTCGAGGTTGAGCTTGCGCAGCGAGGCCGACGAAAACAGATAGACGTGCGGCACGTGGGTCAGCCCGGCGATGACGATCAGGCTTGCCAGCGAGTACAGGTTCCAGGGCACGAAGCCGATCATGTCCTTGAACGCCAGCGAGGCGAAGCCGACCGGACCGATCGCGACCACGTAGCCGAAAGCGATCACGATCGGCGAGAGCACGATCGGCACGAGCAGGGCCGGCTCGATCAAGCGTTTGCCCGGAAGGTCGGTGCGCACGACCAGAAAGGCGAGCACGCCGCCGAGCGGCACCGCGATCGCGGTCATGCCGGCGGCGAGCGCGAGCGTGGTCAGGAAGGCGCGCGCGAAGTCGGGATCGCCGAGAACGAACCGGTACGAGGACAGGGTGAGCCGCGCGGCCGGCACGAAGAACGGCTCGTCGAGGAAGCTCTGATAGACCACGAGCCCGACCGGCAGCAGCACGAGTGCCGCCAGAACGGCGACCGTCGGCAGCCGCAGCCAGATCATGTCGCTACTGCGCGCGCGCGGTTTCCTGCCATTTGCGGATCATCGGCAGGCGCTTGCCCGGCGCGAGCGCGGCGAGCAGGCTCATGTCCGCCGGGATCGGCTTGAGCCTGGCGCCCAGCTCCTTGCCCAGCGCGGCCGCGGAGTGCGGCCCGGCGACGTCCTCGCGCAGCGAGAACAGCGTCGCCCGGTTCGCCATGATCGTCTGCGCGCGCGCCGAGAGGAGATAATCCAGGAACAGCTTGCCGGCGTTCGGACGGCGGGCATTCTTCGGGATGAACGCCACGCGCGACATCACCAGCACGTAGTCGTCGGGATAGATGAGGCCGAGGTCGGGATCCTTGCCCTGCCGCAGCACCACGTAGGAGCCGATCACGTTGAACCCGAGCCAGTGCTCGCCCGAGGTGATGCGTTCGATCATGGTGCCGCTCGAGGGATAGAAGCGCCCGATGCCGTGTCCGAAGGCGGCGGCGAGCTCCCAGAACTGCGGGAAATATTTCTCGTCCTGGGTCATCAGCATGAAGGCGAAGCCGCTCTTCTCCGGGTCGTAGGTCGTGAGCTTGCCGGCGAAGAGCTGCGGCTTCTCCCGCAGCAGGCGCAGGAGATCGCCGTGCGAGCGCGGCACGGCGTCGGCGGGGAGCAGCCGCTTGTTGTAGGCCATCACCAGCGGCTCGAAGGTGGTGCCCCAGGCGCGGTCCTCAGGTCGGCATCTTGGCCGCCTCGGGCGAGCGGTAGGTCAGGGCGCGGCCGTCGGCGACGAGCTTGAGCTGGAGATCCATCGATCCGCTCCACAGCACGTCGGCGGTTTCCGCGTTGGCGGCGGTCTCGCTGAGATAGCGGTTGTAGACCTCGGTCGAGTTGAGGTCGTAATACTTGACCTGGAGCCTGGGATAGAGCGCCCGAAAATCCTTGAGCAGGGCATCGGCGCTCGCGGAATCGGTGGTCGAATAGACGCCGACGCTGCCTTCCTGCTCGGCCGCCGAGACGATCGCCTGATAATCGGCCGGATAACCCGGCGGCAGCGCCTGCGCGGACGCCGTTCCCGACGCGACCACCCAAGCCAGGGACCAGGCGAGCGCTGAGCGTTTCACGGGCGTCTCTCCCTTGATCGCGCCGATCCGCCCTTGGGCGGCGCCGCCGTCTGGTGTTATTGGCTTGGCGGCGGCGAAGGCGCGTCGCCCGGTCATCCTAGCCTGGGCGGCTTGGCCGATCCACGTGCTTCGCGACACCACGGGGGAGAAATGGCGAAAGAGACGCTGCAGCTTGCGGAATACGCGGCGGCCTGCCGGTACGACGACATCCCGCCCGACGTGGTCGAGCGCGCCAAGCAATGCATCATCGACACGATCGCCACCGTGATCTTCGGCTACGATCTGCCCTGGAGCCGGATCGTCGTCGCCTTTGCCGAGCGCAACGGTGCCGGCGGCAACAGCCGCATTCTCGGACCCGGCGGCGCCAAGGTGCATGCGCCCGCCGCCGCCTTGGCCAACGGCGCGCTCGCGCACGCCTTCGAGATGGACAACCTGACCTGGCCGAGCACCGGCGTGCATCCCGGCGCGACGCTCTTGGTTCCGGGCCTCGCCGTGGCCCAGGAGCGCGGCAGCGGCGGGCGCGAGCTGATCGCCGCCGTCGTCGCCGGCGCCGAGGTGATGATCCGCATCGGGCGCGCCACCCATCATAGCAACGAGGGCCGCGGCTTCCACGCTCCCGGCACCACCGGGCCGTTCGGTGCCGCGATCGCATGCGGGCGGCTGCTGGCGCTCGACGCCGAGCGGATGCGCAATGCGCTCGGGATCGCCGGCTCGCTCGCCTGCGGGCTGATGGAGTTCGCCCGTTCCGGCACCGGCGCCATGGTGAAGCGGCTTCATATCGGCCGCGCGGCCGAGAGCGGCGTGCTGGCGGCGAGCCTCGCCGCCGATGGCTTCACCGGTCCGGCGAGCGTGCTCGAAGGCGCATTCGGCTTCCTGCGGGTATTCTGCGGGGACGAGCACGACGCGGCCGAGCTCACGCGCGGCCTCGGCGAGACCTATGCCACGCGCTCGATCACGCTCAAGCGCTTTCCCTGCCACATCACCGCGCACACCCCGGTGCAGGCGATCCTGGATCTGCGCGCCGAGCACGGCTATGGCGGCGCCGATGTCGCTGCGATCCACATCGACGGCAACGACAAGATGGCGACGGTCAACAATATCCGCGCCCCTGCCGACCTGATGATGGCGCAATACTCGATCCCGTTCTGCGTCGCGCTCGCGCATCACCGCGATCCGCGCGATCCCCGCTCCTTCGATGCGGCCGCCCTCGCCGACCCGCACATCGGGGGGCTGGCCGAGCGTGTCACCATCGGCATCGGCAAGAATCGCCCCACCCCCTTGGCCGCCGACGTCACGGTCAGCTTGCGCGACGGCCGCGTGCTCGCGCGCTCGGTCGCCGACTTCAAGGGCACGCCCGCGCGCCCGCTCGACCGGTCCGAATTGCGCGAGAAATTCTTGCTGCTCACGCGCGGCTGCGCCGGGACCGAGGAGATGTTCGATCGCCTGCAAAATCTGGAGAATGAGCCCGACCTCGACTGGATCGCCGTCCGCCCCCAATAGAGTGCATTCCAGCGTGGTAGGGTACGCAAAGGCGCGCAACGCCGTGACCGTGCCTCGACATCGGTCGCCGGTATGCGCGCCGTGCCCGCGCGTTCTGGCCCGGCTCGTGTGATTTGCCGACGCGTGGGCACGGCGCCGCGGTATATCGTGTACCGGGGTTAGCGTCGTGCCCGGCGCCTTTGCCCATCCTACGCGTGATCCCAACCGATCCGCTCGGACATCAGCAAACATCGACGCAGACCGAGAACAATCATGGCCAAGCATGCCGGCGCGGACAACGTGCATACCCGCGGGATCGCCGAGTTCGTCTCCGGGCTCACCTACGAGCGCATTCCCGCGGAGGTGCGCGAGCGCATCAAGCTTCTGATCCTCGACTCGCTCGGCTGCGCGATCTATGGCGCCGATCTTGAATGGAGCCGAATCCTGCAAGGGACGCTCGGGACGCTCGATGCAACGCGCACGACCTCGGTCTGGGGCACGCGGCTCAAGCTCTCCTCCCCACATGCCGCGCTGGTCAACGGCACGCAGGTGCACGGCTTCGAGCTCGACGACGTCCACCGCCAGGGGGTGCTGCATGTGGGCGCCGTCACGCTGCCGGCGCTGATCGCGGTGGCGGAGAGCCACGCCGGACTCAGCGGCCAAGAGTTTCTCGCCGCCGCCGTCGCCGGCTACGAGATCGGTCCCCGCGTCGGCAAATGCATGGGGCAGGAGCATATCGGCCAGGGCTGGCATTCCGGCGCCACCCTCGGCGTGTACTCGGCCGCCGCCGGCGCCGCGCGCGGCCTCCGCCTCACCGCCGGCGAGACGGTCCATGCGCTCGGCATCGCGGGAACCCAGTCGGCGGGGCTGATGGCGGCGCAATACGGCGCCATGGTCAAGCGCATGCATGCCGGGCGGGCGGCGCAAAGCGGGCTCTATGGCGCGCTGCTCGCCAAGGCCGGCTTCACCGGCATCGTCGACGTGTTCGAGGCGCCCTATGGCGGCTTCTGCACCACGTTCTCGCGCTCGCAGGATCGCTTCGATCTCGCCGAGCTCAGCGCCGGGCTCGGCGAGCGCTTCGAGACCATGCGTATCTCGCTCAAGTTCTATTCCTGCGTCGGCAGCAACCACACCACGCTCGACGCCATCCGCGACCTCGCCCGCCGCCGCCCGTTCGCGCTCGATGAGCTCGACAAGATCGTGGTGCAGGGATCGCAGGTCACCGTCGATCACGTCGGCTGGCCGTACCGGCCCGAGGGACTGACCGCGGCGCAGCTCAACCTGCCGTTCTGCGTCGCGACGCTGCTGATCGAGGGCGACGTGTTCGTCGACCAGTTCAAGCCGGAGGCAGTCAACGACCGTGCGCGCGCGGAGCTCTCGCGCAAGGTCGAGGTCGTGCACGATCCCGCCATCACCGCGCTCGGCTCGGCGTTCCGCCACAAGGTGCGCGTCGATATTCACTTCCGCGACGGCACGATCGAGAGCGAGACGCGCGAGGCGCCGCGCGGCAGCGAGCAATTTTTTGCGACGGAAGACGAGATCGTCGACAAATTCCGCAAGCTCACCCGCCACGCGCTCAGCGAGACGCGGCAGGCCGCGCTCGTCGATGCCGTGCTCAAGTTGGAGGATTTGCCCGACTGCAAGCGCCTGGCGGAGCTGATGTCGGCGCAATAGCGGCGCCGAATGGCGGGAGCGACGGGGCTCGAACCCGCGACCTTCGGCGTGACAGGCCGACGCTCTAACCAACTGAGCTACGCCCCCGCGGGCGCGCTGCGGAGTTAAATACCCGCCCCTGCCGATGGGGGTCGGCATCAAGAAACCCACATTTTTCGCGAAGAAGTCATGGCCAGACCCCATCCGAATCGTCTAATGCAAACGTCGTGATGGGTGGCTTTCACGGCCACTTTTCCAACCAGGAGGGCCAGCCATGGCAGCGAAGAAACCGGGTACAGCGAATACCGTGACCCTGAAGCATCTCGCCGCGAATCTCTCGGAATCCCATGAAATGTCGAAGAAGCAGACCGAGGCGGTGCTCGGCGATCTGGTCGGCTTGGTAACCAAGCACCTCAAGAAGGGCGACCGCATCCGCATCGGCGGCCTCGGCATCCTCCAGGTGCGCAAGCGCGCCGCCCGCATGGGGCGCAACCCGGCGACCGGCGAACCGATCCAGATCAAGGCCAGCAAGAAGGTGGCCTTCCGCGCCGCCAAGGAGCTCAAAGAATCCGTCTAGCCGGGGCGGCCGTCGCGGGCGGCTCTTTCGCGCCAGTCGGCGGCCCCCGAGGGCCGCCGGCCGTCGTTTCTGTGCGGTTGAAGGACGTGCCAAAGCACGCGAACGCCTCATCGTAGGCGCTTGTTCGCAAATGCCCTTCCGGAGAGGACCTTCCAAGGCTGGCTGGCCGACCGAGCGAAGCGCCGCAGGCGCGAAGGCTGGTGGGCGATGACGGACTCGAACCGCCGACATCCTGCGTGTAAAGCAGGCGCTCTACCAGCTGAGCTAACCGCCCTCCCCGGAAGCTTTATCGCCGTGGCGCGCGCGGAGGCAAGCGCAATCCTGCGCCGTGCGAGGGAGGCGGGTCCGCGCTTGAAGAACAGCAGCGGCGCCTCGCAAGGCGCCGCCCCTGATACGCATGACAGGTCACGTCGTTTGGGGGGGAACGGCCGATCAGGTCGTCCCGCTCCTGATCGGATTCCTGGGCGCGTGGAAGCCGGCCGCGAGCGAGTCCTTCTCGCACATATAGGCGCCCTGCCGGGTGCGGCCGTAATTGCGGCTGGCGTTGACGTGGTAGACCTTCGAGCTCGGATTGACCCACACCACGACGTCGCTCGGGCAGCTCGCCTTGGCCTCGGCCTCGGACGAGAATTGCCGCTCGCCGAGCGGCGTCGCCGCGGCCGTGGGCGCCGGCAGCGGCACGCCGCGGCATTCCGCCACGAATACCCGCTTGGTCTTGCCGCTCGCCTGGATCGCGGCCTTGGCGGCCGCCCATTCATCGTTGCATTGCTTGACTGTCTTCTGCTGCGCGACGGCGGATTGCGACAACAGTCCCACCAGGACGGCGCACAGAACCATGGTGAACGTCGGTTTCATCACACATCTCTCCGAGAATGGTTTTCCTCATCGGTCGATCGGGATGGCTTCTGCATGGGCCCGACCGACAGCCCGGGAATGTTCGCTCTTTGTTCCGAAATAGTCAAGAACAAAAATAGAACGCGCAAAATATGAAAACGGCGGCGCCTGGCGGCACCGCCGTTCGAATTGCGGGCTCGGGCGAGCGCGTCGCCCGGCTGCGGGTCAATGCGCGGTGAGCGCCGAGGACTCCTCCTCGACCGCCGGCTCGGTGGTCACCGAGGTCTCGGTCGGCTTGGCCTTCTCCTCGTCCCACTCGATCGGCTCGGCCTTGCGGGTGAGCGCGAGCCCGAGCGCCTCGTCCATGCGCGAGATCGGGATGATGTCGAGACCCTTCTTGATGCTCTCGCTGATCTCGACCAGGTCCTTGGCGTTCTCTTCCGGAATCAGGACCGTCTTCATGCCGCCGCGCGACGCCGCCAGGAGCTTCTCCTTCAAGCCCCCGATCGGCAGCACCCGGCCGCGCAGCGTGATCTCGCCGGTCATGGCGACGTCGCGGCGCACCGGGATGCCGGTCATCACCGACACGATCGCCGTCACCATGGCGACGCCCGCCGACGGGCCGTCCTTCGGGGTGGCGCCCTCCGGCACGTGCACGTGGATGTCCTTCTTGTCGAAGGACGGCGGCTCGATGCCGAAGGCGACCGCGCGCATGCGCACGTAGGAGGCGGCGGCTGAGATCGATTCCTTCATCACGTCGCGCAGGTTGCCGGTCACCGTCATCTTGCCCTTGCCCGGCATCATCGCGGCCTCGATGGTGAGGAGCTCCCCGCCGACGTCGGTCCAGGCGAGGCCGGTCACGACCCCGACCTGGTCCTGGTCCTCGACCTCGCCGTAGCGGAACTTCGGCACGCCGAGGTAGTCGGAGACGGTCTTGGCCTCGACCGTGATCGACTTCTTGGCCGACAAGGTCAGCTCCTTCACCGCCTTGCGGATCAGGGTGGAGAGCTCGCGCTCGAGGTTGCGCACGCCGGCTTCCCGCGTATAGCGGCGGATCAGCAGGAGCAGCGCCTCGTCGTCGATCGCCCATTCCTCGGGTAGCAGGCCGTGCTTGGCGATCGCGTGCGGAATCAAGTGCTTGCGCGCGATCTCGACCTTCTCGTCCTCGGTATAGCCGGCGATGCGGATGATCTCCATGCGGTCCATCAAGGGCGGCGGGATGTTGAGCGTGTTCGCCGTGGTGATGAACATCACGCTGGACAGATCGTAGTCGACCTCGAGGTAGTGGTCGTTGAAGGTGTGGTTCTGCTCGGGGTCGAGCACCT
>WNFF01000999.1_pt1 | contig 22379 bp, 25 predicted proteins | sample 5400441 | NCBI WGS metagenome assembly WNFF01 (sample SAMN13153345, study PRJNA577476) | soil metagenome | isolation source: 120 cm saprolite under Douglas fir tree site 2 hole 3 replicate 1 | place: USA:California | collected 2015-04-18
GCCTTGCCCACCGACGTCGCCCGCAGCGGCAAATCCGCCAGAAGCGCCTTCGAGACCGTCTTCCGCTCCATGGTCAGCGTCCTCGAGCGCAGCCTCACCCAGAACGGCCGCCCCCGCCGCGCCACCGCCCAAGGCATCGCCTCCCTGTGCATCGGCGGCATGGTCGTAGCCCGTGCCCTCGTCGACCCCGCCCTCGCCGACCAACTCCGCGACGCCTGCATGTCCGTAGCCCTAAATCTCGGCGGCTGGTCCCATCCCCCCAAATCAAAAAAAAGAAAATCCAGTCGGTCTCAACGGTTCCGCGTGGCCACAGCCTAGGAATTTTTAGGCCCGATTTGATCAGCCCCCCCTTGGCGCGCCAAAAGCGCTGCATTCTTTTGTGTTTCCCAGTGCGCGAACCACCGAAATTGAACAAACAATGTTCCGCCCATTTTTCACCCAGGACTCCGATTAACTCATTGGAATCGCAGTGATCTGCCGTTGTTGATCCGTGGCGCAAGCCATCCGATCATAGGAGCATCGCTCTCACGTCGAAAGGCAGGTCATGAAACGCTACCTATCGGTGGTCTTGTTCGGACTCTTGTCTGCTTACACAACGCCCGCACAGCGTAATTTGGTCAAAGTTCGCGTCCGGGTCATCCTCGTGGACCAGGAACTCAGTCAGAAGCCGGTGCCATTCTTCCTGGTATCGCTCAAATGTGGGGGAAAGGCCACCGAGGTGAAGACCAGCCTCGAGGGAACCGCGGAAGCTCAGCTTCCGCCCGGCCGGTGCACGGCTTCGTCGCCAAAGCCGGCCGAGCTGGGTGGCAAGCGCTTTTCTTGGAATATTCAGGTATCGCTTTCAGGCGCCGAGCAGAACATTGACCTGACCAATGACAACGCCAAGGTCGAGGAGATTGCTGCTTCCACGTCCTCGGCAAAGGCCGCCTCCAATGACCTCACCGAGCAGTTCAAGCGGCTGAAGAACACCGTGGTGACAGTCAGGAGCGAATCGGGGCACGGCACGGGATTTTTCGTGGACACGAAAGGCCTCATCCTGACCAACCAGCATGTCGTGGGCAATTCGGAGTATTTGGCCGTGCAGTTTGATCGCACGCATAAGATCCTAGCCAAGCTGATTGCCGCGGATCCCCAGAAGGACGTCGCACTGCTCTCGGTAAATATGGCCGCCCTGCCAAACGCCTCCTCCGCGCCCCTTTATCGCGCCGAGGCCGGCAGAACCCCTGTCCAGGAAGGCGAGCGCGTGTTCACCATCGGCAGCCCGCTCAGTCTCGATAAGATCATCACCACCGGCATCGTTAGCAAGGTCGAGCCTCATACCATTATGTCGGATATCAACATTAACCCAGGCAGTTCCGGCGGCCCCCTGTTCAACAGCGCGGGACAGGTCATTGGGTTGACTACCTTCGGCACTCGCGGAGAAGGCGGGCCCGGCGTGTCCGGTATTGTCCGTATTGAAGCGGCCCTCGCGCTCCTCGAGCAGAATCGCGCCAAAGCCACCGGCACTCCGCCGCCCGGCGCTCTCCTTCCGGTCGAGCCTCTCACTCCTTATCCGATCGAAGGCCTCAAGGAAGCGTTGCGTGCGGAGAAATACGATCCGCGTCCTTATTATTTCGCCGCCGGAGATTTTAATATCGCCCTCTCCACGCCTCCCCTGGATTACCGGGAACACGAGGAGCGGCGGCTGCAGGCCGAGCGCGAGCATAATAAGCGCAACAAGAAACAACAAAGCGCGAATGAGAGCACGCCCCCTGCTGAGGAGCCGAAGGAGTGGGAAGAGGAAGCCGGCGAGCATCCGGCAGTATTCGCCATATACGTGATGCCCAAGGCCAAGGAGGGTTTGGGATCGGCGTTCGGCCGTTCGTTCAGCATCAATTCGGCGGCTAAACTCAAGTTCAAGACCGATTTCCAGGCCATGAAGCTATTTTGTGGAGACAAAGAGGTGCAGCCAATCCATCCTGGCAGGGTTCCCGTAACCGTGTCGGTCCAAAACCGCTTGGTAAAGATGGACGATTCCACCTACAAGGGGGTCTACATGTATTCGCCGGACGCCGTGAATCCGGATTGCGGTCAGGTAAAGGTGCAAATCTATTCCTCGAAGGGCGGCGATCCCACCGTAAAAGCTTTCGACGACAAGACTGTCCAGCACGTCTGGGCCGATTTCGACGCCTTCCGCCGGGCCCAGGCAACCAGCGTCCAGGCCGCGTCCGCCGCAAAGCCCTAGTCCGGAATTTACGGGCAGTTGGCGCGTGTGTAGGGGCCGGGCTTCAGCCCGTCCCTTTCCTACTTTTGTCATCCCGAGCGCAGCGAGGGATCTGCTTTTCGCTTGCCGCGGATGCCCGACCACAAGATCGATTTGACGGATTCGCCGGAAGTGCGGGAATAGGGCGGGGCGGTAGTGGAGAAGTTTTACCGCCCCATCAAAAAGTCGGTGACGATTCGCGTTGACTCCGATGTGCTGGCCTGGCTGAAGCGCCAGGGAATCGGCTACCAGACCAGGATCAACAAGCTCCTTCGCGAAGCCATGGAACGGAATCGGCGGGCCTAGTCTGCCCTTGCACAACTTCGTAGCAGTCAAACTGCACCCCCACGCCCAGCCAACCGTTCGCAGCACTGATAGGCGTTACATGAACGACGTGCCCCATACAAACCCAGTCGCTTGCGGGCATGTGGGTGACTTCTTCAGGCATCTTAAACTGGAGCTGAACCCCGGTGCCGCGGCTTACGGGCAGATTCGTTGCAAAGTACATCCCTCCCGCGGAAACGTTGACGGACTCCGTTCCGTGTCCTGGCGCGCTCGAGTTTAGGACAGACACACTAAGCGGGATGGCGAGCTTGAGCCGTTCTGTGCGTCGGCGCTCCATCGGTTCCATGGAGGACAACCCCCCACGAATAAAGGGAGTTGCGGCACCAAAATGATATAGCCGGGAAGAAAAAGGACGACGTCCCCCGATCCCATTTTCTCCACCTCTCTCCGGAACGCCGGCATTATCCCTCTGCGCATTTCCCGTAGTCCGGCCTCTTCTCCTCTTAATTTCGGGGTTCGATTTTTCAGTTCCCACTTCCGAGTTTCTGTACGTATGCTATAGTATGTACAAGAAGACAGGTACAGTGATGACCTTCGAGTGGGACGAGAGGAAGAATCGCCGCAATCGAGCAAAGCACGGCGTGAGCTTCGAAGCGGCGACGCTCGTTTTTGAGGATCCCCATGCCATCGGCGTGCCGGACCACGCCGAGGAAGGGGAGGAGCGCTGGAAGACAGTGGGAATGCCCGCCGGAGTGGTACTGCTGCTGGTGGTGCATACCCATCGTGAAGAGGGCGGAGAGGAGTACATACGCATCATCTCGGCGCGCTAGGCGACGCCGTGGGAAAGGAGGATTTATGAGGAAGGTCTCTAGGAAAGTGGCAAAGGAGCTTGCTGCGCTGGCGCGTATGCCGGACGACAAGATCGATTTGACCGATGCGCCGGAAGTGCGGGAATGGAGAGGGGCGGTTGTGGGGAAGTTTTACCGCCCCATCAAAAAGCCGGTGACGATTCGCGTGGACGCCGATGTGCTGGCCTGGTTGAAGCGCCAGGGAAGCGGATACCAAACCAGGATCAACAAGCTCCTGCGGGAAGCCATGGAAGGGAAGCGGCGGGCATAGAAGGCCGCCGCCAGCGACGCCCTCAGGCAACTTCGCTGGGGACTCTGGGTGATAGGAACGCCCTTTGCCATTGTTTTCGAAAATTACCGGATCGCCGACGAGATCTATCCTTTCGTCTGCCGATATCGGAAGCAGGCCCATGCTAAAGATACTGGTAGGGGCGGTGGGGATCGGACTAAAAGCGACGCTGAAAACGCGTAAGTTATTGATTCCATTAAACGAGAAAAACGCCAAAAACACCCGATTCGCCCAAGCGAGGTACACGCCGGGTACACGGGCGATGTAAAGGGGCAACGACGTCACCGAGGAAGAGTTTGACAGCCGTTGGTTCTGCCCTAGAGCATCTTGTCGGGGAATTCACCCCGGTTTCACAAACGGTGAATTAGGGAAGCTGGCCGGATTCAACCAATGCGGCGAGTCTTAGTTCGGCCTCAGCTTTGAGAGCGGATCGTGCGCCATTCTCCGCGAGGATTTCATTCTGCCGATATTCCCGCCCGTTTTGGACTCCAGCGAACAATGCTATGGCAGTCTGTTCGTGCACAGCGGCGTCCGCTTTGAGTTTTTGAACAGCGGCATTTACTGTCATATCGCACCTCTCACTTTTCATTCTACTCCTAAAACAGCAACTCCGTATCGCGCTAGAATCCGCATCATGAAGCGGGCGGTACTCGTGGTTACGTTTGGTGTCCTCACTCTGGCGAGCGCCGGGGCACAAAAGCCAAAACTGGCTGAGATAATTTTGGATAAGGATGGCGGTTGGGTATCTGCCAGCGGGGTCTGGAGGCCTGACAACCCAACAAAGAAAAATGAACCTATAGAAGCGGTAACAGAATTGTCCTGCTTCCGTCACGGCGGGAAAGTCTTAACGGGAACCGAAGCATTCTGTTTGCAAGCAATGGCGATGTCACCGGGTGGGTTGTTGGATGTGAGCACGGGCTGGCTAAAAGTGGTTGAGTGGAGTACCACTCAAATTATCGCCACGGACGATTCCAGCATCTGCCTGACATCGCAGACGATTTTTGACTTGAAGCGCAAAACCGTGATCGCTCTGGATGTTCGGAAGCCAGAGGCCCAAGGCTTGGGCGGTGCGTGCAACCTGATTCCCGACCGACAGACCTACTACTTGCAAGACAAAGTAGATTACTTTGCGCAGAAGAGCCTCGGTACCACAAAATAACTCATGCGCTATTTAGTCGTGCTGTTCATAAAGGAGTTCCCAAAAGGGACCATCATCAGGACCAAAGGTCTGTACGCGGGCATCTATGCAAAATGGCCGAAAGAGTGCCGGGACATGGGCTTCACAAATACCGCCCCAATAGAACCTAAATGGAAGAATGGAATCCGCTGGGGATTACGGGACGCGAAAACTCAAGGACTGATAAAGCACGTCGGCTTGCCGAAGTCTGGTGAGTGGCAGCGGCTGTAGAAACTATCTGTTTTTCCTTCGCCGTGGTGGTTTGCGCGGGTCCACAGGATAAGGTGCTTTGGTCACCTGAAGATTCTTGCCTCTGTGTTCTTCTTTTGCCAACAATTCGTTTCTCCGCTCATCTGCGTCCGCCACTACGACCTGGAAGTAGCTGAGGACGAAATCGCTGCCAAGGTGGAGCGGGATGTGCAACCTCTGGAAACGGTCACGGCGCGCGACGCCTAGCGCGGGTGCCCCTTCCTTGCGGGTTGGGTTGCGCAAGGGTGGGGAAGTTGGCATTTCTTTTTGTTGCTCCGTGCCTCCACTTTTCCGAACCGGTGGCCCTTATCGAACACCTCTCCAGGAGGGTGGGCCAGCCACCAAATAACCGAAAGTATTGTCGGGCGATCCTTCTCTGCTACCCGCCTACAGTTCAAATGCGCTGATCTACTTCAGGGTATTGGCCCAGTTTGCCTGTTTCGGAAACAAGGTAACCCACTTCGTCACAATTTCGTCTTTCTGCTTGGGATTTTGTAAGACCATTCGGAGCAATTCTAGCTTGGCCCCATAGTCCGGGTCGTAATCCGGATTTGTAAACGCTTCCGCATGGAAGTCTTTGGCAAAATCCTGATCGAGGCGCTTGTGAAATAGTATCTTCAGTGCTTCCGCTTTGGTCTTTGCCTCATCTGGACTTTGCGTATTCATTACGATCTCTGCGACCTTGACTTCAAAATCCGCATCTTCTTTCTCACGCTCTTTGATAAAATTGAATATAACTGTCAGAGTAACCGCGAGCAGTGGACCAACAATTCCCCAAGCTCTCAGCCGGGCAACCTTCAGTTTTTTTTCCTCCAGCTCGCCTTCTTGCTGGACCCTCGTTTCCTGGATGCGAATCTTTCTTTCTTCCAAATCCAGCTTCTGCTTGTCTAATGCCGAGATAGTGCCCCCAATATGTCCCATATCACCCTCCTTGAGGGAATCGAACTTTCCGCAGTCTAACCACTTCCGTTTGGGGATTGCCACAGATTACTTGTCAGCGGCGGTTGGGGCATTTCTCCACTTTCTGCTTTCTAGTTTCCGCCTTCTAGTTTGTTCCGCCGCCCCCAGTGAACTCTACCCCTTTGTTTTCTTCTCTTTGCAAAATCTTTCGAACAAAAGATGTCAACTCGCTAAATACTAGTACTATAATATCACTTGACACAAGATTTAATTCATGCTAGCATGGGTCGTGATTTTTCACCCTGAGCATCGTCGAAGGGATCGACGACATCGTTCCGGCGGTGGGACGTTCAGGTGCGTTCTTTGCATCCGGAATGGGGTTGCGGGACGTGCAGACATTCCTTACCTCCTTACCTATTTACTTCCATACCTACCCTTCCCTAAGTCCTTAAGCTGCAACACTTATGCGTCTCCCCGCAAGTGTTGCAAACAAAAGACTTACGGCCTGGCTAAGCCCTTTAGATGCAACACTTACAAAAAGCCGGGGGAGGGATGGTGATTATGGTTAACCAGGTAATAGAAACAAGCCACCCTCCTCTCTTCTCCCGCTCGGTGCCTCTGTGTCTCTGTGGCTACTCATTCTTCGACCTATCCCCTTTCTTCTCACACTCTTGCGCACTCTTTTGCACAACGAGAAAGTTCAACACTTTTCTTTTCAATCGTTTCCGCACTCTTTGCAAAAAACCACCCGGGGTGGGGGTAGGAGGACAACAACGTTGAATGGAAATCCGGAAGGAATCTCTGTCCTTACATCCTTACTTCCTTGCGTCCTTACCTCCTCCCAAGGGAAAGAGCATGGGCTCGGCGGGCGGACTATCGGCAATCTCGTCGAGCTGCGGGTACTGTCGTCGGAGCGGCTCCGGGACCTTCACCTTCGTTCCCTTCAGAATGTTGATGAGCTGCAAGGCATTGACGACAGACTTGCCTTGAAAATGATTGTTGGCCACCACAAACGTCTCGCGAGCCCGCTCCGCGACTTTGCGGACGCGCATAACCCAAGGTGCAAGCTCTTCAGAGGAATAAAGATAGTTGTATCGTTCATGCGCCGGGATCTTGGCATCGTCGCTGAACCACGTGTCGTAGCGGCGCCCGTGCAGCCGCACGTATCCCACGGTCGAGGTAGTCTCAGCAGACGGCCTGAGAGATCGCCCGATGATGGGCTGGTCAATGTTGCAGAAGCTGACGCCGCTGGTGTTCAGCAATACCAGCGTCTCCGGCGAGTCCCACGAGCCGTGGCGCACTTCCACCACCAACGGATAGTCCACGAAACGTTTTATCAAGGCCGAAAGGTAAGCAATCGTCTGCGCCGTGCGATGAAACGAAAAAGGGAATTGCAGCAGCACCGCGCCCAGCTTGTTCGCCGCGCGCAGCACATCGAAGCCTGCGCGAACGTCGCGTTCATCCGCCGCGGCCGAGCGTGATGTCGTGGATCGGATGTCGTGCGTGAACCGCTGCCAGAGCTTTGCAGTGAAGACAAACCGCGGATTCGCCGCCACGCGCTCGATCCATTGCGCCGCGTGCTCCGGACGCAGCGACTGGTAAAACGTAGTGTTGATCTCGATGGTGTCAAAGAATTCCGCAAGATAGGTCGCCTCGTGGAATCCTCTGGCACGCCTCGATGGATAAACGAACCCGATCCAGTCGGGATAAGACCAGCCCGCGGGACCGACGCGCACGATGCTGTCTGCCGTGGAACCGGTCGGTGAAATGGTCTCGTTTGACGGCGGCTTGGTCTGCGATTTGCGCTGTGGCATGAAGTAGTGCCCGCCGCAGCGAGCGCCCCAAGCAGGGTAGAGGGAAGGGTGGAACAGTGTCAACGCAGGCTAGTGCAAGAATTCCAGTCGCCGTTGCTCCCAGCGTTCCAGGCTGTTATGCTTTCGAGCGATGCGGAGCAACGAGCCGAACCGCGCCCTCCTCTCCCTTCTCAGCTTTTCCTACAGGTGCAACCATGAAACTCTCCATCAATTACAAGCATGTCGAGTCGCACAAGCCGGTCGAGATGGAAGTCGAACGTCACGCCGCCAAACTGGGAAAACTGCTTCAGAGCTACTCGCCGGACCTCGTGCAGTTGCACGGCGCATTTTCCAAGACTCCGCGCACCGAAGAGATTTCCTGCTCCCTGAATTTATCCCTGCCGACCGGAACGCTGCACGCCACCGCCACCGGCGCAACCGTGCGCACCAGTTGCAAGAAAGCCTTTAGCGAACTCGAAGCTCAAGTCAAAAAACACCAGGCCAAGCTGCGCAAAGATTACGAATGGAGGCGCAAACGCCCGCGCGCAGCGGAGCAGGCCTTTACCTGACTTCTGCGACAGGCGCCGCTCGTTTGCTGCATGCGTCTTTGCCCGTGACTCCACAACTGCTTCCCGCAGTCAGTTTTCGCGCATGCGCCGCAGACGCGGCCGCATCTTCTTTGCGGCGCCTCGAGCAATTCGCGGCGGCCTCTTCCAGCGACGGCCTCTTTCTTTGTGGCGCGGGTCGGCATGCTACAATAAGAAATTCGCGCCATAGGGGCGTAGCTCAGTGGTAGAGCAGCGGCCTTTTAAGCCATTTTAGCAATTACGCCAGGAACTGCCTGAAAGCGTCAAGACTCGCCGTTTCAATCAGATGGGAGAATCGCGAAGAGTCCAGTCGCGCCGCATTTCGCCAGAAATCGCCAACCCAAGTGCCACCAGAAGTGCCACCAAGAAATGAACAAGTGGGAGAGGCGATCGTGAGAAAGAAGACGCCCGGTTAGGGCGCGTGGCCTCAAAGGAATGCAAAAATTGTGAAGAATCCGCGGGCGGAACCACTACGCTACGAATTGCTGATCCAAGTGACGATGCATCCTGGTCTTCGTGCGTGGCAGTCTGCTCAAAGCTCCGCTCTTGACCCAGTCTGATTCTCAGTGCGGGCCTGTGGCTCTGGACTAGAGTCCGCGAGGATGATATCGATGTTTGATGACTTCTCGGCTAATTCTGTCACGCTGAAATTGCAATTTGGTTCATACTCTACTGCTTGGTGTGATGAGTAATTCCGAATTTCTGCTGAGGGGGCGTTACGACTCCAACTCGTATACTCCGCGTAGTGCAGATATCTGACATTCACTTTGGTCAGGCGACGCAGTCGCAGGACAAATACATACACAAGGAAGTGCAACGGGCCCTCTTGGAAGATCTAAAAGCGTTTCCGGCGGAGGTCATCGTAGTCACCGGTGACGTGGCATACTCCGGACAGCAATCAGAGTACAAGGAAGCCTCACTTTGGCTGGACCAAGCGATGGCATCCTGCGGGGCCAAAAAGATTTATGTTGTGCCGGGCAACCACGATATCGATTTCACGCAGATTGGGTATTTAGCCGAGCGACTGTGCAAGGATATTCGAGGCCTGTCGCTCGAGCAGCTAAACGACGAAGTCGGGAAACTGCTCGGTGATCCAACTAGTGAATCTGCTATCCTTGCGAAATTGCAGGCTTTTCGGAATTTCGCGGCCGGGTACGAAGGGGGCGATTTTAGATCTGGCGACGAGGCTTACTGGACCGCCGATCTGGCTGACCTTGGCCCGGTGTCCTTGCGGATGGTTGGGCTGAACAGCACGCTATTCTGCTTAATGAAGGACAGCCCCGGCGACCTTGTTCTGCCAGCTAAGCAGTATACTGCAGCCCTTGAGTTGAATTCTGGCGAGGAATTGATAGTCCTGGTGCATCATCCCCTGGAATGGCTCAAGAACAAAGTACAAGCCCAGGAATGGATTGTCGCGAAATCACGAATTCTGATGATGGGGCATGAGCATGTTTTTGACATTGAGAGGCGGGAAAAAGGAGGCGGTCTTGCGCGCCTTGAAATCCGTTCTGGGGCGGTGAACCCTCCTGGAGAGCTAGACAGATACGAATTTTACTATAATTGGATGGAATTCCGCGCGGAGCACCGCGCAGGCGGAATGTTCCTGATCGTCACGGTCAAGCCGCGGAGATGGAATCGAACAGGCATGCGCTTCGACGCGAATGCCGATCAGTTTGAGTCGAAAGATTACGAATTTCAGCTGGAAAGATGGCGAACAGACTGGGAGTCTCCCAAACCGGAGAAAACAGGGGAGGGGAGTCCTCAACGGACGGCGCAGGAGAAAGTGGAGGCGCGGGACATGTCGGAGGCACTCTCCCGGTTACGACGCATGTTCTGGCATGAATTGTCCCGAGTCGAACGACTGGAGATTCTGGTGTCAATGAAACTCTTACAAGACCCGGGACTTGCTCTGACTCATAATCTGGAGCGGCTTGCATTCGATAAGATCATTCGGGATCACCTCGAAGCCACGTTATGGGACCAGATTGTCGCGATCAGGCACCTAGACTCACCGAATCCATTTAAGAAGGTGTGAATATGACCCTTGCCGATATTTATGTACTTGTTGAAATAAAGGCTGATCACGAGAGGATTGAGAGGCGAAACAAGGGATTATCCGCCGCTATAGCTCAAGCGACAAAAGAGGGCGCTAAATCCGTAGCGCAGCTTGGGACGGTTGTCCTGGGGACCGCCGTTGGCACAGAGCTGGGTTGGCTTGTACAAAGCATTACCGATGCGGACCAAGCCTTCAGTGTCGTGTCGAGTGAGTTTGAACTGCAAGTTCTGGCCTTGGGGCTGCTCGATTTAATTATTCAGCAGTCGGAAAGCTTCAAGAAACAGAAGAACTTTCCAACAGTGCTTCGAGCCGCAGCCATACTGGCCTATGGCATTCGGCCGCAGGTCGAGCACCGAAAGATGCATCCTGGATTTAAGAAAGTAGCGTTGGATGCGAGCGAAAGAGCGGCAACTTTGCTCGAAACTCAGGCCAGGAATGTTCGCGCGCGTGGCGGCTCGGCAAACGTACCGAAAGTGGACGCCTCGCTACCAGCGGTGAACGATGCGACTTTCCCTGACGCCCTAAAGAAGGTTCTCAACGACACACATTCTGCGTTCGATCAGGCTATCAAGGTAATACAGCGCGAAACGACGGCTGATCGGGAGGAAGTAGATATTCTTTGGTGGCTCCAAACGGGATTTTCGAAACGTCTTGGGAAGCCGCTCTCTGGAGTCAACGCGAAACTGGCGTGGATTGAAATCGCGGAGGATGCGGGCGCGTTGGTCAACATTCCGCCAGCCTTAGCGACGGTCCCAGTAATCGAGGCTGTAATTAAGAATATTGTTGCCAAGCCAGAGGAGAGCCTCAAGATCGGGGACTTGTTCGGCGCGAAAGCCCAAAGACCGTCAAATTCGACCACTGTTAATACCTATGCAGCGCTGTTTCCAAGCTTGCTAGCGATAGATGGAAAACTGGACCTGTCGGAATGGATGGGCCAAACGGGTTTGCGCAGTACGATCAAATTGAGCATCACCGATTGGGCAGTGTGGCATTACAAACAGCGGATTTTGGAACGGATGGTGAACGAGGCAGTCTATGCCGGATGAACTTTCGCCCATTCGCGGCACTTGCACCCATGAGGGCTGCGAAGCCGCGACGACTGGAGTTTGTGTTAGGGGCGAAAAGAGTCCCCTCCAGTGCAGTTTTTTTAAAGCGCAAAAAGGTGCTTCCGAAACTGAGACTGTTTCACCGGAGTCTGGTGGCCGCGACTTTAGGTCCGGAATCGGACTCGGATACTTAGACGCGAACGACCTCATGCATTCAACCCCGACGTTTGTCATACCGGTGATTGGTCTGTCGGAGGTGGGTAAGACTTGTTATTTGGTAAGTCTCTATTCACTCTGCCTTGCTGGACGATTGCTTCCCGAGCTGAGGTTCGCGGAATCAAGAACGTTGATCGGATTCGAAACCCTGATTCGAGGACTGCGCAAATGGAACAAAAATGCATTGGGAGATCGAGTAGTACCGCACACGAGCTCTCAAATCTCGGGTCGCGAACCGTCCTTCTTACATCTTTCCTTGCAAGAGACGGACGAGAATCACCGGTTAGACTTTCTCTTCAGCGATGTTCCTGGTGAGTGGTTCGAGGCTCTAATCAATCGTCCCGCGAGTGTCACGGAAGATAAACTCGGTTTTATTCACCGGGCAGATGCAATTGCGTTTTTGGTTGAAGGACCGCGGCTTGTGGATTTGAGTACGAGACATGTTGAGCTAGCGAATGTGGCCCATCTGTTTGAACGATTGGCGGACAAGTTCTTTAAGGAAAGGGACCAAGTGCCAGTCGCGGTACTTATCACGAAGATGGACGATGTGGCGCAAGCGCAGCACGCAGAGGTCCGAGAAATGATTTCGAAGGAGTGTGCGCGGTTTCTGCGCCGCTGGCAGGTATTTCTGTGCGCTGCGGTTCCGAAGCATCCTGAAATTCTTGCGGCCGGTACTGGGGTCAAGGATGTCTTATCGTATCTGACGCAGGAATTGACCAACAGTGTCCAAGTCGCAGAGGTCGGTTTTGCGGGCCCGGCACAGCGAACGTTTCTGGGTCTTGCGTCACTTGTAGGAGCAGCCCGTGGAGCCTAAGGTTTTTGTAGTTGGAGAACCCGAAACGGGGAAAAGCAACTATTTGGGACGGTGCTGGCTCGCCATCGACAGCGGCCGTTCCGCTCTCAAGTTAGACGGTCTTCCTGAAGACATGGAAGCTGTTCGCGTACTTGCTCAGAACCTGTTAGCAGGTAGATATTCTCCTCATACAAACCGCGGTTCGACGACGGAACTGAAACTGAACGTGAGCTACAGGAATTCTGATGAAAAGATAGGCACGCTTACACTACCTGACTTTTCGGGTGAAGACTGCGAGCTGATCATCACGAAGCGTCGATGGTCCGCGGAGTGGGAACAAGCAGTCCTAGGTGCGACGGGGATACTCGTTTTTGTCCGCGGAGAGAACATAAACCCATGCCTTGACTGGTGCGAAGCGCAGACACTTGGGGTAGGCAAACTTGTGGACGGAAACGAGTCTGAGGTTACATTCCCCTCGGATGTAGTTTTGGTAGAGCTGTTGCAGATGATCTGTGAAGCGCGGGGCTTACGGTCCGCCAGAACTCGGGTGAATCTGGGAATCGTTGTGTCGTGCTGGGACGCTCTCCCAGCAGACATGCAGAGAACCCTGCCGTCGAAGTATATTTCGGAAAACTTGAAGCTTCTGGATCAATTCTTGGCTGCTAACCAAGACCTCTTTAATATTAAGTTTTTCGGACTCTCCTCCACTGGTGGCGATCTTCTGGACAACGCTTACAGAGCCAAATACTTGGCGGACCCACGCTCGGCTGGGTATATCGTACTGAGCGGTGCCAACCAGCAACTCGAACGGGGACTAGACGTCACGATCCCGATTAAATGGGTGCTAACTGAGGGTCGATGAACGTTGAAGTTCACCAGTTGTTTCATGGGTACAGTCGTGGACACAGACGACTCGCTGGGACTGTGGACCTGTCCGTTGCCGATGCCGGAGCCGTGGACGAGCTGAGCGATCTGACGGGGATGCTCCCTCCAAGCGAGAACATCGATCCTTATTACACAGCGTATCCGCTTCCATCGGGCCAATGGTATGCCTTTGCGCGTACTTGGCAGGACAATGAGGTTGCGCGTGCGGGCTGTGTAATTACCCAAACTTTGTTATTCAGCCGTTCGGATGAACCGGCCGTTAAAGATCTCAGCGGCTTACTAGGTCTGTTTGCCGAGGATGTGCACGACTGCTATTCGCGCATCAAAGGGAAGTTGGAACCAGCCCTGCTTCCCTTTCTCCGGGAGTCGGCCAGTCAACTGAACTCTGCGTGGAACCCCGAGAACGCAAAGAACAAACAGTACTTGAGCGCTTTGGTGCGTTGGTTTTTCGCAACCCGAACTCGACCGCTAGTACTGTTTGGCAATGCTCTTCGTCCGAGTGACATCATTCATTTTCGTCGATTGCTGTGGGACGAAATCCGTTTTCGTTTTTCATTCTGCACTCTTGCACTCCAACCGATTACCCTACCAACGTCCGAGTTTGATCTGCTGATTGCTCCGAGCATTGCAGAGACGAGATTTTACAAACGCGGAACTGCAATTACGCCGACCAATGCACCTTCCAATGGTGAGGGCTGGATTCGTGCTTACGAGCACGCGTTGTTCCAGCAAAGCGAAACAGAACTGATGGAACTGTATCATCTAGGACGAGAACTCGATTGTTTGGCATCTGATCCCGTGGTTCTTCCTCTTTTGGGTGATCTTTCTCGCATTATTGGTCGGACGCCTCCTGAGGACCTTGTCGGTGCTCTAACTCTGATTAGAAGGCTTGCTCCTGGCCCAGAACAAGGACTGCGGGGAAAACGAGAATTCATGACATGGGCACTAGAATCTGTCTCTCGCTTGACCACGGCAAGCCAGTCTCAGTTTCAGCAGCTCACGAACGTGTTAGTCGCGGGCGACACGCCAGAACTTGCTGAAGTGTTTCGCGAATGCAGAGGAAAAGCGAAGGAAGCTGTGAGGAGAGTTCTCAGTAGAGATCTTGATACCCTTGTACAGATGATTTCTGACTTTGAACCCGACAAATTGCCACCAATCGAAGTCGAGGCCGTAGGCGAAACGCTCAGCCTCGCAACACGCAATCGCTCGATTTCAGTCTCAAGTCTTCCTCATGACTGGGCAGCCGTCCTGCTGAGTTCAAATAACGAGTTCCTGGAAGCCCTTTATGATTCCGCGCCTTCCGAGGAATTTGCTCGAATCGTCAGCGGTTCTGTTTCAGCTATTACCCCCGAGCGTTGCCATCGGTTGTCCGCGGCCATCCAAACACTTGCTTTGTCACGAGGGGACTCAAATTTGTTGAGTACCGCATACCGCTTTTCAGATCCTAAAATCGCAATACAACTCTTCGCCGAACTGCCGGAAGGTCCGCAGTCTCCCCTTTGGAGTGCGGCTGAATCGTTTGTTGAGTTTCACCAGACTGAAGCTCACGAAGTCGCAAAGCAGAAACTTGTCGAACTTAGTGGACAGAGGTGGCGATATTTATACGTCTTGAGTCTGCCGGTCGGAGTCGGCGGGTTTTCTGAAATTCTCGATTTGATTAGCAAAGACGCTAGCCAAGCTGAAGTTCTCGGAATGTATCTACAGCGGATTGGAACGCAACGAATTGATCCCGCGGTCAGGAACTACATATCGCAGAATTGTGATCTAATCTCTGCACTGATCTTTAGGATTTGCGAGAAGCCTGACCCTATCCTTTCAGAGCCGTTGGGTCGATTGATTTCAGATGTGCCTGAGATCAACATAGCGTCGAGCCCCGAAATTCTGGACTGTCCTGGATTCCAGAAGCTCTCTTTTTCTGAGGAACTAATAAGTAGGTCTACTGGACAAGCGATTCGGTCATACCTCCAACGGAAGATCCCAGAGGCAACGCTCACGGCATGGCTTAGTTCGCCACTTACGTCCCAGTGGTTCAAGTCGCAGTCTTCTCGGGAGTTTCAGTCGCTACTACTGTCGAGCGTCACGTCAAAGTCTGCGGCTAGGCTACTGAAAATAGTTTTGCTCATGCCCGAGACGTTTTGGGAACGCCATCCAAACATTCTTTTTGATGTAATCCGAGAGCATGCTGATGGATCGTCGGACACCGATTTTGCTGCCCTTTACGAATCTTGGTCGGAGGTTTTGAAGAAACTGAAACGAAGCGAAGAACGAATGACGCTGCTAAAGCTTAGATTCTACGAAGTCTTTAGATCGCTCGGCTTGCCGGGTCTTGCTGTCAGTCGCTTCGTCGTAGACGGATTCTCTCCCGTCCACCACTATCTATGTCTACCTGATACTGACAACAGGGATATGGAGCCAGTACTCAGTTTTATTCCCTGGCCCACATGGGACAAGGCCAAATACTTGCGGAAGAGATTGATCAATTCATTTCTCGAGTCTCATTGGCCTAAGACGGACCTTGTTCAAGCATGTGATTCGCCGGAGCTGTTGCGAAAGGTGCTAAAGCGCCTGAGGAAGAGCTCAGCCGGTGAACAATTTATTCAGGATCTGCGGCGAGCGATGTCGCGGAAGCCGAGCGAATGGGAGAGCTGGCGGCTAGCAGTGGTCTCTGATGTCGCAGGAGGCCGAAATGACGTTCAGGAGTGGGTTTGAAGCTTGCCTAGTACTGTTTGTGCCCTTCCGCCAATTTGTTCGCACCCGAATCCTCTAACATTGAGGCTTGCAATTTTGAGAACCACGGCTCTCCCTGCAGGGCAGCCCGCACGGGCGTCCTTACGAACTGCGGAGCTCGCCACACGTATTCTGCAGCTTTGGCCTTTCCTGCAGGGTCGAGTGTTTTGAGATAAGCAGCGACGGAATCCACTGAGAAAGGCAAGTTTGCCTTTTCCGTGAAATTGGTTCTAAGTGCCGTCCAAGTGACGCCGTCGAGATCTCTTTCCCTTGCCCATGCGACTATGGGGTCCTCTGTCTCACCAGAAACGGGGGACACACGTTCCTTGTCGATGCGAATCCGACCGATATCCTCAACCAGACAATTCTCACGACAACGCAAGTCAGCGATTGCGTTCTCAAGGCTTTCCCGTTTGCTGAGGCACCATGCCACTGTTGTGGGCGAGCCATGGTCAGGATCGATCACAAGAGTTAGAGCCCCCAATCGACGCTTAGACACCCTGGAGAACTCGATCTTGAGCGTGGGTCCATCGTATTGCCAAGCATGGTGCCAACTGTCGAATTGAAGTCCCCCTTCCCAAAGAAGGGAGCCCCAAGCGAGGATCGCTATTCTCATGAGTCTTGAGTCCTTCCCAACGTGGCCCTAAGCTGGAAAACTGAAGCCCGAAGTCACCTGATCCGTTCCGTGCCCCCCGCCCTGAGTGAGATTCAGGAACCGACGCACGCTTACTGAAGTTCCAACACAACTTTGAACGGCGGGTAAATCCTTCGAAATTGGTCCAAAACGTCTACTCGAAGACGGTCCATCTGCTTGCTTGCTCCTGATGAGATCATGAAAACAGGGCAATCCGCTTGATCGCAGCCGCAAGGTTTGATCTCGCCCTTCTTGAGATACTCATCGTATTTGGCCCTAAGCTTACAGAGGCAGTGTTCGATCGAACGAAGCGCTTCCTTCAAATCTGTACTTCGGAAATCATGTCGGCTCGGTATTCTTCGAATCTCGGTTCCGTCTCTCAGTCTGTGAATACCTGTATTCAAAGCCTCTATCGTGTCGGTGATTGCTTTTTTGAAGGCGGGGATGGAACTCTCTTGATGAAAAGGTGTGTAAAAGGCTGGGCGATCAAAGAGCCCCGCCATGAGAGCGAGAATCTCTGAGTCATTGGCCGGGCTGAGTGAGCCAACCAAGGCCTTGATCTCTTGTGGAGAATCGGGAAAAGTCTCTCCTTCAGCGAATCTTTTCAAAAGGGATTCAGAATTGGAGCGGAGGCGTTCTTCGAATTCCTCGCCTGACCAAACTTCGTATTCTTGAATACCAGCTTGATGAACAACTTGCTTGAAGTTGTCGCGGAAGTGTGCCGAAAGGGGCCCGCCAGCAACGACTATGAACTTGTCAGGTACACCTTGACGACCGGCCACCACTCGCTTAACATCTTCCTTAACCTTGTTAAGCGGCAGTTTTCTGTAGTTCGCGCATTGAATACAAACCTTCTGCCCCGCAGGCCATCTATCATCATCTCGGACGCCCCAAATGTCGCGTCCATGATCCGACCCTTGCTGGCCATACCATTCGATTGTGCGCCAAGTGTTGCTACGGAGCATAAAGGCAAACACGAGTCGTTCAAAGTTGCGGCCATCAAAATCCTCAAAGTGAAGAGGGTTTACAGAGGCGCTGGGCGTTTTCATGCATCCCCTTTACACATGCATGCTGTCGCTCAAGCCACAGCGACGACGCGCAAATGTCCTTGACGGCGTGAGCGCGGCGCAGGTTTTATGACGATTTCAACGTCTCGGCCAAGCAGGGTGAGGAATTGCATGAGTCGTTCGGTGGAGAAACCAGAAAGCTGCCCGCGCAAAAGGCGGGAAATCTTTGGTTGGTCGATTTTCAAGATGCGGGCTGCACTGGCCTGGGTGAGTCGTCGTGCACGAATGACGCCGGCTATACGAATAGCAAGATCAGCCTTCGCGAGGCGTTCTTCCGGGTTTGGCAGGCCGAGGTCGGCGAAGACATTACCGCTTCCTTCCTCGACATCGATTGCTTTAGCCATTTTCCTTGGTTCCTTTCTCCCGATTTAGCCACGCTGCGTGTTCTTCTTCAGCTCGCTTAAGACGCGACCTGATTAGGTTTACTTCTGCCTTCGGTGTCGCGATGCCACTCTTGGATTTCTTTTGAAAAGTATGTAGGACATACACGCGGCCAGCCAAGCGCACCGTGTAGACAGCACGATATGTGTCGCCGCCATGGTCCTCAACAATTTCTAAGACTCCCGCCCCACCAAAGCCTCTGAGCGGTTTCGCGTTGACGTGCTTTCCGCCTTGTTGCGCCACGTAAAGCGCAAAGCCTATCGAATCCTTGACCTCTTCAGGGAAAGCGGAGAGGTCTGCCCTCGCGCTCCCAATCCAAACGACCGGTTTAATACTCGGGTTAGCTGATGTCATGATTGTATGCCTAAACGAGCATAAGGAGCAAGAAGATTTCTGTCCACAACATATTCCTCTTCGAGGGCATATACATCGGTTTCGGCGTCGTAGCCGCGAATCTCAAGCACTTGGGAGATAAAACGGACACCTGGCTTGCGCTCGATCTGAATGATGATGTTAAGCGAGTCCGCGATATTGGTCTTGATCGCGCGGTACGGCATTTCGATGCCGCTTTGCAGCACGCATGTAGTGAATCGTGAAATGCCTTGAGCTGCCGAGTTAGCATGGACGGTGGAAAGCGTGCCGCTGTGCCCCGTGTTTAGCAGCTGAAGCAGGTCGAACGCCTCGCCACCGCGAATCTCGCCCAAGATGATCCGGTCTGGCCGATGCCGCAGGGTCGTTTTTAGGAGGTCGCGGATTGTCACGGCAGGCAGATTGTTCTGCTCGCGACGGGCTTCGAATCGGAGGACGTTGTCCTTCTGAAGATGAATCTCTGCCGTGTCCTCTATCAAGACAATGCGCTCATGGTTCGGGATGAACTCGGTCAACACATTGGCGAGCGTCGTCTTTCCACTTGAAGTTCCCCCACAGATGAGAATGTTCTTCCGCTGCGCAACATACTCTTCCAACTGGCCGGCGAGCTCGGCGGTTAGCGTTCCTACTTCAATCAGGTCCTTCATTCGCAACTTCTGGGAGTTGAACTTTCGGATGGTAAGAGCGACACCGTGAATGCTGCATGGTGGAATTACGGCAGCAACGCGGCTGCCATCAGGCAGGCGAGAATCAAGGATGGGCTTCGCTTCGGAAATATCGTCGCCCAGTCGTCTAGCAATGTTTTTGACTGCGACCATGAGGGATTCGGGAGTGAGCTTCACTCCGGGGACAGCCAGAAGATATCCAGCTTTTTCAATGAAGATCCTCTCTGGACCGTTGACCATGATCTCGCTGATATCCGGGTCCAGGATGAGATGCTGGATCGGACGAAGGAATGGGAGAATTAGCTCGAATCCATTCATCACAGTTGTCCGTCCGCAAGCTGGCGAAAGTAGGACTTATTCACATCATTTAAGTATGGCTTGAGATAGCAAAACATCGGCGGTAGTGGGTTGAGCCCGTCGTAAGCCAAAGTGATGGATTGCGCGTTCTTCAATTCCGTGAAGGTCTTCATATCGAACCTGTAGTCTCGTTGCTGGCTGTAGGTCTTGGAAGTGCTGATGTGCGCCTTGTCGGCCACCGGCTTCCCGGTGAGATAGCTCACCCTCGAATCGTGGCCACTCTCGGATATGTTGTAATTGACCCGCCACTTTTCCTCCTGACCGCACAGTTCACTCGCAATCTTCGCGGAGAAGTCGTCCGACAACGACAAGAAGATTTTCGTGCGGAAGGTTTGCAACAAAGTTCGCCACGTTTCCCCAGGCAGAGTTGATTGCAACGAGCTGATGCTCTGTGTCGCTACGAGAGGGACGCACTTTGCTTGGCGCGAAAGGGAGAAGAATTTTTCGTCGCCGCTCGGCTCGTTCACTCCGACTGTTGCAAGCTCTTGGTATTCGTCGCAGATAAACAGAATGGGACGCCACTCTTTGCTGGGACTCTTCGCAATATGTGGGATTCGATTCAAGACGGCCCGTTGAAAATCCATCTTGAGCATCACGCCAATGGCTCGCGCCAAGCCTGGGTTCATGCTGGCGGGAAAATTCAGGGCAATGACCTTACCTTGCTCCAGCAGGGTTGCAATCTGAGGGAGGGGTTTTCGCCCAGATGCCTGCGCTTCAGGTTGGCGATACAGTTCGAGAGGCGGACAGAACATGCGTTTAACGCGTGGATTGTCGTCAAAGAGTGAGAGAAAAACCGAGATGCCCTCGACGACAGAGCTTTGCAATTTCTTGTCGAGGTTTTTCCAATCGTCGTTGTACCAGCGCTTGACCGCTTCCAGTTGCTCCTTTCTATCCTGGTCAACACCATTCGGACCGTTTTCCTGTTGGACGGTCGGCTCAATCCCGAGTTTCTGCAAAACATCTCTTGCCGCGGAAGAATCCAGCACTCGGTATTGCTGCCCACTGTCATTTGCCTCGAAGCCAACCTCAGCAAGTTCTAACGCGTAAGATTGGAAGGATTCGCGCGAGACGGTGAGAAAGGATTTCCCAAGGATGTTTTCCTCGGCCTGCCGCATCTTTCTTTCAAGCACTTGCGCCGAGATGGCTGACTCATAGACATCGAAGAGTGTGACGTAACTAAAGCCGACCTGATGCAGGATGATGATGAACTTGACGAGATTCGTGTACGCCTGCTGCCAGAACGGTTCTTTGCCCTTGCCAAACAGGTTGTTCAACAGGGATGCGATTCCGTAGGCCAAGGCGTAGCCTTCGAGATCGTTGTAAAGGGGGTTGTAGGCCCATTCGGAATCCAAGCCGATTTCGATGTAGTCGTCGGTGCGGCCTCTTTTCCGCAGGATCTCTTTGACCTTGCCGCAGAAGTCGCCCTTAACTTCAAGTACCAGTGCACTCGCTTTGACATCTGCGTCTGCTGCCCGGTAGCCCAACAATTGATCGGTGAACGGATACATTCCGCCAGCGGTCTTGCCACTCCCGGTAGCACCGATCATGATTGTGCCGGTAAACAGCCCGCGCTCTGGGATGATGAGCCAAGTGGGGTTCTCTGCGGGAAGTGGAAGGCGCGGGTTGTGAATTTCCCCTATGACGACGCTGAGCTGATTCCGAGATTCCACAACCGGATAAAGTGGCAAAGGCTGCGGCTTTGGTGATCGTCTTGGCCGCAACGTGAAGATGTAGAGCGCAGACAGCAAGAATGAATAGCCGATGTAGGGTGTGGTGAACAGCATCACATGATAGGAAGCCTTCAGCCCCGCATAGGTCCAGGGGTCGCGAAGGGCGATCAATCGAAGGAAATATTCATTCCAGGTCTGAGGAAGGAGCGAAGCAGTCAGGGGCCAGGGCATCTTGAAGTACAGCACTGTCCCGGTCACCAGCGCTAACAACACTGCGAGGAAGTTCTTCGAATTAAGGACGCGTTGAATCATGCTGCCGTTGGCACTGTCCTTGTCGTGTTCTTGGGATTTGAGCTTGTGGGTTGCGGTGTGCCAGACGGTTCGGTCGAACCTGCATGATTCTTTTCGAGCCACTGGTTGAACTCTTTGTCTCGGCGGAAGAGACGTTTCAAGGATTCGCCAATGATGTACTCATGCGTTGCGCCCCCAAGGAAAGCCGCATAGCGCTGGAGCATTGTGTGCGCTTCCTCGTCGAGGCGGGCCGAAACTACCTTCTTTTCTTGTTTGGGTTCTACCTTCGGAATCAGGGCCATCTCTTCATCTCCTCTGCTGTTAGTGATTCAAAGTCGTTGGGCTCTCTGCCGGCAACGGAGCGAGGAACTCTGCTGGACAACTTGGGCGGTAGCGACCCCCGGCGACGAAGGCGTTGGGCGGCTGAAAAGCCGCTCAAAGTGGGGTCGCTACCGCCCAAAATTCGGTTTTCTCCTCGCTCGACTCCGATGCTCCGTCGCCGGTCATCTCCTTCTGTTCTTGCCACTTCTACTTGCGGCCACTGGAAACCTGGCCGCAAATCCACACGAAAAGCCGCTTCGGGACCTCTTCGCGTCCCCGAAGCATCCTTTTGCGCCGCCTCCAAAGTCGTCACTCGTCGCTCCAATATCCTTGAATTCATGGCAGTTCGCTCCTCATGCTTCAGAGATCTGCGCAGATCGATTGGCGGAAATCTGCGGTAAAACGCTAGCTGTGTCTTTGTCCGCAGAGCTTTCCGTTTCATTTCGTCGCGGGTCGGCAAAGACCTTCAGCGATGAGCCACAAAACATAGTTCGAAAAATACCCTTCTGGGATGGGCACGCCTGCTCCGCA
>WNFF01001405.1_pt1 | contig 22376 bp, 18 predicted proteins | sample 5400441 | NCBI WGS metagenome assembly WNFF01 (sample SAMN13153345, study PRJNA577476) | soil metagenome | isolation source: 120 cm saprolite under Douglas fir tree site 2 hole 3 replicate 1 | place: USA:California | collected 2015-04-18
GGCCATCGTGGACGAGACCATCTCCACGCTGGAGTCCATCGCCCGCAAGAAAAACATCCAACTCACCGGCAGCACGGAGGGCGAGCCGATGGCGCCCATCGACGGCAAGCTGCTGCGTCGGATCATTGTCAAAGCAAAGTAGAGATGGCCGGTCCCCAGCAAAGTAGAAATGTCCGGTTGGGCTCGTCGGATCAAGCTGGGCGCTGTCCCTGGGCCAGCGCCTTGCGGCGGAGGGCGGCGAGATCGTTGTGCGCCTTCTGCCGCGCTTTCTGCTCCGCCTCGAACCGCTCGATTTCGCCTTCGGCTTATGCGAGCGGACCCTGCCCCGACGAGGGCCGCCCAGACGGGTCTCTCACGTTCCGCCTCGAACCCTGTGCGCGTGCTGGCTCCCCACACCCCGACGGGACCCACGGTGCTGGTTGACTCGGAGTTGCGCACCGCGGACGTGGCCTTCGCCGTGAAGACCTCGGCTCGGCTCCCGCATTTCGATATGACGGGGCGGCAGGATTCACTTGATGTTGCGGCCCACGCACTTGCTTCCTCCAAAGAGGCTTCTGACGCCCCGCTCGGCCCGCGGAATCTCTTCCGCAAGCTCAGGGCCTGCTACCGGGCGCTCCCGACGGCTTACCCGGACGGGACTTGCATCCGCTGGCTCGATGCAGCTTCGTGACGCACGTTCCGCGTATCCCCATCCCCCAATTCGCCTGATCGGACGAACTGGTCATTGCGCGGCTTTCACAGTGTTTCGACCTGCGTTCTTCGCATCGGCCTTCGCCTGATTTGCCCGCTGCTTCACCGAAGACAACGCCTCGCCGGGCTGCCGTTCAGCTACGCCGGCCGCGAGGAGCTGGCGGCCGTGTTGGTGCAGGCGCAGCTGCTCACCCGCAAGCCGGAGGAGTCGGCGCGCGAGGCGCTGCGGGTGGCGCGCGCGGTGCAGGTGGACCTCGAGCTCAACTCCGGCAAGCAGCGCGTGGTCACGCTCGACATCTGCATCGCCGGCTTCTTTCTATCCTGGCTGCGCACGCATACTTGGGAGTTCCTTCCACCCAAATCGATCGCAAGATGTTCCACGGCTGGTCTCCTTTCTCCCTGCGCCCTCGAGCGCGTCAAAGAATGCGGAGCGCACAAGCGCTACCGCGTCAAGAAGGAGGAGGCCAGCCACTCCATCAAATCTTTTTGGTTTGCGTTTTTAGTGCGCGGTGGTGTCCGCCTCCGGCTCGGTCTCGTCGAGCGACTTGGGATCGCCCGCGCGCAGCTTGACCGGCTCGTCCATCGGCACCGTGGTGTACTCGTCCGAGGAGATATACTTCCAGCGGATGGGGAACGGGCTCTCGCGCGCCTGCTGCGCGCCGTCGAGTTGGACCTTTAAGAGCGCCATATCCACAACCAAGCCGGGCAGCGCCTTGCGGAACCGTTCCACCAGCGCGCGCACCCGCGCGGGATCTGCCCCGGCCGAAATCAGCGTCTGGTCGCTCACCAGCACTCGCACCGGGAGCTGCGAGGCGGCCTCGCCGGCCTGGCGCGCTAGCTCGGCGACCGCCGCGCTCGCCCGAGGCTCGGCGTCTCGCAGCCGCGCGTCGGACCAGGCCAGCTCGAGGTACTTGGGCCAGCGCCCCAGCGCGCGGAAGTCGTCGGGGACCAGCCCCAGCCCGAGGTGCGCGCGGATGGAGCGGAAGGTCTTCGAGAGCGGCCCGTCGGACTCCTCGGCAACCAGCTCGATATGGTCCATCTCCGGCGGCACGCCGCGCGGAACGCGCTGCTCGGCGCGGGCGCCGCGGCTGGCGCCGCCCCCTCCGCCGGCCAGCGCCTGGCCGAGGATGGCCACCGCCATGAGCACCTTGGGGTCGAGGTAGTGAAAAACGTCGACCTGCCCGCGGATCTCGTCGATCTCGTCGAGGTCGTAGCCGGCCCACTCGAGCTGCGTCTCGATCAGAGGACAGCCGAGCTCGACGGCGGCCAGCGCCGCCTTGGCGCGCAAGTCGTCGGCCGCCTCCTCGAAGGCCCGCAGCCGCACGGCGGGGCGGAGCGCTTGCCAGCAGGGCAGGAGCGCCTTTTCGGCCGCCAGCGCGCGGAACAAGACCGGCACACGGCCGATGCGCAGCTTGCGCGTGATCAGCTCGTACGCCTCGATGGTGGGGCGGTCGGCCTGCGTCTCGTCGACGAGAGCCAGTCGCTCGCTTGACTTGCCGTTGCTCTTGGCCGCCATCCGCACTCCCAGCCGCTGAAACTGAACAGCGTCTGTCGTTTCGACCACCACGCGGCGCAGATGTACTCGCACCTTGACCCATACACCCCCCGGCGCGATTGTGGAAGCCCCCATGGTCAAGCTGGAGGATGTCGTCGCCGCACGCGAACGCATCCGCGGCAACGTCGCCGTCACTCCCTGCCGGCTGTCGGAGGCCTTCACCGAGCTGTGCGGGGCGCAGATCTACTTCAAGCTGGAAAATCTGCAGCGGACCGGCTCGTTCAACGAGCGCGGCGCGGCCCAGACCAAGGGACCGGGAGGCTACAGCAAGGTGACGGAAGAGCCGTTATCGGGCGCGTCAACCCGAAGACGCAGTTTGAACGTCCTACGATCCAGACCAGGAGAGAGGAGCGTTTCCGCAATCGTGCGCGCGATAGAGTCTGTCGAGAATCTCGCGAGCGAATCCTCGCTGGTCGCACTCCAGGGCTGACGCACGTTTGAACGATGCCTAAGATCCGGCGCCGTTTACTCCCTGTTTGCTCCCGTGGGGTCCACGCAGGTCCATCCAGGTCCACAAGTGGTGGAAATCACTATGGCCCAGACGGCGAAAACTGCCACCAAGTCGATTCCTAAACCGCAGGCCACAGGTTCGAGTCCTCTTGGGGGTACTCCTCTTTCCCAATTGATTCTCTGCAGTTGGTTTGAGCCTCCGGCCTCGTCGCCGGGACGGACGGATCCGACGCAATTCGCGCGCGGATGCGGCCGGACTTGACTTGGTTTTGCGAAAGGCGTTTCGTCCCCGTCCGTTCCAGGGGGCATTTTACAATTGGAGGCTGTCCATGATGCGGAACTCCTCGCCGGCGTTCGCCGTCGTCGTCATCGCAGCGTCCCTCTGCAGCGCTCCTGCCCGGGCTGATCGGGGCAGGGACGGCGCTCGCGACGCGGTCAAGCTCATCAAGACCATACCCGTACCCGGGCTCGGCGTCTTCGACATCAGCTGGGTAGACCCGGCCACGCAGCTCTACTACCTCGCCGATCGCTCCAACAAGGTAATCGACGTAGTCGACGCCGAGCGAGACGTGCTCGTCAGGCGGATCCAGGGCAATTTCAAGGGATTCACGGGCAACAACGATACCTCGGGCCCCAACGGCGTCGTCGTCTCCGGCCACTGGCTCTTCGTGACGGATGCTCCGAGCCGCATCGTCACCATCGACCTGCGCACGGACAAGATCGTGAGCGAGGTGTCGACCGGCGGAGCGACCGGCCTGCGCGCCGACGAGCTAGCTTTCGATCCGGTCGATAATCTCCTCCTCCCCGTCAACAACGCTGATGATCCCCCGTTTGCAACGCTGATCAAGGTCGATCCGCATTCGGGCAAGCTCTCCGTCGTGACCAGGATCACCTTCGAAAATGCCACCAACGGCGCGGAGCAACCGGTGTTCAACCGAAGCACCGGCAAGTTCTACATCTCCATCCCCGAGCTGAACGGCGTCACCTCCGACGGCGCCGTGGGAGTGATCAGCACGACCGGCGTTCTCGAGACCGAGCTTCCGGTGAAGTTCTGCCAGCCCGCCGGCCTCGCGCTCGGGCCGCGCAACGACCTCCTGCTCGGCTGCAGCCAGGTCTTCGACACGGCCGGAAAGCCGTTCACGGCCGCCGACAAGAACGCCGCCGCCCCAACGCAGATCATCATGGACGCGAGCGGCGCGATCGACGCCGTGGTAGCGGGCGTGGGGGGATCGGACGAGGTCTGGTTCAACCCCGGCGACGGACGGTTCTACACGGCGTCGCGGAACAATCCGGGCAGCCCCGTGCTCGGCGTCATCGATGCGCGCACCCAGGAGCTCGTGCAGGTGACGCCTACCTTCAATTCGCCCGCATCCGCTCCGCCGCCACGCGGCACGTCGCACTCCGTCGCGGTCAATCCGCGCAACAATCACATCTTCGTGCCCTTGCCGCCGAACAACGTCTTCGCCGCGCCGACGAGCGATCCCAGCGCGAACTGTTTGAAAGGTTGCATCGCTGTGTTCGCCGCGCCGGACGATGGCGACCGCAACTGAGAACCGGCCCAGTACGTTCTCCGCTGCGCTCATTTCGGGGCGACCCCGGGGTCCCGGCGCAGGTACCGGGCGATCTCCAGCGGGAACAGCTTCGTGTCGATCGGCTTGGTGATGTACCCGTCGCACCCGGCGTCGATGGTCTTCTGCTGGTCGCCCCTCATCGCGTAGGAGGTGACCGCCACGATGGGAATGTCGCGCAGCTCGGGATCCGCCTTGAACTCGCGGGTCAGCGAAAGGCCGTCGACGTCCGGAAGCTGGATGTCCATCAGCACCAGCCGGGGATGCACCGCGCGGATGCTGACCCGCGCTGTCTGCGCATCAGTGGCGGTGTGCACCTCGTATCCATTCTTCTGCAGCAGCCAGCGCAGCAGGCGAAGGTTCAGTTCGTTGTCGTCTACGACGAGGATGGAATCTCCAGCCACAACCCCTCCTTATCTCAAGTCGACGCCTGCCGCGGCAGGAAAGCGCTCAGCTGCTGGAGCAGGGAGGAGCCGTCTCCTCCCTTGATCACGATGGCCTGCGCCGTCTCGCGCAGGCGCGCATGATCGTGGGCCGAGAGATCCTGGACCGTCCAGATGATCACCGGCGTGCGCCGGTCCCCGTCCGCCTTGCGGAAGCGATCGAGAAACTCGAATCCGTCGACGCCGGGCATCATCAGATCGAGGACCACCGCGATGGGGCGCCGGTCGGCCGCTGCCTTCAGCGCCGCTTCGCCGTCCTGCAGGCAGAGGGTTTCGTAGCCGGCGCGGCCGAGCGTGGCCTGCATGAGCTTGAGAGAGGCCGCGTCGTCGTCGACCACCAGCACCACGCCGAGCCGCCCGGGGGCCACGCCCGCGCGCCGGAGCGCTTCGAGAAGACCGGCCGTGTCGATGGGCTTGGCCAGCACGTCGCTCACAGTGAAGCCCGCCACCGCTCCCGGCTCGGCGACGACGGTGAGAACGACCACGGGAACGTTCCCATTCCCGCCTTGAGCGCGGACCTTCGCCAGGACGTCGACGCCGCTCATGTCGGGCAGGAGCAGATCGAGCGTGATGCCGTCGAAGGTCCGCTCGCGGAATCGGGCCAGCGCCTCCGCGCCGGTGGCCGCCGTCACTACCGCGAAACCCGCCGCGGTGAGCGTCTCGACGATGAGCGACTGGTCGGCGGCGTTGTCTTCGACCACGAGGATGGCCGGCGCACCCTCTATGGCCGGAATGATCGGCTTGGCCGCGGCCGGGCGCACTCCGCCCTTCGCCTCGCGCGGCAGGATGGCATAGAAGATGCTGCCCGCGCCTGGCGTGCTGCGCACGCCCACCGAGCCGCCCTGCGCCTCGACGATGCGCTTGGTGAGCGCCAGTCCAAGGCCGGTGCCGGCGTGCTTCTTCGTCGCCCCGGCCTCGAGCTGCTGGAACTCCACGAACAGGCGGCGCAGGTCCTCCGGCCGGATGCCCGGCCCGGTGTCCTGCACCTCGAGGCGGAAGAACTCCTCGCCTTCGGGCGTGGCGCGCACCGTCACCAGCCCGCCCTGAGGGGTGAACTTGAGCGCGTTGGAGAGGTAGTTGTAGAGCACCTGCTTCAGTCGGGCCGGATCCACCACCACGCGCCCGATGGCCGGATCGACCGCCACCTCGACGCGGACGTTCTTCTCCGCGGAGGTGGTCCGCAGGATCGAGACCAGCTCGTCCACCAACTCGCGCAGATCGACGGACTCGGGCCGGAAGTCCAGCTTTCCTGATTCCACCTTGGCGAGGTCGAGCACGTCGTTGATGAGGCGGAGCAGGTGGCGGCTGCTGGTCAGCACGCTGCCGAGGAAATCGCGCTGCTCGTCGTTGAGCGGACCCACCTCGCCCTCGTGGAGCAGCTGGGTGAAGCCGAGGATGGCATTGAGCGGCGTGCGCAGCTCGTGGGACATGTTGGCCAGGAATTGCGACTTGTACGCGCTGGCCGTGGTGAGTTCCTCCGCCTGCTGCTCCAGACGCAGCCGCGTTTCCACCAGCGCGGCATTCTTCTCCTCCAGCGCGCCCCGCTGTGCCTCCAGCTCGCGCGTCTGCCGCTGCGTTTCCGCCAGCAACGCGCGCAACTCGGCCCGGCCCCGCGCCACGTCGAGCGCGATGGCCAACGTCTCCCGAACCGAAGCGAGCAGTTCGGTGGACAGCTCCTTCCAGGGCTGCAGGCTGGCCAGCGCGAGGACGCCGGTCACCTTGCCGATGCGGAGCAGGGGAACCAGCGCGATCGAGCGCGCCGATCCCTCGGCCAGCCCCGAGCTGATCCGGAGCTGATCCGGCGGCGCGTTCACCACCGTGATGTCGGTCTGGAGCGCGGCCTGCCCCACGAGGCCCTCGCCCGGGCTGAAACTCGCAGTCCCTTCGCTCCCCGAGAGCGCGTGCCGTCCGAGGAGACGAAAGTCCCCGGCCGGGTCGGCGTAGTAGAGCGCTCCCACCGGGCAGTCGAGATGGCGGCAGAGAACGGACACCGCGCGGTCCGCCACCTCGCGAGGCTCCAACTCGCCGCGCAGCTGCTCGGAAAAGGCCGACTGGGCGCTCTTCAGCCAGTCGACGCGGCTCCGCTCGGACTCGAGCCGCTGGAGGTTGTCGGCCATCTGGTTCGCCTGCCGGGCCAGGTCGCCCAGCTCGTCCCGGCTGACCGCCGGGATGGCGGAGCCGAAATCGCCCTCGCCGAAGCGGCGAAACCCGGCCGTCAGGTGGCCCATGCCGCGCAGCATGTCGCGGCTGATCCAGAGCGAGAGGAGGAACACCAGCACCAGGCAGGCGAGGCTGAGGATCAAGCGCAGGCGCGAACCGGTCCGCTCTGCTTCCGCCGCCGCGGCGAAGGCGTTGGTCAACTCCCTCTTGTCGAAGATGGTGGCCTTGTCGAGAAGCTCCGCTGCGCGCGTCTGGCTCGCCTGCATCTCCCCCATCCGCGTCACGACGCCCTCGCCGGTCTCGCGGGCGATGAGGCGGGCGGAGACCGCCAGGCCCTTGGCGTGAAAGTCCTCGATCGCCTGTTCCAACGCGGCGGCGAGGCCGGGCTCCACCGCGTCGGACGCGGCGGCCAGCTGCTGGAGGAATTCCTTCTTCAGCGCGACCGTCCTGGCGAGCTTCTCGGAGTCGCTGGCCGCGACGGCGTCCTGGAATCCGCGCTGGATCCGCTCGAACTGCGCCTCCAGCTGCGGGCGGAGACCCACCTTCGGCAGGTAGCGCCGCCGGATGTCTTCCAGGTGTCCCTCCACGCGCTGGGAAATGATCGCGCTGGAGACGCCCAGCGCGACCAACGCGAACGCAGCCGCCGCGACGAGGACGAGCAGCTTCGATCGGAACGAGAGTCTCAATGGGCCTCAGTTCACATCTACGGTCCTGGCGCCGTTCAGGCTGGTGCCGGCGGCCACGTAGCCGATCGCGCCGGGATGGCTCACCACGTAGGAGACCACCGCGTCGTCGCCGGCCAGCTCGGGCGGCGGGAGGCCCTGGCCGGAGAAGATCTGCTGCTGCCAGTAGCTCCTCACCGAAGCGACCGAGCGGGAAAGGATCTCCTGGGAGAAACGGCTGCGCGCCGGCGAGTCGGGTCCCAGGTCGACCGGGCGGACGGGCGTGTCGTCGGACCAGCGCGTCGCGCGGCGGAAGAAGAGCTCGGCGACGAACTTGCGATCGAGACGGGAGACGGGATTGCCCGGATGCGTGATGAGCCAATTCTCAAGGTCCCCTCGAGATTAAAAAAAGGCGGTCGTCTTGACGGTGAAGAGAGCCCAATCCGGACGCAGGGCGCTCAAGGGCTGGTTGTCGTTCAGGGTCGGGTCAAGTGCCGCGGTGCCGTGCAGGTAATGCCCCTCGATCTTGACGAGCCAGAAGGGATTGACGTCGAAGCGGAATGTGAGCGCGACGTCGTGCTGCATGTTCTCGCGCCCCGTGCGGCGGTCGACGTTGGGAAAGAAGAGCGAGTAGTAGGCGCCCGTCTGGAGCCAAGAGTACACCCGATAGGTCGCCAGCGCGTAGGCCCGTTCGCTGGTGGTGGTCGGGTTGTTCGGAACGACGTCCGGACGGCTGCTCTCGGCCTTCACCAGCCAGCGGCTGTATTCAACGGCGAAAAGGAGTTCGCGCACGACGTACTCCGCCGAGGCGACCAAGAGCGTGGCGGGGATCCTGTACTGGATCGGGCCGGCCACCGGAGGCGCGAGCAGGTTGGTGTCGAGCCGGAGCATTTGAAGGCTTCCGCCGAGGCGCAAGCCGTCGATGGGCGGCTCCCACAGGACGCGTCCTCCCACCACGAACGGCACGTCCAGGTCGCGGACCACGATGGGATTGCCAGGCTGGGGCTTCAGATCGATGAAGATGGTGCCTGCGTACAATCGGTAGTCGAGCGCTCCGACCGATCCCAGGCGCTGATAGCCGTAAACCTCCACGCCGGTCTGCGCCAGCAGGAAGTCGCGGTTCTGGGCGGGGTAGATCGATTGCGGAAGAAGGACGGCGGTGCGCGCCGAATCGATGTCGCTGACGTCGTTGTAGAGCCCGAAGGGCAGCTTCACCCGGCCCGCGCGGACTCCGAGCCAATCCCGGAAGTGATAATCGAGATAGTACCAATCGAACGTTGCCTTGTAATCCCCGATCGGGCCCAGTTTCCGGGCGAAGAGCTGCAATCCCAGCGTCAACCGATCGCTGACGGGCATGGTGAAGTTCAGCCCCGCCTCGGAGAATTCGAAGCTGCCCCGCGAAGAGTGGGCGAGGTAGTCGTTCGCGGTGGTGAGCAGGGCCCCTTGGCTGATGAAGCCGTGAAGCTGCAGTTGGGGAAGCGATTCCGACAGGCTCAGCTCGGCCGCGGCTGCCGGCGGGGCGGAAAGAACGGCCGCGAGAAGGAGGAGCTTCGTCATGCTCCTGCCGCGCTGGCGCATCATTGCGCGGCTCCAGGTGAGGCGATGCGCGCCCAGATTCGGTGGATCACGCAACACGCTCCTTCTGGCGCTGGTCGAGAGTGGCGCCCAAGCCCGCTGCCGAGTAATTGCTGATGGTTGAGCATAGCCCGCGCCCTCGGAGCGAGTCTCTCCGGTGAACACCGGAGCATTGCTTCGGCTTGGCCTAAGGGGTGTGAGACTGCGCCTGTGAGTCACCCATAGCGGCGATCTCCGATTGATGTTCGATCGGCAGCACAACTGCTCGCCCTTGTCACATGTTCGACACCGACGTTGGACCCTTGCGCCGGCTCGAGCAGCCGAGTTATGAAAACAGCCTTCCTCCGGGCTCATGGAGTCCAGAATGAGCTCGAGCGCGGCGCCAGTGAAGGACGATCTCCTTTCCCCCGCCGACGCGGCGCGGGTGCTGGAACTGTCGGCCGACATGGTGAGGCTCCTGGCCCGCGACGGTCGCTTGCCGACCGCCGCCAGAAGCGTTCGCGGCGTGCGCCTCTTCAGGCGCGCCGATGTGGAAGACCTCGCCGCGAATCGCGCCGGCCGGCCGGTGCTCAGCCACGCCGTCCAGTTCTACGAGAGCGAAGAGTTCCTTTGCTCCGCGGTGAGCAAGTTCCTTGGCGAAGGGCTTCGCATCGGTGCGCCGGTGGTCATTGTCGCGACCGCAGCGCGCCGGCGCGCGATCTGCGAACAGCTCGTGGCCGACGGCTGCGACGTCCGAGGCGCGTCCGCATCGGGCCAACTCGCCCTGCTGGACGCCGGCGACACGCTCGCCGAGTTCATGGCCGGTGGAATGCCACTGGCGAAGCGCTTCAGGGCGCACGTCGGCGGAATCATCAGTCGGGCCATCGCCGCCAGGCCCCGCGCGCGCCTTCGTGCGTACGGCGAAATGGTGGACGTCCTCTTGCGGGAGGGCAACCCGCGGGCTGCCCTCAAGCTCGAGGAGTTGTGGAACGATCTCGGGCGCAGCAAGCTTCTCTCGCTGCTCTGCTCCTGCGGAATGAACAATTTCCGGGCCGGGAGCGCAGTCGCGCAGTTCGACCAAATCTGCCGGAGCCACACGCGCGTCGTTCCGACCGAGAAGTTTCCCGAGCACCACACCGACGATGCTCGGCTGCGAGGCATCGCGAAGCTTCAGCAGCGAGTGAGCGCGCTCGAGAGGGAGGTCGAGCAGCGGAAGGACCGCGAGCGGTCGCTGCGCAAGCTCCTTCGCGCCAAGGGTGACCTGCTGGAGGCCGTCCGCCAGAACCGTGGGCGCAACCGCGAGTTCATCCTCCGGCTGCCCCGGTGATGAGCTTCCGCAACTGGCCGCTGCGCTGGAAGATGCTCGCGCTCTTGCTGAGCGCGTCCGCGGTGCCTCTGGCGGTGATGGCGCTGATCGCCTTCCGCAATGCGCGCGATCAAGTCCGCTCGTCGGCGATCGCGCTGCTCGAGGCGCGGTCGGAGCAAATCGCCGCCTCGATCGACGACTTCAACACCGGACTGCGCCGCGCCACGGAGCGGCTCTCATCGCTTCCGCTGCTCACCCGCTTCGCCGAGGCCGCCCTCGCCGATCGGGAGGTCGCCACAGTGAACAGGACCCTCGAGTCGTACCTCGGCTCCGACCGGAGGCTGCGCGGGATAGCCATCTTCGATGCGCGTGGGACGGTGACGGCGACGACCGAGCCGCCCATCCTCGGGCGCAACTACGCCTACCGGGGGTACCTGAAGGAGGTCCTGCGCACGCGCGCGCCGGTGACCTCGGACGTCTACTTCGCCGCGCCGGAGATCGCCTCGACGCCCTCGATCGCGTACGCCGTCCCCATCCGCGGCCCCGCCGGTGAGATCACCGGCGTCGCCGTGATCTTCGCGCGCGCCGCCGCCCTCTGGGACCTGGTGCGCGCGGGGAACGGCCTCGCCGGAGAAGGAAGCTTCTCCGTCCTCTACGACGCGTACGGTATCCGCATTGCGCACAGCTTCAACGAGGTCGAGGTCTTTCGGGCGGCCGGCCCGCTCTCCCCGGATCTCGTTGAGACGCAGGTCGCCGAGCGGCGATTCGGGGAGAAGACCCGCTCCCTCCTCGAGGCGCCGTCGCTGGTGACGGCGGAGTTCACCCGCACGCGTTCGGACGCGCCGCCGGGAAGCTTTCACACCTTCTCGCCCGCCAACTCGACCCAGAACCTGGCGGTAGGCCGCAAGCTGAAGTCCGTCCCCTGGACCCTGTTCTACCTGGTGCCCGAGAGCACGCTCGAGACGCCGATCCGGAAGATGGTCAAGGAAGGCCTGCTCGCGAGCGCCACGCTGATCCTGCTCGCCCTGGGCGGGGGCGCGCTGCTGGCCGCCCTCATCCTCCGGCCGGTGCGGGCGCTCACCGCCGCGGCGGACGCGATCGGTTCGGGCGACTTGAAGACGACGGTCGCGCTCGACAGCAAGGACGAGTTGGGCCGGCTGGCCAAGGCGTTCAACAAGATGGTGGCCGCCCTTTCCGTCACCCGCGCGCAGCAGGACGATGAAGTCCGGTCGCGCACCGAGGAGATCAAGAGCGCCAACGACAACCTCGCCCGCCAGAACCTCGCGCTGGCGGAACGGACTGCCGAACTGACCCTCCGGCAGGCGCGCGACCTCGCCTTCGGGCGCGCACTCGCCGCGCTGGCCGGACAAGGGGCGCTGGCCGAAGTGATGCAGGCGGCGCTGGCCGAAGCCGCCGGCTTTCTCAAGACGCTGATCCTCGTCTGCTACCGCGTCGAGGGGGAAATGCTCGTCCCGGTGGCGGCGATCGGGCTCGACTCGCGGGTCGCCGCGTGGCCCGCGCCGCTCTCGGGGCTCGCCGCGGAGACGTTTGCCACCGGCCGGGTGACCACCGTCGAGCTGCCCGCCGATTCGGACTTCCGCTTCGAGGCCGCGCTGGCGAGCGGGCGGCCGCGCCACCTGGCCCTGGTCCCGCTCTCGGCGGGCGATCGGCGCATGGGGATCGCCGCCGCCGCCCTCGCCGGCCCACTCCCGCAGGCCGCGCTCTCTTTCCTCGCCGAGCTGGCGGTCCCGCTGGCACTGACCATCGGGCGGCACGAGCTGCACGAGAAGACCGAGCAGTACGCGACGGAATTGGGGCACCGCAACGAGGCGCTGCGCGAGCAGTCCGCCGAGATATCGCTCCAGGCGCAGGAGCTCGAGCGGCAGAAGGGTCAGCTGGAGCTGAAGAACCGCGAGGTCGAGCGCGCCAACCAGCTCAAGTCGGAGTTCCTTGCCAACATGTCGCACGAGCTGCGCACGCCGCTCAACGCCGTGATCGGCTTTTCCGAGCTGATGCTCGAGGGCGAGAGCACGCTCTCCGGCGAGCACACCCAGTTCGTGCGCGACATCCTCGCCAGCGGCCGGCACCTGCTCACGCTCATCAACTCGGTGCTCGACCTGGCCAAGATCGAGGCGGGCCGCGTGGTGCTCGAGCTCGAGACGCTGGACCCCCGTCAGCAGGCTCGCAGCGCCTGCGCGCTGGTCGCGCCTGTCGCGCAGAAGAAACGCATCCGTCTCGCGCAGGATCTGAGCGGTTCGCAGGAGCTGCGCGCGGACAGCCGGCAGCTGCAGCAGGTCCTGCTCAACCTGCTCTCCAACGCGATCAAGTTCAGCCCCGCAGGTACCGAGGTGGTGGTGGGAGTCGCGGACCTGCCCGGCGCGGTGAGGTTCTTCGTACGCGACCAGGGCCCCGGGATTCCCCGATCGATCGAGGCGGACCTGTTCAAGCCTTTCGTGCAGGGCGAGAGCGCGCTGGTGAAGAAGCACGAGGGGACCGGTCTCGGACTCGCGATCACCAAGCGGATCGTCGAGCAGCACGGCGGCGAGATCTCTGTCGAAGCGACGCCGGGCGGCGGCGCGACTTTCACCGTCACCCTTCCGGTGTCGGGCCCCTCGCAGGCGCCGGCGCCGGAGCAGCTCCCGGCTGCGGCGGTACCGCCGCAACGTCCGATCCCGGCTGCCGCCGTGCCGCCGGCTCGTTCGGGCAGGCCGGCGCCGGAGTCGCCGCTGGTGCTCGTCGTCGAAGACGATGCCAGCAACGCCCGTCTCCTGAAAACGCATCTGCAGGCGGACAGCTACTCGGTGGTGCTGGCTACCACCGCCACCGAGGCGCTCGACATCGCCGCGCGGCAGGCGCCCGACGCCATCCTGCTGGACCTCATCCTTCCCGACGGCGAGGACGGGCTGGCCGTGCTCGAGCGGCTCAAGAGCGGGGAGCAGACGCGCTCCATTCCCGTCCTGGTCGTCTCCGTCTTGCCCGAGCGGAAGCGTTCCCTCGGGCTGGGCGCGGCCGATTTCTTCCTCAAGCCGATCGAGCCCAGGCTGCTCCTCGCCTCGCTGCGCCGCGTTCTCCACCGCGAGCCGGGCGGAGAGGCGCTGGCGGCGCCCGCGGCCCGCACGGATGGCAAGACGACCGTGCTGGTCGTCGACGACCACGAGAGCAACTGCGTTTTGGCGCGCTCGTTGCTGGAGCGCCGCGGCTACCGCGCGCTGCTGGCCCGCGACGGCGCCGAAGGGGTCCGACTCGCGCGCGCCGAGCAGCCCGCGCTGATCCTGCTCGATATCGCCATGCCGCTGATGGACGGGTTCGAGGCCGCGCGGGAGCTGAAAGCCGATCCGGCGACCGCGGCCATCCCGCTGGTCGCCTTCACCGCGCTGGCCATGCGCGGCGACGAGGAGCGGGCGCTCAGCGCCGGATTCGATGGATATCTCTCCAAACCCATCGACCAGGCCGCGTTCGACGAAATTCTCGATCGCTTTGTGCCGTTGCGGGGAGCGGCATGAGCTCATTTGCTGGCCCGGGAGGCTCGGATATTGGCGCATAGCGATCGCGGCGCCCGCACCAAGGCGACTTTCAACATGGCGGCGTGCTTTCTTTCTCGCTGGGGCGGGGGAATCGCTCTAAGGGCCCGACCATGACAAAGGTTTCTCGGTATCATACAAATTCGCCCGAGTACCCGCCCAAGGACCGCGAAGTGCACCACGATCGTGACGACTGCCCGACCGGGAAGAAAATCAAACCCGAGCATCTCGAGTTTGGCACGTGGGGAAAGCCACTCTGTGATCAGTGTGAAGAGCTTGGCATGCGAGGCTAGGTGAGGCCGTCATGGCGAAGTGGTTTTTCGAACCGGGACACACCGCTGCGGAGTTCTGCGCGCGCCACATGATGGTGACGTACGTCCGCGGTCACTTCAAGAACGTCCACGGCAACCTGGTGTTCGATGAAAACGATCCCGGCTCAGGATCGGTCGAGGCGACGATCGACGCGCGCGGCCTTTGGACGGGCGAGCCGGATCGCGACGCCCATTTGCGCAGCGCCGACTTCCTCGACGTCGAGCGCTATCCCGAGATCCGCTTCCGGGGCCGCCTCGTGCGGCGGTTGGGCAAATACGACTGGAAGGTGGACGGCGAGCTGACCATCCGCGGCGTCACCCGGCCCGTGACGCTCGAAGTCCATTACCTCGGGCGCTGGACGACTCCCTGGTGGGAGGGCGGTGTCGACAAGGGACCGAAAGAGCGAGCGGGGTTCGTCGCCACGACGCGGATCAACCGCCACGACTTCGGCGTGAGCTGGAACAGCCAGCTCGACCGCGGCGGCGTGGTCGTGGGCGACGAGGTGGAGATCACCATCGACGCCGAGGCGGTGCTCGAGCAACCTTCATCCGCCCGGCCCCCTTGATCACCTTGGTCGAGCGCTTTGCAAAATTAAAGTCTGGAAAGGTCACACGGTCACTGCGAATGTCACACGGTCATTTGACCGATGTGGTTGCCCCCGCGGCGCGGCAGTCTCCTTTGCACTCGAGCGAGGAGATGGATCGCAACCGCGGAGGTCACCATGCCACGCAAGACGTACGCTGCTGCAGTCGTCTGGCTTGCTGCAACGAGTCTGGCCTGTGTTCAAGGTGAGCTGAATTCCCTGGAAGAAACTGCCTCGCCGCTTGAGGATGAGGTGGCGGGCGCGGGCGCCGTCGACCCCGGACCGCGCGGCGGGCCGGTCGGCGCGGGCGGGCCGGCACCTGGTCTCACCGCCGACGAAGTGGGCTTCTTCACCGCCGCCCGGGCCAAGTTCCAGGAAGTGCAGTCGGTGTCGGGCAGCGTCGCGGGCGAGGATTCCACCGGCCTCGGTCCCACCTTCAACGCCAACAGTTGCTCCTCCTGCCATGCGGAGCCCGCTGTTGGCGGGACGAGCCCCCATCCGAAGCTCGGCTTCGTCAAGACACGCAATCCGCTCATCGCCTTCGCAGCGCTCGACCGCATCGCGGGGCGAGAGCAGGCGGTCCCCTCTTTCGTCCTTCCCGACGGGCCGATCCGTGAAGCGCGTTTCGTTCGCTATCCCGATGGGACCAGCGACGGCAGCGTCCACGACCTCTACACCATCGCCGGCCGCGTCGACGCACCCCACTGTTCACTGCCGCAGCCCGACTTCACCGCGGAGCTAGCGAAGAGGAACGTCATCTTCCGCATCCCCACGCCGCTCTTCGGACTGGGCCTGATCGAGAACGTCCCCGACCAGGGCCTGATCGAGAACCTCAAGTCCACCGCCAGCGCGCGTAAGCATCTCGGCGTGGGCGGCAGGTTCAACCGCAACGGCAATGACGGCACCATCACGCGCTTCGGGTGGAAGGCGCAGAACAAGTCGCTGCTCATCTTCGCCGGCGAGGCCTACAACGTGGAGCAGGGCGTCACCAGCGAGCTCTTTCCCAACAAGCGCGTCGAATCGCCGGGCTGCAACCTCAACCCCACGCCGGAGGACAGCGGCAACATCCACAACCCGAACGACCCGAAGAGCCTGGTCGGCACCGCCAGCGAGATGGCTGCCGATGTGATCAACTTCGCCGCCTTCACGCGGCTCCTGGCGCCGCCCAAGCCCGTCACCGGCTCGGCCTCGGAAGTGAAGGGCGCACAGCTTTTCGCCTCGATCGGTTGCACGCTCTGTCATTCGCCCAACCTGACCACCGCCGCCTCGCCCTTCACCGGCCAAGGCGGCGTGGTCATCCACCCGTTCAGCGACGTGGCCCTCCACCACATGGGCCCGCGTCTCGCCGACCGCGTCTCCCAAGGAGCGGCGGGACCCGACGAGTTTCGCACCGCGCCGCTCTGGGGAGTGGGGCAGCGCATCTTCTTCCTCCACGACGGGCGCTACGGGCCGGGCAACGGAGGTCTGCTCGCCGCCATCTTCGCTCACCGCAGCAGCAATCTGGACTGCGATACGGCGCAGCTCACCACTTCGGACGGCATTGCCTGCCGTTCGGAAGCGAACGGCGTCATCGAGAACTTCCGCAAACTAGGGCGCGCCGAGAAGCAGGACATCCTCGATTTCCTCCGCTCACTGTGAGGACGTGCTCTCGTTGTGGTAGCGAAAGCCATGCTGCCCGATGCGAGGCTGGTCCCTGCCGACGTGATGCCTGTCCTGCGCGGGCTGCGCGCGGCGGGAAAGCAGGCTTGGCTCGCCGGCGGCGCCGTGCGCGACCTGGTGCGGCTTGCCCAAGGGACCGCCGCGGCGCCTCCACAGGACTTCGACGTCGCCACCGACGCGCTGCCCGAGGAGGTGGCCCGCATCTTCGCCCGCGTGGTCCCCACCGGCGCGCAGCATGGGACGGTCACGGTGCTCTCCGGCGAGCACAAGGTAGAAGTCACCACCTTCCGCGGCGAAGGCCCCTACCTCGACGGGCGGCGGCCCAGCTCGGTGACGTTCCTGGGAAACGTCGACGGCGATCTGGCGCGCCGCGACTTCACCGTCAACGCCATGGCGTGGGACCCCATCGACGGGGTGCTGCGCGATCCGTTCCACGCTGCCGACGACCTGCGCCGGCGGATCCTGCGTGCCGTCGGCGATCCGCTGGCGCGCTTCAGCGAGGATGGGCTGCGGCCGCTGCGGGCGGTGCGATTCGCAAGCACGCTGCGGCTCGCCATCGAGCCGCGCACGCGCCGGGCCATCCCCCAGTCCCTCGACACGTTCTCGAAAGTCGCCATGGAGCGCGTGCGCGACGAATTCATCAAGTTGCTGGTGCGCGGGGCGCCGCCCAGCCGCGGGCTGCGGCTGCTGCTCCGCACCGGCCTCCTGGCGCGCATCGTGCCCGAGTTGATCGAGTCGGTGAATTTCGCGCAAAATCGCTACCACGCCTACGACGTCTGGCGGCACACGCTGCGCTGCGTGGACCATGCGCCGCCCGACCTGACCGTGCGGCTGGCGGCGCTCCTCCACGACGTGGCAAAGCCGCGCTCCGCCGCCCCCAAGGAGGGCGCGCCCGGCGAGAACACCTTCTACGACCACGAAAAGATCGGCGCGCAGCTCGCCGCGGACATCCTCACGCGGCTCAAGTTCCCGCGGCGGGAGATCGAGCGCGTCGCGCTGCTCGTGCTGGAGCACAACTGGCACTACCTGCCGGGGTGGAATGACGCGACGGTGCGCCGCACCATCGCGCGCATCGGACCCGCCGAGTTGCCGGCGCTCTGGGCGCTGCGCCGCGCCGATCTGCGCGCGCGCGGCAAGCTGGTGGAAGAGGGTCTCGCCAACCAGGTCGCGGCGGAGGAACGGTTTCAGCGGGAGATCGACCGCGCCGGCGCCCTCAAGATCGCCGACCTGGCCATCGGCGGCGAGGACGTCATGCGGGAGCTGCGACTCGCTCCGGGGCGGCGCGTCGGACAGGTGCTGACCAAAGTGCTCGACAGGGTCATCGATGACCCGCAACTGAACAGCAAAGAGCGTCTGATCGAACTCCTGCCGGGGGTGCTCGAGGAGTTATCCACAGGAATTTCACAGGAGTCTCCTCCCTCGGGAAAGGGACGGGGCCAGGGCGGGGAAGGGACGATCCCGGATTGAATCCTACCCAGGCATTTTCAGTCCAACCCGCGTGGACTTGGAGTATGAAGAGCGCATTTCATGAGACCGTCCTGCGCCCTTGTGCGTCGATGAGGAGATTCCAGCCCCGGAGATGAAGGCCCTGTGGAAAGGATGTGGACAACTGACTCTCGCAGTGTAGTTCCTACGTACCGCGGCAGCCCAGCCACGGGAGGTCGGGCGCCTTCCAGGACGGCTGCCCCCATGATAGAAACTCCGCTCCGCGACGCACGTGGCCGCGAAGCCCAACCGGGACTGGGACGCTCGTCGATGGCCGAACAGGCAACTTCGCCAAACCCGCGCATCCTCTACATCGAGGACAACCCCGAGAGCCGTGCCCTGGTGCGTAACGTGCTCGAGGCGCGCGGGTTCGACGTGCTGGAGGCGAGCGACGGAATCGCCGGCATCGATCTGGCCATCTCCGCCCATCCGGATTTGATTCTTTGCGACATCGAGATGCCCGGAATCGACGGCTACGAGACGGCCACGCGCCTGCGCAGCTATCGCGGCCTCGATCAGTGCCCCATCGTGGTGCTCACTTCGCACGGTGACCGCGGGCTCTCCCTGAGCATCGGGTGCGACGGGTACATCGAGAAGCCCATCGACGTGAAGAAGTTCCCCGATCAGCTCCGCGAGTTCCTCAAGGGCAAGCGCGAGAAGGTGCGCGGGCCGGAGGAGCGGCGCTACCTGCGCGAGTACTCGCAGTCGCTGGTGGAGCGGCTCGAGGCGACGGTGCGCGAATTGACCGCGGCCAACTCGCGGCTCCGCGCGGCGGCACGGAGCAAGACGGAGTTCATGCAGAACCTGTCGCACGAGTTGGCCACGCCGCTCACGCCCATCACCGGCTATCTCAAGATCCTCAAGTCGCGAAAGACGGGCCCGCTGGCCGAGCCGCAGGAGCGGATCCTGGAGTCGATGAAGGTGGCGTCGGACCGCCTTTCGCGCACCATCGATAATCTGGTCGATTTTGCCACCTTGGAAAGCGGCGGCTACGCCATCCATCGCGACGTGTTCGACGCGCAGGGGCTGGTGCGGTCGGTGGTCGACGAGGAGAAGCCCAAGGCGAGGGCGCGCCGGGTCACCCTCGAGCTGGTGGTCGAGTCCACCGACCGCGGCTGGGGCGACGAGCGCAAGCTCAAGCAGGCCGTCGGGAATCTCGTCGATAATGCCATCAAGTTCAGCCCGCACGGCAGCAACGTGCTGCTGCGCCTGACGGGCGATGCCGCGCGGCTCGTCTTCGAGGTCTACGATCAGGGTGAAGGCTTGCTCGCCGATGAAGCGGAGAAGGTCTTCGACCCCTTCTTCCACGCCGACCGCGTCGGCGACGAGCGCGCGCCCGGCGCTGGACTCGGGCTGCCCGTGGCCAAGCAGATCGTCGAGGCCCACGGCGGGAAGATCTGGGCGGAGAGCCCGCCCAAGAACCAGCCCGACTCCAAGCACCACTTCTCCGGCGCCAAGGTCGCGTTCTGGATCCCCGTGCGCTCGCAGGCGCCGGCCGAGCCGCCGCGCTCGTACCCCGAGCACGCGCCCGAAGGCGGCACTTCGTAATGCCCTCGATGATCGCCATGAGCGGTGGCGTCGACTCCAGCGTCGCCGCCGCGCTGACCGCCGATGCGCGCGGGCCGGAGCGCTGCGTGGGCGTGGCGATGCGGCTCTACTCGATGGGCGAGAACGAAGTCCGCACCGGCCGCACTTGTTGTGCGCCCGACGATCTCTACGACGCGCGGCGCGCCGCCGCGGCGATGGGGATCCGCTTCTACGTCTACGACGCGCAGGAGCGGTTTCGCGCGCAGGTGATCGAGCCGTTCGTGCAGGACTATGCGCGCGGCGAGACGCCCAACCCGTGCGTGCGCTGCAACGACCACGTCAAGTTCGACTGGCTCCTCGATCGCGCCCGGCGGCTGGGCGCTACCGAACTGGTCACCGGTCATTACGCGCGCGTCGAATTTGCCAATGGGCGTCATCGCTTGCTGCGCGCGCGCGACGCCTCGAAGGACCAGAGCTACTTCCTCCACGGGCTGACGCAGGAGGAGCTGGCGCTGGTGCGCTTTCCCTTGGGCGAGATGACCAAGCCGCAAGTGCGCGCCGTGGCGCGCGAGCGCGGGCTGCCCAACGCCGACAAGCCGGAGAGCATGGAGGTGTGCTTCGTCGGCGACACGCGGCTGTCGGATTTCCTCGAGTCGCATGGCGTGACGCCTGCGCGGGGGGAGATCGTCGACCTGGAGGGGCGCGTGCTCGGCGAGCACGCCGGCGTGCATCGGTTCACCGTCGGGCAGCGCAAGGGACTATCCGTGTCGCGGCCGCTCCCGCTCTACGTAGCCGCGCTCGATGCCGGAAGGCAGCGGGTCGTGGTGGGAACCCGCGAACAGGCCCAACGCGGCAGCTTTTCCATCTCCGACCCGAGCTGGGTCCATGGCGCGCCGGCCGACGAGCTGCGCTGTGAAGTGCAGGTGCGCCACCGCGGCAGGCCGCTGGCCTGCAAAATCGAGGGCCAGCGCGTCCTCCTCGACGAACCCGCCATCGGCGTCGCCCCCGGCCAGAGCGCCGTCTTCTACCGAGGGGACGAAGTCTTGGGCGGAGCGACAATTACTACTTAGAGCGGGTTCTCGTTTTAGGTTTGGGGTTGGGTTTTCGTTTGGGTTTTCGTTTTCGTTTTCGTGCATCCAACGAAAACGAAAACCACAAACGAAAACCACAAACGAAAACGAAAACCCTCTCGCTACGCCAGCGCGGGCGTGGTGCGGGCCGTGCTCCCGAACTGCAGCGTCTTGGCGGCCTGGCCGAGTCCGTCGGCGAGCGGCCTGTGCTCGAACCTCGCCAGCACGAGCGAGCACAAGACCGCGTGAGCGCGCGGGTCGACGGGCCAGTTGCCGCGCTCCCAGTAAGCGACGCAGTCCTCCGTCAGATCGAGTAGCTGTGCCAGGTCCTGCCTGGCGAGCTTCAGCGCCTTGCGCAGGAACTTGAACGACTCGCCCGTCCGCAGCCCAGCCTTGGCCAGCTCGATGGCCACGCGCAGCTCGAACAGCTTCATGTCGTGGCCCTGGATCACCACCTCGCCGCAGGCGCCGCAGCGCTCGGCGGGGAGCTGCGCGGTGAAGGTGTGGCCGCAGACATCCATGCTCTCGTCGAGCGCGATGGCGACGACCTTCTCCCTCTCGCACCGCGAACAGGTCTTCATCCCGCCTCCCACGCCGCCTGCCTGGCCGCTGCCCGAACGGTGTGAACGCGCGTTCCAACGCGCAAGTCCGGCTGGCACGGCTGCTTGCACGATCGAACGCTCCTTCAAACGCGCAGCGTGACGACGGGAGCGCAGTCCGGCTCGTCGATCCACGGGTCGGGCCCGCGCTCCTCCCGCTGCAGACGGCCGTCGAGCAGGTGCTCGGGCATGACGTTGCCCATGGCCGAGAGCAGCGACTGGCGCACGCCGGGGTGCTCGCTCTCCAGCTCGCTCAGCAGCGCCTTCACGCGCCGGCGCTGGAGGTTCTCCTGCGACCCGCACAGGTCGCAAGGGATGATGGGGAACCGCGCGAGGCGCGCGAGCTCGGCGATGTCGCTCTCCGCCGCGTAGCAGAGCGGCCGGATGACGGTGTTGCGGCCGTCGTCGCTGCGCAGCCGTGGCGGCATCGAGCGCATCTTGCCGGTGAAGAGCATCGACATGAGCAGCGATTCGACCAGGTCGTCGCGGTGATGCCCGAGCGCGATCTTGCTGCAGCCCAGCTCCTGCGCGGCGTTGTAGAGGATGCCGCGGCGCAGGCGCGAGCAGACCGAGCAGGCCGTTTTTCCCTCGGGGACGAGCCGTTTGACGATGGAGTACGTGTCCTCGCGCAGCATCACGACCTCCACGCCCTGCGCGCGCAGGTACGCCTCCAGCCGCGCGGCGGGAAAGCCGGGATGCCCCTGGTCGAGGTTGCAAGCGACGAGCGAGAACTTCACCGGCTCGCGGCGCTGGAGCTGTCCAAGCGCCCACAGCAGCGTGAAGGAGTCCTTGCCGCCGGAAATACCCACCAGGATGCGGTCGCCGTCCTCGATCATGCGGAAATCCGCAATGGCGCGGCCAGCGTCCCGCAAAAGGCGCTTCTCGAGCTTGTGCTTCGTCATGGGCGCCGAGTTACACCATCTCCATGGCAAGCCTCAATCTCCGGCTGGCGGAGAACGTCCCCGGCGAGCTGTACGTCGACGAAACGTGCATCGATTGCGACACCTGCCGCGAGCTGGCCCCGGAAACCTTCGGCAGCTTGCGGAACGGCCAGTCCTTCGTGCGCAAGCAGCCGCAGGGTGACGCCGACTGGCGGCGCGCGCTCATGGCGGTGGTGAGTTGTCCGACGGCCTCCATCGGCGCCGAGCGCAGCGCCGCGGCGGCGGCGCGCGAGCTGCCCGTGCTGCTGGACGGCCCTGTCTACCGCTGCGGGTATTCGAGCGAGTCGTCTT
>WNFF01001988.1_pt1 | contig 22375 bp, 19 predicted proteins | sample 5400441 | NCBI WGS metagenome assembly WNFF01 (sample SAMN13153345, study PRJNA577476) | soil metagenome | isolation source: 120 cm saprolite under Douglas fir tree site 2 hole 3 replicate 1 | place: USA:California | collected 2015-04-18
ACTGGCCGGTCAATGCTTCGGTATCGACTCGGCCGCCCAGGCTCTCGAGTCCCGGAAGGTTGTTGTGCAACAGGACCCTGTTCAGGTCCGCGACGTCGATCCACAATCCGCCACACTCGCCACACTTGCGTACCGTGGTTCCCTCCCCTTCGAGCTCGGCCATCTCGACGTTACAACCGGGGCAATCCATCAGAATGTCTGCTCCTTTTTATGGGATGAGCCTAGCTCCCCGTGTGAAATCATCCAACCCGACAATGCCCCCGGTGCGGAATAGCTCAACTCACGCTTTGGCGCGACGAACGTTTGCACCCAAGATCCTCAGCTTTCTGTCCAGCCTCTCGTAGCCCCTGTCCAGGTGGTATACCCGGTAGACGTCCGTCCGGCCATGGGCTCTCAGCCCTGCGAGGATGAGCGATGCGGACGCCCGTAGGTCCGTCGCCATCACCGGCGCCCCCGAAAGACTTTTGACACCTTTCACCACCGCCGTCGATCCCTGCACACTGATGTCCGCACCCATCCGCTGAAGCTCGGATACGTGCATGAAGCGGTTCTCGAAGATGTTCTCGGAAATCATCGCCGTCCCGTTCGCCACCGTCATCAGGACCATCAACTGCGCCTGCATATCCGTCGGGAAGCCAGGGTGGGCACTCGTCTTCACATCCACGGAATGAATGTCCTTTGGTCCCTTACAGCGCAACCCCCCTTCCTCCAGAATGATCTGGCATCCGGCGGCGCGAAGCTTCTGGATGACCGCATCCAGGTGCTCAGGTACTGCATTTCTTACCAGGACGTCGCCCCCGGTGATCGCGGCGGCGACAAGGAGGGTTCCCGCCTCGATGCGATCGGGCAGGATGCTGTGCTCGACCGGTTTGAGCTCGTCCACGCCGTCGATGGAGATGATGTCGGTACCGGCTCCGGACACCCGGGCCCCCATCTTGTTAAGGACGCGGGCCAATTCCTCGACCTCCGGCTCGCGGGCGGCGTTTTCGAGCAGCGTCCGCCCGTGCGCCAGGGTCGCCGCCATCATCAGATTCTCGGTTCCGGTGACGGTGACCATGTCGAAGGTGAAGCTGCCCCCGCGCAACCGCTTCGCCTTGGCCTCGACGTAGCCGCCCTGGAGCCGAATGTCCGCGCCCAGCGCCTCCAGCCCTTTGAGGTGCTGATCGATGGGCCGGGCCCCGATGGCGCACCCGCCCGGCAGCGAGACTCGCGCTTGTCCATGGCGAGCCAACAAAGGACCCAGGACGAGCACCGAGGCCCGCATCGTTTTTACCAGATCGTAGGGCGCTTCCACCGACACCGCCGAGGGCACCGTCACCTCGCAGACGTGGCTGCGACTCCCTCCGAGGCGCTCGGCGCCGCATCCCAATGTGCGAAGTACTTTGAGCATCGTCTTCACGTCGACCAGGTTCGGCACGTTCCGAAACAAGCTCGGACCTTGCGTCAGTAAGGACGCCGCGAGGATGGGAAGCGCTGCATTTTTTGCCCCGGATACCCCGATCTCGCCCCGCAACGGCCTCCCTCCGGTGACGATGATCTTGTCCATTCAGGGCTCGAGTCTATGGCTTGTAGCCGAAAGCGAGCCGATCCAGACGGGAGAAATCCTTTTCCAGCCCGGCTCGGTCAAATCCCGCCGACTGGAGCAGCTTCATCACCGCGGCCCCGCGGGCCTCGTGGATCTCCAGCGCGAGCAACCCGCCGGGCCGAAGCCATTGCGCCGCCTGCGCCGCAAGCCGCCGGGTGACTTCCAGCCCGTCTCCTCCGCCGTCCAGGGCGAGCGTCGGCTCGCGTCGTACCTCGGCGGAAAGACCGGGGATCTCGCCGGAGGGGACGTAGGGCGGATTGCTCACCGCGACATCGAAGAGACTGCCCGGCTCCAGGGGGCCGAAGAGGTCGCCTTCCAGGACCTGGACCCGATCCGCCACTTTCAATGCCGCCGCGTTTGCCCGCGCCACCTCGCAGGCGCCCTTGGACACCTCGGTCGCCACCACGCTCGCGTTCGGGCGCTCCGCGGCCACCGTCACCGCGATACAGCCGCTGCCGGTGCAGAGATCGAGCACCCGGCACCGGGTTTCCCTGGGAATCGCCCCCAGCACCTTGTCCACCAGAAGCTCCGTCTCCGGCCGGGGGATAAGCACCCTCGGGTCGACTGCGAAGGGCCTTCCATAGAATTCGCGGGTCCCGGTGAGGTATTGGGTCGGCTCGCCGGCCACGCGCCGCTCGATCAGGGCTCGGCAGTCGGCAAGCTCCTTTTTCGACAGCGGGCGGTCCAGGTCGATGTAGAGCTGAACGCGGGTGGCCCGCAGAACGTACGCCAGCAGCACTTCGGTGGTTAGCCGGGGGGCGTCTACTTCACGACGTTCGAAATAGTCGGTCGTCCAGCCGATCACCCGTCGGACGGTCCAGGTTTCGGTCATTCTTCTGCCGGCGCCTGCTTTGACGGTGGCTCGCCGCCGGCGTTTCGAAGCGCCTCTGCCTGATAGTGGGTGCGGCAAGCCGCAATCACGTCATCGAGATCTCCCGCGAAGAGCGCGGGCAGGTTGTGCCGGGTGTAGCCGATGCGATGGTCCGTCAATCGATCCTGGGGAAAATTGTAGGTCCGGATCTTCTCGCTGCGGTCTCCGGTGCCGACCTGACCCTTGCGCAACGAGTCCCGCTCGGAGCGGATCCGATCCTGCTCCATCTGAAAGAGCTTCGCCCGAAGCATTCTCATCGCCTGGGCATAGTTCTTGGTCTGGCTCTTTTCCTGTTGGCACTTGACCACGATCCCGGTGGGAAGGTGTGTCAGCCGGACCGCCGAGTCGGTGGTGTTCACGCTCTGCCCGCCAGCGCCGGTGGAACGCATCACTTGACGGTCGACATCCTCCGGCCGGATTTCGATGTCCACCTCTTCGGCCTCGGGAATCACCGCCACGGTAATGGTGGAGGTGTGGATCCGGCCCTGCTGCTCGGTCGCCGGGACGCGCTGAACCCGGTGCACGCCGGATTCGTATTTCATCGAGGAATAGACGCCCCCGCCGCTCAACGTGACGGTCGCGTCTTTCAATCCGCCGGCATTTCCCGCGCTCATGTCGACGATCTCCGATTTCCAGCCCCGCCGGGCGGCGTAGCGCAGATACATCTGGAGCACCTCTTCGGCGAACAGCGCCGCCTCATCTCCCCCGGCGCCCGCCCGGATCTCGAGGATCACGTCCTTCTCGTCGTTCGGATCTTTGGGGATGAGAAGAAGCTGCAGCTGGTTCTCGAGCTCCTGGCGGCGACTCTTCAAGGCGGGTAGGTCATCGCGCGCCATCGCCTTGATCTCCGGGGCCTCCGATCCGGCGAGCAGCTCCTCGACGTCCTGGAGCTCGCTGGCGACCTTCTTGTAGCTGCGAAAGGTCTCCACCAGCTTCTCCAGCGACGAGCGCTCCTTGGCAATCTTCTGAAACTTGGAGGAATCCGCGAGCACTTCCGGGTTGGAGAGCTCGGCCTCGAGGCGCTCGAAGCGGCGCTGTACTTCTTCGAGTTTGTCGATCATGTGTTTGTCGACCACGAAGAGATCATAATCTTGGAATTGCCCTCGCTTCGTGAAAGAAGAGGGGGATGGCATCCAGGATCGGAAACCGGAGCAAGAAGAAGCTGAAGAATCGGGCCAAGCCCAAACGCGCGGCGTTGAAGCGGGCGAGGATCCGGCGGCGCAAGGCCGCGGGGAAGTAGGGTTCTCAATGGAGTTGGGGAAGCGGCTGGGGAAACCCGCGCGAGTATTCCGCCAGGCGGTCGATCACCGCCGTCGCCGGCTCGTCGTGAACGATGATCGGCTGCATCGGAAAGTCAGGATACCGGTCGATTTTCAGGGCGATGATCTCGCTCGCCAGATAGCCGGCCGGTGAAAAGGTCGCCTTGAACAGCGCTCCCTCCTTGTTCTTCGGATTCCAGTTTCCGCCGAAGACGAAGTTGCCAAGCGAATAGACGATCGGTTGGCCAAGGTAGAGCTCGATCCCCTGCAGCACGTGCGGATGCGAGCCCAGGACCGCGGCGGCTCCGGCGTCGATCGCCGCGTGCCCGAGCCGAACCTGATAGGATTCGGGAAGATGGCTTCCCTCGCGGCCCCAGTGGAAGAACGGAATCACCAGATCGGCCTTCAATTTCGCGAGCGCGATGTCCTCGCGCAACATCCCTTCGAGCACCTCCACGCTTGAGTAATGCCCCGCGACGCCGGGTTTTTCGGCAGTGGCGATGAGCTCGGGAGGCTCGATGTTGTTTCCGCCCAGAAAGAAATAGCCGAGCAGCGCGATCCGCGCGCCCTGCCGCTCGACGATCGCCGGCTGGCGCGCCTCGGCCAGAGTGCGTCCGGCGCCGAAATGCGGCACCCCCGCCCGATCGAGCGTTTCCAGGGTGTCGATCACCCCGAGCGGTCCGTAGTCCATCAGATGGTTGTTGGCCAGGCTCACCGCGCCGACGCCCCCGGCGAGGAGAGCCGACACCAGTTCCGGGCGGGCGCGGAAGTTGAAGTTCTTCGGAATCTTCTCGCCTCGCTCGGTGAAAGGACACTCCAGATTGACGACGAACAGGTCGGTTCCATGGACCGCGGACTGGACCTCCCGGAAGGCATACCCGAACATCGCCTCGCGGGATCGGCCCTTGGCCACCTGCTCGTCGAAATACTCCTGGAAATGGTATCCGAGGGTCACGTCTCCCCCGGCGATGAGCACGATCGGCCGCTCGGTCTTCGCGCCAATGGCGGGGGCAGATCTCGGGCCCTCGTCAACCGGTGCGATCGCCGTCGGCGTTGGAGCGGCCGGGGACCTGACCGAGCTCGGTGCGGCACAGCCGAAGGCCAAAAGCGCCGCCCAGAGGACCGCTTGCTTCATGTTTGCAGGACACCTTGCGTGTGAAGATCCACGACGAATAGGATTCTTCTCAGCGGATGGCACGAGAAAAAGACAATATCGCCTTATCTGACGAGCACAACTCGCGCGGGATAGAGCTTGCCGATCGAGGCTGGTTGGACGAGGCGATCAAGGAATTCAAGAAAGCGATCGACCTCGATCCGCACTCCGCGCATGCGCACGACAACCTGGCCACCGTGTATGCGGAAAAGAAGCTCTTTCGCGAGGCGCTGGGGGAATACCTCACCGCGATCAAGCTCGAGCCGGACAGCGCGACCGCCCACTACAACCTCGCCTGTTTTCTCTCCACCCACGGCACGGACATGTCGATCGCCGAGTACCGCGAGGCGATCGAGCTGGACCCGGAGTACCCCGACGCCCACCTGAACCTGGGTTTGACCTACGCCGACAACGGCCGGATCGAGGACGCCATGAAGGAGCTGCAAGTGGCGATCGATCTCGAGCCCTCCGACGCCTTCCCCAGGCACGAGCTGGCGGCGCTGTTGATGGACGAAGGCGATTACCGATCGGCGATCACCCAGCTCAAGGAGGTGACCCGTCTGGAGCCGGACAACTTCGAGGCCCAGCTCGACCTGGGGATCTGCTACGCCCAGAAGGGCTTCTATGCCGAAGCCGAACGGGCCTACGACAAGGCCCGCTCGATCAATGCCGACGACCTCCTCCTCAACTACAACATCGCCGCGCTCAACGCGCTCTGGGGCCGTTCCAAGGAAGCGATCGACCACTTGAAGAAGGCGATGGCGCTGGACAAGAAGAAGGTCCAGGGTTGGATGTCCACCGACCCGATGTTTGATTCCCTCAAGGGCGAGCCCGAGTTCGAAGGTCTTGTCTGAAGGACGATGAACCTGGGAACAATCCTCCTCGCGCTCGCGCTCGTTCTTGCGAATGGGTTTTTCGTCGCCACCGAATTCGCGATGGTGAAGATCCGGCCCACCCGCGTCCGGGCGCTGCTCGCCGAGGGCAAACCGGGCGCGGAAAACGTGCTGCGTTTGCTGCAGCGGATGGACGTCTATTTGTCCGCGACTCAGTTCGGGATCACCTTGGCCTCGCTGGGCCTGGGTTGGATCGCCGAGCCGGCATTCGCCCCCTTCCTCGAACCGGTGGTGAGGCTGTTTTTCCCCGCCGGGGATGTCCGCGGGCTGATCAAGACCCTCACCCTGGCGCTGGTTTTCATCCTGATCACCTTCCTGCACATCGTGATTGGCGAGCTGGGCGCAAAGAGCCTCGCGCTTCAGAAGACGGAGGCGACCGTGCTCGCCTGCGCCTGGCCAATCCGGCTGTTCTACTATTTGTTCTTTCCGGCGATCTGGCTTCTGAACGCGTTGGCGCGTCAGGTCCTGCGATTGTTCGGCTTGAAGGTGGCGAGCTCGGCAGCCGAAGCGCACAGCGAGGAGGAGCTGCGGGTGATCCTCGCCAGCTCGGCGGCCTCGGGTGCGATCGCGGTTCCTCAAGCCGAGCTCCTCGAGCGCGCCCTGGGAATGCTGGAGAAAACAGCGCGGCAAGTGCTGGTTCCACGAAATCAGATTCGCTACCTCGACCTGGAGGAGACGCTGGAAAAGAACATCGCCGACGCCAGGGCCTCGGGCCATACCTGGGTGCCGGTGTGCCGGGGGAACCTGGACCGGGTCGACGGGGTAGTGAACGTCAAGGACGTGTTCGTTCTCCTCTCGCGGGGGGAGCTCAAGTCGATCGCCCAGGTGCAGCGCCCGGTGCTCTTCGTGCCGGAGAACGTCTCGCTGGAGCAGCTCCTCTCCGAATTCCGGCGGCGTCGCGCCCAGCTGGCGATTGTGGTCGATGAGCATGGAGGCACCACCGGGATGGTGACGATTGCCGACGTGGTGGCAGAGCTGGTAGGGGACGTCGCCGAGCTTGGGCGCCGGATGGAAGAGGTGAAGACGCTTCCGGGAGGACGGTGGGAGCTTCCGGGAACGGCGGAGCTCGACGATCTGGCGGACAAGCTGGGGATGCACTTCGACGTGAAGAACGGGGAGGTGACCACGATCGCTGGATTTCTGATGGCCAAGCTGGGGCGAATACCGGACCTGGGCGATCGATGGCCGCTCGGCGACTATGATGTCGTGGTCGAATCCACCGACGGACCGCGGGTCCTCAAGGTTCGCATCGAGCCTCGCGCACAAACTTTGCCCGAGCGTCCCAGGCCGAACCAACGCGCCGGGGAAGCGTAGTGCAAGGTAGGCCTCCAGGGTCCAAAAACATTGTGGCGATAAGTTGGACGTGCTACAGGGTCCGGCTCATAACGCGAACGATGACCCACGCGAACGCGGCGAACCGGCCCACCGCCTCACGGCTCAGCGGATAGATGCGGATCCAGCGGCTGGACATCACTGGCTTCAAATCCTTCACCGACCGGTCGGTTTTTTCGTTCGCCGAGGGAATTACCGGCATCGTCGGACCCAACGGCTGCGGTAAGTCGAACGTGGTCGACGCGGTGCGCTGGGTGATGGGCGAGCAGAGCGCGAAAAACCTCCGCGGCCGCGGCATGGAAGACGTCATCTTCAGCGGCTCCGAGTCCAAGCCTGCATTGTCGATGGCCGAAGTCTCCTTGACGATGCGAATCGAAGAAGGCGATTCGCTCGCTCCGCAATATGCCGGACTGAGCGAGATCACCGTCACCCGCCGGCTGTTCCGGAGCGGGGAATCGGAGTACCTGGTCAACAAGACTCAATGCCGGCTGCTCGACGTCACCGAGCTGTTCCTCGGCACCGGCGTCGGAACCCGCGCCTACTCGATCATCGAGCAGGGGCGAGTCGGACTTATCGTCTCCGCCAAGCCGGAAGATCGGCGGGCGTACATCGAAGAGGCCGCCGGAGTGACCAAGTACAAGGCGCGCCGGAAAATCGCCGAGCGAAAAATGGAGTACACGCAGCAGAATCTGTTGCGGATCAGCGACATCGTCTCCGAGCTGGAGAAGCGGCTCGAGTCGCTCGCCCGGCAGGCGAAAAAGGCAGACAAGTACAAGAAGATCAAAGCTCAACTGCGCGAAATCGAGCTGCACGCGGCATCACACCGCTACCTCGAGCTTCACGGCCGAGCGAAGGTACTTCAGACCAAGCTTGAGGGAATGGGCGCCGAAGAGCGCAGCAACCTCCAATCGGTTCGCGATCTCGAAGATCGGATCGAGCTCGACCGCCGGAATCTCGAGGCGGACGATCTGGTGCTCCAGGCTTTGCTGCAAGATTGCCATACTCTGGAGAAGCAGGTTCAGCTTGCGGAGGAGCGGCTCAATCACTGGGCTTTAGACGCGCAGCAAGCCAGACAACGAGTCGAAAGCGATCGCGAGGAACAGCGCGCTTTGACGGTCCGGAGGGCGCAGATCGACGAGGCGATCCGCGCCGGCGAGGAGAAGCAGGGCCTCGACGAGGTGAAGTGCAGGGAAGATGAAGTCTCCGTTCAGGTCGCTCAAGAGGAGCTGCGGAGAATCACCCAGCTCGAAACGGATCTGCTTGGACGACAGACGCGCGAGGGAGAGGATCTGGTGCGCCTCGCTTCGCTGTTGGCGAATCAGGAGAGCGATCTATCGAACCTTTCCCGGCGCCGAGCGGAGCTTTTGGCGGAGCAGAAGAGAATCAGCTCCGATCGAGATGGGCTGCGGGGCGAAGAGGAAGGGCTGGAGAAGATGCGCCACCAGCTCGCCCAGCGCATCGGCGATCGGCGAGCGGCGGCGACGGAGCTCGCCCAGCGTCGGGGCGCGGAGCAGACAGGTCTGGACCAGACGCGCGGGGAGTTCGCGGAGAACGAGGTCAGGGTCATTTCCCTTCGGGAAGATCTGGGTGACAAGCGGGCCCGGCTGAGCTCCCTGGAGCAGATCAAGCGCAACTACGAAGGCTTCGATCGAGGCGTTCGCGCAGTGATGTTCAAGGCAGGGACCCCGTGCAAGGAATCCGGCGTCTACGGACTGGTCGCCGACGTGGTCTCCGCTCCGGCCCATCTGGAAAAGGCGATCGAAGCGGCGCTGGGTGAGCGGCTGCAGAGCGTGATCGTCGAGGACCGCAAGAAGGCGATCGAGCTGATCGAGCACCTCAAATCCACCGCCGAGGGACGGTCGACTTTTCTGCCGATGGCGGCGGCGAAGGACTCAACGCAGCTGCCCGCTTTGACACACCCGGGCGTGATCGCGGTGGCCGCGGATCAGGCGAATTGCGACGAGATCTTCGCACCGCTCGTTCGCTCGCTCCTGGAAGGCGTGGTGATCGTCGCCGATCTCGCGGCGGCCCAGGAGGTCGCAGCCACGGGCCAAGGCCTGACCCTGGTGACCCTGGAAGGCGAGGTACTCCGGCCGGATGGTGCGCTGACCGGTGGCGCGCTGGAGGGTCCGGCGATCGGGGCGCTTCAGAAAAAGCGGGAGATCGCCGAGCTGTCGAGCGAGATCGCCACTGCCGAGGCGGAGTACAACGAGTTTCTGACCCGGCACTACGCTCTGCAGAAGCGGATGCAGCTGTCGGAGACCGTGCTCAAGGGCCTGGCCCAGACGCAGCACGCGGAAGAAATCGGCCTGGCGACCGAAGAGAAGGATCTGCAGAAGGCAGCCGAGGACCTCTCGCGCGTGCGCCAGCAGCTTGCCGCGGCCGAGCAGCGGCTGACCGGGGTGGACGGTGCCCTGGGAGAGTTGGCGACGAATGAGGAGGATGTCCGCAGCCAGTTGGTCCAGCTGCAGCTCGACCGTGCCGGGAGGGAAGAGACCCTCCGCCAGATGACCCAGGAGCTCGAGCAGCTCAAGCGGCGGGGCGAGGATGCATCGAATCTGCTCACCGGTTTGCGCGTGCAGGCCGCGTCCAACGCCGAACGCGCCCAGGCCGCCCGGAAGGAAATGGCCCAGCTTGGCGAGCAGCTTGGCGAAGTGGACGCGCGGGTCGAGCGGCTGGAGGCGGTCTTCCGCGAGGCCACCCGGAAAGAGGAGGAGCTCGCCAACTCCGTCGCCACCACCGCCGCCGAGCGAAACGAGCTCGCCGGCCGCCTCGCTACGCTCCAAACCGACCTGGTCGAGAAGCGGCGAGTGCACGCCGAGCTCGCCGCCCGGATCCGGGCCGATGATGCGCACCTTCGCGAGGCGAGGCAGCGGCTGGACGATCTGACCCAGGGCCTTTCTCAGTTGTCGGTGGAGGAGCGAGAGCTGGCGATCGATCTCGAGCACCTCACCGAGCAGGTGCGCGAGCGGCATCAGCTGGAGCTTGGCGAGGAGCTGCATCGCTTCCACCTGAAATCCTTGCCTGAAAATCATCAGGCGCGACTCAAGGAGCTTCGCGATCAGGTAGAGCGCTTGGGCGAAATCAATCTCACCGCGATCGACGAGCACGCCGAGGTCGCCGGGCGTTGCGATTTCCTGCGCCGCCAGAAGCAGGACCTCGAGAATTCACTCTTGCAGCTGCGCCAGGCAATCGGCCGAATCGACCGGACGAGCCGGGAGCGGTTCAAGAAGACATTCGAGCTGGTCAACGACAAATTCCAGGTCTTGTTTCCCCGGCTTTTTGGCGGGGGACGGGCTTCTTTGATGCTCACCGAGTCCGAAACGGGCGGGGAGCCGGGAGTGGAGATCTTCGCCCAGCCTCCGGGAAAGAAGCTGCAGAGCGTCAACCTCCTCTCCGGTGGTGAAAAAGCGCTCACCGCGGTTTCGCTGGTCTTTTCGATCTTCCTGATCAAGCCCTCTCCGTTCTGCATCCTCGACGAGGTCGACGCCCCCCTCGACGAGGCCAACGTCGGCCGCTACAACGACATGGTTCGCGAGATCAGCAAGCAGTGTCAGTTCATCCTCATCACCCACAACAAGCGGACGATGGAGGTGCTCGACACGCTCTACGGGGTGACGATGGAAGAACCGGGCGTCTCGAAACTGGTCTCGGTCAAGATGCGCGACGCGATCGCGGCAAACGAGAACCAGGCGGCGTAGGGAGCGAAGCTTTTCCTCCGCTTTCGCCTACTTCCCTCCAAGATAATGGATCCGCGCCGTGCCCGAAAGGCACGCCTTGGCCTGCATGCTCCAAGAGGTGGTGGGCAGTCGGCCCGAGAAGTCGGTGCGCAAGGAAGCGCTTCCCGCGTTCAAGCAGGGCATCAAATCAACCGCGTCCGGACCGGTGAAGGTCAGGGTCGCCTGCGGGGAGCTCGAAGGATCTCGCTGGTAGTTCACCAGATCCGCGAGGTTGCAGGATCCGCCGCTGGTGCTCTGGAGCGTGATCTTAGCGGCGTCGACGAAACCGAAGTCAGCGATTCCGGTGCCGGCAAAGAACTCGACGTACTTGAGTTGGAGCTGGGTCGTCGTGTCGGAGCGATTGAAAGGCGCCAGATCCGAACGAAGATCGAGGTCCACCGCCACCCCTTGCGCGCTCGTTCCGACCGCCGGCGCCGCGGGGAAATCCACCGAGACCGTCTTGCACAGATCCGGCTCTTCGATCTGGGCGTAGAACAAAGAACCGCAGCCGGAGAGCCCGCTGGCGGAAAGGACGGCGAGGACGATGGAAACGAAGCGGCGCATCGCGAACCCCTAGAAAAAGTACATCATCCCGATCTTGGCCGACGGGATGACGCCGCTGAGCTTGACGTTGCCAGCCTGCAGGCTCTGGTCGGTGAGCGCCTGCTGAACGCCGCGACCGGTGGCCGTTAAATAACTGACCCCGACGCGCAGAAAGAAGCTCGCCCCGCGCGGTGAGCCAAGCTCCAGCCCCAGTTGCGCATTGCCGAAGTCGTAGCCGACGCGTTGAAAAAGAGAATCGAGATTTCTGTTCGGCGTCAACCGGCGAGCGATCCAGGTGGCGTCGCCGGGGAAATAGTGCCCCGCCTCCAGATTCAGGCTGGGCGTTATCCAGTAGTAGAACGGGACGAGGCTGATCCCGCCGCGGACCCCGGGGCTTATCGAGTTGTGCATTCCACCCACCTGGATTCGCAGCCAGCGCAGAGGTCGCAGCGCAATCGACGCCGCTGCGCCGTCAGGAACTCCGGCGTCGACGACTGCACCGATGAGCGGGACGCGGGCTTCCACCACCTTTGCTGGAGCAGCGACTGAAGCTGCTGCTGGGGCGGACGCTGGGATGGGCGGCTCCCTCTGCTGGGTCACCGTCGTCGCAGAAGCGAACAGTGGCGGTCTCGAGTAGGCCGGGAATTGCTCCCACATGGCGACCGGCGTTGCCGCGATGGACGCACTGCGTTCACCCGCCGCCAGGCCCGTCAGCAAAACCGCAGCGCAGAAAATCGAGGTCACCTCGCGCCAAGGCTGCAAATCCAACGCCCAGCCGCGGGCCAGAGTAAGGGGGCCAAAACGCTCGTTTCGAGATCGTCCCCGGATGGGTCGGTTTGGCAGGCGGTTGAGTCAGCGGTGACCTCGGCCAGTGGTTAACCATCTCCCTCGCGATCAGCGCAGTGAAGGGAACGGTAATCATTGGAAGGCGAGACGCGGATCCAGGGTAGGACGCTTCGGGTCCTGATTGTCGGCGAGGATCCGTTGGCGCGCAGTGGGCTTTCGTCGCTGCTGTCGACCGAAACGTCACTGGAGATCGTCGGACAGACCGCAAGCCCGGAAGAGATTCTCCTTTCCGGATCAATATCCAATCCCGAAGCCAATCCCGATGTTCTCCTCTGGGATCTCGGACAGGATGCGCGCTCGAGCCTGGAGCGATTGCGGGCTTTCGGAGACCAGGGTCTTCCGACGATGGTCCTCTGTCCGGACGAATCCTCCGCCGTCGATGCCCTGAGCGCGGGGGCTAAAGGCGTCGCGGTTCGAGAGGTGAGTCCGGATGCCCTCGCGGCCGCGCTGCAGGCGGTATCGCGCGGAATGGTCGTCCTCGACGAGAACCTCGCTGCTGCGGCGCTGCGGCCTCGCATCTCCGCATCGCCGCCGGCGGAGCGGCTGACCGCGCGGGAACTGGAAGTTCTTCAGCTTCTCGCGCAAGGCCTCTCCAACAAGCAGATCGGCGATCGCCTCGGCATCACCGAGCACACCGCGAAATTTCACGTGAATTCGATCATGGGCAAGCTGGGCGCGCAGACGCGAACCGAAGCGGTCGTTCACGCGGTCCGGGTGGGGCTCGTTCTTCTTTAAGCCAAGGCCGCACTACCCGATTGGAGGGGAGGGCGTCTGGCCGTTTGGCCGATGCGCGGCCTTTTCACGCTCGATTAGCTTCTTCATCCACCGGATCTCCCGTCGGAGACCGAAGAGAAAAGGATTCAAGTCATGGGTAACCCCAACGCTCTTTCGGAAGCTCTCGCTTCCATCGTGGAAAAAAACAACGCGAGCGTCGTTCGCGTCGAAGCGCGCCGCCGGGTGCCTTCCAGCGGCGTGGTGTGGTCCGCGGACGGATTGGTGATCACCGCGCAGCATACGATCGAGCGGGAAGAAGAGATCGAAGTCGGTTTCGCGGATGGCAGGAAGGTGGAGGCGAAGCTGGTGGGCAGAGATCCGGGCAGCGATCTGGCGGTGCTGCGCGTTGCCGCCAGCGATCTGGCTGTCCCGGCATGGTCGCAAGCCGAGACTTTGAAGGTCGGACACCTGGCGCTTGCGCTGGGCCGCCCCGGACGGTCGGTGCGCGCCACGATGGGGATCGTCAGCGCTCTGGGAGGGGAATGGCGGACGCCTGCCGGAGCGCAGCTCGAACGCTATCTGCAAGCCGACGTCTCCCTCCCGCCCGGTTTTTCCGGAGGCCTGCTCGCGGATTCGAGCGGAAACGCGCTGGGAATGAACACCTCGGGATTGTGGCGGGGCCACAGCCTCGCCATCACCACCGCCACGCTTCGCCGCGTCGTGGAGAAGCTGGTGGCCCACGGGCGCATCCGTCGCGCCTTCGTCGGGCTGGGCAGCCTCCCAGTAAGGTTGCCCGCCAAGGCCGCGCAAGCAAGTGGCCAGGACGCGGCGCTTTTGGTGATCGCCGTTCAGCCGGATGGGCCAGCGGACCAGGGCGGCGTCCTGCTCGGAGATGCCCTTCTCGGCGTGGATGGGCGGGCCTTGGCGCAGGTGGAAGATCTTTTGGAAGCGCTCACCGAGGAGAGAATTGGAGCCGAGCTCAGGTTTCGAGTCCTCCGCGCGGGAGAGCTGCGAGAGGTGGGAATCAGAGCGGGGACCCGAAACTGAACCAGCGGTCTTAGTGGACAGTCGGCGGAGGTACGAAAAATGAAATTGCTGAAGCAGTTGTCCCACGAGTTGGAGGATCTGGTGGCCAGTGCGGCGCCGGCGGTTGTCGGGGTCGAGCACCGTCGGGGCCAGGGGACCGGGCTGATTCTCGCCAGAGACGGATACATCCTGACCAATGCCCATGTCGTTCACGGGTTCGACCAGTTGCGCATTCGCCTCCACACCGGCGCGACGGTGAAGGGCGAACTGGTGGGCGCGGACGATCGGACCGATCTGGCGGTGCTGCGGGTGGACGCGGAAGGCCTCGTCAGTCTCCCGCTCGCCGAGCCTCAGCAACTCAAGGTCGGCCAACTCGTGGTGGCAATCGGCAATCCCTTCCGCTTCGAGCGATCGGTGAGCCTGGGGGTGATCAGCGCCCTGGATCGCTCGCTTCCTGGCCCGCGCGGGGGATTGTTCGAAGGCCTGATTCAAACGGACGCCACGATCAACCCGGGCAATTCGGGCGGGCCATTGCTCGACTCGGATGGCAATGTGCTCGGCATCAACACGGCGATCATTCCGTGGGCACAGGGGATCGGCTTCGCGATCCCGTCCCCCACCGCCAGTTGGGTCGCCGCGGTGCTGATCCAGTTCGGCGAGGTGCGCCGGCCGTTCCTCGGCATCGCCGCCAAGGGCGAAGAACTATTGCCGACGCTCAGCCGAGGCGCTGGACAGGTCCGGGCAGTCCGCATCCTGGGGATCGGGGAGGGAAGCCCGGCGCAAGCGGCGGGGTTGCGGAAGGGTGACCTTCTTCTTTCGGCGAACGGCAAGTCAATCGCCAGCGTCGACGATCTGCAGCGGGTGATCGTCCTCGCTGGACCGGGGGATGTTCAGCTCGAGATCTATCGCGGAGAGGATCGCCAGAAGCTCTCGGTCTCTCCCCGGCCTCAGACGGCACAAGCAGCATAGCAGGCGACGCGCCGCTAGCTCGCCCCGAAGAGGCCACGTCGCTTCAGCGGATCCTTCTTGTTCATCGTCTCCTGGATCAGCTTCGCGGCCCGAATTCCCGCGAGGAATTCGCCCTCCAGACCCAGGCCCGGCAGATTCTCCCGACTCGCCAGGAACAGGTTCTTGACCGGCGTCTGCTGGGTCAAACCGGTGATCCCCAGAAAATCCTCGCTGTCCACCTCGTAGAGGGGGTGCGGCAGCAACCGCGCGCCCCGGACACCGCCCGCATCCAGGTAAGGGGCGGAGGAAAGCAGGATGTGGTTCTTCGCAAAGGGCATCAGCCGATGGAGGTGGCTGTTCATCTTGTCCGCCATCTGCTTGAGATAGCCTTCCCCCAGATCGCGCACCGACGCCGGCAGGAAGACTCCGGCGGTGACCACCCGCACCGATTCGTCTTCCGCCTTGGCGCCGGTGCGCCGAGCGGCGTGGAGCTGAACCAGCATCGGCTCCAGGTCCACATCACCGGTATCGAACAAGAGCAAGTCTCCCATTCCTCGCGGTATTGCCTCGGCATTGATCACCCAGTTCACCGCGAAGAGGAATTGCTTCACCACCGAAAGGTCGAGCAGCTCGATCAGCTTTCGCTGGCTCTTCTTGTCCGGGATGAGCCTGCGCAGCGCGGCGGAGTCGGTCGCCGCGATCATCTGCGCAGAGCGGTAGAGACTCTCCGAGCGGAGGATTTGAACACCGACCAGCTTTCCCCCTTCGAAGGAGAGCGTCTCGACGATCGAGCTCTCCGCGCTTTCGCGCCAGAGAAGATCTCCGCCGAGATCGATCAGCTTGCGGCAGAGCAATTCTCGGAGTCCTTCGCGCCCGCCCGGATACCGGGTGGACGATCGCAGCACCTGGGACAGCGTCCTCGTCTGGGGCAAGGGTCCCCGCGCCGCCGGTACGTAGCTCACGAAGGGAAGCAGTCCCCTCACCAGCTTGACCACCGGGTCGTCACCCTGGAGCGCGAAGGCGGCTTCCAGTTGCGGAAACTTCTTGATGTCCTTTTTGAGCGACCAGATCTCGACGAAGTTCTTCGGCGGCAGCTCAGGTCCCTCCTTGAAGAAGGCGTCCGTCTGCTCGTGCTGCACCGAGGCGGCGTTGAAGAGCGCGTTGAGCTCCTGGGCCCTGGTCGCGCCGAAGGCGCGGGTCAGCTCGGCGACCCTTTTGCCCTCTTCGTGGGGAAAATCGATCCGGTCCTTGGGGAGGATCAGTTGCAGGTCCGGAACGTTGCTCTTCAAGGAGCGCTGGATGGTGGTGGTCAGCCCGAGCTCGGCAAATGCCTCCTCCACCTGGGGCATCGTCCGCAGCTGCTGCGCGACGAAGGGGGCGTAGGGAAGGACGTAGTCGCCGTGCTCGTACCCGTGACCCATTCCATCGTGCTCGACCAGAAGGACGCGGTAGCCCCGCTTGGCGAGCAACGCGGCGGAGAGTGCGCCTGCCAGCTGTCCACCGACCACGATGACGTCGTAGACGCGGCGAGACGGACCGGTGTCAATCTTGGCTCTGGGAGGCAGTATAGGCATCAGATCAGCGACGCATTCCAGACAGGGTCTTCACCGAGCGGCCCCTCGAGCGGGAGATCAAGCCTCGGACTCGAGCGCTTGTCACGGAAGTCGCCTCCCGGGGTTGCGCAGCGCCTGGTCCGACATTCCGGGTTCACCTCGAAATTGCACCACCCGACCCTGCAATGACACCAACCCTTCGGCCATCGTCGCCGGGGAGCACCGGCACCGCTGCCTGCACGATGATCGGACCGGTATCGGTGCCGGCATCCACAAAGTGCACGGTGCACCCGCTGATCTTCACCCCATGCGCGAGCGCCTGCCTGGGCGCGTGCAATCCGGGGAACGACGGCAGCAGGGCGGGGTGGATGTTCAGGATCTGCCCCGGGAACGCCTTCAAGAAGCGCGGGCTGAGAATGCGCATGAACCCCGCCAGGCAGAGAAGCTTCACCTTGAAGGCCTCGAGCTTTTCGAGCAGGGCATTCTCGAACTGGTCCCGGGTGGGAAAGCCCGCAGGGTCGAGCAGCACGGTTGGGATGCTGGCCTGCTCGGCCCGCTGGAGGGCGCGGGCGGCGGCATTGTTCGAAATCACCACTGCCACCCGGGCAGGATAGTCATCCGCGGCGGACGCATCGATCAGGGCTTGAAGGTTGGTCCCGCTGCCCGACACCAGCACCCCGACGCTGTGCTTTTGACTCACGGATCGATCGCCACCGAGGCTTCGCCCTCGCCTCGCTCGATGCGCCCGACTCTCCAGGCGGTCGCGCCTCGATCGCTGAGCAGTTTGAGGGCTACCGGTACGTCGCTTTGCGCCACCACGGCGATCATTCCAAGACCCATGTTGAACGTCGAGAACATTTCTGTTCGCGAGACCTGACCGCGCTGCGCGATGAGATCGAAAATCGGCGGCCTCTTCCAGGCGCGCTCCGAAAGCACCGCCCGGGCGTCCTTGGGCAAGCAGCGCGGCAGATTGCCCGGGATCCCGCCGCCGGTGATGTGGGCCAACCCCTTCACCTGGACCGCTCGCGCCAGCGCGAGAATCTCGACGGCATAGATGCGCGTCGGTTCGAGCAACTCGTCGGCGAGGGGACGCTTCAGGGGGTTCGGAGTGGAGGACATCGGCAGCCCCGCATCTTCGAGGAGAACCCGGCGCGCCAGAGAGTAGCCGTTGGAATGAAGGCCGGTGGAGGCAAGGCCTATCACCGCGTCGCCGGGCGCGATCGACTTGCCATCGATGATGTTCGCCCGCTCGACCGCGCCGACGCAGAAGCCCGCCAGATCATATTCGCCTCTTCCGTAGAACCCCGGCAGCTCTGCGGTCTCCCCTCCGAGCAGGGTGCAACCGGAGATCTCGCATCCGCGGCCGATTCCTTCGATCACCTTCGCCGCCTGGTCGACATCGAGTCGGGAGGTCGCGAAATAGTCGAGAAAGAAAAGGGGCTCGGCGCCGGTGGTGATCACGTCGTTGACCGACATCGCCACGAGATCGATTCCGATCGTCGAATGGCGGTCCACCGCGAAGGCGATCTTCAGCTTCGTCCCCACTCCATCGGTGCCGGCCACCAGTACCGGCTGGCGGTATTTTCCCGCCGGCAGGGCGAACAGTCCGCCAAACCCGCCGACGCCGGACATCACTTCGGCTCGCTCGGTCCGGGAGGCGATCGGCTTGATTCGCTCCACCAGCGCATCCCCGGCCTCGATGTCCACTCCCGAATCTTTGTAGGTAGTCACGTTTGCGCCTTCTACCGGCTTTAAGCCCGCGTTGTCATTGGCGTGGTTTCAGGTCCCACTTTTGCTTTTGACCGCGGGTCGCGGCCTCGAGCAAACTTGCTCCTGGGAAGAGACTTCCCCCCATGGTCACCGGCGAAGAAACGCTGTTCCAGCGGTTCGGGAAAGAGTTCCGCAAGGGCACGATCTTGTTTCGCGAAGGTGAGCCCGGCAAGGAGATGTTCGTCCTTCATTCGGGAAAGGTCTCGATCTCGAAGCGGGTGCGGGATGCGGATAAGGTCCTCGCCACTCTCGGGCCGGGCGAATTCTTTGGCGAGATGGCGATCATCTCCAATAAGCCGCGCAACGCCAACGCGATGGTGATGGAGGACGCTCGGCTGCTGGTGATCGACCCCAAGACTTTCGAAGGGATGATCCGCGGCAATTCGGAAATCGCGGTTCGAATGATCAAGAAGCTCGCCGACCGGCTTTCCGAGGCCGACGCCCAGATCGAAAACCTGCTCTTCACCGACCCCTCGAGCCGGGTGGTCCGTCAATTGCTTCTGGTCTGCCACAGCCGCGGCCGGGCAATCGAACAGGGGACGGAGATAGACTTTCCGATCAAGGAGCAGCCCCGAGAAATCGGGGTCGGGGAGCCGGCGATCAGAATGATGCTCTATAAGCTCGAGCGCGCCGGATTGATCGGACGCAACGGCGACCGGGTCACCGTTTACGACATCGCGCCGCTTCAAGAATTCCTGCGCTATCTTGAGATGAAATGGAAATTTGGAGATCTCTAATTGAACCTCGAGGTTCTCGGTTGCCACGGCGGCGAGCTGCCCCACTGTAAGACTACCTGCTTCCTGATCGACGGGGCTCTTGCTCTGGACGCCGGAGCTCTCACCAGCTCGCTTTCGCTGGACCAGCTGGAAAAAGTTGACGACATCCTGATTTCCCACAGCCACTTCGATCATGTGAAGGACCTGCCGCTTCTGGCCGATCTGATGCTGGGCCGGCGGGACCGGCCGATCCGCGTCCACGCCTCTCGCGAATGCTCCCGAACGCTCCGCGAGAACATGTTCAACGATTTCCTCTGGCCCGATTTCACCCGTATCCCCACCCAGCGGAAGCCGATTTTGCAGCTCAAGTCGTTCAAGGCAGGCTCGTCGTTCAGGATTGCCAAATACCAGGTCCAGTCCATTCCAGTGAGCCATCCGGTCGAGTCCTGTGGTTTCGTGGTCTCCGCCGGCGACAGCGCCCTGGCGATGAGCGGAGATACCGGGCCCACCGAGCAGCTCTGGCGCGTCCTCAACAAGACCCCGAATCTGAAGGCGGTTCTGCTCGAGACGAGCTTTCCCAACCGGCTGCAAAAGCTGGCGGACATCTCGGGTCACCTCACCCCTAAGACACTGCAAACCGAGCTGTCGAAGTTCGAACGCAATGGCGCCTCGGTGCTGCTCTACCACCTGAAGCCGGCGTTCCTGCAACAGCTGAGCGAGGAGCTGCGGGGTTTGCCGGTCGAGGTGCTCAAGCTGGGAGACTCCTTCGATTTCTGAGCAACTGTTGACTGCGGCAATGGAGTCGCATTACGCGGTCAAGGATGCCCTGGTTTTCGAAAAAACCTCGCGTCGCCGCGGTCCATCCCGAAGCTGACGACAAACAGCCGTCGCGCATGGAAGGGCTGTGGAGCAAGTGCGACCAATGCGACGAAATCATCTACCGGAAAGAGCTCGAGAAAAGTCTGAACGTCTGCCCTTCCTGCGGCTACCACATGCAGTGGCCGGCGCGCGTGCGGCTAGAAGCGATCATCGACGAGGGGTCGTTCAAGGAGGCGGACCAGGATCTCTCGCCGGTGGATCCCTTGGGGTTCGTCGACTCGAAGAAGTACCGGGACCGGCTGAAGACGACCGCAAAGTCGCTCGGGGAGAATGACGCGTTCATCGCCGGGATGGGTCGAATCGATGGGCATCTGGTCTCGGTGGGCTGCTTCGTTTTCGAGTTCATGGGCGGTTCGATGGGATCGGTGGTCGGAGAAAAAGTGACCCGGGTCTTCGAACGGGCATCTGAGAAGAGCTGCTCGGCGGTGATTTTCTCCGCATCCGGGGGCGCGCGGATGCAGGAGGGCATCTTCTCGCTGATGCAGATGGCCAAGACCTCCGCCGCATTGGCGCGCTTTCGCAGCGTGCGAAAGCCGTATATTTCGGTGATGCTCAACCCGAGTACGGGGGGCGTGGCGGCTTCGTTCGCCTGGCTGGGCGACGTGGTCCTCGCCGAGCCCAAAGCGCTGATCGGCTTTGCCGGGCCGCGGGTGATCGAGCAGACGATCCGTCAGAAGCTTCCCGAGGGCTTTCAACGATCCGAGTTCCTCCTCGAGCACGGAATGATCGATGCGATCGTTCCTCGCAAGGACATGCGTCAAAAGCTCGGGCAGCTGCTGGGTCTTCTGGGATGAGTGAGGGCCAGGGGAGCGGTCCCGCGATGGCCGAAGGTCTTCACTTCCTTTCGACCCTGGGCATGTCGGTCATTCGCCTGGGCCTGGACCGGATCGAACAGGCGCTCCTCGCGGTCGGCAACCCGGAGCAGAACTACCGAATCCTCCACGTCGCGGGGACGAACGGCAAGGGGTCGACTTGCGCCTTTGCCGCCCGCTGTCTGGTCGCCCAGGGCTATCGGGTAGGGCTTTACACCTCCCCGCATCTTGTCCGGATCAACGAGCGGATCCAGATCAACGGGGAAGACATTTCCGATCGTCGTCTGGGCGAGCGGGTGTCGGAGGTATTGAGCCGGTATCCCGAGGCGAGGCAAACGCCGGCCCCGCTGACCTTCTTCGAATTCACCACCCTGGTCGCCTTGTGGCACTTTTCCCGGGAACGGGTGGACGTTGCGGTGCTGGAGACCGGCCTGGGCGGTCGCCTGGATGCGACCACCGCCGCGGCGCCCACGGTGACCGCGATCACCCCGATCGCGCTCGACCACCTGGACTATCTGGGGAACGACGTGCGGGCGATTGCGCGCGAAAAGGCGGGAATCCTCGCGCCGGAGATCCCATCCGCGATCAGCCGGCAGTCCGCGGAGGCGATGGCGGTGATCGAGGAGATTGCCGCCGAGCGCAAAGCGCCACTCTACCTGGAAGGCCGAGACTTCCAGCTGCGGCCCTCCGGCGGCGGCGCCTTCGAGTATCGCGGCTTGAATACGAAAGTGGACGATGTTCGGCTCAGCCTGCGCGGCCCGCATCAGATTCAGAACGCGTCTGTCGCCCTTGCGTCGCTCGAGCTGCTCGCCCCAAAGCTGCCGATTTCCGCGGAAGCGATGCGGTTGGGAATTGGCACCACGCATTGGCCGGGACGGCTCGAAGAGGTCGGCGCGAACCCCACCGTGGTGTTGGACGGCGCTCACAATCCACTCGGGGTGGACACCCTGTTGATCGCCCTGGACGCCCTTTATCCGGGCCGGCGCGTCCATCTCGTCTTTGGCGTGCTGGCGGACAAGGACTACCATTCGATGCTTCGAACGTTGTTTGTCCGATGCGCCTCGGTGAGCCTGGCACCCTTGAAGACGCCGCGGGCTCTACCTCCCGAAAAATATCTGGCGGAAGCGCGGAGTCTATGCCCGCGCGCGACGGCATACGACACCGTGGCCGGCGCACTGCAGGCGGCAAAGGCGAACGCCCTGCCCGAAGACCTCGTGGTCTGCACCGGTTCGCTGTTCCTCGTCGGGGCCGTCCGGGATCTGGCCTTCGCTCGGGGAGACGCGCCCGCGCCCTGAATTCCACGGATTGGGTCCAGGCGCCCATTTCGAAATGGCGCGATCCGGCTGCAGCACCTAAAGTTCCTCCGTGGCCATTGCTGATCGGAAGCTCCTTGCCGTCCCCACCGCCAAGATGCCGACGGTGGACGAGGTGCCCTTTCAGACGCTGTACAAGAAAACGAAGTACCTGGTGGAGACGGCGGACGGTTGGTCGTTGGTGGTCACCCGATATCGCCCCGCGCCGCAGCCCTTTCATCAGCCCTTGTTTGGCGAACCGCTGCTTTTGGTCCACGGCTTTTCGCAGAACCGGCACGCGTGGACCTCTGGTGAATTCGTCAAGAATCTCTTGTTGTTCGGGATCGACATCCACATCCTCGAGCTGCGCGGACACGGGAAAAGCTCGATTGGATTCCAGCACGAGCGATCAAAGAAGCTCGGCCGAGGGCTTCCCGCGGATATCAACTACGACTGGGACATCG
>WNFF01001001.1_pt1 | contig 22365 bp, 15 predicted proteins | sample 5400441 | NCBI WGS metagenome assembly WNFF01 (sample SAMN13153345, study PRJNA577476) | soil metagenome | isolation source: 120 cm saprolite under Douglas fir tree site 2 hole 3 replicate 1 | place: USA:California | collected 2015-04-18
ACGAAGCTAAACAAACAGGTTTGTTACAATTCGGTCCCACATTTCTGAACCCCTACGCTGGTTATCTGTGCCTCGTTCGCGACCCGGATGGCCACAATGTTGAATTCTCTCACGGCCAATCTCTGGGAAAACCCAGTCGTGAAGTCGTCGCGCGTACACCCCGATGAATAAAGGCAAGGGAGCTGCGGCGTCTATTCCCCCTCTTCCCTCCACTTCTTCTTATGCTTCTCTGGCTTCTTGCGCTTATCCGGAACTACTTTCGTCGCGGCAGGCGCCGCTGCTGCGCTGCGCGCCAGCCGCCGGGCCTCTTTGCCTTTATCGAGCCGATTTTTCTTCTTTCGCATCCCGTTCATTCCCCCACCGTCTTTGCATCCTACAGCAATAGGGACGAGGCTCACATCAGCGAGCTGCGCGCCGCGAAACAGAAGTAACCAGGTTTTACGTCTGGCCGTACTCGATCCCCGGTCTTGCATATCGGTCGCTTTTCCTACGTTCGTTCGAGTCCGTACTGATATAGTAACTTAATTTTTATTTACACGTTAATCAATTCATGCGATCATACACGGCATTGTGTACGAGCTAGCCGGACTAGCTCTTTTGGCTCTTTGAAAACTAAATTATTCGTTCCCGCAGGTCCCTAAGTGCTTTATTTTCTGCAGTTACAAGAATTCTCCCCGCTAAGTTCCTTTATCGTCTGCAGTTACAAAAACTGGCCCCTGTAAGTTCTTTATAATCTGACAGTTACAAAAAAGGCGGGGCGCAGCTCAACCCATCCCCGCAGCACGATTCATCGTTCCTTCACGCTGACCGTTGTAGACTCTCCCCTATGTTCAAAAACGATTGCTTGAAACTATTGTCGCTCGCTTCTGCATTTTTTATGCTCTCTCCAATTCAGCTCGCGGCTCAGGACTCCGCCACGCCGACGCAGTTGCCGAATGGCCGTCTGCTCGGACAAGTTCCCGGTAACCCGCGCGAGATCAACAACCTGCCTACGACTGCGGCGGTCTCTCCCGATGGCCGCTTCGTGGTATTTCTCCACAGCGGATTCGGAGCCTACGCCGAAGGCAACAAGCAGTCGCTCTCCGTTCTGAATCTTGAAACCAACGTGCTTACAGATTTCCCCGACCATCGTCTTGGTCGAAATGCCCGGCAAACTTATTTTCTGGGACTCGCTTTTTCGCTCGATGGAAAACATTTGTACGCTTCGATCGCCTCCTACACCGATCCGCTCGGAAAAAAGCAAGGTAGTACCGGCAATGGCATCGCAATATACAGCTTCGGAAACGGACAAATTGCCCCGGAGCGATTTCTAAAACTTCCGCCGCGCACTGCCCTGCCGCCCAGCAAAAAGCGGCGCGCGCAATTCAAGGACGTTACCTATCCGGCTGGACTGAGCGTCGGAAATGTTGCGGGTGAAGAAAGAATTCTCGTGGCATGTAACAACTCCGACGAAGCCGTACTTCTCAATGCTTCCGACGGAAAAATAATTCACCGTTTCGATCTCTCAACATACAAGCGCATCCCCGCTTCCCTGCCCTACACCACGGTAATCACCAACGATGGCAAAAGGGCTTTTGCATCTTTGTGGAATGCCTCCGCGGTTGCGGAACTCGATCTCGCGCGCGGAAAAGTGCTGCGCAAGATCGAACTCGGCAAGCCGGACACTCCTCTCGCTGGCGGTTCTCACCCAACTGCGCTCTTGCTGAACCGTGATAATTCGGTGTTGTTTGTTGCGCTCACCAACCGCGATCAAATCGTTGCCTTAGACCCACACAGTGGAAAAACGCTTTATGCCCTGTCCACGAAGCCTGCAGGTCAGTCTTACGGTGGCAGCGATCCGCAATCGCTGGCGCTTTCGCTGGACGAAAAGACTCTTTTTTCGGCGAATGCAATTTCCGATTCGGTCTCGGTGTTCGATCTCGTCGCACAGCAAGCTTTAGGTTTCATTCCCACCGAGTGGTACCCGACCGTGGTTGTTGTCACCTCCAAAGAGCTTCTGATCGCCAGCGCCAAAGGACGCGGTGCTGGGCCGAACAACAAATCCAGTGGCACCGCGCAGGATGGCCGTCCCGAATATCCTTACGTTCTTGGATTAATTCGCGGCTCACTGGCGCGCTTCCCCTTGCAGGACATTCCAGCGAATTTGCCTGCTTACACGAAGGACACTGCGGATCGCAACGCCATCCGCGGCAACATGGACCATGTTCCGTTCGCTTCCGGTGAAAACAACATTCGCCACGTGATTTACATCATCAAGGAAAACCGCACGTTCGATCAGGTTTTTGGCGATCTCGGGGTCGGCAACGGCGATCCAGCCATCACCATGTACGGAGCGGAAATCACTCCGAACCAGCATGCCCTCGCGAAACAATTTGGAGTGCTCGATAATTTCTATGACAGCGGCGATGTCTCCGGCGACGGGCATGTGTGGTCCACTGCGGCTTCCGTTTCAGACTACATCGCAAAGACCATTCCCATCGCTTATCGCAGCCGTGAACATACTTATGACTCGGAAGGCGAATTTCTGGAGGGAATTTCGGTGGAAGACGAACTGCCAGACGCTGCGGAGCCAACCGGAGGCTATCTCTGGAAGAATTTCGCCACGCACGGAGTCACCTATCGCCACTATGGAGAATTCATCGTATCGCGGTGGTGCAACGCGAATGGCGAAGAGAGCATGTCGTCGTCCGGACCACCGAAAATAGCGGGCGTGAAGTGCACCCGTGCGGTCATCAAGAAAGGCGAGCCGCTCGAGAAAAATGTCGGTGATCTACGGGGCGGTCCAAGCCCCTACCCGTGGGAAATTCCCGTTCTGGCGAAAAACATTGCAGCGGAATCAGAATTGCGCGGGCATTTCGATCCGTTGTTTCCCGATTTTGAGGTTTCTTACCCAGATCAACTTCGCGTCGATGAATTTCTAAATGAGTTCAGCAAATTCGCGGAGTCGCGGAAAGCCGGCAAGGACGAAATGCCGCAATTTATTCTTCTGCGGCTGCCCGACGATCATACTGCTGGGCTTACCAAGGGCAAACCTACACCGTCGGCTTCCGTTGCGGACAATGACCTGGCAGTTGGGCGCGCAGTAGATGCGATTTCGCACAGCCCCTACTGGGATGACACCGCATTTCTGATTCTGGAGGACGACGCGCAGGATGGCCCGGACCACGTTGACGCCCACCGCAGCATCGCGCTGCTAATCAGCAAGTATGCGCCGATATCCAAGAACAATAACGGAGAAACGGAACCTATTGTTGATCACAACTTTTACACCACCATCAACGTCGTGCGGACAATTGAGGCACTGCTCGGCGTGCCACCGATGAATTCCAACGATGCGCGCGCGGCAGTGATGGCCCCGCTCTTTGCCGGAAACGGAAAGCAACCCGCATTTTCAGCGGACTACCGCAACCGCGACAATGGACTGATCTACCGTATGAATGAAAAGGAATGGAAAGCCGGCAAGAATATGGACTTCAGCCACGCGGACGCAGTAGACTCCGCTGTGCTGAATCAAGTTTTATGGCAGGACCGCATGGGCGCGACGCCCATGCCCGCGCCACAGCACAATGTTTTTGCCAGTTCGCCAGAAGCAAAATCCGGACGCAAGGCGAAAGAAAAAGACCTGGACTGAAAGCGGCCGAAACTAGAAGCTAAAAGCGATTTGCAGGTCCACGCGGCGGTTGGAGGCCTGGTTGCCAAAGGGACCGCCGGCAAGAGAATTGGCCTGTCCAAAAATTGGCGAGCTGATCACGCCGATGGGCGTTCCTTCGTTGACGCTATTGAAAATATTGCGCGCGGAAATGCCCAACGTAAGACTGTAACGCTGTCCGGACGAATCGCCGCCGCCAAACATTCCGCCGCCACCCCGATTGCCTCTGCCTCCTCCGCCCGGGCCGCCCGGCCCGCGGCCGAATGTGCCGCCAGACATCGGGCCACCTCCATTGCTGGCGGTAGTGCCGGCTTTTTTTCCGAATCCAAAAGTTTTGCTCAACCGCACATTCAAGGAGAAACGCGGCGGGCCTAGTCCGCAGTTAATGGGAATCTCTGGCGCTGCGGCGGCGGTCTGACAGTGAAAACTGATGTTTCCTGGAATCGTGCCGTTCGCAACTGCGCTCGCGAGTGCGGTCTGGAATTCTGCATACGTTGGGCGATCGGTAAAAAGCGAATCATTGTTGGAGTCACTGCCGGAGGTGATGTTGAAGGGAACGCCAGAACTTGCAATTAAGAACGGACTGAAGCGGAAGCGGTACGGAAGAGCGATCGAGCCTCCAAAAAAGAGACGCTGACGTATATCGTAAATAGCGCGGCCGTAATCCAGGGCCAGGTCGTACTGGTTGGACGGAAAGCCAATCACGGCCTGATTCGAAAAGCCGCCGGAAACGCCGGTGGTATCACTGTTCGCATAATTAAGAGTGTAGTAGCCGAAAAGCGAAAGCCGGGCGCCGGCGCGCACGGTGCCATTTACGATGAACTGATTCTGCTTGAAGTCGCCACCGGATTCGTACTGATAAATATTCGTGTCGCTGCCTAGCGGACGATCCGCCAGAACATAATTGGGAGGCAGAGGTGCGTTGATATTGCGCAGGAGCAGAGCGTGTACACCGCGCGAATTAAGGTAAGTAAACGCAACATTCGCGATTTTGCCAAGTTGCTTCTCGAGAGTGACACCAGACTGAATGGTGTACGGATTCTTTAGATTGGGATCAACCTGATAAACGGTGGGAGAAGTTTGCGCCGCGGCGAGCTGTGCCGGCGTCGGCAGATTCGGATAGAAATCAGGATTGGTGACAATGAAGCTCTGTTGCGTGATGCCATTCAACAGCTGCGCTTGCTCCAGATATTGTTGTTTAAAGCGATCATAAAAGACGCCAAATCCGGCCCGGAGGACGGCCTTGGGCGAGCCTTGTTTAGTTTTTCCGATCCCCCAGGCAACTCCCAGGCGCGGCGCAAGGCCACCTTTGTCGTTCAGTTGGTTCTGCCACTCGTAGCGAAGGCCGTAATTGACGGTGATGTTTGGGCGGAGACGCCATTCGTCCTGGGCGTAGAAGCCGAGATCGGCATAATTATTTTGCAACAACGAATTTCCCGTGGTGAGGGCAAACTGGCTGGCTCCGCCGCAAACCGGCGGAGATACGGGTTTCCCGGTGATGTCCGTGCTCCTGCAGTCCGCGCGAATCTGACCGGGAGTGAAGCCCGCCTGCAGGTCCTGCTGGGTGATTTGATAATTCGTGAGCGAATTGAAAGTGAATGAACCATTGAAACCGGTCAACTTGTCCGTCGAGTCGTTATCAACGCGCGCGCGTACACCGAACTTGATGAAGTGCTTGCTGGCGGCAATGGAGGTGTAATTCTGAATTTCGTATCCGTTGGTCGTCTGCAGCAAATTCCCCTGATAATTTCCACCACCTGTGAAAGCACCGCCCACGTTTACAGTAGGAGCGGTGTTGAGGACAGCTTCGGAGCTACTGGAGCGAACATATTGAAAGCGGGTTTCATTAATGGTGCGTTCGTTAAGCGTTTTCGTGTCGCTGATTTGCAGAGTGTGCTCGGTGTTGAGCTCATTGAAGCCCTGCGTGGGCAGGCTGAATTGACTGACGCCATTATTGATTTCATTTTCCCGGAAGTATTGATAGCGCGCAGTGAGCGTGTTGCTGGAAGAGAGTTGATAGTCGACGCGAGGCGTCAGGTTGGTGCGGGTTCGCGGATTGGGAACAGCGTCCGTGAACTGAATAGGGTTAAAATCTGCATCGAGTGCCGGAGCGCTTACGATGGAAATTTCGTCCAGGTTGCGGCGGTCGAGATTGAAAAAGAAAGAAGCTTTCTTGCTGATTGGACCGCCGATGTTGCCGCTATACAAAACGGAATGATAGCCGGGCTGGACGGCATCGCCTTCGAACGGGTTTCGCGAGTTAAACGCGGAATCGTTGCCATTAATCAGTAACTGGCCGTGGAACTTATCGGTGCCGGGCTTGGTAAGGATTTCAATTCGACCGTAACCCAGTTTGTCATATTCGGCCGAAAAAGGATTCTGATTCAGGCGAATTTCTCGGATGGAAGATTTCGGAGGAAGCTGTCCAGCGGTAAAACCATCGATGTAAATTTGCCCGCCGTTCGGTCCGGCAGACGGGCCAGCAAGAGCGGTAAGCTCGTCCTGCAATTCGTCCGGATCATCAGACAGAGCCTCCAGATCCTTGCCCTTCAAAGTAAGGGAGTTGGCGTTGCTGCCGCCACTGGTATCGAGTTGCGTTGTAGAGTCCGAGACAATGACTCTTTCCTGTTGTTCCTGTATTGCCAGATGAACATTCAGAACCATCGGCGAGCCTGCGGCAATCGCCACGTCCTTCACGGAAAATTGCGCAAAACCTGGCGCGAATACTTGTACCGTGTATTTTCCGGGAGCGAGCGGCTTGACTTCAAAAATTCCATCGCGATTCGTGGTCGCTGTACTTGACGTTCCTTCTGCGGGAAGTACTGCGACCGTTGCGCCAGCAACTGCAGCACCGGAAGGATCGGTGACCTGACCGCGCAAACTGCCGACCGGCACTTGTGCGCAGACAGCACCGAGAAAAATGAGCAGGAACGCGAGCAAGGACACAATTTTTAACGGGCTGAGCCTGAACTTCAAATTCATTCGATCTCCTCAAACGCTTCAGACGGCAAAATGTTTCAATTTCCGGAAGGCTCCCCGCCGCCCAGGCTCCACGGAGAGAGGATCATGTCCTGACTGCCTTTTGGCGAGGAGCGAAGAATGGGTTCGACGCCCCCGAGAAGGGTTATGACGGTGAGTGGATCGGTACCGTTCCCTTGGGTGGTCACAACCATGACGGCTTCACCTTTTTGTAAGTCAGAAAGACTGGCGGCGGGCAATCATTTGTTGAAAATCGCCTCCCGCGCCGCGCTGGCCCTGAGCAGCGCCCGGAGTCGCGGCCTGCTGGGGCGGTTGTACGGGCTGCTGCGCCGGCGAAGTTTGCGCCGGAGTTTGCGACTGTCCCACTCCAGCCGATTGGTTCCTGAGGCGTGCCGCAAGACCTTCCGCAAATTGCGGCGGCAGCTTGCGCATTTGCGATTCGGAATTGATCTTAAGCGTTACAGCCGTCTTGGAAGCAATATCCTGGACCAGCAGAATGTTGTTCGAGGCGTCGCTACTGATCACCGTGCCGGCGATGTTGCGGAAACTGCCAGACACAATCTCAGAAGCATTAAAGTCGGCTGTGCCTTCGGTGCGCGTGCCCCTGGCGCGGAGTTGATCGCCAGCCTGGATGTCCGCAAGTGGAGCAAGTTTTGCCGCGTCAAAGCGTGTTGAATCGGACGCATAACGGCGAAAAATAGTGTCCTTTGTAAAATGTACGACGACTTCTTTTTTCGCAGCCAGTGCGTTGGTGGTAACGGAAATTGTTGATGCCGAGGGATCAACCGACTTGACCAGGCCGCCCACTCCGCGTTGCCATTCGGCACGATCTTTCGCCTGTTTTTCGGCAAGCGCCGCTTTCTTGACCGCAATAAGCGAAGCGGCGTGAATGGTCTTTCCATCATCCGCGAGCACGCCGCGGACAAGCACGCGATCGCCCTGCTGCAGATCCACAAAAGTAAAGGGAGTAGCCTCCTTAAGATCGATTTTGCCCGGCTCGATTTGCAGGAATTTGGTAGCATCCTCGACCAGAACATGGGAAGGCGAGCCGCTGTCGGAAATAACAGTAAGGGATTTGCCGGAAATGGATTGGACGGTGCCCACCACCCGGACCGTGCCCGTCGCGGCCTGTTGCGCGCTGGCGAGTTCATTGCCAGCAAGCAATGAAATCGACACCAGAGAGTAGCAAATCAGGTGAATCCAATTGCTGCGAAAACGCATGGTAATCCTTACTTTATGGTAGTTTGCGCTGCTCGGGAAGCCTATTGCGGCTCTATGCGCATACTACCCCCTGGCCTCCCAAATAGGACGTTTCCGCCGCAAGAATTGGTACAACCTGGCGCGCTGGCCTGCGAACCCAACCTGTTAGTTTTGACAGTTATTATGGCTAACGCTGGCGTCTAGTCTCCGTGGTATATATATACTTTCGAATAAAAGTCGATTGGGGTACGGAATGGGAAAGCCGCGAATCCTTCTGGCCGACGATCACACTTTAGTTGCTGAAGCCTTCAGCAGGCTGCTGGAGCCGCAATTTGAAGTTGTCGGCACCGCGTCTGATGGACGTGCGCTGCTGGAAAAAGCCCAACAATTGAAACCCGACGTAATCTTGCTGGACCTGAGCATGCCAGTGCTAAACGGATTTGAAGCCGGGGCACGCTTAAAGAAAATACTGCCGCAGGCAAAATTGATCGTTTTGACAATGAGCGAGGACACAGAAATCGCGGCCGATGTGCTGCGAAGGTGGGCATCGGGATTCCTGTTAAAAAAATCCGCGAGTGCGGAATTGGTGAAAGCCATTCAACAGGTGCTGAAAGGCAAGACGTTTGTTACTTCGCACATGACGCAAAACCTCCTGGATAGATTCGTCCGCGATGCGGATGCGCAGAAAAACAAGACGCTGACGCCGCGCCAGCGGGAAGTGCTGCAACTGCTTGCGGAAGGCCGCACCATGAAGGAGGCAGCCGACGTCCTGCAGGTTACGGCGCGGACGGTGGCGTTCCATAAATATAAGATCATGGAGGAATTCGAGTTGAAGACCAATTCAGATTTGTTGCGATTTGCGATTAGAGAAAGGGTTATCAGTTGAGCGGCCGGAAAAGAAAGGCGGCGGACTATGTACGCTGGAGAAATGAGCACATAACGAGGTTGTATTTGCAAAGGCACTGGCTGTAGACTCCGTGCCTCAAGAAAAACAGCAGCATAATGCAGCCAACTTGCCCAGGGCTGCCGCCGAGTGAAGACTGCCGGATGAAGGTGGCGAATGTCACGATCAGTCGGTCCTAGATTGGGGTTGCGGTCGCGTCCATTCTTGTGGCTCGCGCAGATTGATTGGTTTGTGCTGTATGTTGTCACGGCCGCTGTACTATTTTTTGCGTTCTATCCGCTGCTGTTCTTCGCGCCTTCCCCAGATCGATGGTCTCTCGGGAGTACCAGATCCATCCCGCTTGGCGATGCGCTGACGATCATTCTGTCATTGGAAGCATTTTTGCTGATATGGCTGTGGCTGGAAATGCCGAGAAGGCGCAAAGCCGAAACCGCGCTCAAAAAGATGCATTCAGTGCAGCGGGCAATTTCCAGGGCTTCTGGAAGAATCGTAAGCTTGAAGAGTGAGGAACTTGAGCAGGGGCTGCGGAACGAGCTCTACGCGATCGGCGAAATGCTGCAAGTCGATCAAATATCCTGGTTTCAGCAATGCAGGGATGGAGCACCTTATGCGCGCATGCAGACATCGAAAGTCAGCGAAGAAATACCGTCTGCCGTTGAATCTCCGCTAAGCCAGCTTCCATGGATTTCTGACGCGCTTCTGGGCGGCGCGCCGGTACGGCTGCGGCGGCTGCAGGATTTGCCGCCGGAGGCCGAGGCGGACCGCAAGGCGTTGAAGGCGTGTGGAGTTAAATCGCTGGCCATGATTCCTTCGAGTGGCGGCGACGAAGGGGTCAACGCACTGGTGCTGACGTCGTTCACGAAAGAAACGGACTGGGACGAGGAAGTGATCGCGCAGATGTCCGTGATGGCTTCCGTATTCGCGAGCGCCTATGCGAAAAAAGCGGCTTCAGATGCGGTGCACGCAAGCGAATTGAAATTCCGGCATTTGTTCGAAGATTCGCCTATTGGGATTGCGCTGTTGGATTCCGGTGGACAAATGCGCATGTCCAATGAGAAATTGGCGCACCTGCTAGGCTACAGCCGAGAAGAACTGAAACTGAAGAATATCTTGGACGTGGCGTACCCCGGAGACATGCCGCAGACCTGGCTGCAAATTCAGGAAGTGGTTGCTGGAGTCCGGGAAACAGCGCAGACGGAAAAGAGATTTTTACGGAGCGATGGGTCTGTCATCTGGGGCCGAATGACGCTCTCGCTTGCGGGCACGGAATCTCACGATGGCCCGTATCTGCTAGGCATGATCGAGGACGTGACCGAAACAAATGTAGCCAGGGAACAATTGCAACGAATCACGCAGCTGTTGACGCTGGCGCTGGAATCTTCAAGGACGATCGCATGGGAATATGATTCGCTTACCGGCACGATCTCCTGGCTGGACAGAAATAGGTTGCGCGAAAAGATCCCGGCGACAGACTTGGTCAATAACGTGCTTTCGCATGTAGTCGCGGACGACCGCGATAAGCTACGCAGCTATGCCGACAACATATTGCAAACCGGCGGAGCATTCTCGGCAGAATTTAGAATGATTGCCAAAGACGGCACAATCCGGTGGATGCTGGGAAAAGGCGAATTGCTGAACAGGACCGGAGAGAGTGTTCCGAGAATCCTGGGGGTAACGGTTGACGTTTCGGAAGTGAAACGAGCGCAGTTTCAACTCGAGCAACTTGCAAAACGACTGATGGAAGCACAAGAAGAAGAGCGGAAACGAATCAGCCGCGAATTGCACGACGACATTGGACAACGGGTGGCGCTGCTGGCTATTGAATTGGATATCATGCGGCAGCAATTCGCTGGTGAAGACAAGGACGAACTAGGGGAACGCCTGGAACAGCTACAAGCCTCGACCAGCGAATTGGGAACCGATCTGCACCTTCTTTCCCATGCCTTGCATAGCTCGAAATTGAAACATTTAGGACTTGAATCAGCTTTGCGGGAGCTCTGCAATCGGATGAATAGCAAGCAGGGCACGCTCGTTGAGCTGATTTGTGGGAAAGCGTCGAATTTCGTTACGGAAGATGAGGCACTGGTTCTGTATCGAGTAGCGCAAGAAGCATTGAACAACGTGTTGCGGCATAGCTCGGCGACAAAGGCAACTATTGCGCTGCAATATTCGGAGACGAACGCGATACTGGTGATTTCTGACAACGGACAGGGATTTGATCCCGCGGCGAATTCAGACGGCATCGGATTAGTGGGGATGCGGGAACGTTTGCGGGCGGTGGGCGGTGAATTTAAGATTTCTTCAGCGCCGGGCGTTGGCACAAACATTTATGCGAGCGTGCCTCTGGCAAAATCTATCCACGATCTCAACATTGCGCGTCGGGCGGCGGCAGGCTCCCCTTCATAGAAACCGCGATTGCGGAAGCCATCTGTCAATTTTGACAGTTACACCAAGCGAGCGTCTCTGCCATAAATTGTGCGTCGGATGGTTGGAGTTGCGGCGCGGCGCTCAATTGAAAAAATTGAGAAGACTTCAACCATCCGTCCTCTCAAACGTGCTTTAGCTTCAACTCGAAAATAATAATCAAACCTCATCAAGCTGCGCGCGTACGGTCTCCACGGCTTCGTAACGCGTACCGGCGTCGACTTGTTTCATGATGCGGTACAAATGATTCTTGACGGTGCGAAGCGATTTCCTTGTTAGTCAGGCCTTGCGCACCTCGTGCGCAAATTTTCCAAAGGACTACAAACCTATAATTCCCACCACTATGTCAAGGCCGGAATCACTGGATGGGCCCAGGTCAACGGCTTCCGCGGCGACACTTCCATCTCCAGACGCGTTCAGTACGATCTCTACTACCTCCGCCACTGGAGCATCGGCTTCGACCTGCAGATCATTCTTCTTACAATGTTTCGCGGCCTGTCCGACAGAAACGCATACTGACTGCGTGGCTGCGCAACGGGGTTTTCATCGGCCTACATCTCTATAGCAGGTAGTTCCAGCCTGGTTTCCGCCAGTCGCATTTCCCGGAACAGGTGCAGATTCGAGGCCATCACCACGCCCGGGCTAAAATGAACCTTGGGTGGGAAGTTCACCTTATTCGCGAGATGGTCCACCATCACCCGGACCGCCACCTGCCCTTGGCGATGAGGCTGCTGATAGATAGACGCTGTGATGGTTCCTTGTTGGAGATACGGGGACATTTCCGCGAATAAGTCCGTGGCGATCAGCTTCACTTTCCCAGCCAGCCCGGTAGCCCCAAGCGCCCGGCAAACCGGAAGGCAGTTCACCGTATTAACGTAAATTCCCGCAACGTCCGGCACCTGGCGCAGCAACTCCGATGCCTTTTGGAAAGTCTCGTCCTCATCTTCGTGACCTTCGATAATCTTGATGATCTTGCCGCCCGCGCAGTAGCGAGGAAACGTTTCTATAAAGCCATCGGCTTTTTTCCGGTGATCTTCAGCTCGCAACATACCTGCAACCACCGCCACCTTGGAACCAGGCAAAACCAATTTGCCCATTAACTCGCCGGCGAGACATCCGTTCGAGCGTGGCTCCACGCACACCACGCACGACCTGCGGCTTTCCGGAGCGTCCGTGGAAACGCAAACCACCGGAATTCCCTTCTCCTCCGCATCGTCAATCAGCGGCTGCAGCGCCTTGGGATTTCCCGCCGTCAAAATAATTCCCCGTACACCGCTGGCTACCAGTTTTTTGAACGCGTCCGTGTCCCCTTCTCCCAGCACTTCCACGGGACGGTTCACAAACTGGATTCCAAGATGTGCCGCCTGCCGTGCCTCTTCCAGGATGCCGCTCCACAACTGATCGTAGAAAAAATGAATTTCTCTCGGCACGCACACACCAATCTTTGAGTTTGCTTTCGCCACCGATAACGCGCGCGCCGCGAGATTCGGCGCGTAGCCCACTTGCCGCGCGATTTGCAGGATTCGCTGCCGGGTGGCGTCGTTGATTCCAGCGCGTCCGTGCAACGCGCGATCCACCGTCCCAATGGAAACGCGCGCCAACTCCGCAATCAAGTGAATACCGCGTCGTTCCTTAGCCACTGAAAACTCCCGCCTCAAATCCAAGTAACAAAACACGCGTTCGAATTCTGTGCTGAGAATCGCTAAACTCAACACCGAGTGCGTCTCTTGATTTCGATGCTGTGGCTGCTAGCCTGTGTAGTGTTAGTGTAATCCCGACGGCAGTTGCCATCGCGCGGTGAGGAAAAAACGTCTTATTAAATGGCTCCTTTGCCGCGATACGCAATGCAACAGAGACGTGAAGCAGCGCCTCAGCAAGGCGTCGAGTATCCCGTCAATCACAAACCGTAACTAGAATCTTGTGTCCTATCGATTCACAACGTTCAGGTTGGTGCTGATCAAATCCACCGAATTCCCGCCCGCCATCACTTCAAACGCGCCCGCTTCCACCACCCGCTGCATCTCTCGATTCAGGTACGAAAGCTCCTTGGGCCCCAGCGTGAATTCAACTGTCTTTGTTTCGCCAGGATTAAGCGACAGCCGGTGAAAACCCCGCAGCTCTTTCACCGCTCGCGTCACTAGACTTACCTTCTCGTGGATGTAAAGCTGTGCCACCTCATCGCCACGCCGTGCGCCAGTATTCGTCACGTCCAGACTAACCCAACATTCGTCCCACCTTCTGGCTGGCCATGGACCGCAAAGTGTTTGGCCGTTGCCATGACATGAGACCTATCAATGTTTGGGCCTTTTCCCTGAAATCCACGAATCGCCGCTACTCCTATATGCGCGACGAGATACCGATCTTCCCCATACGTCTCCTCAGTTCGACCCCAGCGCGGATCGCGCGCCAAATCCAACGCCGGCGCCAGACATTGTTGCGCTCCCCTGGCCCTCACCTCCGCTGCCACGCTGCTAAAAATATCCTGAACCAGGCCCTCATCCCAGGTCGACGCCAGCGCGATCGCCTGCGGAAACGATGTGCCGCCCAGCGCAGCATGACCATGCAGGCACTCTTCATGAAATAAAATCGGTATTCCCAGCCGCGTGTTTTCTTTCATCCACCTTTGCACCGTGTTAGTGAATTCGGCCATCGCGCCTGGGCCGTGTTGTTCGCTAGGCCGCGACATTTGTCCCAGCCCGTTTTTCAGCACCGCTCCGGCTCGCTCCGGCAGAAATACGCCTTTTTCGTCCACGAAAAGCCGCGTAGCATCCTTCAGATTTCCCCGGTTCTGCCAGGTTCCTTCCAGCTGCGCAACTTTTTCTTCCAGCGTCATGCGCCCCATCAAATCGGCCACGCGCTCTTCCACCGGAAGCTTTGCATCGCGATAAGCTGCAACGTGCTGTGCAACCGACACCAGGCATACGCAACTGCACAGCGCCGCGGTCACAATAATTCCGGCTACAAACGATTCACAGAATCGAGCGATATATCTCAATCTACAACCTCCCAGTGCACCAGCGGTTCCGCAACGAAGATTGTTTAACCGACCAAACTGTTTGATTCCATTCATGTTTTAGCCGGGGTACGCTCAGAGAGCAAATTCGCATTGTGTTTTTGTTCTTGACTTTTCTTTTTATCTTGTATATATACTATGTATAAGGCATGAACAACGCTCTGAACCGCACCAAACTCTCGGCCGTTGAGCGCAACTTCCGTTCTCGCATTGCGCAGCTTTCCTCCGGTCAATGGTTTCTTCGTGGCACGCTCTCGGAACGTGCGGGCACCTGTGGCAAGGCGAATTGCCGTTGCGCCCGAGGGGAACTGCATAAGTCTTTGTACTTGGTGCAGAGCCAAGCCGGGAAGCTTCGCCAGATCTGTGTCCCAAAAGCCTGGCAGCAACGCGTTCGCCAAGCTGTGAACGACTATCGCCTGATGCAGGAACTGATTGAGGAAGTTTCCGAGTTGGAATGGAAACGGCTTCAGGAAAAGAAACGATAATCGTTCTTCGTCGCCTGATCGCCTATTCGGAAAAGATCTTTCAACTTTCCAAAGACATCGTCACACGGGTTTCCGACCGAAGAGAGAAACCACGCATTTCCACAGCGGCGGTGGTGAAATCGTCGCTGGTGCTATTTTGGGCCAGGATGGGCAGCAGCAACGCTTGGGAACAGGTCGGCCGGGCCCGCTTCTGGCAGCGTTGGCTCGGAGAGCGGGCCTTCAGCGCAGACACTCTGGGACGCGTCCATGCTCTGCTCGATGCCAATGGGCTGCGGCAAGGGATTCACGACGTTTACGAGTGTCTGAAACGGAACAAAGCCTTGCCGGATATCTACGGCCTGGGAGTGGTCGTTCTCGACGGTCACGAAAGCCACGCCAGCTACCTGCGTCATTGTTCTGGCTGTTTGCAGCGAACCATTCATGGTGCGGAAGGCGATCGCATCCAGTTTTATCATCGGCAGGTTACGTTGCTGTTGCTGCCCGGTGCACTGCCGGGACGAGAGACGGTGCGCTTGCTCTTGGATCATGAGCCGCAGCGGCCCGCAGAGGATGAAGTGGAAACGGCCCTGCGTTTATTGGCGCGCGTGATTCCGGCCTATCCGCGGGCCTTCGATTTGGTGCTCGCCGACGCGCTTTACGCCAAGGCGCCGTTTTTCAACTTTCTGCTCGCTCGCGGCAAACACGCTCTGGTGGTTCTCAAAGAGGAACGCCGCAGTCTCTATCAGGACGTGGTTGGATTATTCAACCATGTGGCGCCTCAGCCGGGTAGCTATCGATCCCGCCAGTGCAAATGGTGGGATTTTCCAGACTTGCTCTCCTGGCCCCAGGTGCAGGCCCCGGTGCGCGTCGTTCGTTCCCAGGAGATCTACACGGTTCGCCGACAACTCGACAAGCAGGACGATCCACAAACGAGTGACTGGATCTGGGCGACCACGCTACCGTCTGCCCAAGCTCCCGTCGATCGCATCGTCCATTTGGGGCACCAGCGATGGGATATCGAGAATTATGGCTTCAACGAATTAGCCAACGAATGGCATTCCGATCATGTGTTCAAGCATGATCCCGGCGCAATCGAATGCTTTTTGCTGGTGGCCTTCCTGGCTTACAACATTTTTCATGTCTTCCTGGCGCGCAATGTGAAGCCTTCCGCACGCCAAGGTAAGACGCAAATCTTCTGGGCCAGGCTCATCGCTGCGGAACTCTATAGTGAAGTGGCTCCCGCCGGCATGTCGCCTTGAGGTTTTCCGTGCTACTGGTCTGACACCTCTGCTCGTCCCGGAATCCACATCGTGGTCTTCCTGCCGGTGGACTCTTCGTATGGCGCCGCGGGCCCGCTTTCGTGCTCAAAAACCAATGCGAATTACCCTTCCCATCCGGCTCCTGCCTAGAAATGCTTCAACGCTACTCTAAACCTACTTAATTCCCACCTCAGCTAACCCTCGTTGCGGAATCGTTGCAATCGGTTCCGCTTCGTTGACTTGTGTCCTGACGCCAACCTAAGATGTGCTGCACATGCCCAGCCAGGACTCGTTCCTCGGCAACACAGTTTCACACTACCGCATCGTCGAGAAACTCGGCGGCGGCGGAATGGGCGTCGTCTATAAGGCGGAAGATACGGAGCTGGGCCGCTTCGTCGCGCTGAAATTTTTGCCGGAAGATCTGGCGCAAGATGTGCAAGCGCTGGAACGCTTTCGGCGTGAGGCGCGTGCCGCCTCCGCCCTCAACCATCCCAACATCTGCACCATCTACGAAATTGGCGAGCATCATGGGAAGCGCTTCATCGCCATGGAATTTCTGAATGGCCAGACGCTGAAGCACCGCATCAACGGCAACGCCGTTGATCCTGAAGTTCTGCTCCCGCTGGCGATTGAACTTGCCGACGCGCTGGACGCCGCGCATGCCGAAGGGATCGTCCACCGAGACATCAAGCCGGCGAATATTTTCATAACCAAGCGCGGCCACGCGAAGATTTTGGATTTTGGATTGGCCAAGCTTACTGTGGCGGGAGCCCAGGCCGAAGAAGCTACGGCCATCGGAGATGCCACTGAAGGTATGACCGCAGCGCATCTCACGAGTCCGGGTTCCACACTTGGAACAGTGGCCTATATGTCGCCGGAGCAGGTACGCGCGAAGCAACTGGACGCACGCACGGATTTATTTTCATTCGGAGTGGTCCTGTACGAAATGGCCACGGGAGCATTGCCTTTTACCGGTGAGAGCACCGGAGTGATCTATGACGGGATCATGAATCGCACGCCGTTGCCGGTGCTGCGCCTGAATCCGAAACTTCCGCCGAAGCTTGAAGACATCATCAGTCGCGCGATGGAAAAAGATCGCGATCTTCGTTATCAACATGCTTCGGACATGCGCGCGGAATTGCAACGCCTGAAACGCGATACCGATTCCGGACGCTCTCCGTCCGCCAGTTCCGACTCCGTGGCCGCAGTGCAGGATCCCACCGAACGCTTCAGCCGAGGGGCAGTGTCTGATTCTTCGGCGACCGGCTCGGTTCGAAAGTCCTCGGCGAGCAATGTAGGTGTCGAGGGCGTAGCTGCTGGGAATGGGAAGCTCTGGAAAACTCTGACGCCAGCCGCCGGCATTTTAATCGCCGTCATTGGAGGGTGGCTCTATTTACGCGCGCGGCCGTCAGCCGCAGGTCCGTCCGCGACGGCGCTCACCGGGAAGGACACGGTTGTTCTGGCGGATTTCGATAACAAAACAGGCGATGCCGTATTCGACGACACCCTTAAACAGGGGCTTGCGGTACAACTGGAACAATCCCCGTTTCTCGATTTGGTTTCTGATAACAAGGTGAATCAGACATTAGGAATGATGGGTCGTCCGGCCGGTGACCGCTTGACGCGGGAGGTGGCACGGGAGGTCTGCCAGCGCACGGGAAGCAAGGCAATGCTGACCGGTTCGATTGCAGGGTTGGGCAGTCAGTACGTGATCGGGTTGAAGGCCGTGAATTGCAATACCGGCGATGTGCTGGCGGAGGCACAGGAACAGGCGGCGGGCAAGGAAGGCGTGCTCAAGGCTCTGGATGTTGCGGCCATCAATCTGCGGAGCAAACTGGGCGAGTCGCTAAGTTCGGTGCAAAAGTACGCAACGCCCGTGGAAGAAGCGACCACATCCTCTCTGGAAGCGCTAAAAGCCTACAGCTTGGGACAAAAGACCCGCTCTGCGAAGGGGGACACCGCCGCACTGCCGTTCTTTAAACGGGCTGTGGAACTCGACCCGAAGTTCGCTATGGCTTTTCGGGCGATGGCCCGCGCCTACTCGAACGTGAACGAAATTGGCCGTGCGTCAGAATATGCGCGCAAGGCCTATGACCTGAGGGAGAAGGTGAGCGAGCGGGAGCGATTTTCGATCGAAGGATTCTACTATCTCATCGCAACGGGAGAACTGGAGAAGGCGGCACAGACCTTTGAGCTTTGGAAGCAGACGTACCCCAGAGACGAGCTTCCTTTTTTAGACTTGGGATTTATTTACGCCAGCCTGGGCGACTTCGAGAAATCGTTGACGGAATCCCGGGAGGCGCTGCGCCTGGAGCCAAATGATGCGACCAACTACGGAAACACCGGCAACGCATTGGTGACCCTCAACCGGCTGGACGAGGCGGAGGCGGTGTACAGACAGGCGGAGGAGCACAAACTGGAAGGCGAGGTACTGCTTGTAAATCGCTACCAATTGGCTTTCCTGAAGGGCGATAAAGCGGGGATGGCGCAATCGGCCTCGGCTGCGATAGGCAAGGCGGGTGCGGAAGACCTACTGCTGGCCGCGCAAGCGGATACGGAAGGTTGGTACGGCAAACTGAAGAACGCGCACGAATTGACGCGAAGGGCGATGGATTCCGCCGAGCGCAACGACGCAAAAGAGAGTGCCGCAGACTATCAGACCACAGGGGCACTGCGCGAAGTGGAATTTGGCCGCCCGGAACAAGCACGGGCCGACGCGAGTGCAGCGTTGAAGCTGGCCCCCAACCGCGATGTGCGGACGGCGGCAGCAGTGGCACTAGCTCGCGCAGGCGATACAGCAGGCGCGGAGAAATTGGCCAGCGAACTTGACAAGACATATCCGCTGGACACGATTGTACAGAGATACTGGCTGCCCACAATCCGGGCAGCTGTCGCATTGGAGCGCAAAGACCCGAACCGAGCCGTCGAACTATTGAAGGAGACCGGCACGCTCGAACTTGGCCAAGAAACACAAGCCACCATCTCTCTGTCCCCTATTTATATCCGCGGACGAGCGTATCTGATGCTGCATGACGGCAATTCAGCGGCGGCGGAATTTCAGAAGTTCATAGACCATAGGGGAATCGTGGTGAACTTTCCTTGGGGGGCGCTGGCCCGACTGCAGCTCGCGCGCGCCTACGCCATGCAGGGCGACACCGCCAAAGCCAAATCCGCCTATCAGGACTTCCTCACCATTTGGAAAGACGCCGACCCCGATCTCCCCATCCTCCTCGCCGCCAAATCCGAATACGTGAAACTACAGTAGGTCCGGCTGAAATTCTGCGGTCAAGTTTTGTCCCTTGGCGCAGCGCATTTCACGCTGCTGAGATAGACTGGCAAGGGGATACCTCGATCATGGCGCTCATTCCGAAGACGCAGAGAAAACTCCGTGAAACCCGGTTTTTCATGGGCAAACTCACGCAAGAAGCACAGACTACCAAGCTGTTGCGCAGCTTTATAAACTGTTAGTACGGGCTGACAATGCGATCCGCAGGCTTTTGGATGCCGAGCCGTCGGAAAATGAAGAATATAAGCGGACGTTTGTCGAGACTGGTAAGAAGACAAGCGAACTATCGACCTTTTTTGAGGAGAGGCGTATCTATTTCGACGAAGAGCTCTGCAAGCTCATGGATGCACACACGTCACATTTCTCCGAGGCGTGGCTTTATAGCAGCCCATTTGCGGAACGAATTTTTGGTGACCGTGAAATAATCAAAAAACAAATGACAGAGCTGGCTGCGTTAACCAACCAGGTACCAAGTTTTCCTACCTAGCGATTAGTTCCATTCACGAAGTCCATTAGCTCAGTCGAACTTCAAGGATGTTTTGATGTCGGTACTTAACTGGAGTAGATTGAGTTTAGGGAGCATTTCAAGTCTGTCAGAAGCCATGTGGAAATCGAAAATTCGCCGAATTTGGGTAGCCATCGTTTTGGCAAACCTTGCTATGTTTTTGTTTGCTGTCCAATCTTGGTGTCGCCTGATGTTGCCGCCGTCCATGGCTGATGTGCGCGAACTGGCGGAAAGAGCGCCTTTGGTTTTTCGCGGACACGTTCTCACAGTCACTCCCATTACGACAAACACGGAACCTGGCGCAAGAGTCGAATCCATTGCGAAAATCCAAGTTGATCGTTGGTATCGCGGGAAGAGGTCGGCGGAGGCGTTGCTGCGCTTTGCGTATTCCGGAGAAATCTTCGCCAATGGGCACGATTGCATCGATTTCCGCCCCGAAACATATTGGACCGTGTTCGCCGTCGAAAAGAACGGACAGATGGAAATGATCGATGACTGTGAGGGGGCTCTGACGATTTCCCCACTCCTCGGTCCCGACCTTGGAAATGCGAATTGGCTCGCCCAAATGGAAGCGGATTTCCGTGCGGGACTTAACGATCAAGACTCCGCGCCACGTCTGGCCAGTATCCAGAGACTCGGCGGATTGAAGTTGCCTACGTCGCGAGATGACCTTCATCGCGTGATAGAGAAGGGCGATGATGCTGAGTCAAAGTGGGCAGTGTATGCGGCCCTCCGCACGGGTGACGTTACAGTGTTATCCCTAGTCAAGCACTTGCTTGCTAAAGGCGATGATGAGCTACCTGAACGGGCGATCGCAATGCAACTGCAATATGTTACCGATCCCAGTGCGGTGCCCGACCTGATAGCGATCCTCAAGAGTGCTCCGAGTGAGTTGACCCGCACCGGCGTACTGATTGCATTGGGGGAGAAATTGAAAGATCCGCGAGCGGTGCCCAGTTTGGCAGATCATCTTTCCGACCCCGACCGTTATGCGCGATATGACGCCCTGGACGGGCTTAAAAACATCACCCATGAAGAGGCTTGTACGCTGCCTCCCGAATGGAAGGAACAAGATGTCGAACCGCAAATATCGCGCTGCAAAATTTGGTGGGAGCAAGTCGGCAAGTTACGAGATTGGTCGCAAAATCAAGCCATCTAGGTTTTAATCCCAACTTGCTACGCAGCCCGGTCCTGAATTTCGCTTCTTAACAGTTAACCCGCTTGGCTGTGGTGGCTAACTCCCGATAAGTGCCTCTGCATTATTCATCCGTCTACCGCACGCCTGAACGTTGCGAGTGTGAGCCGACGAACTGGTTGTCCGTCGAGAATGGCGTATACGGTCGTTGGACTTAGCCCATACTTACGTATGACCACACGGACGCCGCTCGCCCTCCATCTCTTCCGGTCCGAAGCCTCGGCGATCGCGATTTTTTCTTCGTTGCCATATTCCTTCAGCTTGAAATCTAACAGGCTTGGGTCCTCGCCCTGTTCCCAACTGCGGTCTGTTTCCTTACCGATCGAAATCAATTCACCAGCGACGATTGTGGTCCGCCGAAGTAATCCTTCGGTACTGCCAACGCGCTACCGTCTGGCGCCAGCGACTTAACCTCGGGGTGCTGCAAATATTGCCTCAAAATAATTCGGAATGATTCCGGACGACAGTATCTCGTTTTCCGTCGGGAAGCATGGCAATCCGATAAATCTTTTCATCTTTTAGATTGATACCTCTGAGTGTCATACACTTGCTGCGGTCCTCCACGCCATTTTTGACCAGATTTCCGCCTGGGCAAGGAACAAATCCACCGCGCTTTGTTGCGACGATTGCCATTGAGTCGGTGTCTTCCATTGCATAAGTCCCGCCCAACTCCGTCACGCAATGTTCCAAAAGCGCAAGCATGAGGCGGGCGGCCCCAGTTACGAGAGACGCTAGTGGAGGAAAACAGAATTCCCCGGGCTTCTCCGGATGAATGACTGAGCATTCGTATGGCTTTGGGTCAATTCCCTGACATTTCAGCTTTATTCTCTTGTCTGTTTCTTGGCGATTCATTTCTGCATAGATTCCGTAGCTGCTTGCGTTCGCGAAGACTTTCAGAGCTTTGTCTAACCGGTCCCTTTCTTCGTGGGAGACAGTTTTCTTTTTTGAGAACGATTTCCGTCGCTCGATGACAGTTCGAAACAAATCCTGAGTTGTAGGATTGACGGGCACTTCTCCGCCCAGAAGCACCGTCCTTAGGTTCGAATGCTTCCCTTTTGGGATAAGTTTGAATGCATCGATGATCTTAGGAACCTTGGTGTTGGCATCCGCAGCATGCAGGAACGAGTGAAGCTGATCGGCGGCCGGCTGGATATTGATTCCACTGGTCGCGGTACAACAGTACGCGTCTCGATACCGTTGCTGTTGGAGGCGCACACCCTAGGAGTTGAACGAACGTGAAAAAACTTCGCATTCTGATCGCTGACGACCACGGGCTGGTGCGGCGTGGTGCGGTGGCGGTCCTGCGCGCCCGAAACGGTTGGAGAGTCGTAGGTGAGGCGGCGAATGGTCGTGAGGCAGTAGAAAAAGCGATAAAACTGAAACCTGATGTCGCCATACTCGATATCGGCATGCCCGAATTGGATGGATTCGAGGCAACGCAGCAAATTGTGGAGGCGGTTCCTGACACCAAAGTTCTCGTTCTCACA
>WNFF01001003.1_pt1 | contig 22327 bp, 17 predicted proteins | sample 5400441 | NCBI WGS metagenome assembly WNFF01 (sample SAMN13153345, study PRJNA577476) | soil metagenome | isolation source: 120 cm saprolite under Douglas fir tree site 2 hole 3 replicate 1 | place: USA:California | collected 2015-04-18
GCGGTCGGCTTTCGGCCCGATCATCATGCCGTAGCCGCCGGAGCCGTGCACCTCCTTGACCACCAGCTCGGCAAGATGATCGAGCACATAGGCGAGATCCTCGGCGTCGCGGCAACAATAGGTCGGCACGTTGTGCAGGATCGGCGCTTCGCCGAGATAGAACTTCAGGATCTGCGGCATGTAGCTGTACACCGCCTTGTCGTCGGCGATGCCGGTTCCGACCGCGTTGGCGAGGGTGACGTTGCCGGCCGCATAGGCGGACATCAGCCCGGGCACGCCGAGCAGCGAGTCGGGGCGGAACGCCAGCGGATCGAGGAAATCGTCGTCGACGCGCCGGTAGACGACGTCGACGCGCTTGAGGCCCTCGGTCGTGCGCATGAACACGACCTCGTCCCGGACCAGAAGATCACGCCCCTCGACCAGCTCGACGCCGAGCTTGTCGGCCAGGAACGAATGCTCGTAATAGGCCGAATTGAATACGCCGGGGGTGAGCAGCACTACCGTGGGATCGCGCGAGGCGCGCGCCGGCGCCACCGATTTCAGCGTGGCCAGCAGTTCATCCGGATAATTCTCGACCGGCGCGACCCGGTGCCGGGAGAACAGATCCGGAAACAGGCGGAGCATGATCTCGCGGTTCTCCAGCATGTAGGAGACGCCGGACGGGGTGCGGGCATTGTCCTCGAGCACGTAAAACGTTTCGGCGTCGACCCGGACGATATCGATCCCGGCGATGAGCACGTAGAGATCGTGCGGCACTTTTTGGCCGTTCATCTCCGGGCGAAACAGCGGATTGCGGAAGATCAAATCCTCCGGGACGATTCCGGCGCGCAGGATCTCCCGCTGCGAATAGACGTCCTTGAGGAACAGGTTGAGCGCGCGCACGCGCTGCTCCAGCCCGCGGGCAAGCATGCTCCATTCCGCGCTGGATAGGATCCGCGGGACGACGTCGAACGGGATCAGGCGTTCCTGCGCCTCGGCCTCGCCGTGAACCGCGAAGGTGATGCCGATGCGCCGGAACAGCAGCTCGGCCTCGCGCCGGCGCTGGAGCAGCCCCTCCGGGGAAATACCGTCGAGCCAGCTGGCGAGCTCGGCATAGGCCGGACGCACCGCCCCGTCGCCTCCCCGCATCTCATCGAATGCGGCAGGCGCCGACAGCGGCGGTTTCACGACCAGAGCCGCACCGCCGAGACTTGCTGTCATCACATTCGCCATTGCGATACGGCTCGATCGCTCCTTTCCTTTGCAAGCTTAGCAAAAATTCCGGCCGCGCTCACCTATTCGAGCAAGGCGCATGCCAGCAGAAATCGGCGGCAAGTGCCGACCATCCGGATCGGATTGGCAAGCGATCTCAGCTTATTAGGCTTTGCTTCATACTGCGGACATTGCGGACGCGGAGGCGTCGTAATCCGCGTCCGGCTGCCTATTTCTTCATCACGGACGCCGGCAAAGCATCGCGCAATGATGTCCGCAACCACGCTCCTATCCGCACGATGGGCGGCAACCAGCGAGGCAAGCGTGTGCGGGCAAGAAAGGCGCTCTCCAAAATCCCGGCGAACCCGATCTAGCCAAGCCGAGCCGTCCTGTCCAATGGCCCCACGGCGCCGCGCCGCAGTGGTAGCCCCTGCAGGCGCATGGTACGGTGGAGGGTACTTGATTGGAGGGGGCGTTGGTCCAGTGTCGATGAGGTGATCGAATGCGGCGGCGAGATTTCATGACGCTTCTTGGCGGCGCGGCGCTCGCTTGGCCGTGGGTTGTCGCGGCCCAGGATCGGGTCTACCGCATCGGGTTGTTCAGCTCGGGGGCGCCGGTTGCCGACAACAGCCCGTTCGGGGCGGCGCTGATCCGCGGCCTCGCCCAGCACGGCTACGCGCTCGATAAGAATTTCACGTTCGAGCGCCGCGGCGCGGAAGCGCATGTGGACCGCCTGCCGCGTTTCGTCGAGGAATTGGTCGCCAGCAAGGTCGATATCATCGTTGCTCTCGGCTATCCCACGGCACTCGCGGCCAAGCAGGGGACGACTCTTCCGGTGGTGGTATACGGAGCAGGCGATCCGGTCGGCACCGGATTGGCCGCCAACCTGGCGCGGCCGGGCGGCAACCTCACCGGCATCTCGGACGCATCGGCGGAAGTCACGCCCAAGCGGATGGAGATTCTCAAGCAGATTGCGCCGCGGCTGCGCAAAGTGGCGATGCTTTGGAACGCCGACGACCTGGGCATGACGCTGCGCTATCGGGCGTCGGAGACCGGCGCCCAGGCCCTGGGGATCAGCGTCCAGGCGCTGGGCGTGCGCGAGCCAAACGATTTCGACCAGGCGTTCGCGGCCATGGATCGTGACATGCCGGACGCGATTCTCATGGTCAGTGACGCGCTCACCACGCTGAACCGCAAGCGGGTGTTCGAGTTCGCCGCGGCGCATCGGCTGCCGGCGATTTACGAGTTCGACTTCCTGGTCCGGGACGGCGGCTTGATGTCATACGGTCCGGATTCGAACGAAAGCTTCGCACGTGTGGCTGCTCTCGTGGATCGCATTCTCAAAGGAGCAAACCCTGCGGAACTGCCGTTCGAGCAGCCGACGCGTTTTCGCTTCGTCCTCAACCTGAAGACCGCGAAATCGCTCGGCCTCGAGGTCCCGCCGACGCTGCTCGCCCTGGCCGATGAGGTGGTCGAGTGAAGCCCGACGGTCTGCTTGCCCTAGGGCTCGTTCAGGAGGCAGGCACGAACTTGAGCGCGGCGCCGTTCATGCAATAGCGCAGCCCGGTCGGCTGCGGGCCGTCGTTGAACACGTGGCCGAGGTGCCCGCCGCAGCGCCGGCAATGCACCTCGGTGCGGACCAGGAACAAGAAGCTGCGGTCCTCGGATGTCCCGATTGCACCCTCGATCGGCGCCCAGAAGCTCGGCCAGCCGGTCCCGCTGTCGAACTTGGCATTCGAGGAGTACAGCGGCAGATCGCATGCGGCGCACAGGTAGGTGCCGGGCCGATATTCCTTGTCGAGCGGGCTCGTTCCGGCGCGCTCGGTGCCGTGCTCACGAAGCACGGCGTATTGCTCCTTGCTCAGCTGGCGACGCCATTGCTCGTCGGATTTGACGATCTCGAACGTTTCCTGCGACGCAGCGGACATGGCACTCTCCGAGAGTCCCGGCCCCAGAAGGGAGGCTATTCCACCGAGAACGACGTGACGACGGCTGGTCATGCGATTCCTCGCCTGCACGACAATATAATCGCTCTGCAGTGGGTGCGAAAGTAGCCGTACGGTGAGTAGACGCCTGCCCCGGTTTTGCCGGGCGGGGTTTGATCGGGGCGTTTCCAGCGCGCTTAAGCAGCCTCGTTTGCCGCAAGAATTTTGTTCAGTTCCTTCTGTAATGCCTTTTGGGAATGCCAAAGGTCATAGGCCTGCTGCATCCGCAGCCGCAGATCGGGACCGTTGCCGCAGAACTTGCCGAGCCGAAGCGCCATAGCAGGAGTGACCGGAGCTTTTTCGGCAAGGATGCGGTGGAGCAGCTGCCGTGCCACCCTGAGATCCCTGGCAATCCATATCTGCCGCCTCAGCGCTTGCAAAACATCCTCGCGAAGAAGCTCCCCGGGATGAACCGGGGGACGGTTCGGATCGCACCTCCCGTTCCTCGAGGACGTCGTAGTTCTCGCGATAGGCTCACGCCGCGCGCAGCGGCTCGATGCGCTTTAACTTCTTACCGAGGTCGTCGACCGCACGCTCGAGATCATACTGTGCCTGAAGACCCATCCAGAACGACGCCGTCGTCCCGAAGTAGCGCGCAAGCCGCAACGCAGTGTCGGCCGTCACCGGCGTCTCCTCACGCACGAGCCGCTCGATTCGAGTCCGTGGAACGCCGACTGCTTTTGCCACCGCGTAAGCAGTCAGCTTCATGGGCCGCAAAAAGTCCTCCCGCAGCACTTCGCCCGGATGAACGGGCGGCAGTTTTTTTACCATGGTTCTTCCTCTCACAGGACCGCGCCGTCTCCTAGTGATAATCGGTAATTTCGACTTCCTCCGGGCCCTCGCGCGACCAATGAAAAACGATCCGCCACTGGTCGTTGACCCGAATAGAATGTTTCCCGGCAAGGCCGCCTCTCAAAGGTTCAAGGCGATTGCCGGGTGGAGCGGCTAGATCTCTGAGCTGGGCAGCGTTGTTCAATTGAACAAGCTTGCGGCGAGCGATCTTCGCCACATCGCGAGGGAATCCTTTTGGCACTTGACGACCGGAGAGGATCAACTCGGCCCATTTTCCTCTGAAGCTTCGGATCATAATCGAGGGGCTGCGATCCAGTTAGTATCATGTTGCGATACTAAAAGTCAACAAGTTCTGCGCCCTGGCATATCTGTGTCAACGCATCAGCGTATTATTCGTGGGCAGCCCGAGCGCCGCGATGATGCGCGCCACGATCTCGCGCGGGCTCGGCTCGATCGAAACAATGATGGGATGCTCGTCGGAGCCGGGCTCCTCGAGCGCCTCGAACTGGCTGGCGAGCAGGCTCGCGGGCATGAAATGCTCGTGCCGCGTGGCAATGCGGCGGGCGATCAGCGATGCGTCGCCCTTGAGATAGACCAAGCGCACGTCCGGCCGGTCGCCGATCAGGACGGCACGGTAGCGCCGCTTCAACGCCGAGCAGGTGACGACGCCGTGCCGGCCGGCGCCGCGGGTCTCATCGATCCGGCGCGCGATGGCGTCAAGCCACGGCCGGCGATCCTCGTCGGTCAAAGGCACGCCGCCGTGCATTTTTTCGACGTTCGCCGGGGGATGAAACCAGTCGGCGTCCTCGAATTCCCAGCCGAGCTGCCGGGCCAGCTCGTTGGCGATGGTGGTCTTGCCAGATCCGGAAACGCCCATGATGACGATCACGGCCGGCGGAGGATGCCGCCCGTTCATACCGGCGCCGCGGCGCGGTCGGCGAACCAGACGATATCGCCGATGGGGCGAATGCGGGCGGCGGGCAATTGCGGATCTCCGGCAAGCGCGCGGGCGAGGACCTCGCGCTTGCGCGCGCCGGTGACCAGGAAGGCGACCGTGCGACTGCTGTTGAGCGCCGGATAGGTCAGGGTGATTCGCGGCCCGCTCCCCGGCCGCTCGACCCCGACCACCCAGCGCTCGTTCTCGTCGAGCGCGGGATCGCCGGGAAACAGCGACGCGGTGTGTCCATCCTCGCCGAGCCCGAGCAAGGTCACGTCGAACAGCGGACGCAAGGGATCCAAACGATCCTCGCCGTAGAAATTCTTCAGCACGGCCGCGTAGGCCGCCGCGGCGTCCGCCAAGGACAAGCCTTCGGTCGGGACCGGATGGATGTTCTCGCGCGGAATCGGAGCGACCGAGAGCAGCGCTTCGTCGACCATGCGGAAATTGCTGTCGGGATGATCCGGCGGAACGAAGCGCTCGTCGCCCCAGAACCAATGCGCGTCGTCCCAGGGAAACCGGGTCACCACCGGGGGCACGGCCAGAACTTCATACAGACGGCGTGGCGTCGATCCGCCCGACAGGCAAACCGCGCAGGTGCCGCCGCGTTCCCGGACCGCACCGAGCAACCATTGGGCGACACCTCTCGCCAGCGCCTCGGGATTTTCGAAGCTGCGGAGCCGAGGGCCGGCCGCGTTCGCGCTTGGGGGCGCGCTCATGGCGAACCCTCGCGCCCAGACGCCGCAACCGCCGGCGCGGCGCCGCGCGGCAGGATCCAGCGTTCCACCGCGACCGCGAACCCGTCCTCCTCGTTGCTGGCGCTGACGAAGTCCGCGGCTTCCTGGACCTCTTTCGCGGCGTTGCCCATCGCGATCGCCAGCCCCGAGACTGCAAACATCGCCGTGTCGTTGCGGCCGTCCCCGATCGCGGCGATTGCCGATGCCGGGATGTCGAGCCGCTGCGAAAGCCGCTCAACCGCGTGACCCTTGTTGGCGAGCGGATGCGTCACATCGAGATAATAAAGCTGCGAACGCGCGACGGTCGCGCTCGTCCGCAGCTCGGCCGCGAGCTCGCGTTCGCAGCGGGCCAGAAGCTCGAAATCCGTGCTGACGCCGACGATCTTATAGGCATGGTCGATCACGCCCGGCCGATCGAGCCGGTCGATCACCGTCGGCATGGTTTGAATCGTGCGTATCTCGTGGTCGACGTAGGCGCCCGATCGATCGAGCAACAGCCACTCGGTCTCGGTATCGAGCCAGATCGCAACGCCGCTCGCGGCCAGGAACTCGATCGCGTGGCGCGCGACTGCCGCCGGCAGCGGATTGCCTTCGATCGGATCGAGACGATCGGCCGGGACGATCAGCCCGCCGTTGAAGGCTGCAATCGGGGCCTTGAGCCGCAGCGGCTCGACCAGCATGCGCATCCCGAACGCCGGTCGGCTGCTGATGACGGTGAAGGCGATGCCGGCCTGTTCCACCGCACGGGCCGCGGCCTGCGCGCCCGGCGTCAATCGCTTGTCGTTAGTGACCAGCGTCCCATCCACATCCGAGACCAGCAATCGGATCCCCGCCGGCGACAGTCGCGCAGACATCGCCGCTCCTAGATCTCGCGCCAGTCGCGGCCGCTGCGCGACAGCAGCTCGGCGGCGGCCTGCGGCCCGTCGCTTCCCGCCTCGTAGAAGCTCAGCCCTTCGTTGCGCTCCCGCCAAGCGTCGAGAATCGGCTGCACCACCCGCCAGCCGGATTCGATTTCGTCTGCGCGCCGGAACAACGTCGGATCGCCCATCATGCAGTCGTAGATCAGCGTCTCGTAGCCGGTGCTCGGCGCGGCGTCGAAATAGTCTTTGTAGCGAAAATCCATACGCACGCCGTCGGTGCGAATGCTCGGGCCCGGCACCTTGGCGTTGAACTGCAGCGAAGCGCCCTCGTCGGGCTGGATGCGGAGTACCAGCAGATTCTGGGCGAGACGCTCGACCGGCGTGTCGCGGAACATCGCGTACGGCGCCTGCTTGAACTTGATGACGATCTCGGTCTTGCGCCGCGCCAGCGCCTTCCCGGTGCGCAGATAGAACGGCACGCCGGCCCAGCGCCAATTGTCGATCATGAGCCGCATGGCCACGAACGTCTCGGTCATGCTGTTGCGGTCGACGCCTTCGGCATCGCGGTAGGCACCGACCCGTTTTCCCTCGACACAGCCCGCCGTGTATTGGCCGCGCACGACCTGCGACAGGGCCTTTTGCACGTTGAGCCGATGGATGGCTTCGATCGCTTTGCCCTTCTCCGTGCGCACGGCATTCGCCTCGAAGCAGATCGGCGGCTCCATCGCCGTGAGCGAGAGCAGCTGAAACAGATGGTTCGGCACCATGTCGCGCAAAGCGCCCGTACGATCGTAGAATTTGCCGCGGTTCTCGACCGAGACCGTCTCGGCCACCGTGATCTGCACGTGATCGATATGATCGCGGTGCCACAGCGGCTCGAACAGCCCGTTGGCGAAGCGCAGCACCATGATGTTCTGCACCGTCTCCTTGCCGAGATAATGATCGATGCGGTAGATCTGATGCTCGGAAAAGATCGACAGCAGCTCTGTGTTGAGCTCGCGCGCCGAGACAAGATCGGTGCCGAACGGCTTCTCGACGATGAGGCGGCGCCAAGCGTGCTCCTCGCGCGCCAGACCCGCCTTGCCGAGATGCGCGGCAACCGTCGTGAATACGTTCGGCGGCGTTGCCAGATAGAACAAGCAATTGCCCTCAATCGCGGACTTGCGCTTCAGTTCGGTCAGCCGGTCGCCGAGCCGGCGGTAGGTCGCGTCGTCATCGAAGTCGCCGCACACGTAAGAAAACCCCGCGAGTAGACGATCGGCCACTTCCGTGGAGATCTTGTCGGTCGCGAACTCGTGCAGGGCAGATCCCATTGCCTCCCGAAATTGCCCGTCCGACAGCTCCGCGCGAGCGACCCCGACCACGGCGAAGCGTTCAGGCAGCAGGCGCTCGGCCGCGAGATTGTAAAGCGCCGGAACGAGCAGCCGCTTGGTCAGATCGCCGCCGGCCCCGAAAATGACGAATGCGCACGGATCGGCGGCGCGCGGCTTGTCCTGCCGGGCAGTGCTCTCTCCTGCGGCGACATCCATCGCTAGCCTCCCGCCTTCGGCTCGACGTGGCCGCCAAACCCCTTGCGCATGGCCGAGAGCATCCGATCGGCGAAGCTCCTCTCCTCGCGCGAGCGGAAGCGGGCGTAAAGCGCGGCGGAGAGCACATTGGCAGGCACCGCGGACTCGATCGCCGTCATCAAGGTCCAGCGGCCTTCTCCGGAATCCTCGACGTATCCCTCGAAGCCGTCGAGCTTCGGATCGGCCGCCAAGGCGATCGCGGTGAGGTCGAGCAGCCACGACGAGATCACGCTGCCCCGGCGCCAGACCTCGGCAACGTCGGCGAGATCCAGCTCATAGCGCTCCGCGCCCGGGCGCTCCGCGGCCGCGCGCAGGATGCTGAAGCCCTCGGCATAGGCCTGCATCAAGCCGTATTCGATGCCGTTGTGGACCATCTTGACGAAATGCCCGGACCCGGACGGGCCGCAATGGATATAGCCGGATTCGGCGCGCGGATCGTGGCCGTCGCGGCCGGGCGTGCGCGGGATGTTGCCCGGGCCCGGCGCCAGCGCAGCAAAGATCGGATCGAGCCGCACCACCGCCTCGGTATCGCCGCCGATCATCATGCAATAGCCGCGCTCGAGGCCCCAGACGCCGCCGCTGGTGCCTACGTCGACGTAATGGATGCCGCGGGTCTGCAGCGCCTGGGCCCGGCGAATATCGTCCTTGTAAAACGAATTGCCGCCGTCGATGACGATGTCGCCCTGGTCCATCAGCCGACCAAGTTCGCTCACGGTATTCTCCGTCGGCTGCCCGGCCGGCAGCATCACCCAGACCGCGCGGGGCTTGTCGAGCTTGGCGACGAGGTCCTCGAGCGAACTCGACCCAACGGCTCCCTCGCGAGCCAGCGCATCCACCGGACCGCGCGTACGATTAAAGACCACGCAGCGATGTCCGTTTCGCATCAGCCGCCGCGCCAGATTGGCGCCCATGCGGCCGAGCCCGACCATACCGAGTTGCATGAGGCCTGCTCCTCAGCTCAATGCGCGTTCGGCAGCGGCGTCGAGCGCGGCCAACCCGGCGCTGACGTCTTCCACGATATGCGCGCGCAGCACGCGGCGGCCGCGTTCGACGAGGACGCGAAAGTCCCCGCGCGCCTGCGCGGCCTTGACTACGCCGAAGGTCGCCTTGCGGCCGGGAATCTCCAGGTCGAGCGCGTCCTCGCAGGTGACCTGCAGGAATACCCCGGTGTTCGGCCCGCCCTTGTAGGCCTGACCGGTCGAATGCAGGAAGCGCGGCCCGAATTCCACGCAGGTCGCGATATGCTTGCGGTCGCGGATCGCAGTGCGCAGCCGCTGCAGCGTTTCGAGATGCGCGTCGTTGCGCTCGATGTAGGCGAGCGCGGCGAAATAATCGCCGGCGCGGATGCGGGCGAAATGCGCGCTGAGCCAGCTCTCGAGCGTGTTACCCGCGCCGGCAGCTTTCAGCGCGCGGGCATTGGCGTCATCGGTGAACAGCGCGATGCCGTTGTCCTTAAATATCGGGCTCTCGGCCGGAAGCGATCCGGCTTTTTCGTAGGCTTCGGTCAGCGCGCGGGTGGCGACCTTGCTCGCCTCGACGTCGGGCTGGTCGAACGGATTGATCCCGATCACGGCGCCGGCAACCGCCGTCGCGATCTCCCAGCGGAAGAATTCCTGCCCGAGCAGCCCGGCGTCCTGCATGCTCAGGCGCACCAACGGCTGCCCGGCTTCCTGCAGCGCCTGCATCGCGCGATCCTGCGCGGCGTCGGGTTTGTGTGGATCGCGCAGATAGACGAACACCCGGTCGGAGCCGTACACGGCAGGCTCGCCCAGGGGCTCGGCATCGATCGGGATCAGTCCCTTGCCGTTCTTGCCGGTGGATTCCGCCAGCAGCTGCTCCGCCCAGGCACCGAAATCCCCGATCGAGGGCGAGGCCACGATCGTTACCTTGTCGCGCCCGCGGCGAGCCAGCACGCCGAGCGCGAGCCCGAGCCGCACGCCGGGATTCTCCGCGGGCGGAACGTCGCCGCCGCAGGCGCGCACCATGGCGCGGGCGCGTTCGAGAAAAACCCGCACGTCGTGGCCGCTCGCCGCGAGCGGCACCATGCCGAAATTCGACAGCACCGAATAGCGCCCGCCGATGCCGGGCACGCCGGGAAAAATCCGGCGGAAGCCTTTTTGCTCTGCGACCTTTTGCAGACGCGAGCCCGGATCGGTGACGGCCGCGAATTGCTTGCCGGCCTGCCGCTCGCCGACGAGCGCCACGATCCGCGACCAGAAATAATCGAGGAAGATGTTGGGCTCGAGCGTGGTGCCCGACTTGCTCGACACGATGAACAGCGTGCGCTCCGGATCGATCCTGGTCTCCAGCGCGCGGATCTGCTGAGGATCGGTCGAGTCCAGCACGTGAAGCGCCGCGAAGCCGGCAGCCGAGCCCAGCGATTGCGCCAGCACTTCGGGGCCTAGACTCGATCCCCCCATGCCGAGCAGCACGACATCGCGAAAATTTTCCGCGCGAATTTCCCGGGCGAAGGAAGTCAAGGGATCGAGACGGGCGAGCCCATCATCGACGATGTCGAGCCAGTCGAGCCAGTTGCTCTCGTCGTGTCCGGTCCACAGCTTGGCGTCCTTGCCCCAGAGCCGGCGCTCCTTGCCTTCGACCCGCCAGCCCTCCTGCGCCTCGCCGAGCTCGCGATCCGGCCCGTCACCGAGCAAGATCGCCTGGTCGTCGAGCTTTGGCCCGAGGTTGCGGCGGCGCTTGGCGGCCAGCGCCCCGAGCAGCTGATCGAAGGCATCCGCGAACAGCCGCACGCCGTCGGCCACGAGCTGCGCCGTGATCGCATCGAGCGAAATGCCGGCGCGACCGAGATTGGCCAGCGTCGCTTCGGCTTGGTCGACGTCTTCAATGAGCCGGTCGCGCACGCGGCCATGGTCGCGAAAGGCGTCCATGGTCTTGGGCGGCATGGTGTTCACGGTATCGGGGCCGATCAGCTCTTCGACATAGAGGACGTCGCGGTATTCCGGGCTCTTGGTCGCCGTACTCGCCCACAACAGCCGCTGGGTGCGAGCGCCCCGCTGCGCGAGCTTCTCCCAGCGCGGGCCGGCGAACCGGCGCAGATAGTGGCGGTACGCCAGCTTGGCGTTGGCGATCGCCACTTTGCCGCGGAGGCCGGCGAGCGCCGCGCGCGCAGTTGAATCCTTGGTTTGCTCGAGCCGCTCGGCGATCGCTTGGTCGACGGTCGTATCGATCCGGCTGACGAAGAAGCTGGCGACGCTGGCCACGCGGTCGAGCGGCCGGCCGGCGGCCGCGAGCCGTTCGAGCCCGCCCAGATAGGCCTCGATCACCTGTTCATAGACCTGCTGAGAGAACAGCAGCGTGATATTGACGTTGATGCCCTCGCCGATCAGCGCACGGATCGCCGGAATGCCCGCCTCGGTCCCCGGCACCTTGATCATCAGGTTGTCGCGGCCGACCGCCTGCCACAACCGCCGCGCCTCGGTGATGGTCGCCGCGGTGTCCATGGCGATATAGGGCGAGACTTCCAGGCTGACGAAGCCGTCGCGACCGGAATTCGCGTCGTAGACCGGGCGGAGAATATCGGCGGCGCGGTGGATGTCGGCGATCGCGAGCCGCTCGTAGATGGGGCTCACGGGCGGGTCGTCGTCCGCAATCGCGCGTTCGATGTCGGGGTCGTAGGCCGGGGACTCGACGATCGCCTTCTCGAAGATCGAGGGATTGGCGGTGACCCCGCTGACCGCATCCCCGCGGACCAGGCGCTCGAGGCCTCCATTGGCGAGAAAATCGCGGGACAGGAAATCGAGCCACACCGACTGGCCGTGCTCGCGCAGCGCCTGCAACGGATTCATGCCGTCTTCCATTTCGAAACCTGGGCCTTGGCCGCCGCCGCGATCTTCTCCGGAGTAAAGCCGAACTCCCTCATCAGATCTTTTGCCGGCGCCGAGGCACCGAAGCCGTGCATGCCGATGTTGGCACCTTCCAGCCCGGCGTAACGTTCCCACCCCAGCGTGGCGGCGGCCTCGACCGATACGCGCGCCTTGATCGCAGCCGGCAATACGCTTTCGCGATAGCCTTCGTCCTGCTCCGCGAACAGCTCCCAACACGGAAGGCTGACCACGCGGGCGGCAAGCCCCTGCGATTCGAGCATGTCCTGGGCGGCGATGCACAGCGGCACTTCGCTTCCCGTAGCGATCAGGATCACGTCGGGTTTTTGGCCCGGAGCCTCCGACAATATGTAGCCCCCGCACGCTAGTCCCGATGCCGGCGCATAGCGGCTGCGGTCGAGCGTCGGCAGGGCCTGCCGGGTCAGCACCAGGCAGGCAGGACGATGCTTCAATCCCACGATCACCCGCCAGGCCTCGACGACTTCATTGGCATCGGCGGGGCGGATCGTGACCAGCCCCGGAATCGCGCGCAATCCGGCCAGCTGCTCGATCGGCTGATGCGTCGGCCCGTCTTCGCCCAGTCCGATCGAATCGTGGGTGAAGACATAAATCACCGGCAGCCGCATCAGCGCCGCGAGCCGGATCGAGGCCTTCATATAGTCGGAAAAGATCAAGAAGCTGGCGCCGTACGGCCGCAGCCGGCTGACCGCAAGCCCGCTCAGGATGGCCCCCATCCCATGCTCGCGAATGCCGAAATGCAAATTGCGCCCGGGTTTTCCCGGGGCAAAATCGCCAGCGCCCTCGAAGGTCAATAGCGTTTTCGTCGAGGGGCTGAGATCGCCGGCGCCGCCGAGGAGCCACGGATAGCGCTTGGCGATGGCGTTGAGCACCTTGCTGCCGGATTCCCGCGTGGCCTGGCCCTTGGCATCGGCCAGGAAGGAGGGAAGCTCGGCATCCCAGCCGTCCGGCAAATCGCCGCGCTCGATGCTCTGCAGACGCGCGGCGAGGTCGGGATAGCGGGTTCGATAGCTCTCGAACAGCCGGTTCCAGGCTTGCCGCGCCTGCTGGCCGCGCTCGCCGATGCCGCGGCGGAACTGCTCGTATACGCCGTCCGGAACCAGGAAATGCGCGTCCTCGGGCCAGCCGTAGTTGCGCTTGGCGAGCCTCACTTCCTCTTCTCCCAGCGCCTCGCCGTGGGCGGCGGCGGTGTCCTGCTTGTGCGGCGCGCCGTAACCGATGTGACTGTCGACGATGATCAGGGTCGGACGGTCGTGCTCCGACTGAAACATGGCCAGCGCCTGCTCGACGCTCAGGGTGTCGTTGGCGTCGGGAACGTGAAATACCGCCCAACCGTAGCCATGGAACCGCATGCCGACGTCCTCGCTGAACGCCAGCGCGGTATTGCCTTCGATGGTGATATGATTGTTGTCGTAGATCCAGCACAGATTCGACAGCTTGAGGTGGCCGGCGATCGAGGCCGCCTCGCTTGCCACGCCCTCCATCAGATCGCCGTCGCTGCAGAAGGTATAGACGGTGTAATCGATCAGCGGAAATTCCGGTTGGTTGAACTGCGCCGCCAGCCAGCGTTGCGCCATCGCCATGCCCACGCTGTTGCCGCAGCCTTGGCCCAGCGGCCCGGTCGTGGTCTCGACGCCGGCGGTGTGGCCGTATTCGGGATGACCGGGGCAGCGGCTGCCGAGCTGCCGGAACGCCTTGATGTCGTCGAGCGTGACGGCGGGCCGGCCGCTCTCGTCTTTGACCTGGGCGAGATGCAGGAGCGCATAGAGCAGCATCGAGGCGTGGCCGTTCGAGAGCACGAAGCGGTCGCGGTTCAGCCAATGCGGATCCTCACAATCGAACGCCAGCAGGTCCTGCCACAGCGTATAGGCGACCGGCGCAAGCGCCATCGGCGTTCCCGGGTGGCCGGACTTCGCCTTCTCGACCGCATCCATCGCCAGCGTGCGGATGGTGTTGACGGCGAGCCGATCGAGGCTGTGCCGTTCGGCCGCACCCTGCGGCGCGGTGCGCGCGGCGTAGCCCGTCGAAATATTGCTGTTCATCGACAATGCTTCCCTGATGCTTCTCGCCATTTGTCGGCGGCGCGGGGCGGAGAAGCACCCCTGCCGTAAACCTCGGGGGTGGATACAAGGTTCCGGGCCCCCTGGCGGCAAAGCATGTTTTCCTCTCAGGCGCGCGTCGCGTCACGACTGCGCAGATTTCGGCAATCTTACAGCTTTGCGGAGCGTCGTATTGATCCGTGATTGCCAGCCCCTGCCGTAACGGCGGAAATGCGCGAGCACGTCACGATCCAACCGCAACGAAACAAGTTGCTTGGTCGGAGCCCTCTGCGGGCCGCGAGCTCGCCGCGCCAGTCGCACGAGATCGGGCATGACGGCGATCGCGGGGCGCATCCGTGCGAAATCGGCATCGGTTAATTCCGGATTATCCGGATCGGTCGCCGCCGCGGCAGTTGCGGTCCGATCTTCTTTCCGACCCAACCGGACCAGTTTGGGTGACTTGTTCCTACGTGGATTCTTCATATCATATCGCTCCACATACGCGCTTCCCCTCGGAGTTTCCCGCGCGCCCAGAGCACGCTCGCGCGCCTTGCGACGGAGTGATGCAGAAACGAGCGCCGTTTCCCAAACGAAGCGTTCCGCGTCTGCCAAGTCCACTCCATGCTTGGCAAGGTTGGCGGAGCGTTTGGCTTCGTCCCAGGTATATAGCATATCTTTTTTGTAGCTACAATCTGAACCAAGAACGCTACCAAACGCGAGGGCTGGTCACCGCTCCACGTGCCGCGGGCGGCCTTTCTCGTCGATGGCGACATAGGGGAAATTGCCTTGCGTTACCAGGATGCGGTCGGTCTGGTTGCGCGGATGACCCAGGCCTCGACCCGCACCGTGATGGAGGTTGTGCCGGTCCGGATCAGGCCGGCATAGACGCACACCACGTCGCCGACGTAGACCGGCGCGGAACGCGTCATGGCGTCGACCGCGATGGTCACGCAGCGTCCCTTGGCGATTTTCGAGGCGAAGATGCCGCCGGCGACGTCCATCTGGCCGAGCACCCAGCCGCCGAAGATATCGCCGTTCTGATTGGTGTCGGCCGGCATCGCCAGCGTGCGGATGGAAAGCTCGCCGCGCGGCTCCGGTGCTGCGGCCTCGGTGCGGGCGTCTTCGGCTTGCGCCATGGCAAGATCCCTCGATGCGGGACGTCGGCAGCGGTCTCAGAGGTCGCGCACCTCGCCGCCGGCACGATCCTCCGCCCTCGGCTGGGCGGGCGCTTCACGCAACAGGTCGTCGAGGTCGAGCCGGCGGGTGATCATGTCGAGCGTGCCGTCCGGCGTGCGCGGCCAAAGCTGCTGCCGCCGGTCGCAATAGAGCTCGACCCCGTTCTGGTCGGGGTCGCGCAGATAGAGCGCCTCGCTCACGCCATGGTCGGAAGCGCCGTCGAGCGGAATGCCGGCCTTGATCAAGCGGCAGAGCGCATCCGCAAGCGCGGCGCGCGTCGGATAGAGGATCGCGAGATGATAGAGCCCGGTGGTCCCGGGCGGCGGCGGCGATCCGCCCAGACTCTCCCAGGTGTTGAGCGCGATGTGATGATGATACCCGCCGGCCGAGACGAAGGCGGCGCCGGCCCGCCGCTGGGTGAGCTCAAAGCCGAGCACGCCGCAATAGAATTTCAGCGCCCGCTCGAGATCGGCGACTTTGAGATGCACATGGCCGATCCTGACTCCGCGATCGATCGGACGCGGCGTCAGGGTTTCGCGGGATTTCGCCATCTGCTCGGAACTGCTCATGATGCGCCTCCTGGTCTCGGCCCCAATCTATGGCGGGCGGGGCGCTTGCGCCATCACGCCGCATGCGATGGGCGCAGGCGTTCGATCGCCATCTCGCGCAGCTTGGTGCGCTGGATTTTCGTGCCGTTCGCGCTCTGCGTCACCGGAAAGGCATCGAGGAACCACACCCGCACCGGCACCTTGAAGGCCGCCATGATCGCCGCCGCGCCGGTGACGATCTCGGCTTCGCTCGGAGCGGAGCCCTCGGCCGGGATGACGAAGGCGGCGCAACGCATCCGGCCGTCGAGCTCGACGCCGACGACCTGGGCGTCGGCCACGGCGGGAATCCGCTTCAAAGTGTCCTCGATCTCGACCGGGCTGACCAGAAAACCGCCGAGTCGAATGGCATCGCCGCGCCGCGTCTCGAACACGAAGCTGCCGTCCGCGCGCAGCCGGCCGATGTCGCCGGTGCGGAAGAAACCGTCGGGGCGTACCGCCGCCGCGGTGGCCTCGGCATCGTTGCAATAGCCGGCGAACAGGCTCGGCGCCCGGATCTCGATCTCGCCGCTGCGGCCGATCTCGACCAGCTCGCCGCTGTCGACGTCGCGGATGCGAATCTCGGCGTCGGCGCCCGCAACCGGCATGCCGCCCGGCTCGATCCTCTGCTCGAGCGGCAAGCCGAGTGGCTGGAACGCGAACAGCGCCTGGGCCTCGCTCGATCCATAGAGGCCCACCAGCGGGATGCGCCGTTCCCAGCCGGCCTTGCCCAGCTCGGCGCTGCCGGGCTGGAACGCCGCATAGCCGAACAGGCGCAGGTGAGGAAACGGGTCGTGGCCCGGCACGAGCTCCATCATGCGGCGAGCCATCTCGTCGCTGCCGAACAAATGGCTGACCCGATGGCGGGCCACGAGCTCGACGGCGGCGCGCGCCTCGAAGGTGTCCATGATCACCGCGGGGGCGCCGGCCGCCAATGCGCCGAGCACGAGGTCGAAGCCGAATACGCCGCAGAACGGGATGGCGGCCAGCGCCCGGCTGTCCGCCGCCTCGAGCCCGAAGCCGCGGGCGACCGCGCGCGCGTGATAGGCGATCGACCGCTGCGGATGCATCACGAGCTTCGGGCCCTTGGTGGTGCCGGAAGTCGTGAACAGCGCGACGATCGCTTCGGGATCGGAGCGATCCGGCGCTGCGGAAAACGAACGCTCGAACGCATCGAACGCGACGGTCGGCTTGCCGAGCACCCCCTGCGGGACCGCCGAGCCCGCGCGGATCACCGCGACCTTCTCGAGCGATTGCGCCGCCGCGACATCGACCTCGGCCAGGATCGCCGCAAAATCGATTTTCTTGAACGTGGGCTCGATGACCAGCATGCGCGCGCCGGAGCGGCGCAGCACGTGCTCGAGCTCGGCCGCCCGGAAGCGGGTGTTGACGGCGACCAGCGCCGCGCCGATGCGGGCGAGCCCGAACAGCAGCGCGAGCCATTCGATCCGGTTCACCAGCCAGACCGCGACCCGATCGCCGGGGCGCACGCCTTGCGCGGCCAACCAGGCGGCGGTCTTGCGGCAAAGCCCGTCGAATTCGGCGTAGGTGATGCGTTTCTCGCCGTCGATGCAGGCGGGCGCGTCTGGGCGCTCGGCCAGATGCCGGTCGAGCAATGCCGGAAGGGGCAGCCGGTCGCTGTTCGCCATGGCTCGGGCCCGAGGCGTCGCCGCGTGACCTCATCGGGCACGCCTGTTATCTAGAAGCGCCGACAATGAGGATGACCGATGGCCGCTATCGAGGGCAAGCTTTGCGTCATCACCGGCGCGACCTCCGGGATCGGGCTCATCACCGCGGAGCGGCTCGCCCGGCAGGGCGCGCGGCTCGTGCTGGTCGGCCGGGATCCGGCGCGCGGCGAAGCGGCGCTCGCCCGGATCAAGGCCCGGGCGCCGCGGGCCGAGGTGAGCGTGCATTACGCCGACCTGTCGCGGCTCGATGCGCTGCGCACGCTCGCGGCAGGCCTCAACGCGCTGTCGCGGATCGACGTGCTGATCAACAACGCCGGCGCCATGTTCTGGCGCCGCCAGCTCACCGCGGACGGGCTCGAGCGCACGTTCGCGCTGAACCACATGGCGTATTTCGTGCTCACCGCCTTGCTGCGCGACAAGCTGGCCTCCTCCCCGGCCCGTATCGTCAACGTCGCGTCCGAAGCTCATCGCGGCGCGAAACTCGATTTCGGCGATCTGCAAAGCACGCACAGCTACGGCGGAATGCGGGCGTACTCGCGCTCCAAGCTCTGCAACATCCTGTTCACGCGGGAGCTGGCACGGCGCCTTTCCGGCACCGGCGTGACCGCCAATTGCCTGCATCCTGGCTTCGTCAACAGCCGGTTCGGCGACAACAATCCCGGGCTGGTGGGGTTCGGCACCCGGATCGCGAAACAACTACTCGCCATCTCGCCGGAGCGCGGGGCGGAAACCCCGGTCTATCTCGCGAGCTCGTCCGAGGTCGAAGGCAAGAGCGGCGGCTATTACGACCAATGCGCGCCGAAGACCCCCTCGCCCGAGGCGCAAGACGACGCTGCCGCGCGGCGGCTGTGGGAGGAGAGCGCACGGATCGCGGGGGTGAGCCCGTAAAGCATCCGGAGCGTTAAGGTAGGCAGAAGCGCAAAACGCGCCGCACCCCAATGCTTGCTTCCACGCCCGTCCTGGGTTTGCAGATCCGGTGCACGGCTATGGCACCGGGCATTGCGGCGAGCCGTATGCGTCGCTGAGAAAGCGCGCGAGGCGAAGTCCGGCCACGCCGAGCTGACGGTCGAGGATCGGCAAGATTTTGCGGTAATAATCGTCGCCCAAAACCTTGTCGGCGGGCGTGAGTGCCCACACCTGCTGCGCGGCCCGATGCGTCTCCAGGGCCCAATCGAGCGGAGTGCCTGCATCGATTCCCGGGCTTGCCGCTTCCTTGTTCCTGAGCCAGCCGGCTTCGAGCCGGTCGACGTAGGCGCCCCAATCCCACACCGTCTTTGCGATCAGATGGGTGTCCCACGCCGCGTGCAGATTGGTGGCGATCGGCGCGGGCTGGCAATTGCGCTTGCAGGTCAGCCCATTCATGTCCACCACGACCGCAATGTCGTTGCCGCCCCTGTCCTCCAGGACCGTGTGCAGAGGCTGATGAACGTCGCCGACGAAATGCACGGCGAATTTCAGCGCCTCGACCTTCGGCTCGCCGGCCGCGCACCGCAGCCCGGTCTTGAGCCGATCGAGCTCGGCGACGACGCAATCGCCCTGCGGGCCCGGCGCGCATTGGCTCGCCGGATCGAATTGGTTGGACTCGATCGGGATGTCGACGAAATGCCAATTGTAGGTCTGAGGCGCAGTCTCCCGCACGTCGTCGGCCCAGCTCGCGACCGATGCCAGCGAATGCCCGCGGCCCATCACGCGGTCCACCGCATCGGCGGCGGCAGGGCTCAACCGCCGTTGCGCGATTTCGGCGACGATGGAATGGCCTTCCTGATCCCAGGCGAAGGCCGGCCCGGCGCAACCGATCGCGAGCATCGCCGCGAGGCATCCGGCTGCCGCCAAGAGCTCCGGCCGCGAGAGCAGGTTCCGTGATTTTGCCACCGACGCCTCCCCCGGTCGATGCAACCGGCAGGAAAGGATACGCCAAGCTTCGGCGCGGTCCAGCCGGCGGTCGCTCCCGCACCGCCGGCGTGCTTCGCAAGAGAGTGGCGTATTCCGCACCGCATGCGAGGACCGCCGTCGGCATGCTATGCTCCGGCCGCAAGGGACCGCGTCGCAAGCGGATCGTTCGGGCCGCAGGATGGCCGGTTTGTCAGGAAGGAGCACACGCGTCATGTCGATCAAGCCGCTGTTCACCGCGACCGCGACCGCCACCGGCGGCCGCAACGGCCACACCGAGGCGAGCGACCATTCGGTCGCGGCCGACCTTTCCGTGCCGAAGCAAATGGGCGGCCCCGGCAAGGCCGGCACGACCACGCCGGAACATCTGTTCGCGGCCGGCTACGCCGCCTGCTTCGGCGGCGCGCTCGATTATGTCGGCAAGCAGCAGAAGAAGAACGCGCTAGGCGCGGTCGTGACCTGCGCGGTCTCGATCGGCCCGCGCGATGCCGGCGGCTTCGGCCTCGCGGTCAAGCTCAATGTGAAAGACAAGAGCCTGCCGCAGGCGGAACTCGTCGCGCTCGTCAATGAGGCGCACGAAAAGATCTGCCCGTATTCCCACGCGACCCGCGGCAACGTCGAGGTCGCGCTCGAGGTCGAGGGAGCCTAAGGTCCGGCACCCGCGAAATTGCCGGTTTCGGCATCCGCCGGTTTGCTCGGAATTCGATTCAAATCCGCGGAGGAATAAATCTGCAATTCATCGAGTCGTTTGCGGCGGAGTGCCGAAGCTGGGATAGAGCGCGGGCTGGACGCATTCATTGAAGCCATGTCACAGCTTGTCGATCGATGCGGATGTGCCGGTCGTGCGCCTCGATCCGCCATGCACGGAACCCCCCGCAGGCGTCGCAAGTTGATATTTTTCCAACGACCCGGACGCGTGGCCGCCCCGGATGACACGGGGCTCGGCCTTCCCTCACCCAACCAATCCGCTCACCGATGGCACGCCTGATCGAAGACTACGGATTGATCGGCAATGCGCGCACCGCGGCGCTCGTGCACCGCGACGGCTCGATCGATTGGCTGTGCCTGCCGCGCTTCGATTCGCCCGCCTGTTTCGCCGCGCTCTTGGGGGGCGTCGAGAACGGCCGCTGGATCGTCGCCCCGGCCGAACCGCGGGCGCGAATGTCGCGCCGCTATCTCCCGGGCACCGCGATCCTGGAGACGCGGTTCGAGACCGCCGGCGGAGCCGTGACCGTCACCGACTTCATGCCGCAGCCGCCGGACGAGCACCAGATCGACCTGGTGCGCCTGGTGCGCGGTGAAACCGGTTCCGTCAAAATGCAAACCGAGATCCTGTTCCGGTTCGACTACGGCCGCACCGTGCCGTGGGTGAGGCGCCGCACCTATGGGCTGAGCGCCATCGTCGGGCCCGACGAGGTGCTGTTGCGCACCGACGTGCCGCTGCGCGGCGAGGACTTCACCACCCGCGGCGACTTCGTGGTGGGTGCCGGCGAGACGGTCGCCTTCGTGTTGAGCTGGCGCCAATCGCACCGGGCGAACGTCATCTATCGCGAACCCGAGGACCTGCTGCGGACCAGCGAAAACCTGCAGCGGGTGTGGACATCGCGGTGCACCACCGAGGGGCCGTGGTACGAGCCGGTGACGCGCTCGCTGATTACGCTCAAGCTGCTCACGTATTTCCCGACCGGCGGCATCCTGGCGGCTCCTACCACCTCGCTGCCGGAAACGATCGGCGGGATGCGCAACTGGGACTATCGCGCCTGCTGGATTCGCGACGCCACGTTCTCGCTCTATGCTTTCATTTCCGGCGGCTATCTCGAGGAAGCGCGCGCCTGGCGGGAATGGCTGTTGCGAGCCGCGGCCGGCAGGCCGGAGGAATTGCAGATCATGTACGGGCCCGCCGGCGAACGCCGTCTCGACGAGCGCGAACTTCCCTGGCTCGCCGGCTACGAGGACAGCCGGCCGGTGCGAATCGGCAACGACGCGCACCGGCAACTGCAGCTCGACGTCTACGGCGAGCTGATGGACGTGCTGTACGCCGCCGAGACCTTCAAGCTCGAGCCGAGCTCCGACGCCTGGGGCATGCAGCGTGTGCTGCTCGACTTTCTCGAGAGCACGTGGAGGAAGCCGGATGCGGGTCTGTGGGAAGTGCGCGGCCCGGTGCGGCATTTCACCCACTCCAAGGTGATGGCGTGGGTAGCGTTCGATCGCGCGGTGAAATTCGTGGAGCGATCGAGCCTGCCCGGCCCGGTCGAGCGCTGGCGCGCGTTGCGCGACCAGATCTGCGACGAGGTTTGCGAGCACGGCTTCAGCCCGGCCCGCAACGCATTCGTGCAGTCCTATGGTTCGGACGACCTCGACGCGGCGCTGCTGCTGTTGCCGCAAGTCGGATTCCTGCCGGCGACCCATCCGCGCATCGTCGGCACCGTCGAAGCCGTCCAGCGCGAGCTCATGGTGGACGGGCTCGTGCTGCGGTACCGGCCGCAACGCATCAACGACGGCTTGCCGGGCGAGGAAGGCGCGTTCCTGGCCTGCAGTTTCTGGCTGGCCGACGCGCTGGCGATGATCGGTCGCTACGATGAAGCCAAGGCGATGTTCGAGCGGCTGCTGGCGCTGCGCAACGATCTAGGCCTCCTGGCCGAGGAATACGACCCGCGGGCGAAGCGCTTTCTCGGCAATTTCCCTCAGGCGTTCTCCCACGTGGCGCTCATCAATACCGCCAACAATCTGATGCCCGGCGTCGGGCCTTCCGAGCACCGCGCTGGATAGCAGGGGATCTCGTAGGGTGGGCAAAGCGAAGCGTGCCCACCATCTGCCCGGGTCCGCGTCGGCACGGTCCCGCCAACAGTTTCTTGGCCAAACAAGGGCCTTCGCCCGCCGATCGAAACTGCCGGCGGGACCTTTGCCCACCCTACCATTATCCGGGTCAAATCCCGCTAACCAACGCGGCGAATGTGGCGTAAGCTGCCGAACCGCATGACACGTCGGGTGCGTGAACGATAACAAGATGCATCCGAGAT
>WNFF01002937.1_pt1 | contig 22319 bp, 34 predicted proteins | sample 5400441 | NCBI WGS metagenome assembly WNFF01 (sample SAMN13153345, study PRJNA577476) | soil metagenome | isolation source: 120 cm saprolite under Douglas fir tree site 2 hole 3 replicate 1 | place: USA:California | collected 2015-04-18
CTCAAGTTCGCGCCAAAACCCTGTGTACGAATAGGGAAGGCGGCCCAGCTTCACAGGACTGGCAAAGATCCAATCCTCTTCGGCTGAGAACTGAGTGGTCTGCTTCCAGACCCTCAGTACCTCCAGTAGTTCCTTGTCGACAGCCAAGAACTTGCGGGACGAATCGGTTTTCACATCATCCACAATCTGCTTCACGATGCCCCTTTCAATGTTCAGCTTGGCACCTAGCCAGTTCACGTCTCGCCACTTCAGCGCAAGTAGCTCCGAAACCCGCAATCCCAAACAGACTGACACCAGAGCCATTGTGTTGAACGGTGTCTTCAGGAATGCAGTGAGTCTCTGGAACTGCTCCAAAGTGAGGCTTCGCGGTTTGCGAATACGTCTTGTAGCACCCTTCACAACTACAAGGTCGATGGGGTTGCGTGCAACTTCCAGCACGCCGCACCACATCGCAAACTCCATCAAGGCGCGAAGCAAGTTGCGCACGTGAGACCTGCTTTTGGGAGACAGATCGAGCTGGCGAAGCCAGAGTTCAACAGGTCTGGGCTGTATGTCAGTAATAGATTTGTCGCCCCAGCGAGGCAAAATGTGGTTATGCAGCCATGAGCGATACACACGAGAAGTCTCGGAACGCGAAGGCATTCTTTCGCCTTGGTAGCGTTGAGCCAACTCTTTAACCGTGTGGGTCGCGTGCGTTTGGCTGATTCGTTTATTGATAACCGTCTGACGAAACGACTCTGCTGCGTGCCCATGCGCCTGCCTTAGTACGAAAGTCGCGCAACGAACCGATCAGCTTGGTTCGACGCACTCCGTTTTCGCAGAATAAGTAATTCCACACCCTGCGACGTTTATCGCAAACAATAGATCCTTGCTTGTGCCGTGTTCGTTTCATAGTCTCCTTTCGTTAGCGAGCAGTGGGTGCGTAGGCTTTCACTCTGCCTTGTCGAGCCCACAGCAAAATCGTCCGCACCTTCACGTTGAGATACAGTGCAGCTTCTCGGGCCGTCAGCCAGGGTGGACGTTCCGCTCCAAGTAGGGGTTGGGTGGAAGAACGGTCAAAATCGGAAAGCTGGGATTGGGCGCACATACTGACTCCTTCTTGGCGCGGAGGTTGCAACAGAACTGATATTTCGATTTTTCTTCTTTCGCCTCCATAGTTGGCGGGGTGGCTTGGAACTGCGAGGGTTCAGTCAAGGGCGACCGTAGGGAGCCGCGCCAGCGGGCCTGCCCTTGACGGGTTCTTCGCAGTTCCGCTTTCGTTCACTTGGAGACGAAAGAAGACACTGGATACCATCACGCGTTCGGGCAGCTTCAGTAGAGGCATGGGCCGTACTCCTCGGTTGGACTCGGGGTCGTGCATGTGAGCAACGTCGATCCGCTCGGGCAGGAGCTTCCGGTACTGAGGACGCGGGATAGTTTGAAGGGAAGAAATTCAAGACAGACATAACCGACGATCGCGGTTCCTATGGCGATTTCAAAATTGGCGGCAGTAAAAACATCACCGATTGCCCAAGCTAGACCCCTCTTCGCCCCCATCGCCGAACGCACGAATTTTCCCATCAAGAGATTTGAATAAATGAGGAATATGATGAGAGCCACCTCGATGACCGCTCTCCAGATACTTTTCTGCATGGCAAATCCTAGCACTCGGGATGATTCGTTTGTCAAAGCTGACGGTAATAATCTCATCGCGGTGCGGGACTTCAGGGGGAAGGGCAAGAGCCAGAGCCAATACACCTCGCATGCCGCCCCAGAATAAGGGAATGCCGCAGTTCGGCCACTCTGTCCGACAGCGAAGCTCTCCACCAGCTCCTCGTCGTCTTGGCGCTTTCATCCCTTTCTGGTAGATGACTGCCAAGACCATACCTCACTAGATTGGCCTCGGAAGGCATAACGGAGGGTGGTACCAACTCTCGATCACGATACGGGGGATGTGGTTCTGCGTCAAATTCAGGCAGTTCACAACTCCATCGATGCTAATGCTCAGGATAAAAACTTTGAATTTGACTCCAGTGACTGATGCCGACACAATGCGGCATCGGTTCGAAACAGCGGGTGTACCGCGCAAAATTGCACCTTTTCATTTCGTCGATTCGAACTTGGTGTCCTTGACAGAAGGGGTCATCCAATGACCTGTGGAAGACCGTTACCAGTGCTTATTCTTAGCGCTGAGGAGAGATCGACGTTGGAATGCCTGATAACAGATACGGGAGCTTCACGGGCTCTGAAGCAACGAAGTCGAACGATCCTAGCGTGCGCCCAAGGGAAGACTAACGTTTCGGTGGCGAGTGAGACAGGATTGACAGGCCTCACCGTCGGAAAGTGGCGCAGCCGTTTTCTCGTCAACCGATTGAAAGACTTCGAGCAAGAGAGACGCGGAAGGCCTGTTGGCCCGCTTGTGCTCAGTCCGGATGAACAAATGATTTTAGAGAGGTTGTCCCGGTCTCCGGAATCTGCTTCGGCTTTGGTGCGAAGAGCGCGAGTAATTTTGGCTTGCGCGGAAGGAAAGAGTAACAAGACCGTCGCTCTAGCGACCGATGAATCGGAAGACGCCGTTGGAGACTGGCGGTGCCGTTTTCTTCTCGGGCGACTGAAAGGCCTTCAACCGGAGCGGATGGGAAGACCGGTTGCGCCTGTGGTTCTCAGTCAAGATGAACGAAGGGTTTTAGAAGCTTGGTCACGGTCTCCAGAATCTCCTTCAACTGTGGCGCGAAAAGCAATGGTAATTTTGGCCTTTGCAGAAGGAAAGAGCAATAAGGCAGTGGCTCAAGAAACAGGACTGTCAGCAGACGGTGTTGGGAAACTGCGACGCCGGTTCTTGGCCCTGCGGCTGAATGGACTGAAGCAGAGGCGACAGTCGGCCTTCGCGTCAGACCGAGCGCCACGAGCCCGTGCCAGGCTTGTTGAACCTCGCGCGTAACAGGAGTGAATCAGTGACCACCAAGCCGAATTCCGCATCTGGTCCGCTGAGCGATTGAGCCGCGCAATTCACCAATGGACTTGATAAAAAGTTTGAATTTGACTTTCTTGGTGCCCTACGCCAGAATCCGCGTCAAGCTGTAAGTAGCACCGAGTTTCCCCTCACTTCGACGCCGCAGTGAGTTTCCTTAGGCACGACGCAGTGCCGACTCCGTAGCGACATATTTATCAGGGATAAGACCGCTCGTGTTTTTTGGGGTGGTGGTGTCCTTCAGTTGCACTTGTACTTGACTCGGAGTGCGGATGCGAATTTGCCGGAACGTCGCTGTGGAGTCGGAACCTATCAGGAGGTAACGATGAATTGGAAACTCACATTGGTGGAGCTTCTGCTGGCGGGCTTCTTTGCGGTGGCGTGTATTCGCGCCGGCGGGAAGCTCGGCTTGGAGCGAAAGAGAACGTCGAGCAGTTTCTTCCGACTTTCGAATCGGATTGAACGATTGCGCCGTTCCCGTTGGCAGTGGTTCTCGATGGTGGCAGTCATGCTGGTCCTGCGCATGCAAAACCAGCTTCCTCCGGCGATTGAGATCATGGTGGCCGTGATGTTTGTGATCTTTCTTTCCCTTCCCGTCGGCGCACTGGTGAGAGTGGGGAGATGAAATGGATTTGGGAAGCCTCAGAGTTTGTCCGCAAGATCCGAATCCGGATGAGGTTTGGCGAGAGTTCCCGCATGCCGCTCCGCCTGATCCGCCTGGAATTAATGCAAGAAACGGCGGTTTGCGAGTGGATGGCCCGGGCCGAGGATTCCTGGGACACCGACTTGCTAATCGCAGCGCGAGAGCAAAACTTGGCTCTTCAAGCATTGCGAGACGCGATGACGGTGCGCGAGTTTTTGTTTGCGACATTCCCTGAAGTTGGCAGCGCGAGCTTCAGGGTCTATCGCGCGGCGGCCGGTGAACCGCCGGAACTCATCATCGTGGGCACGGTCACAAGGGAGGACGAGCCGTTGCCGAGGATCAGGTCTCTGGTGATGAGGGCAAAGCTTTGCGGTCTGAGGTTTTCTTTGTCAGACGGTGTCTTTGATGCGCTGAGTACGCAAGGGAACGGTTCGGAAATTACGAAATAACCAGTGCTCCCAGAAGGAGCGGAAAAGGAGTTTTCATGGCAGCAAATACAGGGCAGGGACGTGGCTTTACAACGTTTCTGGTGGGCTTTACAGCGTTGTGCGCGGGAATCGCCTACATGTCAACTGGAATTGGCAAGGTGGCGCTGGCCGCAGGGGCAGTTATCTTGGTGGCCAGCTTGTTCGGATTTTTGAAGATCAAGCCGCTCGAAGGCAAGCCGGCCATCAAAGCGTCGTCAATGGGCATGAAGCTTGCGGGGGCGTTCACTGCGGCTTTGGGCTGGGGCATTACCTTGTTCGGCTTGCACCTCGTGGACGGCGTCAGCGCGCGCATTGTTCTGGCGCTGGTGGGGATTTGCGTGAGCCTGTTCGGCATCGTCTATATCCTGCCCGCAACTTTCAACAAGAATGCGATTTGGAAAGCGTAAGAACTGGTTCGCAACGAAAAACCAAAATGACTACGGAGCAGACAACAATGAAATGGATTCGAACTTGTAGTTTATGTCTTTGCGTCCTCACGCTTTCACTGAGCTCCGCCGGCGACCGCAACTCCGCCCCCCGCAGATGCGCAACTGAAAGATGCCGCTGCCAAGGCGCCAACAACCACCCAACTACAACAGGGCGATCCCGGCGGCGCCATCACGGGAACCATCAACGATGTGCCCCCCGCAGATTCCAAAGTGGGCGTAACGCTGCCAGATGTTGCGAACCAGGTTGGGCAAAACAAAATTGCCGTCAACTTCGTTTGGACGCTCGTAACCGGCTTCCTGGTCATGTTCATGCAGGCTGGATTCGCCATGGTCGAGGCGGGCTTGTGCCGGGTGAAGAATGCGAACCACACCTACATGATGAACTTCTTCGTGTACGGCTGCGGCTTGCTGGCGTACTGGCTGATCGGGTTCGCCATACAAATGGGTGGGGCAGCGGGCAACGGAAACCTAGGGGGCCTGCAATCCTTGTCCGTCGAGCACCACTGGTTTAGCACCAGTTGGGGCATCTTTGGCGGATCGGGAATGTTCCTCTCCGGTCACACCTATGACGTAGGCGTGATGGTCATCTTCCTGTTCGAAATGGTGTTCATGGATACGGCCCTCACCATCGTTACTGGTGCTTGCGCCGAACGCTGGAAATTCTTGGCGTTCGCCGTTTCCTCAGTGCTCATGGGGGCGTTCACCTATCCCATTTACGGTAACTGGGCTTGGGGCGGCGGCTGGCTGTCACAGCTGGGAGCAAACCTTGGGCTCGGCAAGGGCTATTGTGACTTTGCTGGATCGGGCGTGGTGCACGCCGTGGGAGGAATCACTGCCTTGGCGGTTGCACTGATTATTGGGCCCCGCATCGGCAAGTTCAATCGTGACGGATCCAGCAACGCGATCATCGGCCACGACATTTCCGCGGTCCTGATCGGTTGCTTCATCCTGGCGTTCGGCTGGTTCGGATTCAATCCGGGCAGCACCCTGGGTGCATCCGCGGCCGGCAATCTGCGCATCGGCTCCATCGCGGTGAATACGATGCTGGCGGGTTGCACCGGAACCTTCGGAGCGATTCTTTACATGTGGGCGCTGAAAGGTAAACCGGATGCTTCGATGAGCGGCAACGGACTGCTGGCTGGACTGGTGGCGATCACCGCTCCCAGTGGCTTTGTCAGCACCTTCGGCGCTGCCGTAATCGGACTGGTGGCGGGCGGGCTGGTCTGCTTGAGCTGCGCCTTTGTCGAAAACTTCATGAAGGTTGACGATCCCGTCGGCGCAATTTCGGTACATGGCACGAACGGCCTCTGGGGAGTAATTTCCATCGGGTTGTTTGCAGACGGTACCAGTAACTATGGCGGAAGCTGGAACGGTGTCACCGGATCAGTAACGGGAATTTTCTACGGTGGTGACGGCTGGGCCCAGCTTGCGGCTCAACTCGTGGGGGTTTCCACCTTACTGGGCTTCCTGTTCACTTTCAGCTTCCTGCTGAACCTGATACTCGACTTCTTCATCGGGCAACGGGTTTCAGCAGAAACCGAAATCGCGGGTCTTGACATTCCGGAAATGGGCCAGTTGGGCTATCCGGAGTTCGTTTTCCGCGACGAACCCTCGGTGCTAGCGCATGCAAACGAGGAGTACGCGGTCGCGTAACTCACAAGCGAAACCAACAGCAGGGCGCGAGATGCAGTTCGCGCCTTGCTGATTGTTAACTCAAAATCCCGATTGATCGGACAAAACTGATATGACGCAAAACTCTACCGACCTCGTTGTCGCAAGCCACAAACGTGAAAACTTAAGTTCACGGGTGTCCTCGCTGGCGCTGGCTTCGTTGCCAACTCAAACCCAAACTCTGCTGCTCAGAATGTTTGCCGACCCCTACCTGCTCGAAAAAGAGCAGCGGACGGAACTGGTCGCCGAACTGCGCGCCTGCGTCTCCAAGCATCCGCAAGTCTCCGAGTTGCGCGTGCTCCTGGGAATGGCGTTGTGCGTCAATTTCGATCCGCAAGCCGCCATTGAAGAACTGCGGGAGTCGGTCCGGCTCGCGCCCAACAGTTTCATCGCCCAGTACAAGATGGGAGAATTGTGGATGAGATTGCGGGTAATGGACAAGGCCGAGGAACACACCCGCACCGCGGCCCTGCTGGCACAAAACATGGCCCAAGCGGATCTGGCCCGCAAGCAGGCCGCCAGCATCCGTACCATGAAGCGCGAAGGCATCGAACGCGGCGGATACAAGTCCCCGTGGACAGCTCCCATTTCGTTCCTGCGCCGTTTGTGGACCCGGCAGAGCAGTCAGGCGATCGTAACCGCGGATATTCAATAGAGAATGCAGCCGGGGCTTCAGCTCGCGTTGTTGCTCGCAATCCTGCTGCCGGCGACCAAAATCGCCGGCTCGCTGTGCAGCCGCTTTTCTATTCCTGCCATTCTTGGCGAATTGCTAGTTGGCGTGGTGCTAGGGCCGGGCGCCGTTAATCTGTTGCACCTCCACTTGTTCGCGGGCGGCGAGGCCTCTGCCACGCTGATGCTCATGGCCCAATTGGGCGGCTTCGTCCTCATGTTCATCGCCGGCCTTGAGACCGACGTGGACCGCATGCGTGCAGCCAGCGGCACCGCCTTTCTCGTAGCTCTCTTCGGCGTCATTTGGCCGTTCCTGCTCGGCGCCGGCGTCGGACACATGTTTGGCCTCTCCTGGAAGACCGCTTGTTTTATGGGCGGGGCTCTGACCGCCACCAGCGTTTCCATCTCCGCCCGCACCCTGATGGACGCCGGCCAAATGTCGTCACCCGAAGCCACCATCATTCTCGGCGCGGCCGTCATCGACGACGTGATGGGCCTCTTCCGGCGCTGCCACGCATGGCGGCTTCGGACTCGCATCCATGGCCAGCGATTGGCTACAAGAAAAGGTGCCGTTCGCCGGCGCGCACCCTCTGATCGTGCAAATGATCGCGATCAGCGTCGCCGTAACCGTGTTCTTCGTCGCCGGATACGGCCTGGCCAACCGCTTCCTCGATCCCCTGATTCGCCAATTCAGAAAACTTTCCGCCACCGAGGCCGTCCCCAGTTGCGTCTTGGGACTCCTGCTGGTCTATGCAATCTCCGCCGAGTGGCTGGGCAGCGTCGCCGGAATCACCGGCGCCTATCTGCTGGGATTCGTTTTTGCCAGCTCCGAATTCAAAGCCGACGTGGAGCGCAGTTTCGCCGCCGTGGGCCACGCGCTGCTCATCCCCCTGTTTTTTGTTTCCATTGGACTCTCCAGCGATTACCGCGCGCTCTCCGGCCACTGGCTCATGCTCGGCGTGATATTTGTGGTTGCTGTGCTCGGTAAACTGGTGGGCTGCGGCTCGGCCGCCCTCGCTTCCGGAATGGATTGGGTACAGAGCATGCGCATCGGATGCGGTATGATCTCCCGCGGTGAAGTTGGCTTGATCGTTACCGCGATGGGCGCCAGTACCGGAATCTTCCAAAAACCAGAGGTCGCAGTCATGGTTGCGATCGTCCTGCTCACGACCCTGATCACGCCGCTGGCGCTGCGTGCAACCTTCCAACTAAAGAGCGACAATGACCCGCAGTCCCTGACCGAAGAGGTGGAAGCCTTTACCATGTCATCTACTCCGGAGAGCACGGTTCCGACACCCGCGCGGGCGGAAGAAACCGCCGCCGGGAAACTGAATAAGGCCGATGACAGCAGCCTGGCCCCGAGTCCGCTCCGATGACCTCACTCCATACAGGCGAAAAACTCGATCATTACGTGATTGGAGACCTGGTCTCCCGCGGCGACATGGCCTCGATTTTCCGTGCCACTGACGAACTCACCGGAAAACCGGTGGCCATCAAGATTCCGCATCCAGAAATGGAAGCCGACCCGGTCTTTTTCGAGCGCTTCAAAAGCTGGACCATCCCGCCGTAATGAAGGTCTACCCCAGCACCCACCACAGCCAGGAGTACATGGTGATGGAGTGGGTGGATGGGCGGCTGCTCCGGCAGCTTATCAACGAGCAGAAGAAATTTCCGCCGGAGCGCGCCGTCAAGATCGCTCTCCACATTGCGGCCGCGCTCGACTACATTCATGGCCACGGCGTCTTCCATCGCGATCTGAAGCCGGAAAATATTATGGTGACCGCGAACGGCCACATCAAGCTGATTGATTTTGGGGTTGCGGCCAACGTCGGAGCGCGACGGCTCACCTTTGGCAACTTTTCCCGAACCATGGGCACGCCCGACTACATTTCTCCCGAGCAGGTAAAGGGCAAGCGCGGCGACGCCCGCAGTGATATCTATGCACTGGGAGTGATGCTGTACGAAATGCTGACTGGAAAAGTGCCCTTCACCGGGCCCAACCCGTTTGCGATCATGAATGATCGCCTGCTAAACAATCCCGTGCCGCCCCGTGAACTGGACCCGACCATCTCCCCCCAACTTCAGGAAATTATCTACCGCGCCTTGGAGCGGGATCCTGCCAAACGCTACCCTTCGGCGCGGGAGTTCGCCGTTGATCTCGAACACCAGGAGCACGTGGGAGTTGCCGACCGTGACGAGCTCACAAACTGGAAAGTCCGCAAGCAGCCACGCCGTCGGATCCTGCTGTATGTTGCCCTCGTCCTGATTCCACTTGTGATCTTCGTGATTATGCTGTGGGTGGCGAAGCATACGTAGGTGGTCCTTTCGGATACAACCAAGCGCCGATGTCGGGAACATTTGAATGACGGCAAAGTCATTGACTATATCTTGGAAGGGCTCTGCTGTCGCGAAATTGTGCTCAATAAGATGTTCCAGGCCTGGTTGTAACAGCGTGGCCCGGTCTGGCCTGAAGACACGCCTCCGCTGCGCAGCAAAAGCTGCCCAGTACATGCGCACCTACACACGCCACAAATCGGCAAATCGCGAACGAGTTGAGACATGCCGGGAGCAGGAGAGCACTTCCAGCCGGCACACGCCAGAGAATAAACAGCAAATTAGTGATCTGAGGAGTTGATAGCCGGACCAGGTCAGGAAGTCTGGTTACGGCTATCCCGTTTGTTGGACGCTGCCCGAAGCCGGAGCAGGCTAGTTCTGCTTCATGCCGTCATCGTTTTTCATTGTGTCATCGTGTTTCATGTTGTCGTCTTTTTTCATGTCGTCTTTTTTCATCTTGTCTTTCTTGGTTTTTTTGGACTTCTTGTCTTTCTTCATCTCGTCTTTCTTCATCTGGTCCTGACTCATGTCGTCGTGCTTCATTTGGTCTTGCTGAGATTGATCCTGTTTCATGTTGTCGTTGGACTGCGCGATAACCGTGAGCGGCACTGCCAACATACACAGGGTCATCATTCTATAGAACATCCTTTTCATGTTTTTTCTCCATTTCTTTGTTGAAATTTGCGAACGTATTGCTCATGTGACACTAAGGTTTTTGAGGCGCGCCCTTTGGCATTCAAAATTCAAACGTCTCCTCCTCGGCTACGAGAAAGACTGGCGCGCCACCTGATGAAATCGAAACCGCATTTGCAAGCGTCTGTTTGCATCCCTCCGAGGCCGCGCATGCTTCTAGCGCTTCCATGGAGGGGAAATGGATCTCGGCGATGCGGTGAAACGCGGGTGCCCCGCTCGGAGACCCGAGCACCCTGGTCGCGACAACTTTTGTCTTGCCGGCGAGTTTCTCGACAGCCATGGGCACATGCTGATTCTTGTAAACAGTCTCAAAAGCCTGGACGTCCTTCGGACGGGGATACATGACTATTAGCTTTACTGGCATCTCGCTCTCCTACGAAAGGTGGTAGATCACAAGGTTGTGAAGGTCATCTCGAAGCTATGGGCTACTTAGGAAGATTGGCGGCAGTTGCAATCTGCCGCCAATCTGCCTTCAAAAGTGGCCTCGCCAGCTCGTTCAGTTAAGCCGAGCAGCGACACCGCATACGATTACGGGACCGAGACTGCCGTAGGGTGCACCGTTAGGACCGGTGATGTATCCGTCTCTCGCCATTTTCAAAATGCGGAACTCCTCGGTCAGGAGACCGCGATAACCCTTTCTGATGGCTTCATCGGTCCACTCATAGACATTGGCGTCCCAGACCGGGCTGTAATCCGTGGCAGTCGTGGGAACTCCGCCAAACGTGTTATTTGGCCGATGACCATCCAAAAGCGCGGCGCCAAGACCCTGACGCTGCGGATTTTGGCAGCCGCCTGCTGACTCGCCATTCGTAGCGATGAAGATCCGCTCGACTGCGCTGCGACTGATATCGTCCACCCCAGTCTCGATGAGGCGCAAACGTGGAGCGAAAGTGTTCCCCTCGATCGCCGACACCGTGGGATCGCTAGATTCCGTTGAGATGTAGAAGACCGGCTTGCCAAAGCTATAGCCGTTAATCAAGGAAAGCGTGACTGTGCGGTTTGCCGGATCAATGGCGACCACCTGATCATGCACAAGGCTGTAGTTCGGATTGCCAGTTGGGAAATTGATGGATGCGTCATCCACCGCGGCGGCGATAACGGGCGCATCGTAAATGATGCCGCCAACGTTTACCAGCGGGCTGTAATCGGCATCACCGATGGAGCCAGGCTGCGCGATGCTGGGGGGAAATGGTCGTTCTCTAGAGCCGGCCTGGACCTGCCGGTTTGGGCTGAAATCCACGAGGCCGGATTCAAATAAGAACGTTCCGTCAGCGCGAACAGTGGCGGGCCGTGCGGCGTCCCCGGCGTTATGCAGTTTCTTGGAGAAGTTTACGCCAAGGCGCTCCGCTTCAGCCTGGTCGCCCGCGTCGAGGATGATGTACCACATGGGCTTTAGACCAAACGGAGTATTCACCGCACCCTTGTACAGAGGCAGCGTGATCGTTCCTCTGGGAGTGCCGGGGGGAACATTCAATGTCGTCAGCTCTTCGATTGGGATGTCGAACTTGCCTGATTTCAGCAGTTGGACAGGCCCCGCCAAGTCGGGATTCGTGAGCGAATCGGCCGGAGGAAATTGTGAGATGTCAACTTTTGTTCCAATCGACGCCACGGGTGGAATGATGTTGCATCCAGGACCTGGCCCATTGGCTGCAGGCCCAGGACCATTCCCTGCACGTAAGAGTCCGCCTTGCTGCGCAAATGCCGCGGCAGAAACGAACATGATTGCCGCTGTTGCAGCGATCACTACGTTTGCACGCTTCAACGGTCTCCTCGCGTTTACGTTCTTACCCTCGTTTTTTTGGTTGTTGATTGCAAATCCGTCACCGGCGGACATATTGCCACCAGCGCGTACTTGGAATTTTTCTTGCTGCATCACCTGCATGATTGACTTCTCCTTTTGATGGTTGTGCCGCGGCGACATCACAAGTCGCGTTTGGGATCACGTGATGAATGTGAGCAACAACGAGGAAAAAAGTTCCGCTGTGAAACCGATTATTTGTCGGAACTTTGTAAAATGTTGCCGTAGCGACTTGTCTGTAATTACAAGGCGGATTCTGCGCAAGAAACGACCGGGCCGCACACCGCTCTAGGCTCTCATCAGCACGATTCTCGCGCCATTAGCTAAATTCAGGCTCCGTATTGCTTTGCCGGAGTTGAACGTGTGCTTCTATGACGGGACGTGAGCGCAGTGATGGTGGGCAAGAAAGCCGGCGGGCTGTTGATTACGGCCCCGCCGGCTGTCTTCATTAGGTAGAACACAAACTTCGCTTGCAGTTCGATAACGCATTGTGGCATCAAGGCGCAATGAGAGGACGCGAGAGGGCAATACGAGATGGGGCCGGAAGACTATCCAGATTTATTGTTCTGAGGCACGAAAGAGTTGCGTTTCCGTTTGGCTGGTTTCGCAAACGAGTTAAAGGGCCCTCGATTTGCACATTATTGCGTATGTAGCGTTCGCTGAGGGAGCCGCAAAAGGTGTAAATGTCAGCGCAGTTATGAGGGGATGCGGAGTATATTTGTAAACGCGGTCTGCCAGCTTCAGTGAGTTCTTCTAGTGAGTCCCGAGTCTTAATCACCTATTCCTTTTCTTTTCCTATGATAGTAGGGCTTATACCGTGCGCTCCCCCGCTCATATCCGCTCATAATCTGCCGTGACTGAGTTGAACTGGCGTTGTTTTTGAGAACCTGAATCATTCCGTCCGTGCTTCAGGTTCAATGATTTAACTGCAAGCGGTTGTTCTCATAACCCAAAGGTCGGCGGTCAAATCCACCCCCCGCAACCAACTTCCTCAATCTCGTTACTTACTGCCCAGCGATCTCTTGAAGAGGTCTTCAATGACTGCGGAGTCCACTTCGCCTGATTGGTTGTAAAGGGTTTCGCCGTGCGCGTTCAATACGACGACATGTGGGATATACCCCTTGTAGTATTTCTTCACCAGTTCCTGCTGTTCGGGCGAGCGGCGAACGTCAAGGTCGACCACCACGAAGTGCACTTGGGAGTCGTACTTGTTGTACAGTTCAACCGTGCGACGTGCTTGCCTCTTTGAGTTAAAGCATCCCTCGCCATACATGATGACGTAGTTGGTCTTGCCCGAAACAAATCCCGACTGAGCATCCGATCCAGTGATGAGTGGGCCGTCGAGGCTGTCGCTGCCGTAGTTGAGGCGCGAATTGAGTTTCAAGTTATCGATTGCAAACAGAGTAGACGCTGAGAGAAGCATTAACCACAATAACCGGATAATTGTCTTCATGGTTTCCCAGGAACCTCCAATTGAAAGGACTCTTCCTCGATCTTGCCCTTATAGGCATAGCGGTTCCGAGCTTCTTCCGCTGCCTCTCGAAATGACGGTTTGCCCGCCTTGCGCTCTGCCGGTAGGTATCCCGCGCCAAAGTAGAGCTTTCCCTGTGGTGTGATGAAAGATATGAGTGGCAGCCCGGCCGGCAGGTTTAGCACCGCTTGAGCTCTTTGCAATTGCGCGACCAACTCCGGAGCAGAATCGAAGTCAACCTTTATAGAAACAAAGTGCTGATTGATGTAATCGGCCGTTGCCAGGGTTGTGTAGGTATCGCGATCCATGAGACTACACCACGGACACCACACGGCGCCAACATCTAGCAGAATCGGGCGATCCAGTTCGCTGGCACGCCGGAAGGCCTCTGGACCCCATGGGTACCAATCAACGGGTTGGGAAACTGACCGTTTCAGGTACGGTGACGTTTGCCCGCTGAGGTGATTGAGGTTTCCCTGCCCGGGACTGGTAGCGACTATGCACGCCAAGCCTAGCACCAGCAGAAAGACATTCCTGCGCATGCTAATCAGACTCAGCGCGCCACGAAAAGTTACATATCCCCTGACATCGACGTGCTCGTCCTCTAACTCTCCGGCACAATCCTGTAACTTTCCTGCGAACAAACAGTCTCATCTGTTTTCCGGTCGAGTTGGGCTCGCCGATCACGGGTTCGCCTACCAACTTGCTCGACGAGAACAGCTATGAGACGGTTTTGTCTTACGAGTGCGGCGCGTTTTTGCTCCAGCGTCTTCTTGTTCCTGGGGCTGTGTCTTTGTGCGCATCCAGTTCTGGCCCAAAAACAGGAGGTTACGCTGTCGCTGGGCGGAGTCTTCAGCCAGTCACGCAGTTTTCAAGGAACGGGCACGGCGCAAATTTCCAGCGACTTCGATCTGGAAGCGAACTATGGGTACCGCTTTCTTCATGCGAACATCGCCGCGCTTTACGGTGAGATTGAATTTGTCGCTCTGCCCAACCGAAGCGTGACTACGGCAACGGCAATCGTACCGAAGAACTATGCATCGCTCTATGTTGCTCCCGGTCTCCGCCTGAAGTTTGCTCCAGCGGCGCGAATTTCTCCATGGGTGGCGATTGGCGGTGGTTATGCGCTTTACCAACAGTCCACACAATTTTCCAATGGCCAGACCACGACGAACAAGTTCCTGGATCGGGGCGTTTTTGATTTTGGCGGCGGCGTGGATTACACGCTGTTTCGTTTTCTGGGCGTGCGAGCTGAAGTTCGCGATCTTGTATCCGGCAATCCAAACCTGAACGTCGCGTTGTCCTCCAGCACACAGCACAACCTCATAAGCAGCGGGGGAATAATCGTACGGTTTTGAATCAGGAGTTTGATCGAAAATCCGGCGCTGTAATAAATGACGTCTGACCGCGAAGGGAATTACGAAGTGAAAGTTGCGATCGCCTCTGCTTTCTCAATTGCGTTGCTGGCTCTTACCATTGGGCAAGCAAAACCCGCTGCTAACGACGGTGCCGTCCCCGCGGTCGGGCTGGCAATAGGCCAACCGGCGCCTGCATTCTCGTTGAGAGATCAATTCGGCCACGAGCAATCGAGTTCCACACTCAAGGGATCGAAAGGGACCGTCCTGCTCTTTTTTCGATCGGCGGACTGGTGACCGTTTTGTAAAGCGCAGCTCGTGCAGCTGCAGAACTCTACGGCACGTTTCGAGAAGCAGGGCATCAAAGTGGCGGCTATCAGCTATGACAGCTCAGCCATCCTCATGGACTTCGCCAACCGGCACCATATCCAATTTCCGTTGCTGGCCGACGCGGATTCCAAGGTCATTCGTAGCTTCAACGTGCTGAATGCGGAAGCGAAGGGAATGACCAAAGGCATGGCACACCCTGGGTTCTTCTACATCGATGAAAATGGAGTCATTCGCGAAAAGTACTTCGAAGCCAAATATACCGACCGCTTCACGGCGAACAATGTCATTGGCAAACTTTTTCCGGAATTAGCGCAGGAGGTGAGTGAGAGTCGCGCGGCGCCTCACCTTGAGCTCACCCTTTCTCAATCTGATCGGTCCGTCGTGCCGGGAAACCGGGTGACCTTGATTGCGGAAGTTCAACTTCCACCGGGGGTTCACGTCTACGCACCGGGCGCGAAAGGCTACAGGCCAATTCAGCTGGTATTGACTAAGTCGGGAGGAGTTGAATCGGGACCTGTAAGTTACCCAAATTCCAAAATGCTTTACTTCGAGCCAATTCAGGAGCAGGTGCCAGTCTTCGAAGGCAAATTTCATATCACCCAGGATGTCATGATAGGTTTTTCGAAAGCCGGAGATGGCGTGCGAGCGCTGCTTTCATCGGAGAAGAACGTTGCGATTACCGGAGAGCTGCGCTATCAGGCTTGCACCAGCACACTTTGCTACCCACCTACGTCAGCGCCGGTAAGATGGGAGTTGAAGGTTGAACCTCTCGACCTCCGGCGACCTCCCGGAGACATTCGAATTAAATAGAAGACAGCGATTGGTAGGCCCGGACAATCATTCAACGCGTGGCGAAGTCGAGTCCCGCGTGGCTGAGGACATTTTTCAGAAGTCTCTCAGCCAGTAAACGGTGAGAGTGTCGAATTGGGGAAGCAGTGCGTAAGAGAATGGCTGATGCAGCTTTCGGGCCGGCGTCACGATAGAACTTGGAGCCATCGATCTTGGTCCGATGATAGGCGGTCATAGCTCGTCTCCCCGGAATGATGTCCCAATAGTTTGCTTTTCTTGATACGGCGTCAAGACAACCTTGCCGATGGTTCGCCGGCTCGACAAAGCTTCAAAAGCCGTTCTTACGTTCGCGAGAGGGAATGAAGTATTAGCAAACAATTTTATTTTCTGGTCAGAAATCAGATCCAGAAGATCGGGAACACATTCTGCGATTTGCTGCGGGCGCAAAGACGGGAAATTGAAGCCGGTCAGTGACTGATTCCCATAAATTAGCTGGCGGACTTTCTCTGATGAGATGGTGTCGTGTATATTCTTCGCTCCGAATACGATCATCCGGCCAAACGGCGCAATCAGTTTGAAGCTTGCCTCGCCTACTTCCCCGGACGCTACTTCCAAAACGACATCAACTCCGCTCCCATCAGTTGCCGCTCGTACTCGGTCCGCCCAATCTGGTTCGCTATAGTTGAAAGTGAGATCAGCCCCCAGGCTTTTCACCAGATCGAGCTTTTCTTTCGAACTCGCGAGCGCAATGACCCTCTTTACGCCCATGATCTTCAGGAGTTGCACCAGATAAAGCCCAACACCACCTGCCGCTGATTGAACTAGCACGCTCTCCGTTGCTCGAGGCTTGGCGGCAAACCTTAGTAGGGCGTATGCTGACAGCCCCTGAATCGGAATGGTAGCTGCCTGGGCAAAAGAAATTCCCTCGGGGATGGGGATTGCGAATCCGGCATCGGCAACCGCATAGTCGGCGTAGCCCCCACTTGAGACAATCGATGTAACCCTGTCCCCAACCCGATGATTTCTCACTTGCGACCCGACTTCAGTGACAATACCGGAGGCCTCAAAGCCCATAACGAAAGGCGGTTGTTTAGGAACCTGATATTTACCGCTGGTTAGCTCGATTTCTGCGTAGTTGATGCCTGCAGCCCTCACCTCGATGAGGATCTCCTTCACTCCCGGTCTTGGTTTTTCCACTTCAACGACTCGCAAGCTCTGGAAGCCTTGATAACCATTCAGTTCCACTGCCCTCATGATTTTTCGCCCCGTTGTGTATTTAGGATCATCAGATTAGCTAACCGATAAAAAGATACATACTCGCCTTTCCCCTCCAGGTTCGACTCCAAAGTACTCCTTGGATGCCCGGCTGAATGTCGGGAGCACTTGGTAGACGACGCTTTTCCACCAAAGCTACCCGCGCCAACTCCATCCCTGGGCCAGGTAGCTGATGGGGATACTGGGCGTCCCCGCGCATCGGAACGCTTAGATCCTCCTCCTCGCAGCCTTTGTAAGCCTCTTTCCTAAGGATTCAACTGCACGTCGAAAAGCATCTCTATCGCCACTAACTCGTGCCAGCACAAGGCTGCCCTCCAGAGCGGCAACTGCATCTTCGGCAGCGAGTCGTGCTGTTGCAGGATCGAGCCCGCTTTGCCTCGCAAGCTTTTCAAACTTAGTGACCCAGAACTCAAGCGTGCGCTTCGCGTGCTTCTGGATCGCGGGCGGGCTACCGCCAAGCGTGAGAGTGTCAAGCAAGCAGGCTCGCTTTCCATCGCCATAGAACTCACGGAGCCGATTGGCGACTTCGGCGAGACGGGTCGCTACGGGGCCGGCTTCATCGATTGGCTTCAGGATGCGATGCGAAAACTGTTGATCTACAGAGCGGAGAGCTGCCTCGGCCATTTCGTCTTTTCCGGCTGGAAACCGCCAGTAAAGACTTGCCTTGATAAGCCCTGTCGCCTTTGAAATCGTCGACAAACTTGTGCCTTCGAAGCCATACGCCTGGAACGATTCTGTGATCTTTTCAATGAGTGCGTTATTTGAAGCTTCTTCTTTGATGTCAACACCCCCGACTTCCGCTTAATCATCTCAGCAGTTGCTTCGAATCTCCTTGATGTGGATCTGCACGGCACGGAGTTGCAACCTGCCCAGCGATTCACGTAGTGCGGAACAAAATTGGAAAGATTTCCTGAAACTAGAACGTTCGGTCTACATCCAACGCTAGTGTAGACCGATCGGTCTACATAAATCAAAGGAGATATTTACATGAAAGCAGCAATCGTCGTTCTTTCGGATCCGAAGTCAGGGTCTGAAGAGTCCTTGGGACGCATTTTCAACGCACTCGCCGCCGCATACGATTTCAAACAGCAAGGCGATGAAGTCAGCATTCTGTTTCAAGCAACAGGTACCCGCTGGCCCGGAGTGCTGGATAAGGCCGACCACCCGGCCCACGGGCTTTACGAAGCAGTCAAGGACAAGGTCGCTGGTGTGTCGTGCGGATGCGCAGATGTCTTCGGCGTTCGCGCGGAAGCGGAAAAGAGGGGCTACGACTTGCTCACAGAGAATGCGGTGCCCGGAACCTCTGGACTTCCCAGCCTTCGCCGCCTGACGAGCGAAGGTTATTCCATTCTTACTTTCTAGCTACAACGTGGGCCGCGGCGGTCGCTCAAGGGGGAACCGCCGCTTTCACCCTCGAATGTGTTTTAAGCCGAAAACGTTCCGCCTCGCGTCAGGCAGAACGCTTTCAATTTTCTCCGGAAGGACGGAGAAATGTCATGATGAACCGATTTCACGAGGGAGAACTTGAAGCGCAGTCGCTCGCCAGGGAGTCGCAAATGGCCGAACGCAACGGAGTCCTCGTAGCCGACCGCATCATCGGCGGTGCGCGTCCCTTCCTGCAGCTGCAATCGATGGTCGTTTTTGCATCCCAGGATCGCGGCAATAATCTATGGAGTTCAATTGTCTTCGGTCGCCCTGGCTTTATGAGATCCCAAGATGGCTACGCGGTGGATTTCGATCTTTCCCAAGTAGCTGTGCAGGGGAAAGACCCTCTCTGGGCCAACATCGACCTCAATCCTGCGGCAGGTTTGCTGGCCATCGATCTCGCCACCCGCCGGAGAATTCGGATCAACGGCTTATTGAGCCGTCCCCACGAAAACTCGCTTCGCCTCAGCGTACAGGAGGCCTATCCCAATTGCCCAAAATACATTACCCGTCGCCAGTTGAAGACTGTCAGCACCGAATTGACTGAAAGCCTTCTCGAGACCACTGGTTATGCCCTGGGGCCTGATCAGCAAGGCACATTGACCCGAGCCGATGTACTCTTCGTCGCCACGACTCACTCCACCCGCGGAGCCGACGCCTCCCACCGCGGTGGCGCGCCCGGTTTCATTGAGGTCTTGGACGACCGCACTCTGCGCATCCCCGATTACTCCGGCAACAGCATGTTCAATACGCTTGGAAATCTCCGCGTGAATGCTCGCGCCGGAATCATCGTCCCCGACTTTGAACGCGGTCGCACCCTTCAACTAACCGGCACAGCGGAGACTCTTTGGAACCAGGACGATCCGGCGGGTAGAACCGGAGGCACTCATCGTTTTATTGCCTTCCGTATCACACGTTGGCTTGAGTTGCCCTTGCCTGCGGGAGTTAAAACTGAATTCCTCGACTACTCACCCTACAATCCAATCAGGACCAGCCGCACTGGAGAAAATCGGTGACCGCGTCAGGACCCGACGCCTCACTCCCCACCGGCATTGCTACGTTCTCCTTGGCACCCTACGTCTTCGATCCCGCCGAAACTGACGCGGTCATTGCGCAACATTGTTTCGCTACTTGCGCAGCACTATTAGTACAGAAAGTCGGCACGTCGGAAGCCATCGGTACAAGTTAGGATATCCCTTCGCCAACTCCCAGATGACGGACAACTCGGGAGTTAACGCGGTCGTAATCCAGACCGATTTACTTCGAATAATCTGCCGAGCTTGGCTGTGGCAGGCGGCGCATGAATTAATGCTAGGGGACACTGTCGGGCTAGCCGCACGATTCCGGGCAACCGGAAAAGTGCGCTGATACAATGTTTCGACGCGGAGATTTCGGACTGCCGCTGAGGTGTTGCGATGCCATTTTTGCCTGTTTTGCCCGACGAACAAGCAAGTGCGGAGGTTAAGAAGATTTACAACTCCGTTTCTGGCAGTTGGGGTTTCGTGCCTAACTATTTCCTGGCTCTGGGTCACGATGTGCAGCTTCTACAAGACCAGGTTAATCTCTTCACGAATGCCATGAATACGGAGCGTGGCCTGCCCAAGATGATTAAAGAGCAGATTGCCACCGTTGTCAGCGCCGTCAATATGTCAAGCTATTGTCTGCCAGTTCACCTGGAGATCCTGGGCCGCATGGGGTTGGACAAATCTCTCAGCCGCCGGCTGTCGATCGACTACAAGTCGGCTCCGCTCGATCCAAAGCTTATGGAGTTATTGAAGTTTTGCGAGAAGCTTACGACCACCCCCGCCGACATGCGGCGTGCTGACATTGAGAAGTTGCGAGAGTTGGGCTGGAACGACGCCGCCGTTTTCGACGCTGTTCTGGTTACCGCGATTTATGCATGCGCCAACCGGTTCTCGTCGGGACTGGGCCTTACTCCCGACTTTGATTAGCGCTTGAATCTTCGTATTGCTTCAGTTGGGTCCGTCTTTACGGAACCTCCGGACAAACATGCCGTTCAACCGTTCGCGCACATCGTCCGGCAAAGCCGCAGGTTCGGTGTGGTTGAAGATTTCCACTGTCTTATTAGCAGTATCCACGACGATGCGGCAGTCTTCACAATGAGCCAGATGGCGCTCCAGTTCCCGCGCCAGTTCGGGATCGAGTTCGCCGTCGATGTATTCAGAGATTTTATCGATGACCTGTCTGCATCGCATTACGGGTGTCCTTTCCAAAATATTTAGTCAATTCGTTGCGCAATTTCAGCCGTGAACGCAAGAGGCGCGTTTTTACGACGGGCATGCTCAGGCCCAGCAGTTTGGCTGTCTCCTCGATCGAGAACTTCTCAACATCCCTGAGGGTGAAGATTGTCCGCGATTTTGGATCCAGTATCTGGATAACCTCCGCCAGTATTTTCTGTAGTTCATTGTTCAGACACGCCTTTTCCGGGTTTTCGCCCCAACTCTCGATTTCCAGCGGGATGTAGTCGCCGTCTTCGCTCTCTCGCGGCTCGTCAATCGACGACTCTTTCCACAATGCGCGCTTCCTGAGCTTGCCCAACGCCGCGTTGACCGCGATGCGCACTAGCCATGTATAGAAGCGTGATTTCCCCTCGAAGTTCGCGAGCGCAGTATAGGCGTTTAGCGACGCTTCCTGGAGGACATCCTCGGCGTCATGGTGGTTCCCGGTAATATTGAGACCGAGACGATAAATGCTCCGACTGTACTGATTCAGCAGGGTTACGAAAGCGTCCGCATCACCTGCCTGCGCCGCGGCTATCAACGACGGCTCGTTCTCTAAATGGACCGGCATTGTTGGAGACTCGGTATACCCCCGCTGGGTTCATCCCGTCCGAGGGCGATCTACCAATAGTACACAGATGGATCAATTCGAAAAAAGTCACACGGAGAAGAATTCTTGCGATCTGGAGCTCCCTGCATTCAACCGCCCAGCCGCGGTCGAAATTTGTTGCCGCATCCGAAACTTATTTTTGAGCGGACCATCCAAGTCTGCGTGATTGCCCTTCGAATACGGTCTCCTGTAAATCAGCCGTTCACGCACGCAGGACAAAATGAGAACCGTAGAGTTAACCGGGCTGGAAAGATTCGAAAGCCTGAGGGTTGTGGAGACTGAAAAGCCGAAGCCAGGATGGGACCTGGTCCTGATCGCGACAGGTGGCGTTGGCCTCCACCTGGTCCAAGCGGCGGACCTCATGGGCGTAAAGCAGGTTATTTGCTCTGGTCAAAGCGGGCTCAAGACAGTTGCATGTTGAGGTGCGTCGAGGTTCGAAATGATTCAGGAGAAGGCAGAGGGACGTATGGGAGTGGGGTCGCGAGGTGTGACTCAATTCGGGTTTTCGCCCACACCCTGCGGTCAATCTTTGCTAACGTTCGAGCAGTTGGCCATGCCCCTGTTCGATTCCCTTTACAACTTCGCGCGCTGGCTCACGCTTGATTCAAGCGATGCGGAGGATCTCGTGCAAGATACTTATTTAAAGGCGTTCCGAGGTTTCGCGTCGTTTCAACCTGGAACCAATTTTCGGGCATGGATATTTAAGATCCTGAAGAACACTTTTCTCAGTTCGCATTCGAAACTCGAGCAGCGCATGACCGTTGAAATGGACTCGGATGAGGATTGCCATGCCTTGCCCGCGACTTCCTCCACTCCTGAGTCGGTGTTGATCAAGCATTCCAGCACTGATGCAGTTCGGTCCGCAATCGAGCAACTGCCAGTCGTCCTTCGCGAGGTTGTCTTGTTGTGTGACGTTGAAAATGCCTCATACCGGGAGATCGCGGAAATATTGTCGATCCCGATGGGTACCGTAATGTCGCGCCTAGCGAGAGCCCGGAAGACACTGTGCACTTCGCTCTTAACAGCTGACGGTGCGCCGCCACGTTGCATCAAGGCGCAATGAGAGGACGCGAGTGCACAACAACAGATAGGCCCGGAAGATTATCCAGATTCATTGTTCTGAGGCACGAAAGAGTTGCGTTTCCCCTTG
>WNFF01002087.1_pt1 | contig 22317 bp, 20 predicted proteins | sample 5400441 | NCBI WGS metagenome assembly WNFF01 (sample SAMN13153345, study PRJNA577476) | soil metagenome | isolation source: 120 cm saprolite under Douglas fir tree site 2 hole 3 replicate 1 | place: USA:California | collected 2015-04-18
TACAGCATCGTGCAGTTGGACGGCAATCCCACCCGGTGCGCTTCGCGGTGAACGGCCAACCATTCCTCGCCGGTGAGCTTCCGGTCGGCGATCGTCGCGCGGGCCGCGGGACTGAAGACCTCGGCGCCGCCGCCTGGGAGGCTCGTGACCCCGGCGTCTTTCATCTTGATCAGAACGTCGCGTGGGCTCAGGCCCTCGAGGCGCGCAAGATGCGCCACCTCGACCGCGGTGAGTGCCTTGATGTGGACGCCGGGGTGGCGCTCGCGCAACCCGCGGAACATGTCGAGGTAATACTCGAGCGTGAGCTTGGGGTGCAGGCCGCCGACGATGTGGAACTCGCGCGTGGCGTTCTCGCGGGCCGCCTCGGCCTCGGCGAACACTTCCTCGAGCGAGCGGGTGTAGGCGCCGTCCTCCTTGGGCATGCGCGCGAACGAGCAGAACACGCACGTGTTGCGGAGCACGCAGACGTTCGTCGGATTGATGTGTTGATTGGCGGCGAAATAGACGCGGTCGCCGTTCTTGGCGCGGTTCGCCGCGTCGGCTAGCGCCCCGATCGCGAGCAAATCGTGGGAACGAAACAGCGCCAGGGCGTCGTCGCGCGTGAGGCGCTCGGAACGCGCTACCTTGTCGGCGACGCGGTCGAGCGACGCGTCCCGCGCGGTCATCGGGCGGCGGCGACTCTCCGCACCGCCAGCGTCACGTTGTGGCCACCGAAGCCGAAGGAGTTCGACAGCGCGACGTCCAGCGTGCGCTTGACTGCCTTGTTGGGGGCGGAATCGAGATCGCACGCCGGATCCGCGTGGAACTGATTGATGGTGGGCGGCACGATCCCTTCGTGCACCGCCAGCGCGCAGACGCCGAACTCGAGCGCGCCCGCGGCGCCCAGCAGGTGGCCCGTCATGGACTTGGTGGAGCCGAAGATCAGCCGCTTGGCCTGCGGACCGAACACCGCTTTCACGGCGGCGGTCTCGGCGGCGTCGCCGTACGGCGTGGACGTGCCGTGGGCGTTGATGTAGCCCACTTCGTCGAGCCGGATCGCGCCGTCCTGCATGCACAGCTTCATCGCGTCCTGCGCGCCGGCGCCGTCGGGCGCGGGCGCGGTGATGTGATAGGCATCAGCCGTCGCGCCGTAGCCCACCATCTCGCAGTACACCCGGGCGCCCCGGCGCTGGGCATGGTCCCAATCTTCGAGAATCACGCACGCGGCGCCGTCGCCCATCACGAAGCCATCGCGATCCTTGTCGAAGGGACGGCTGGCGGTCTGCGGATCGTCGTTGCGCTCCGACAGTGCCTTCATGTTGGCGAACGACGCGATCGCGAGCGGCGTGATGGCGGCCTCGGCCCCGCCGGCGACTACGACGTCGGCTTCGTTGTGCTGGATCAAGCGGAAGGCGTCGCCCAGCGAATGCCCGCTGGTGGCGCACGCCGATACGGTCGCGTAGTTCGGTCCTTTGAACCCGTAGCGCATCGACACCAGGCCCGCTGCGACGTTGGGCATGAACATCGGGACGAAGAAGGGGGAGACGCGGCTGGGTCCCTTCTCGATGTAGTTGCGGCACTGCTCTTCGAAGGTCGCGATGCCGCCGGTCCCCGTGCCGATGATCACGCCGACCCGCTTCAGGTCGATCTGATCGAGCTTCGCTTCGAGGCAGGAGTCCTTCACCGCCTGCGCGGCGGCGGCGATGGCGAACTGCGCGAACAGGTCGTAGCGCCGGACCTCTTTCTTCTCCATGAAAACGCCCGGATCGAACCCCTTCACCTCGCACGCGAAGCGCACCGGCAACTGCGCCGGGTCGAACTTCGTGATGACGGCTGCGCCCGACGTGCCGGCGATCAGCGCCCGCCACGTCGTGTCGGTGTCCGTGCCCAACGGCGTCACGAGCCCGAGGCCCGTGACCGCCACGCGCCGCCGCACCTGGTTACTTCCCCATTTTGTCGTGCAGATACTTCATCGCATCGCCGACCGTGCGCAGCTTCTCCGCCTCTTCGTCGGGGATGTCGATGTCGAATTCCTTCTCGAACGCCATGACCAGCTCGACGGTGTCGAGGCTGTCGGCGCCGAGATCCTCCATGAAGCTCGCATCAGCTTTGAGCTTGTCGCGCTCCACGCCCAGCTCCTCGACGATGATGTCCTTGACCTTCTCCTCGAGCTGCTTCATGTCCATTGCCATGGGATATCCTCAGCGGAGGTAAGGGGTCGGCTCACATCACCATCCCGCCATCGACAACCAGCACCTGTCCCGTAATGTAGCTGGCCAAGTCGGAAGCGAGAAAGAGGACGGCGGCCGCGACGTCCGCGCCCTGCCCCAGCCGTCCCAGTGGAATCGCGGCCTGCAGCGCCTGTTTGGCTTCCTCGGCGATGCCCCGCGTCATTTCGGTATCGATGTAGCCCGGCGCCACGGCGTTGACCAGCACGTTGCGCGACGCCAGCTCCTTGGCGACGGCCTTGGTGAACCCGATCAGGCCGGCCTTGGACGCGGCATAGTTGGACTGGCCCTTGTTGCCCGTCAGCCCCACCACGCTCGTGATGTTGACGACCCGGCCCCAACGGCGCTTGATCATGCCGCGCGCGGCGAGCTTGGTCATCAAGAACGCACCCTTCAAGTTCGTGCCGAGGACCTGATCCCAGTCGTCCTCGCCGATGCGAAACAGCAAGTTGTCGCGCGCGATGCCGGCGTTGTTGACGAGAATGTCGACCGGGCCCAGCGCCTTGTCGACCGCCCCGAGGGTCGCCTCCACCTGGGCGGCATCGCTCACGTCGCAGGCGTAGCCCTGGGCGCCCCCACCGAGCCCGCCGGCCGCTGCCTGGGCTCGCGCGCCGTCGCGGGCCAGCACCGCCACTTTGGCGCCTGCACCGGCGAGCGCCTGCGCGATGGCCAAGCCGATGCCGCGCGACCCGCCGGTCACCACGGCGACCTTCCCGCCGAGCTCGACCTTCACGCTGCCTCCATGAACCGGGTCAGCTCGTCGGCGGTTCCCACACTCACCACGTTGGCGCCCGGCACGATGCGCTTGAGCAGCCCGGCGAGCACGCTGCCCGGCCCGATCTCGATGAAGCGCGCGCCCGCGCCCGCCAGCGCCGCCGCGCGCTCCATGCACGCCACCCAGCGCACCGGCGCAGTCAGTTGCTCGGCGAGCAGGCGCCGGGCTTCGGCCGCGGCGGTGACCGGCTGAGCCGTCGCATTGGCGACGACCGGAAACGCAGGGTCCGAAAACGGCGCGGCATCGAGCGCAGCCCGCAGTGCCGCGGCCGCGGGCGCCATCAGGGGCGAATGAAACGCGCCGCTCACCTTGAGTGACACCACGCGCTTCGCGCCGCGCGCCTTGCACCCCTCTCCTGCGCGCGCCACCGCGTCGGGGTCGCCCGAGATCACGGTCTGATCCGGCGCGTTGAGATTCGCCGCGACGGCGACGCTGTTGTCGCTCGACGCTTCACGACACGCGGCCTCGACTTCGACGGTCGCAAGGCCGAGCACCGCGGCCATCGTCCCAGGACGCGCCTTGCCGGCGTCGAGCATCAGCTCGCCGCGGCGGCGCACGAGCTTGGCCGCAGCGGGCGCGGTGAGGCCGGCCGCCGTCACGTACGCCGAATACTCGCCCAACGAATGCCCGGCCGCCGCCGCCCCGCCGCTCACCACGGGCCCCACCACGGCGAACACCGCCGCGCTGTGGGCGAGGATCGCGGGCTGGGCGTTGTGCGTCTGGGTGAGCGCGTCTTCCGGTCCGTCGAACATCAAGCGCGACAGCGCCACACCGAGCGCCTCGTCGATCGCCTGCAGGGCGTCGCGCGCCGCGGGAAACCGCGCCGCGACGTCTTTGCCCATGCCGACTTTTTGCGCGCCCTGCCCGGGGCAGAGCCAGACCGTGGCTACCACTTCACGACCATGCTCGCCCAGGTGAAGCCCGCGCCGAACGCCACCAGCATGATCGTCATGCCGGGCGTGATCCGCCCGTTCTTCACCGCTTCGTCCAAGGCGATCGCGATCGATGCCGCCGACGTGTTGCCGAAGCGGTCGACGTTGACGTACACCTTGTCCATCGGCACGCCGGCGTGCTTCGCGGTGGCCTCGATGATGCGAATGTTCGCCTGGTGCGGGATGAGGAGGTCAATGTCCTTGCTCGTGAGCCCCGCGCGCTGCAGCGCGTGGTCGCACGCATCGGCCATCGACAGCACGGCGGCCTTGAACACCTCGCGGCCGGCCATTTGGATGTAGTAGCTGTGATCCTCCAGCAGCTCGGGGCTGGGTGGGTGCGCGGCGCCGCCGCCCGGGCGGTACAACAGCTCGGCGAGCGTGCCGTCGGACTTCATGTAGGAGGAGAGAATGCCGCGTTTGCCGTCGCTCGGCGTCATCAGGGTGGCGCCCGCGCCGTCGCCGAACAGCACCGCCGTGCTGCGGTCGGTCCAGTCCATGATGCTGGTGAGCTTCTCGGCCGCGACCACCAGGATGCGCTCCGCCTGCTCCGACGCGATCAGCCCCTCGGCGACGTTCAATGCATAGACGAAGCCCGCGCACGCCGCGCCGACGTCGAACGCCGCCGCATTGGTAGCCCCGAGGATCGCCTGGAGGTCGCAAGCCGCCGACGGCAGCAGCCGATCCGGCGACGCCGTGGCGTAGACGATGGCGTCCAGGTGCTCCGGCGTGAGGCCGTTTTGCTCCAGCACCTGCAGCGCCGCGGCCTTCCCCATGCAGGCGTTGGTCTCCTCTTTGGAGGAGATGCGCCGCTCGCGAATGCCCGTGCGCTCGCGGATCCACTGGTCCGACGTGTCGAGGATCTTCGAGAATTCGTCGTTCGTCACGACACGCGCCGGGTGGTAGCCGCCCGTCCCGGAGAGCTGGGCAAAGGGCCGCTTCATGCGACGACGCCGCCCTCGGCCATTTCGGCGCCGATGTGCTGGCTCAGGTGGCTCTCGACCATCTGCGCCGCCACGCGAATGGCGTTGCGAATGGCGTTCGGCGTGGACGAGCCGTGGCAGATGATCGTGGCGCCCTTGACGCCCAAGAGCGGCGCGCCGCCGTAGGAGGAGTAGTCGAGCACCGCGAAGATCTGCTTTACGTCAGGGCGCTCGATCACATCGGCCGCGGCGCGCTTCACCATCGTGACTACGACCCGGGCCACCGATTCGTAAAACTTGAGCACCACGTTTCCCACGAACCCGTCACACACGACCACGTCGAGGTCCTGGCCGCGGACTTCGCCGTTGGGGATGTCGCGGCCCTCCACGTTGCCGACGTAGCGGAGTCCGGACGCCGCCTTGAGCAGCTGGTGGGCTTCCTTCACCACCGCGCTCCCCTTCTCGTCCTCCTCGCCGATGTTGAGGAGCCCGACGCTCGCCTCGGGGCGCCCCAACACGTCGCGCGCATACACCGAGCCGAGGTGCGCGAACCCCACCAGCTCGCGCGGATCGCAATCCACGTTGGCGCCGGCGTCGAGCACGAGCACGGGGTGCTTGGCCGTGGGAAACAGGGCGCCGATGGCGGGCCGCTGTACGCCGGCATGCAGACGGAGCAGCAGGGTGGCCGCGGCCATCACGGCGCCGGTGTTACCGGCGGAAATGAACGCGTCGGACTTGCCCTGCTTCTGCAGGCTGAGTCCCACGGCGATGGACGAGTTGGGCTTGCCGCGGACGGCGGCGAGGGGCTTTTCGCCCATCCCCACCACCTCGGGCGCTTCGACGATGTCGAGCCGGCTGCGCTCGACCCCCGGCACGCCGCGCAACGCGGCCTCGACGTCTTTGGTGCGCCCCACCAGCTGGATGCGGAAGGTCGGCGGCAGCTCGCGGAGCGCCTGCGCCGCCCCCTCCACCTCGACCCGGGGGGCGTTGTCGCTCCCCATCGCATCCAGCGCGATGCGGATCACGTCAGACGTCCTCGACCGCGACCCGCTGCTCGTCCTTGTAATAGCCACAGGTCGGGCACACCCGGTGCGGCCGCTTCATGTCCCCGCAACGGGGGCACGGCTGTAGCGTGGGAAGCTCGGCCTTGTAGTGCGTGCGACGGGCCCGCTTCTTCCGCTTCGATGTCCTTCTCTTGGGTACGGCCATGCGGACTTTCTTGCCTCGTCAGTCGCGGAACTTGTCCTTGAGCGCGGCCAGCGCCTGCCAGCGCGGGTCCACCGCGTCCGGCGCGCAGCCGCAGGGGCCCGCGTTCAGGTCCTTGCCACACCGCGGGCAGAGCCCGCGGCAATCCGCGCGACACTCCAGGTACCGCGGGATCGAGAGAAACAGCTCTTCGCGGACGGCCGGCGTGAGATCCACGGCCGTGGCGTCCGGTGCTACCGCGTAAGTCTCGGGATCATCGGCGGCCCCGGCTTCTTGGGAAAACAGGGCCCTCACCGGCACCACGACGTCCGCCGAAACCGGGATCAAACAGCGGCGGCACTCTCCGACCAGCCGGGTGCGCAGCATCGCCTCCCAATAAAACCGCCCCTCCCCGGCCGGCTGCAACCGCCCGCTCACCCGCACCGGGTCGCTGGGCGGGAATTCCAGGCCGGCGAACGCGGGGTCCGCCGCCGGCAGCTCGCCCCGAGTCTCGACAGGCCCTCTGGCCAGCTCACGCAAGTCCACTTGCAGCATGGACAGCGAACCTAAACCGTTGTGGCACTTGCGTCAAGCGAACTACGCCGCGGCGTCAACCGGCCCGCACCAGCTCGCTCTCCGGAAAGAAAAACGCCACCTCGCGGGCCGCGTTATCGCTCGAATCGGAGGCGTGGATCGCGTTTCGCTCCTTCGATTGGGCGTACAGTTTGCGCACGGTAGCAGGCTTCGCCTCCGCCGGATCCGTGGCGCCGATCACGTCGCGGAGGTGCGACACGGCGTTGTCGCGCTCCAACGCCAGCGGCAGACAGGGTCCCGACGTCATGAACGTGACCAGCGACCGAAAGAACGGCCGCTCGCGGTGCACGGCGTAGAACGCCTCGGCTTCGCTCTGCGACAGCCGGGTGAAGCGTGCGGCCCGTAGTCTGAATCCCTGTGCTTCGAGCAGCGCGAGGATCTTGCCGGCGTTCCCGGCCGCGACCGCATCCGGTTTGATGATGGCGAGGGTGAGCATGGGCTGTGGGCCGAGGGCTGAGGAGCTAGAGGGTGACAAGGCGGCGGATCATGTCCGCGCGCGTGAGGAAGCCGACGACGACGCCTTCGCGCACCACCGGAAAGCGGTCGACGTCCTTGTTGTTCATCAGGCTGGCGACGTCGGAGAGCGTCTGGTCCTCCGACACGCAGAGCACCGTGCGCGCCATCGCCTCCTTGACGGGAATCTCCCGCGGGTCGGCCGAGGCACGTTGGATCTGCGTGCGGGTCGGCGCCTTCACCTCCCCCGACTTGGTGCGTTGCAGGTAATCGGGCAGCAAGTGGCGCAGCAGCTCGCGGTGGGTGACCATGCCCAGAAGCGTTCCGGCCTCATTCACCACCGGGACGGCGCGCACGTCGCGCTCGACCATGAGGCGCGCCACCTCGCCGAGCGTCTGGTCGGGCCGGCACGTCACCACCTGCGCCGTCATCATGTCGCGCACCGTGAGGTGGCCACCGACTTCGACCCCTTCGAGCGCAGGGACCGCGAGCACCGCAGCGGGCGTCTGCGCCGCGAGCAGCGCGAGCACGTTGGCGGGGTCCGCCATGGCCCGGGCCAGCGCGCCGATCACCTGCAGGTACGTCGGCGCTTCACGCGGCGGTGCCAGCACGAGGATCACGACGCGCGCGGCGCGGTGGCGGTCTTTCTCCCAGCGGATCGGCACGGGCGAGACGCCCAGCGCCGCGACGATGCCCGGCACGGCGTCGGTGCGAAAATGCGGCAGGAAGGCGTGCTCGCCTACCGTGACCATGTCTTCGGGCCAGGCCTTGCGGATCACGTCCAACAGCCGGTCGCCGTCGGCGACGGCACCCGCCTGCACCACACGCAGGGCGAGCTGCTCGGTTGCCTCGCGTACGGTGCCGGCGCGCAGCGGCACCACGATATGCTCCGGCTTGAACACCTCGCTGAGCTTCACAGCCGCTCCTTGAGCAGCGGCACGACGTCGGCGGGCCGCTTCATGACCGCAATGCCCGCGCGCGCGAAGGCCTGCATCTTCTCGGCCGCCGTCCCCGACGAGCCCGAGATGATGGCGCCGGCGTGACCCATGCGGCGGCCCGGCGGCGCTGTCTGCCCCGCGATGAACCCAATGACCGGCTTCTTCATCTTACCCTGCACGAACTCGGCCGCCTGTTGCTCGTCGGTGCCGCCGATCTCGCCGATCATCACCACGGCCGCCGTCTCGGGATCGCGCTCGTACGCCTCGAGACAGTGGATGAAGTTCGTGCCGATGAGGGGGTCGCCGCCGATGCCGACGCAGGTCGACTGGCCGTACCCGTTGGTCGAAAGCTGGTGGATGATCTCGTAGGTGAGCGTGCCCGAGCGCGACACCACGCCGATCTTGCCCGGCTTGCAGATGTTGCCGGGAATGATCCCCACGTTGCTCTGGCCGGGCGAGATCAGACCGGGGCAATTGGGCCCGATGAGCCGGGCTCCCCGCTCACGCACGAACGGCAGCACCTTGGTCATGTCGAGGACCGGGACGCCCTCGGTGATGCACACGACCAGGGGGAGACCCGAGTCCACCGCCTCGAACATCGCCGACGCGGCGAAGGGGGCGGGCACGTAGATCACGCTGGCGTTGGCGCGCGTCGCGGCGACCGCCTCGGCCACCGTATTGAACACGGGGACCTTGCCCTCGAACGTCTGCCCACCCTTGCCCGGTGTCACGCCCGCGACGACCTGGGTGCCGTAGGCGAGCATCAGCTTCGAATGGAACGATCCGTCGCGGCCGGTGATGCCCTGCACCACCAAACGCGTGTCGCGGTTGATGAAGACGCTCACGCCGCTTGCCCCTTGGCCTTCGCCACGGCCTGCTTCACCGCTTCGTCCATGTCGGTGAGGGCCGAGAACCCCGCGGCTGTGAGGATCTGCACGCCTTCGGCCTGGTTGGTGCCGGTGAGCCGGATGACGATCGGGACTTTCAGCGGGACTTCCCGCGTGGCCTGCACGATACCGTTGGCCACGTCGTCCCCGCGCGTGATGCCGCCGAAAATATTGAAGAGGATCGCTTTCACGCTCGGGTCGCTGGTGATGATGTTGAGCGCGTTCACCACCTTCTGGGGGTTCGAGCTGCCGCCGATGTCGAGGAAGTTGGCGGGCTCGCCGCCGTAGTACTTCACCAGGTCCATCGTCGCCATCGCGAGCCCGGCGCCGTTGACACAGCAGCCGACGGACCCCTCCAACTTGATGAACGTGAGTCCCGCGGCTCGCGCCTGGACCTCGAGCGGCGCTTCCGCGCTGGCGTCGCGCAGGGCGGCGATGTCCGGCCGGCGCTCCAGCTCGTTGTCGTCCACGACGATCTTGGCGTCGAGTGCCAGGACCTCGCCCGCCGGGGTCGTGACCAGCGGATTGATCTCGGCGAGCGAGGCGCCCACGCCATAAAACGCGACGGCCAGCTTCTTCATCACGTCCGCCGCGGCGCGTGCCTGGGCGGCGTCGCGGAACAGCTTGAACCCCAGGCCCAACGCCTGGTGGTCCATCAAGCCGTAGCGCGGATCGATCGGCAGGCGATGGATCTTCTCGGGTGTCTGGGCCGCCACTTCCTCGATGTCGATGCCGCCCGCTGCGCTCACCATCAGGACGGGGTGTTGCGAGCCGCGATCGACGATGATCCCCACGTAGCTCTCCGACGCGATGTCGGTGGCGGGCGCCACCAGCACCTTGTGGACCGTGAGACCCTTGATGGTCATGCCGAGGATCCGGGAGGCGTGGGCGAACGCCTCGTCGGCCGTCGTGGCGAGCTTCACGCCGCCGGCCTTGCCGCGCCCGCCGGCGTGGACCTGCGCCTTCACCACGACCTTGCCGCCCAGACGCTGCGCGATGGAGCGCGCCTGCTCCGGCGTGTCGGCGACGTTGCCGTCGGGCACCGGGATGCCGAAGCGCTTGAGGAGATCGCGCGCCTGATACTCGTGCAGGTTCACCCGTTCAATCCTTCGTGAGAGTCGTGCCGGCCTCGCCGCGCAGGGCGGCCAGGCCGTGGGCCAGTTCGGCGATGATCGCGCGCTCGCCCCCCACACGCACGAAATCCGCCGAGGCTTCGACTTTGGGGCGCATGCTGCCGGTGCCGAGATCCTTCCCGGCCAGCAGATGATCGGCCTCGGCCAGCGTCAGCCGCGCGATCCGCTCCTGGTGCGGCGTGCCGAACCCGCGGTACACGCCGGCGACGTTGGTGAGGATCAAGAGCACCGTCGCGCCGATCTCACGGCCGAGCACGGCGGCGACACGGTCCTTGTCCACCACCGCGTCGATCCCTTCCAAGCCGAGCTTCGGGTCGCGATACACCGGCGGGCCGCCGCCGCCGCACGCGATCACGATGTGACCTTCGCCCACGAGCGCCCGAATCATGTCGTGCTCCACCACCGCCACCGGCCGCGGGCTCGGTGCCATGCGGCGCCAGCGACCGGGCTGCTCCTCCGCCACTGCTTCGTGGCGCGCCTTGAGCCGCGCGACCGCGACGGGCGTAAGCGGGTGGCCGATCGGCTTGGTGGGGTTGCGGAGATTGGGGTCGTTGGCCGCGCACTCGGTCTGGGTGATCAGCGTGACCACGGCGCGATCCACCGCGGCGCGCGCCAGCGCGTTCTGGAGCGACTGCTGGATCATGTACCCCATCCATCCGGCCGTCGCCGCGACCAGCACCCCCAGCGGCAACGGCTCGACTTGTTCGGCCGCCAACTCGTTGCGCGCCAGGTCGTCGCCCACCTGCGGGCCGTTGCCGTGCACCAGCACGATGCCCCAGCCCGCGCGCGCCAGGTCCACGATCGGCGCGAGACTCTCGCGCGTGTGGCGGAACTGGTTCGAGATGGTAGGGCGCTCGTTCGGCGGTGCGACCGCATTCCCGCCCAGCGCCACGACGATCGTGCCCGGCTTCACGGCGGCGCAACCTAGCGGCGCGGGGGGGGTGGAGCAAGCTGGCGCCGCTTCACCCCCAGGAACTGGGTGAGCTGGCCGAACAGCTTGCCGAACCCGATCAGGTCCCCCGCGGCGAGGGCCGAGTCGGCCTGCTCCGCAAGGCGACGCGCTGTGATCCAGCGGGCCCCCAGCGACGTGTCGCCCGCGGCCCCCGGCACCGCGGCGAGCAAGCTGCGCAATGCCGCCGCGCGCGTCGCCGCGCCGCCTTTGCGGTCGCCCCAGGAGAGGTACACGGTGTCGACGCGCGGCCCGGCGCCGCCCTCCGGTTGGACGAACAACGCCTGGACCGAGACGAGCGCGCCACCCAAGGTCCAGAGGCGCAGATCGCCCGGCGTCGTCGACCCAGCGCCATACAGCGGCGCCGGGAGGCGCGTGAACACGGGGGTCCACAGCGTGAGCCGCGGTCCCTCAGGCGTCATCACGCCCGCCAGGAGCGCGGCGAACGCGCCGGACTTCGCCGTCTCGAACCCCTGCGCCATCCAGACGTGCCGCGCGCCGCTGGACGGGGTTCCGGCCGGATCGGGCGCTGTGAGCTCGTAGGGGCTGAGCGGCCGCGCGGTCCACCCCGTGATGGTGTCGGCGTGCGCTCGCAGCAAGGCCGCCGCGGCGAGGCGGAAGGATTCCCGGGGGAACGGCAGCCGCATGCGCAGCGCCGGTGGCAGGCTGTCGAGCGGCTGGACGAGCGGCGCGAAGCGCCGCGCCCACGCCGCTGACAAGGAGTCGTAGCCGGGCGCCAGCGTCACGCGCGTGCGGCCGGTGGCCGCCGCCACGGCGCCGACGAACCCGGCGCGCACGTAGCGCACTGTGCGGCCCTCGAAGGCGACGGGCTGCGCCAGCGGAAATGTTTCGCTCGTCACGTAGCCATAGGCGAGCCACCACAGCGCCCCGTCGGCGAGCACCGGAACGGGCGCGTCGAAGTGCGCGAACGGCGCCAGCCGCGCCAAGCGCTCGGCGGCATCGCGACGCCACAGCAACAGGTCGCCGGCCGTGCCGCTGCGCGCCAGCTGGGCGCTCTGCAGCGCCCACGCGAGCGCCGCGCGCCGCCACCAGCCCTCGAGCGGGATCCCCGCGGGGTGCAGGGCGGGCCACGAGTCGGGCGTCACCAGCGCGAATTGCGCGAAACCGGTGCCGAACCACGTGGTCGTGTCCGCGGGGCGCGGCGGCACGGGTGCGAGGCCGGTGTCGGTCTCCACCACGCGAATGGGACCGGCGGCGCGGGTCCAGCGACCGGCGTGCACGTCGCGCCAGCCGGGCGGTTGGGCGGCTTGCTCGAGGGCGGCTTCGTCCGGGGTCGGTGCCACGAGCCACAGGGGGCGCCCGCCGAGGCCGCGCGCCGGATCGAGGGCGACGGCGGCGACGGTGGAGTGTGGGCTCAGCCAGTCGCTCCGGGTCACCACATCGGCGACGCGTTTGGCGTCCCACAGTGGCACGACCTGCACGATGGAATCGATGCGACCGATGCTCGGCGGCGGCGTGCTGTCGCGCAGCGCGTCGCTGCCGTACGCCAGCGCCTCGATGCTGGCGCGGGTGGCCGCTGAAATACCGTCGGCTTCGATAGAGCCCGAGCGGCCGCTGCGCGCGATCGCAGGGACGAGGCCGTACACGGCCACCAAGGTCGCCACCAGCGCGAGCCACGCAGCGGCGATGAAGTGCGGGCGGCCCCACCCGCTCCAGGCCAGCGACAGGAGCGTGACCGTGAATGCCACGACGGCGAGCACCCCGGCGCCCGGGATCCGTAACGCCGTGGCCGCATGGTCGAGCGGCCCATGGAGACCGGCCACCACCTCGGCGGGATCGAGCAGCGCACCCCAGCCGATCGCGGCGGCGAGGCAGGCGGCGAGGAGGCCGAGGTGGCCGCGGGCATAGGCGCTCACCGCGATCCGCCCCTGTTGGAGGCGCAGCGACCCCATGCCTACATACAGGAACGCGACGAGGGCGAGGATCAAGGCGACCGCGAGCGTTGCATACCCCTGCTGCAACGACTGCCACGGCAGCTCGCCGGCGTAGAAGCCGAGGTCGCGATGCAGCACCGGATCGAGGATGCCGAAGCGCGGCGCGCTCGAGGCGAGGACGGCCGTGAGCCAGTAGTCCCCCGTGCCCCACGAGATGCCCACCCCGTATGCGAGCCCCGTGACGATGGTCCCCAAGAGCAGCAGCCGTTGCGGCACCGCCTCCACGATCTCGAGATCGCCCAGGCGCCGCGGCATCTGCACCGAACCGATGGCGCGGTACACCCACCAGAGATGGGATGTGCCCCACCCGACCGACAGCACCAGCAGGGTGACCCGCACGAGCTGCGACAGGCGGCGCGCGGTGACGTAGAGATCGCCGCCGGCGACGGTGTGCGCCCAGGCGCGCTCGGCGGTCTCGAGCGCGAGCCAGCGCCCGCCCACGAGCACGGCGACGAGCGCCACGCCCGCGACGAGCAGCCAGGAGCGGCGTCGCTTCATGCGACGCTCGCGGCGGTGGCGAGCCAGGCCTCGACTTCAGCGCGGTAGGCGCCGAGCGCCTCGGCGCGCGTCGCTTCGAAGCGCATCACCAGCACGGGTCCGGTGTTCGACGCGCGCAGCAGGCCCCACCCTTCGGGAAACGTGATGCGCACGCCGTCGAGCGTCGCGACCGGATAGCGCGCGGCGAAATGTTTCGCGGCCCGCTCCACAATGGCGAACTTGCGCTCGTCGGGACAATCGACGCGCAGCTCGGGCGTCGCGAACGTGCGCGGCAGGTCGGCGAGCCGGCGCGACAGGGGCCCGCCCTCGCGCGCCACGTAGGCGAGCAGCCGCGCCGCCGCGAACAACGCGTCGTCGAAGCCGTACCAATCGCCGCCGAAGAACATGTGGCCGCTCATCTCGCCCGCGAGCGGCGCGTGCAGCTCCTTCATCTTCTGCTTGATGAGCGAATGCCCGGTCTTCCACATCTGCGGTTTCAACCCCGCTTTGGCGAGCTGCTGCGGCAGCACCTCCGAGGACTTCACGTCGAAGATCACGTAGTGGCCCGGACCCATGCGATGCACCAGGTCGCGGCCGAACAACACGAGCAGTTGATCCCCAAACACGATCGTGCCCCGCTCGTCCACGGCGCCGATGCGATCGCCGTCGCCGTCGAACGCGATGCCCAGCTCGCAGCCCTCGCGCAGGACCGTGGCCTGGAGGTCGGCGAGGGTCTCGGGGACGGTGGGATCGGGATGATGGTTGGGGAACGTGCCATCCGACTCGGCGTAGAGCGGAATCACCTCAGCGCCCAGCCGGCGCAACGTGTCGATGGCGATGAGGCTGGTGACGCCATTGCCGCAGTCCACGGCGACTTTGACGCGCCGCGCCAGCGGGCCGTTGTGCTGCACGATCGCGTCGCTGTAACGGGAGAGGATCGTCGCGTCGGTCTCCCGGGCGCCCCCGGCCACCGCCGGCGCGCCGCCCGAGGTGATGAGGGTCCGCAGCCGCTGGATCGCGTCGCCGAACACCGCTTCCCCGCCCGCCACCATTTTGAAGCCGTTGAACTCAGGCGGATTGTGCGACCCGGTGATCTGAATGCCACCGTTGACGTCCAGCACGTGCGTCGCGAAGTACAGCGCCGGCGTGGGCAGCTCGCCGATGTCGACCGCGACGCCGCCCGCGCGGCGGATGCCGTCGAGCACGGCGTCGGCCAGCCCGGCGCCCGACGGTCGGTTGTCGCGTCCCACGGCGATCCGCGGACGCTCGCGCCACGCCGTGCCCGTGCCGAGTGCCACAAACGCCTCCCCGATGGCGCGCGCGAGCTCGGCCGTGAGCTGATCGCCCACGGTGCCGCGGATGTCGTATTGTCGGAAGATCGTCGCCGGGACGTTCACGCCCGTCCGTCCGAACTCACGGAGTCGGGGCCGGCGGGCCCGAGCCGGCGGGGGCCGGCGCCGCGTGGATGGCGGCGCCGCTCTGCGCCGACTTGTCGAGCAGCCAGTTGGGGCTCACGCCGAACCACAGCAGCGCCGCGACTGACACGCCAAGGGCCGCGCCCGCGAGCCGGCCCAGCCGCACGCCGCCGTGCGCGTCGGGTGAGGGCTCGGGCTTCATGTACATCGCCATGATCACTGGCAGATAATAGCCCGCCGACACGACGCTCGTGAGGACGAGCAGCGCGGCGAGCGCGCCCTGCCCCGACCCGACGGCCGCGCGCAGGATCCACCACTTCCCGATGAATCCGGCGGTGCCGGGGAAACCGAGCAGTGAGAGCATGCACACCGCCAGGGCGAAGGCGTGCCACGGCCGCCGTGTGGCGAGCCCCGCGAAGTCGTCGATCTGCACGTCGCTCTCGCCGTTCCTGCCCTTGGCGCCGAGCAGCGCGAACGCGCCCAGCGTCATCAGTGTGTAAGCGACGAGATAGAACACGAATGCGGCGCGACCCTCCGCCGACCCCGCCGCCACGGCGACGAGCAGATAGCCCGCATGCGCGACCGACGAGTACGCCAGCATGCGCTTGAGCGAGCGCTGCGCCAGCGCCAAGACGTTGCCACCGATCATCGTGGCGATGGCGAGCACCACGACCACCGCGTGCGCCGGGGCCGAGCCGCCGAACGACTCTCCCAGCACGCGGAACAACGCCGCGAACGCCGCCGCCTTGACGCCTGTCGCCATGAAGCCCGAGATGGGTGTCGGCGCACCGTCGTACACGTCGGGCGCCCACATGTGGAACGGCACCGCGGCGATCTTGAACGCGAATCCGACGAGCAGCAGCCCCAGCCCGAGCAGCAGCATCGTCGGGTGCGCGCCACCGTCGCGCGACACCTGCTCGCCGATCAATCTCAGATTGGTTGTGGCGGTGGCGCCGTAGATCAGCGCGATCCCGTACAAGAGGAATGCGGACGCGAAGGCTCCCAGCAGGAAGTACTTGAGGGCTGCTTCGGCCGAGCGCGCACTGCGGCGGTTGGCGCCGGCGAGCACGTACACGCTGACCGACATCAGCTCGAGGCCGAGGAAGATCACCATCAGGTCCTCGCCCCCGCCCATCAGCATCATGCCGAGCGTGGCGAACACGACCAGCAGGTAGTACTCCGGGGCGAGCAGCTGCTCGCGCTCGAGGTAGTCGAACGAGAACAGCACGGTGAGTGCTGCGGCGCCGAGGAACAGACCGTTGGTGACGAACCGAAAGTCGTCCACCGCGATCATCGGCGACAGCCCCTCGGGTCGCGCCGAATTCCACCACAGCCACCACGTCGCGACGGCGGCCGAGGCGAGGCCCGCGAGCGTCACCCAGCCGGCGAGACGCAGGTCGGCGGCCGTGCGGTGGCGCCACGCCACGACGCACAGCAGCACCAACGCCCAAGCGGTGAGGAGGAGCCCGGCCTCACCAGCTGGATGAACGTGCGGGCCGACGGCTCCATGCGCCGCAGAATCGGCTGCGGATACACTCCAATCCACAGAATCCCCGCGAGCAGCGGGAGCAATACCGCGAGCTCCCGCGGGGTGAGGTCCGTCAGCTTCTCGTTCTCGTGCTTGTCGAGCGGGTTGTAGATGATGCGCTGCAGCGCCCACAACAGGTACGCGGCGGCGACGATCACGCCCGTCGTGGCGATGGCGGTGGCGACGGGATAGGTCTGGAACGAGCCGACCAGCACGAGGAACTCCCCCACGAAGCCGTTGGTGCCGGGCAAGCCGATCGAGGAGAGCGATACGATCGTGAGGATCGCGGCGAGCAACGGGACGACGCGGGCGATGCCGCCATAGGCGTCGATCAGGCGGCTGTGGCGCCGCTCGTACAGCATGCCTACCAGGAAGAACAGCGCGCCGGTGGACAAGCCGTGGTTGATCATCACGAGCAACGCGCCCTGCACGCTCTGCACGGTCAGCGCCCAGATGCCGAGCATCACGAAGCCGAGGTGCGCCACCGATGAGTACGCGATGAGCTTCTTGAAGTCAGGCTGCACCATCGCCACGAGGCCGCCATAGATGATGCCCACGAGGGCCAGCGTGACGACCACCGCCTGCACCGCGGGATGCAGCGCCACCGCCGGGAAGAACGGCAGCGCGAACCGCAAGAAGCCGTACGTCCCCATTTTCAGGAGAATGCCCGCCAGGATCACCGACCCCGCCGTCGGCGCCTCGACGTGCGCATCGGGCAGCCACGTATGGAAGGGGAAGACCGGCACCTTGATCGCGAACGCCAGCGCAAACGCGGCGAAGTACCACCACGTGGCAGACCCGAGCGCACCGACGTTCGCGAGGATGTGGGCGTAGCTGAAGGAATAGATGCCGGTACGCGCGCCGATCGTGATGTACAGGGCGAGGATCGCCACCAGCATCAGCAGCGAGCCGAACATCGTATAGATGAAGAATTTGATCGCCGCGTAGAGGCGGTTGTCCCCGCCCCACACCCCGATGATGAAGTACATCGGGATGAGCATCACTTCCCACATCACGTAGAAGAAGAACAAGTCGAGCGCCACGAACACGCCGATCATGCCCGACGTGAGCGTCAGCAGCAGCGCGTAGTAGCCGCGCTCCTTCTTGGTGATGTAGTTGTAGCTGCCGAGCACCGACAGCGGCATCAGGAATGTGGTGAGCAGGACCAGGAACAGCGAAATGCCGTCCACCCCGACCGCGTAGCTGATGCCCCACGCGGGCACCCACGCCGCCTGCTGCAGGAACTGGAAGCCGCCCTCCGGCACGAATAACCACCACAAGGGCAACGACAGCGCGAATTCGATGACGGTGGCGGTGAGCGCGAGGTGCTTGGCCAGCCGTTCGGGTGCGACCAATACGATGCCCGCTGCTACCACGGGCCACACGAGCAGCGCGGTGAGGATCCAGTCCTGGTACATGGGCTAGCGCGCCGCCAGGCCGAGGACGGCAAGCACGCCGACGACGAACCACAACACGTAGAAGCCGACTTCGCCCGATTGGAGACGGCTGCCGAGCCATCCGAGGGTCCGCGCAGTGCGCGCAGCGCCGTTCACGCCGGCACCGTCGATCACGCCCTGGTCGATGCCCTGCCACAGCACGCGGCGCGACAGCCACACGAGCGGACGTACGACACATGCGTCGTAGAGCTCGTCGACGTACCACTTCTTCCATAGGATCTTGCCGAGGCCCGTTTCTGCGGGCGCCAGGCGCGCAGGCACGAGCGTGGCGGGATCGAGCAGGCGCCACGCGGCCACCATGCCCACGAGGGCGATGGCGACGGCGAGCGCCACGAGGATCCACTCGCCCGCGCCGGCCGCCGCGGCGGTGGTGGGTGCCGCGAGCGCCGGCGGGGTTTCCAGGGCGGGCGCGAGCCAGTGTTCGAGCCGCGCGCTGCCGCCCATGAACGCCGGCACGTTGAGGAAGCCACCCACCGCACTGAGAACCCCCAGCACCACGAGCGGGCCGGTCATCGACCGCGGCGCTTCATGCAGGTGGGTGCGCTCCGTCTCACCCGTCCGATTGGGCCCGTGGAACGTGTACAGCATCATGCGGGTCATGTAGAACGCGGTGAGCAGCGCCGCGGCGAGTCCCATCGCCCAGTACAGGTACCAGATCGGCTGCGCTGCCCCGCGCGCGAAGGCTGCACCCAGGATCTCGTCCTTAGAGAAGAAGCCCGCGAAGGGCGGCACGCCCGCGATGGCGAGCGTCGCGATCCACATCAACACGAAGGTCCACGGCAGGTACGCCCGCAGCCCGCCCATGTTGCGCATGTCCTGGGCGTCGTCGTGCGCGTGCGTCGCGTGGTAGGCGTGGTGCATCGCGTGAATCACGCTGCCCGAGCCCAGGAACAAGAGCGCCTTGAAGAAGGCGTGCGTGGCCAGGTGGAAAATGCCCGCAGCGTACGCTCCCGTCCCCACGCCCACAAACATGTAGCCCAGCTGCGAGACGGTCGAATACGCCAGGACCTTTTTGATGTCCCACTGTTTCAGGGCGATGGTCGCGGCGAACAGCGCCGTCAATGCACCGACGCCCGCCACCACCGTCTGCGATACCGGCGCCAGCGAAAACAGCACGTGGCAGCGCGCCACGAGGTACACGCCCGCCGTCACCATCGTCGCCGCATGGATCAGCGCGGACACGGGTGTCGGCCCCGCCATCGCGTCCGGCAGCCACGTGTACAGGGGGATCTGCGCGGATTTGCCCGTGCACCCCAGGAACAGGAACAGCGTGATCGCGGTGACCACGCCGCCGCCCGCGACCAGCGTCGTGCTGGACCGCGTGAAGACGTCGGTGAAATCGAGCGAGCCGAAGTGCTGGAACAGGATCAACATCGCGACGAGGAAGCCGAAGTCGCCGATGCGATTGACGATGAACGCCTTCTTGCCCGCGTCGGCGTTCGCCTTCTCGGTGAACCAGAACCCGATCAACAGATACGAGCAGAGCCCCACGCCTTCCCAGCCCACGAACATCACCGGGAAACTCGCGCCCAGCACCAACACCAGCATGAAGAAGACGAACAGGTTCAGGTAGGCGAAGTAGCGCGCATAGCCCGGGTCCTCGCGCATGTAGCCGACGCTGAACACATGAATCAGCGATCCTACGCCCGTGACCACGAGGAGCATCACGGCCGACAGCTGGTCGAGCTGCAGCGCTGCATCGACGTGCAGATTCCCCACGACCATCCACTGCCAGTAGCGGAACACCAGCGGCTCGGCGGGATGCAGCTCCGCGAGGGCCGCCACCACGGCGAGCGCCACGACGAACGCCGCCACCAGGACGCCCACGCCGATGACGGAGACGGCGGACTTGGCCTGCGGCCGCACCAGCGCCAGCGCGCCGTTCGCGACGAAGCCCGCGAGCGGCAGCAGCGGCAGGAGCCACAGCCACGTGACGGCGAGCGTCATCAGCCCCTCAGCAGGTTGATGTTGCGCAGATCCACGGTCTCTTTGTGGCGAAAGATCGCGAGGATGATCGCGAGCCCGACTGCGGCTTCGGCCGCGGCCACCGCCATCACGAAGAAGACGAAGATCTGGCCGGCCACGCCGAGGCGCTGGGCGAGCGCCACGAACGTCAGGTTCACGGCGTTGAGCATCAGCTCGACGCACATGAAGATCACGATGGCGTTGCGGCGCACCAGCACGCCCGCCACGCCGATCACGAACAGCATCGCCGACACGGCGAGCGCGGGTCCGAAGAGCATCAGAGCCTTCTCTTGGCGAGCACCACCGCTCCCACGACGGCCGCGAGGAGCAGGAGGCTCGTGATCTCGAACGGGATCAGGTAGGTCTCGAAGAGCGGCCGGGCCACCATCCCCACCAGGCCCTGCTGTTGTTGCAGCGCGGTGAGGGAACCCTCGGGCAGCGCCATCGCGGCGGGCGGGTCGGCGTTGCCGAGCGGGCGCAGCTGCAGCATCAGGACGCCCGCGAGGATGGTCGCCGCGGCGAGGCCGATCGGCCCTTTCAGGTCGGTGGGCCCGGCCCGCCCCAGGTTGAGCAGCATGATGACGAACAGGAACAGCACCATGATGGCGCCCGCATACACCAGCACCTGCAGCACGGCGATGAACTGCGCCTCGAGCAGCACGAAGAGCCCGGCGAGCGAGAATAGCGTCATCACGAGCCAGAGCGCGCTCGCTACGGCGCTCCGGCGGGAGATGCACATCACCGCCGCAAACACGGCGATCCCCGAAAACACCCAGAAGACGACCGTGACGAGCGTCATCCGCTCACTCCCCCTTGGGGTCGGAGGGGTCCCACAGCGTCGAGACGGGATGCGTCTGCGCGCACAGCCGCTCCAGATCGTAGACGAAACGGTCGCGCGAGTACTCGGAGTTCTCGTAGTGCACGCCGACGTGGATCGCTTCTTCGGGGCAGACTTCCTGGCAATAGCCGCAGAAGACGCAGCGGAACTCGTCGATCTCGTAAATCAACGGATAGCGGTGCCCTTCCTCGTCCTCGCCCGGCACCAGCTTGATGCAGTTGGCGGGGCAGATCTGCGGGCACAAGCCGCAGGCGACGCACTTGGCGCGCCCCTGCTCGTCGGTGAGCATGCGATGGGTGCCGCGCCAGCGCTGCGAGATGGACCAGTCGGGCGTGCTGCGCTGCTCCGGGTACTGCATGGTCACCTTGGGACGGAACAGATGCCGGAACGTCAGCCACATCCCTTTGAGCGTGGCCCTTAGGTAGGACGTCTCGGCCTGCGGCCGCTTCATGATTTTCACACCGATGGGCATCAGGCGCGCTCCCGCACGACCGAGCCGGACACGATGCGGCCCCGGTCGAGCACGAAAAAGACGAACACCCCGAGGATCAGGTTGAGGCCGAACAGCGCGCCGGCGAAGCGGGCGTCGTACGCCCAGCCGAGCTCGGCGTGCAAGAACCAGATCGCCGACGCGATGATCGTGAGATAGATGAGCGCGAAGGGCAGCAGCACCTTCCAGCCCAGCGCCATCAGCTGGTCATAGCGGAAGCGCGGCAGGGTCCAGCGCACCCAGATGTAGAGGAAGAGGAAGCAGGCGACCTTCGTCGTGAAGGCCCCGAACGTCAGCACGGTCTTCAACACGGTGAACGGCGGCGTGTTGTCCCAGGTGGTGAAGGGGATGTCCCAGCCGCCGAAGAACAGCGTGGTCACGAGCGCCGACTGCGTGACCATGCTCGCGTACTCGGCGATGTAGAACATCGAGAACTTCATCGCGGAATACTCGGTGTGATAGCCCGCCACCAGCTCGCCCTCGGCTTCCGCGAGATCGAACGGCAGCCGGTTGGTCTCGGCGAACGCGGAGATGAGAAAGATCAGGAAGGCGAGCCCCAGCGGAAACACGTTCCACGTCACGGGCCATGCGCTCGCCTGGCGCGCGATGACGTCAGAGAGCCTGACGTTGCCCGACAGCAGGAGCACGGCCACGGTGCTCATGCCCAACGCGATCTCGTAGGAGATCATCTGCGCCGAGGCGCGCAGGCCCCCGAGCAGGGCGTATTTGTTGTTCGACGACCACCCGGCCAGTGTGATGCCGTACACCCCGAGCGAGCTGATCGCCAGGATGTAGAGGAACCCCACCGGCAGGTCCGCCACCACCAGCGGCACGTCGCCCCATTTGGTCGGGAGCGGTGCGCCGAAGGGAATCACGGCGAACGTCATCAGCGCCGGGATGAAGGAGATCATCGGCGCCAGGATGAACAGCAGTTTGTCGGCCTGCGCGGGCAGCGTCTCTTCTTTGAGCAGGTTCTTGAGACCGTCGGCCGCGGGCTGCAGCAGACCCTGCGGCCCGACGCGGTTGGGGCCCAAGCGATCCTGCATCAACGCGCACACGCGCCGTTCGACGTACGTGAGGAACGCGACGCCCACCAGGATCGCCGTGAACACGATGACGATCTTGATGGCCGACGTGATGAGGAAGAACGTCACGCCGGCACTCCGGCGAGCGTGCCCGCCGCGATGGTCTTGCCGCCCAGACCCAGCTCTGTGTAACT
>WNFF01001048.1_pt1 | contig 22314 bp, 16 predicted proteins | sample 5400441 | NCBI WGS metagenome assembly WNFF01 (sample SAMN13153345, study PRJNA577476) | soil metagenome | isolation source: 120 cm saprolite under Douglas fir tree site 2 hole 3 replicate 1 | place: USA:California | collected 2015-04-18
CGTCAATCCTCGGCATCCGCACGTTGGCAACATCGCTGGTGGCGTTTCCATTCTGGGCGATCGGCGAGACCCTTCCTATGCGGACCATCTTGGTCATGGGACAGCGGTAGCCGCCCTGATCCATGAAAAAGCCCCACAGGCCCATCTGTTTGCCGTCAAAGTATTCCAGCAGAGTTTGGCCACCAATCTCGACACTGTTCTGCGCGCCATTGACTGGTGCGTCGAGAAGAACATGCAGATCATCAATCTCAGCTTGGGCACTGCGAATGCTGAACACCGGAACGGTTTTACGCTGGCCGTTGATCGTGTGCGCTCATTTGGTGGAATCGTCGTCTCTGCTTTGGAGATAAACGGCGTGCGGGCATTGCCGGGGAGTTTGCCCGGAGTTGCCGGCGTTGTGATGGACGCTGCCTGTCCTCACGATGAATACCGCGTCACTCATCGACACCAGAAACTGGTCTTCGGCGCTTCTCCTTACGCACGCGACATTCCTGGTGTACCGAGGGAGCGCAACCTGCAGGGAATAAGTTTTGCCGTTGCACAAATTACAGGGTTCATCGCACGGCGTTGGCCTCCTTCAGGCATAACTGATTGGGAGGAATGTCTGGCGGCTCATGCCAATTCCGCTAGTCGTAATGCTGTTTCATTGCAGCGCGGCATGCTGCAAGCTCCTTGAGTCCACAGGAGTGGCCCTCCGGAGCTCGAAGCCAACGAGTTGGTACTGAGGTTGGGGCACACTGCTAGCGCGAGATCTGATACTGCGAATTCCTTTCCGTAGCTGATCCAGCTCTGCTCTCCAGAAAGGGCCATCTCCGCCGCTACTGTAAAAGTCCTGACAAATTTCAAGGTGCCTGAGGAATCCAATCGTGAGACGGGAGGAATAGAGCGCTAGAAGTTCCGCCACAGCGAATCCCGCACAGATCGCACGGATCACTGCCGCGGCAAGTATCGCTTCGCGAACGGCATTCCCCGCTCCTTCTCCGCACAGCGGATCGAAGGAAATCGCCGCAGTGCCGCAGGCCAACCAACTTTCCCCGCACAGAGTCGATAGCATTCGGGGATATGCCGAAAACTGGGAAATAGGGCCGGTGAGTGATTCGATCTGATCTTCAATGAGGTGGCTTCGCTCCAGAAGAGACTGAGGATCTTCACCCACGGAAATGAGCGAGCCAATTCCTCGACCAGTTGGAAGAAGAAACAGCCATCCTGTCTCCGCGGATTCGACCCAGCAAGCGTCCTGATCTGAGCTTGCTTTTAGTAGAACGGAAGATGCGCACGCCACTCGCGAGCCGAAATGCTTTCCCTCTGGCAATGATGCGAAAAGATTGTCGCGAGACGAATGAATTGTCCAGTCGGCGTTGTCGGATTCCGAGATGCTGGAAGTTGGGATTCGAGACCAGAGACGGTCCAAAAGGTCTTTTTCGGAAACTACCTTTGCCGAATGCGGCAGCACAATAGGTTCTGCGTTCGGGCCCCAAGCGACGATGCGTTTTCGGATTTGATGAGCGTCCGCAAACAGTTCCTGGGTTTCGAAGACGTCACTGAGAAGGGCTTGTGCATTGTCACTGAGAAGGAGCGAGGGCAATCTGGGGCGATCACTCCTTGTGGTGGCAACGGGCACTCCATTCGTACGGAGCAACTGCGCGCAACAACAAGCCGCGATTCCATCACCGTGAATGAGAACCGAGCGAATCACTGGGGCTGCAGTCTATTCCAATCCCGGCTTCCTTTGCGTGCGCTTGATTTCTTCGCTCATGACAATGGTTCCAGCAACTTCCTTCATGGGCATGCGCCTCTGGCGGCTCTGCTTTTGCAACGCCAAATAGGCTTCCTCCTCGCTAATTCGCATGTCGCGCTGCAGAATCCCCTTGGCCCGTTCGACGACTTTTCTGGCTTCAAGCTCTCCGGAGATTTGTAAGTATTGCTCTTCTAAACGCGCCATCTCAATCTCCGCACCTACGAGAAAGCCGATTGTAGATATCAATTGAATTTCGCGTTGACTGTGGGCGTGCGGATGCATATGTTGCAGGTTAATTACACCAACGAGACGGTTGCGACAGAGAATGGGAACGGACAAGAAGGCCTCGTAGTGGTCCTCCGGCAGCTCACTGAAGCATCTGAAGCGCGGATCGGCGGAAGCACCGGAAGTGACGGCAACGGGCTGCCGGTGTGCCGCTACCCAGCCTGTAATTCCTTGCCCGAGCGGAAGCTTCAAACGGTCCACGGCTTCCGGGTGGGGGTTTTTCGATGCCCGCAGAACGAGGTGCGAACTTTCAAGAACGTAGACAAAACAGGAATCGCATTTCGCGATGGCAACAACGAAGTCCACGATCCGGCCGAGCACCTGATGCAACGGGTCGGCGGCCACCATGCGGCTGCCGATTTCATGCAAGAAATCGATAGCCAGTTCTTCTGCGAGAACCAAACCTTTGTCCACGTCCGCACACTATTGATGTCTACTTGAGCGGTCAAACGCAAAGTTTCGTTCTCACCAAACAGTTTCGAGAATAACTGACGTTCCGGTTGCTCGTTCACCGAGCGCTGCGTGCTTAGTCCATACGTCACACTTCCGCCGCAAGTGAATCCACTGTAGGTTCGACATCGCTTCAAGGCATTGCCGGAAGATTCAAGACTGGGTTTTGCGGAAAGAAATCGAATGGGCGAATGACCAAGTCATGCCACATCACCGGCATGACTGGCCAGTCTTCCGCGCGGGGCATGTGATGAAATCCCATCGTGTACCACGCCACGATATCGGTGTTCTCGATGGGTCGATTCGCTTTCGTCCAGACAGCCAAGCCGTGTTCTCCCTTGCTGTCGGTCGGATAAACACCTGCTGCGTAGCGCTCGTTCTGTTTGTAAGGTGTGACCCAGAGTTGGTGCGCGGAGAATGCGCCGACGCGCTGCGGCCCATCCTCCGGATCAAGAGGCGATGCCGCCATTTTTTTGCTAGAAGCCATGCAAGCTTTGCGTTTTTTGTCTGCGTCGCGAGATGATATTCACATCTTCTTGAAGTTCGAGATACCCTGTGGTGATAGAGATCCCTCTGAGCGGACTGAAGCGCGGGAGAGCACGGGGGCGTATTGGAGGCCCGTCTACAGCATTCTGGAGAGGGCTTTGGAGATCGTCGTGGCCAGCGCGCTTTGGATTCCCGATGCCGGAAGCGGTGTTAATGTACGTTTAGAGCTTTATCAATCCATCACCAAACGGGAGTCATGATGAGAACCACTAGATGTTTCCTTTTTGCAGCGCTCCTCATCGTCTGTTCGATGCAATTTGCTTGGGCACAATTGCCTCAGCCCGATGGGGGAAATATTCGCCCCGGCGTGTTACCCAGACAATGGATGACGGGCGGTCCCAAATGCATGGAGAACCAGGAATGGCAAGTCCATGAATACAACCAGGATCTTTATATCCTCCGCCAGTCCGGATGCACCGACTACGAAAAACCATTCGTCTATCTCCTCTTCGGCGGAGAACGCGCACTCCTGCTCGATACCGGATCAAGAAATGGCAACCTCGTCCCCACGCTGCAGCGGGTCGTAAAAAACTGGCTGCAACGGACCGGGCGGGAAACCATCCCTCTGGTCGTCGTACACTCTCATTCACATTCTGATCACGTCGCTGGAGACGCGGGCATCCAGGCGATGCATGAGTCCGCGATTCCCGTGAGCTTCGTTCCTGCAGAAGTTGAAGCCACCAAGCGCTTCTACAAAATCACCAACTGGCCGGACGAAATCGGCCACACTGATCTTGGCAATCGCCGGATCGACGTCATCCCAATTCCTGGCCACGATACTGTCAGCGTGGCGCTGTACGACCGTCAAACAGCGATTCTGTTCAGTGGCGACAGTCTGTACCCCGGCAGGCTATATGTTCATGATTTCGCCGACTTCCAAAAGAGCACCGAGCGAATGATTCAGTTCACCGAAGGCAAGGTGGTGGCCCACATCCTCGGCAACCACATTGAGGAAACGCGAACTCCGTATCTCGATTACCCGGTCGGCACGATGTACCAGCCGAATGAGCACGAGCTGTCGTTGTCGAAGGGTGCGTTGCTCGAGTTGGAGGAAGGATTGTTGGCGCTGCACGGCAAGCCCGCGCGACTCGCCCTGCGTGACTTCAGTATCTGGCCGGTTGGCCCTACCTTTGGCATGTCGAACTCGACGCAGGCGGTGTTCGACAAAACGCAAAAGGAGCAGCGCGACCACATGTGGAACCAGCCTCAAAACTAGCGAATTAGGCTTGCCCAATGCTCACGCGATGATGTCGTGAATCACGTTGCCGGCAACATCTGTCAGCCGGAAGTCCCGACCGCTGTACCTGTAGGTGAGCTTCGTGTGATCGATTCCCAGTAGATAAAGGATTGTGGCATGAAAGTCATGGACATGCACCGGCTTGTCCACGACCTTCCAGCCGAAGTCGTCGGTGGCGCCGTAGGTCATTCCGCCCTTGACGCCTCCGCCGGCCAGCCACATCGTGAACCCGTGCGGGTTGTGGTCGCGACCGTTATGCGTCTGGCCGCCCATAAAACCGCTTCCCATTTCGACGACGGGTGTTCGACCGAATTCGGAGCCGCAAACAATCAGCGTCTCATCAAAGAGCCCTCTGGCTTTCAGGTCCTTGATCAGGGCGGCAAACGGCTGATCTGAATCGTGGGCGGTCTTTCGATGCAGCTGGATATCAAAATGATGATCCCAGGGATCGCCCTTTGCGTAGTACAGCTGCACCATGCGAACGCCTCGCTCAATCAAGCGAGCAGCAGTCAGGCAGCCGCGCGCCGTGCTCCCCTCGCCGTACAACTTCTGCACCGCTTCGCTTTCTTTTCTCACGTCGAAGACGTCAGGCGCTTCGGTTTGCATGCGGTAAGCCGTTTCCAGCGCGGCGATCGTCGCTTCCAGCTGGGGATCATGCGCGGCGCTCGACCCCATATTCAACCGATCCAGCTCCGCGATGAGAGCCAGCTCTTTTTTCTGGCGAGTCAGATCGAAGGTTTCGTTGTGAATGTTCGGAATCAGCTTCTGCGGATCAAATTCCTTCATCTGCGCGTTGTCGGTGACGTAGGTTCCCTGGTACATCGGCGGCAAGAAAGCCGAATTCCAGAGCGGAGGTCCGACCGTCGTAGGCACATCCGGGCACAGCACGACGAACGCGGGTAGATTCTTGTTCTCCGTGCCCAATCCGTACGTGAGCCAGGAACCCATGGACGGACGCCCCGCGACATTCGCTCCGGTGTTCATCATGATCAGCGCCGGCTCGTGATTTGGAATTTCTGTATGAACCGAGCGGACCACGCAGATGTCGTCGATGCACTCGCCAACATGCGGGAAAAGTTCGCTTACTTCGATGCCGCTCTTGCCGTACTTCTTGAAAGCGAAAGGCGACTTCATCAGTCCGCCGGTCTTTCTTTCATGCTGCGGCGTCTCTCCGGGCAGCGGCTGCCCATCGTATTTATCCAGCATAGGCTTCGGATCGAAGCTATCAACCTGCGAAAGCCCGCCATTCATGAAAAGGAAAATGACGTGTTTCGCCTTTGGCTTGAAATTGGGATCTTGGATCATCCAGGGAGCTGGACCTTCGGCTGCTTGGGCCAATGACTCTCCCACGAGGCTGGCAAAACTCAACATGCCAAACCCGGCGCCCATCTTGCAGAGCGCTTCACGGCGGGTAATCGGTCTTGGAGTCGGAACATGATTCATAAGTCCTCCCGCAACCTCTCCAGCTGCTTGCCCTCAGGAATTCGCACCTTAGTCTACAAACTCGAATTCATTGGCACTAAGCAGCACTCGTGTGTATTCCCGCCACGCGGTCACGGGTTCACGGTTCACCGTATTCCCCGGCTTTTCCGGGGTCGTCTTCAGGAATTGAAGTCCCATTTCCACTTCCTTTGTGGTTGGTGCTCTTCCGTAAAGCAGGCGATACGTTTCCGTGATCCTCGCTGCTTCGTTTGGCTGGGAGTACACTCGCTCGGCCAGCTTGCCGGCTTGCGCGTATACGAACTCGTTGTTCATGAAATATAGTCGCTGCAAAGGAACGTTCGTCGAGAAGCGCTGCTCCGCTGTGAAGCTCGGGTTCGGGAAGTCGAATACCTGCAAATAGTTATCCAGTCGGAACCGGCTGACTTTGCAATACACAGTCCGACGCGCGTTGTCAGGACCAAGATCCTTCGAAGGTCCGCCGGTCCCTTTCAGATCCAAATCACCGGCAACGAACAAGACAGAGTCGCGAATCGATTCCGCGTCCAGCCGCTGACGGTTGAAGTGCGAATAGTATCGGTTGCTGCCGTCTTTTTCATGTGCTTCAGCGGACTCTTGGGCGCTGGTTTGGTAGACCGCCGACAGTAGGATCTCACGCTGTAACTTCTTCACCGACATCCCGCTCTGCTTAAAGCTAGACGCCACATACTCCAGCAATTCGGGATTGGAAGGTCTTTCACCGGCGAACCCGAAGTTATCCGGAGTGGCAACAATCCCGCTTCCGAAATGCCATTTCCAAATGCGGTTGACAAAGACCCTCACCGCGATCGGGCTGTTCACTATGCCGTTGGCCAATTCCAGCCGTCCACTTCCTCCTCTAAACGGTTGCGGTTCGGCTGGACTCAGCACCGCCAGAAACCGTCGTGGCACTTCATCTCCGAGGGTGTGTGGATTCCCCCGCAAGTTCACGGCTATGTTGACGGGCTTGGGTTTGTCGGTAATACCATGGACGAACGGATACCTCGGCTCCAGCGACTTCTTGAGAGCCTCGATCTGCTGTTCCAGGCGAGTGATGTACTCTCTCCACTCAGCGCTCAGCCTCCGCTTCAGAGCCCAATCGCGGAACACAAACAGTCCGGGTTCAGGCTTCTCTTCGTCCGAGTTCAGCGAGCGCATGAACAAGTCCACCCAAAGGCTCGCTTCCCCTGTGGGCAGCGTTTTAAGTTCAAGATTACATCCGGGGCAAAACTGATCGTCGGTCTCGAACTCATTGGGAAGTGCGTCGCGTCTCGATCGTTTCTTCACATCGGCTTTCGCTTTGATAACCTCGTTCTGTTCCTTGATCCCTCTTTGCGCGATTTCTACTTGCAGGACTAGTTTCTGGAAGGCGTCGGCGAGAGCCTTGGCTTCGTCTTCTTCCTTGCCGCCGGCCGCGATCATGGCCTGCCAGTCCTTCAAGAACGGATAGAACTTCGGCGGTTGGGCGAGGAACTTCACCCAACGATCAAGCAGCTCGGGATCGAGATGGCTTTGTTCGGCAGATTCAGCCACGGTCGCTTTCGGTTTTCCGGAAACTCGCCAGGCGGCCACCATGTATTGTGATGTCTGCGCCGCAAGAATGCTTGAAAGTTGCTCGGTCTCCGCCTTGGTAAATTCCTCGAGCTGCTCGTCCAGATCGAGTAACTCTTGCTCTTTCTGACGCCAGGCAGCCACCTGCGTATCAGAAACGAGTGGGTATTCCTTGTACGTCGAGCTGGCAAAAACTCCCGCCAGTGCATAGTAGTCGTGTTGGGAGATCGGATCGTACTTATGGTTATGACAGCGGGCACACGCTACCGTCAGGCCGAGTAATCCGCGCGAAACGGCATCGATGCGTTCATTGCGCTCATCCGCCCGCCCCTGCACCGGCTCGGCTTGATCCCACAGCCACGGCCCACCACCCAGGAAAGCCGTGGCCGGGAGGACATCTCCCGGTTTCTGACCATCAAGGAGATCTCCCGCGAGTTGCATGCGCACAAATTGATCGTACGGAATATCCTCGTTGAACGCTTTAATGACCCAATCGCGATATGCATAGGCGCCATGAAACGGCATATATCCGCGGCCCTTTGGATCAAGGCCGCGCACATCATCTTCCGCGTAGCGGGCAACGTCCAGCCAGTGCCGTCCCCATCGCTCTCCGTAGCGTGGAGAAGCCAGCAACCGGTCCACCACCTTCTCGAAAGCTTGCGGAGACTTGTCCTTTTCAAAAGCCTCGATCTCTTCTGGCGTTGGCGGTAACCCGGTAAGGTCAAACGTCGCGCGACGTATCAGCGTGCGGCGGTCCGCCGCAGGCGCGGGCGAGATTCCCTGAGACTCCAGCTTGGCGAGCACAAACCTGTCAATCGCTGTTTTCGCCCAGCGCGCATTTTTCACCGATGGCGTGACCGGCATCTTGAACGGCTGAAACGACCAGAACGAACGCCGTGCTAGCGAGATCTTATATTGGCTTCCACTTGTCGCGGTCAAGACTTGCTTCGACCGCGGCCAGGGAGCGCCCATTTTCACCCAGTCAGTGAGACTCTGAACTTGCTCCGGTGTCAGTTTCCCGCCCTTCGGCATTTTTAGCTCGCCGGTCTGCCGGACCGCCTGAATCATTAGGCTTTTGTCCGGGTTGTTTGGGACGATCGCAGGCCCCCTACTGCCACCCTTTAGCAGCGACTCGCGCGAATCGACCCGCAAGCCCGAAGTGGCGTCATCGCCATGACACTTGGAACAAACGTTTGCGAAGATGGGGCGGACCTTCGTCTCAAAGTAATCTTCTCCGACGGAAGAACCAGCGGCCGCAGAACTTACAGCGGGAACTTTGGGTTCAGGTTGCTCCGCTTGCTCCCAGGGCGCGCCCATTTTAATCCACGAAACCAAGTCCGCAATCTGCGGCTCGTCGAGCTTCCCGTTCATCGGCATCTTCAAGGCCCCGGTTTGCCGAACGGCTTCGATCAGTAGGCTCTTCTCTGGATCGCCCGGCACGATTGCAGGTCCCCTGCGGCCCCCCGTCAAGAGCCCTTCGCGCGAATCGACGCGCAGGTGGCCCATCGCCGCATCCGTATGGCATGGATAGCAGTTCTGCGTCAGGATCGGACGCACCTTCTCTTTGAAGAATTGCACTTGGTCTTTGAGCGTTGGAGGGTTATCCGCCCCAAGTAGCGTAGTCCCGAACTTGTTTGGCAGGGCGCATGCCAGCAGCGCCGCGCCGGCAATCAGGAAGAATGACTTCATCGTGAGCTTACGCATACATCGCCGATTGATCCGCAACCATTTCGCTGTGCGGGGCAAATTCGAGCAGCTCATGCGGGACTCGCCGCTGTTTCTACTAGCAATCGCGACCTTTCCCAGTTGATCCCGCCATAGGATGGTGAGGAGGCGGCCAAGAATTCTTGCCGCGGACGAGAGAGGGCCGTCCCACACGGAATCACGTGCGCCATTTAATCCGGGCGCCCATCGGGAAGCAATCAAATTTTCTTGATTTACATAATAGATAAAACCGATGCGCTTGTAATTCTGTGACGTATTGCCAGAACAAATCGCACTCGCCGCTGTTTGTAATTTAAGATGTTCACTCTTTCCCCGGAAACTTTTCTTGTGGGAGACCGGCTGCGAGCTCCAGCGACGCTGGCCGATCGATGGGAGACCATAAGCTCCGCATGTTTGCCAATTCAATGCATCTGATCAGTGGTCTCCTTTGTCGTTACTCTTATCTCTTTCTGCTAATAGGCTCTCTTCCGTGTAATTCAACAATTGCACAGGCTCAGAACTCGCGTCCTCCGCGCCCCGGCGTAACCACCCCAGGTGTGCGGCGATCGATCGCAGACATACACCCCGAGGCTTCCTTCGCCGTCGAAGGTCAGCCGGATTGGATGGTCGTCACGGATGATGCCGTGTGGGTCACCAGTTCCAATGTCAATCACGTAGTGCGACTCGATCCCGCCACGAATCGTCCCAGTCTTATCGTTACTATCAATAAGCCCTGTTCGGGGCTGGCCTCCGGGTTCGGCGCTATCTGGGTTCCAAGCTGCGGTGGCCATGCTTTGGTCCGCGTCGACCCTCAAACCGGAAAAATTGTCGCCCAGATTCCCGCAGGTCCTGCTGATTCCGAAGGTGGGGTGACCACAGGAGCCGGCAGCGTCTGGATGGTCACAAGCAAAAAGGGCCTTCTTGTCCGCGTTGATCCGCAATCCAACAAAGTAGTTGCGAAGATTGCCATACCTTCTGGCTCCTACGTGCCTGCATTCGCTGAGGGCGCTGTATGGGTGACCTCTACTGAGCACAACCTGCTGACTCACGTGGACGCGCGATCGAATCGGGTTGTCGCTTCCATACCAATAGGGCGGCAGCCGCGTTTCCTGACCGTCGGAGCTGGTTCGGTTTGGACCCTCAACCAAGGAGACGGCACGGTCTCTCGAGTCGAGATGAAGACCAATCGCCTGGTGGCAACGATCCCTGTAGGCATTCCGGGAACGGGTGGAGAAATTGCCTTCGGGGAGGGATCAGTCTGGGCCACGGTTTTCGAAGTACCTATCTCAAGAATTGACCCGGCATCTAACACCGTCGTCCAGCAGTGGGTAGGACCAGGCGGTGACAGCATACGACTAGGCCACGGATCCCTCTGGCTCGCCGACTTCGCCCATGCTACGGTCTGGCGGCTGAATCCCAACCAGCAATAGTCACTCCTCCCTCGCGGAGTGCAATCTTGGGGTATGCTTTCAACCAACGGCGCCCATCGCAATTAAAAGCACGGCCTACCGGCCCGGTCCCTCGCCCTGGTCGCTTTGCCCCTTTTTTTCTTCGTCGCCGCTCTTTTGAGCCAGTGGTTTATACCGCCCCGCAAGAACTTCTTCGATCGTTGCCCCAAGCCTCGGCGAATTCGGCGCTACTTCCGGTTCAAATCGCGCTACAACTTTGCCGCCGCGGTCGACGACAAATTTCGTATAGCTCCAGTGAACTTCGCCCCCCGCTCCTCCTTTCTTGTCATTGGTAAGAAATCCATACAGCGCGGCCTGATCCTTGCCCCGGACGGATGCCCGGGCAAATACTGGAAAGCTCAAGTGAAACTCGTTGGTGTACGTCTTCTGCACCTCCGCATCGGTTCCCGGCTCTTGAGCGCCAAAATCGTTGCACGGGACACCCAGGACGACCAGTCCCTTCTCCTTGTATGTCTTTTGGAGTTCCTCCAATTGAGGGATCTGATCTTTAAAAATGGATTGGCTGGCAAGATTGACGACCAGCAAGACCTTGCCTTTGAACGTCGAGAGTGGCACCTCCTTCCCGTCGAACGCGACTAACGAATAGTCGTACACGGTCTTCTTCTCATTCTCGGCGGATGCAAAGTGAGCGGCGGCAGGTATTAAAGGGAGGAAGCAACTCAGCGCAAGGATTCTTGACGCGGTTCTGCAAAGGATCATCCAAGACCTCTGTGATTGCTCCGCAAAGCTACGATGAAAATAGGCAGAAGGCAATCAAGATTGCCCTTGCTTGCCTCTGCCTCCTTGAGTGCTAGAACGCGTACCGCAACGAGAGTTGCACAACTCGCGGACGGGTAAGCAATGCGCTGTAGTTCCCAAAACTCGAGGGACTCCCAAACGGGTTGTTGTTGATGCTGTTGGGGTCGAAGCGTACAGAGTTGGTTACGTTGAAGACCTCGAAGGAAAACTTCACGTTCTGTCCTTCCGTGATGCGAAATACTTTAGATAGACCTGAGTCGATGCTGAAGTATCCATCGCCGCGAAGCATATTTCTCTGGCCTGTTTCTCCAGGATAGGGAGCACGGATGTTCGCGAGAGCTGCTGTCTGGTTCTTGAACACGTTGGGGTCGCCGGCATTGGAGTTGTGTCCTCCCGTTGCAACGGGTCCCGTTAGCACATTAAAGCTCTGGTTGTTCCAGTTGGTTCCCCAACCAAGGCCATCGATGGTGCTGAACGGCAACCCGCTGGTCCAATGTGCGAGGCCGGAAAGCGCCCAACCGCCAATCACGGCGTCCAGCGCGCGGTTTAGGCCGGAAGCAAAGGCAGCACCCCGTCCAAAGGGCAGGGCAACCACGAAGTTGCCCGTAATCGCGTGGCGCACATCGAAATCCGAGGGCCCGCGATTTCCGCGTATATTCCAAGAGTTGATAAGAGAGCTGAACAGTTGGCCCCCATATCCACGCTCTGTATCGGATCCCAAATCGATAGATTTTGCGAAGACATAATTCAAATCAAATTGCACGCCCTTCCGCATGGGGTGGTGCAAAGACAATTGCATTGAGTGATAGCTGCTGGTCCCGATGGATGACCAGGCATACAGCGAAGAATACTGGGGATCAAAATACCGGAACAATGGGTCGGTTTGATCGACAGAGTATCCGAGATCCAAGTCGTAGAGTGCCGCCGTCTCGTTCCCGGCGATGATCGGCGACCAAACGGGCTGATGAGTCACAGGGTCAGCATGAACGTGGGAAAATTCGGTCTGGTAAATATTTTGTGTAGCAGAGAAGCCTCCTCCGGCCGCTCCCGGAAACAAATGTTCCCAGTAGGGGATCGCTGCAACGTTGCCAGCGGGAGTGCCCGCGTTGGCGAGTTTCGTCAACTGCGTTGCTGCGGTGAAGTAGTCGCCCCCGCCTTTGGGGTCTACAAGATTGAGCGGCATCGCCAGATCGAGTTGTTGCAGGAGTCGATGTGCAAGCCTCCCGGTATAAGCCGCTTCCACAATCACGCCTTTCGAAAGTTGTCTTGAAATCGCCAAATCAAACCCGTACGCATAGGGCGTATGCAACTTGTTATCCAGCCCATAGGAAATTGCCAAGCCGTTCCCTGGAGTTACCGGGAAGGTTCCATTCGATGACGGCACCGGAATAATGGAGGTGGGCACACTTTGCGGACCACTGAAGCGAGGCGCTGTGTCCACGTATTGATTGACGCCGTTCTGAGCCTGGGTCGACAAACCGTACGAGCCGTGCGCATCAAACGTATTCATGATGCCTTCGCCGAAATGGTCGTAGTACATACCGAAACCCCCGCGAACGGACGTTAGGTTCGCGCCGTGTCCCGCCAGCTTGCCCAAAATTCCGCTCCCGAAATTCGGTGAATAGGCGAAGGCCAAGCGCGGCGCAATATCCAGTTTGTCCATATTCCACAGCCCCGCCTTGCCGTTGGCCCGCCCGGCGGGTCCGAAAGAGATCGCGGAACTATAAGTTTGTCCCTGGAGCATCTGCGTCCCGCGAGTGATGAACCAATCGTGCAAGCTCGCAGTAGGACTCACTTCCTGTCCATTCCTCTCGTAAGGTACCTGCAACAACGAGTGTCTAAGGCCAAATGTAACCGTAAGATTTGGCTTCAACTTCCAACTATCCTGCAAATAGTATTCGTACTCGTTGGACAGATAACGCCGAGCCGTCCAACCCCCAGATGGGAGCGAAGAGAGACTGTTTCCGGAAACGCCGTAATTGAAGAACTCCACCGAATGCGTGATGAGACCTGTGGCATCCGAGATCGCGGAATCGTAGGCAGTTTTGAACGAGGAATCGACGATGGGAAACCCAAAAGCTCCGGGGTCTAAACTGCTGCCCGTATAGGCAATTGCTCCCACCGTGAGAAAATTGGAGGTTACATTTGCGTGTTTGAACGCGGTTGAATTCGCCCGTCGATTGTTGAATATCGCCCGGTAGTTAACGCCGGCTTGCATCGTATGCTTTCCTTTTACCCACGTTATGTCGTCCACCACATTGTGTGTCGGAACGTTGATGATGCTGGAAGGATAGGTCGTTCCGTCAGAGCCGGCGCTGAACGTGTCAACATTACTGAAAGTCACATAGTCCTGGCTCGTGGTTCCCAGGTCAGCGTAGCCTTGTCGAACAAATCCATAGCGCAGGTTATTTACGACCGTGTCCGAGACGGTCCAAACGTGGCCGGCGGAAATTCCCTTGGAATTGTCGTATCGCGCCGAATTCGGCAGGGAGGTCGGGTATTGCTTGGCGTTGATACCCCTATCGTACTGAAGATTGCCGCGCACAAACAGACGCTGCTTAGCGCTCAGGTTGTAATCGATTTTCGCGATGTACGTGGTCAGCGACTGCGGAGACGGGGACGAAAAAGTGTAGGAACCGAAATTATAGCCATCGCCCAACTGGTTGCCGTTGGGGAGCGGTAGCTGACTTAGATACGCGAGAGCTGCCTGGTTTACTCCTGGTCCATTCGGACACGTTCCGGCCTTACTGCACTTCGGATCCATGGAGGCAATGTCGGCTGGAGTCAGCGTACGATAAGTACCGGCCTGGGTTAGATAGGTCACGTTCCCCTGCCGCAGGGATGCGGTCGGCACTTCACGAGTAACCTGCGTGCTTTCAGCGGTTCTTTGTCCTTCATAGGCAAGAAAGAAGAACAGCTTATCCTTCATGACCGGCCCACCGAAGGAACCACCGAAGGTGTTTCTCAGGAATCTTCCGGGAACATTAGGTTGCCCAGTCTGAAGCTCGGAGTGCTTGTTGAACCAGTCATTCGCCACCATATTCGTGGGCCGATGATATTCATAAGCGCTACCGTGAAGCGAATTCGTTCCACTCCGCGTGACTAGTGCTACCTGCGCACCCGAGGATCGCCCTGAGTCTGCATTTGAATTTGTGGTGACCACGCGAAACTCTTCCACCGAATCGCGGGTCGATCGCAAAACTCCTTCGAACGCGTAGCCCTTATTCTGGTTGTTGTCGTCCAAACCATCCAGCGTGTAGTTGTTCTGATCGGAACGCGCGCCGTTTACGGACCCACTGCGGCTGTCCACATCCATCTGGCTGTCCGACTGCCGCCCCAAAAACATTACGCCTGGCTGCAGGCTCAGAAGGTCAAGCACATTGTTGCCTTCAAAGGGAAGGGCTTGAATCTCGGTTTGATTGAAAGGAGTACCGATAGTCGCGTCGCTGGTATTGAGCGTGACCGTTTGGGCGTTCACTTCAACGCTCGTGCTGGCGGCTTGGAGGGTAAGACCGATATCAAGTCTCCCGGTTTGATTGACCAGCAGCTCCACTTGCCTGACCTGCTGTGCAAAACCAGCCGCAGTTATGGTAACTGTATATTTGCCGGGCGGAATCTGTTGGAAGCTGTATTCCCCTTCGCCGTTCGATTTTCTGGTCTGATTAAACCCGCTGTCGCGATTCGTGAGCGTGATATCCGCTTGGGGAGTGGCGGCGCCACCAGGGTCAACGACCGTGCCGTTCAATGAAGTCACCGCAGTTTGTGAGAGCAAGCGGAGAGAGCAAAATAGAATGACGCTGAAGAGCAACAAACTGGTCCTGCACAACCTCATCGGAATACCTCCATCGCAGTCTGAAACGCCGTAAGCTTTCGGAGCAGTGTAGAAACACTTCAACGAGTGCATACCAAAACCGATAAACGCCTTGTTGGGAATTGCTGATAGACGCTTGTCCAAAGTCCGGCCACTCACTTCTTGTCTCCGTTCTCACGGTCGGAGTTGGGCTCTTCTTGGAGCGCTACGCCATGTTGAGCGGGCACGACGCTGTGCCCGAGAAAAAGAAACAGGAAAGCTGCTCACTTCCGTTCTGATTCCAAAAGGATGAACTGTGCCACCAGGTTGCAGGCAGGGTGCCGACTTCTTTGCTTTGAGTCAAATTCAAACTTTATCTAGCAACTATCACTAATTCTTTTCAGGCGCATACGGATCAACTGCCGTAATCAGGTTCAAAGGAAACGGCATGTAGAGTGCGGTTCTGACGACAACAGGTTTGCGAAATGCACAGACGGAAAATTCGCAATGATTCGAATTCGGCGTCTCCAAGATGGGGAGCATAGGCGGACCGTCGCCATTGAAGACCCCCCGCCTCCAAATTGCCGTCGTAAATGATTTCGCTCAGCGCAGCGTCTCTGCGGGACCCCGCCCAGCGTCATTGAGCCCTGAAGCCATCCGTTATACTTCCAGACCCGCTACAAAATCCGTGTTCGTTGCATCGAATCTTCAAGTACAGTAGAACCTGGATCAGAGTCAGGAGCGCAGAGAAAATGAGTGCAGTCATTTCCGGATTGGCAGAGAATGAACGCAAGAACATGGGAGTCAGAGCGCTTTTGATGGTTGCTTGTGTCGCGCTCGCGCTGCCTATGGCCGCGCAGCAGCAGCAAGGGCCGTTGCCACCGCCGCCCCCTGGCACCGTGGCTCCTTCCAGTGCGCCTGGGGACCCAGCGAAGATAATTGCTCCCCGGCAAGAGAAGTCTTCTCATATCACCAATGAGCCGCCGCCGGTGCCCGTGCAGCAAATCATCCAGAAATTCACCGAGCACGAGGAGGAGTTCCGCAAGGAGCGCGATAACTTCACGTACACACAGATTTTCGAATTCCAGGAAATTGATGAGGACGGCCGCCCGGACGGGGAGTACCGCCTGACCAGCGACATCCTCTTCACGCCTGCGGGGAAGCGCTACGAAAAAGTCCTCGAGGCCCCTTCACCCTCGCTCCATCGCATTACCATGTCGCAACAAGATTTCGATGACATCGAGAAGGTGTGGCCTCTTGTGCTGACCCCGGGCGATTTGCCCAAGTATGACGTCAAGTATGTAGGTCGCGAGCAGGTCGACGAAGTCGGCACGTATGTTTTTGATATTGCTCCGCTGAAATTGGAAAAAGGCCAACGCTACTTTCAAGGCCGCGTCTGGGTAGAGGACAAGGACCTCCAGATCGTCAAAACTAGAGGAAAAGCCACCGGCCTACTGAAGAAAAAAGAAGACCAGGCTTTTCCCCTGTTCGAGACGTTTCGGGAAAATATCGAAGGGCACTTCTGGTTCCCGACCTATACGCGAGCTGACGACAACTTGCACTTCAAGTCAGGGCAGGACGTGCATATTCGTTTATCGGTTCGCTACCAAAACTACAAGCGGTTCGGTTCAACCATCAAGATTGGAAAGCCTACGCAGGTGGATCCGGAGAAGCCGTAAACGTGGGAACCTGAACTCGTGGCCTAGCGCTTGCTGAGCCACACGAGAGTTACTCCGGCGCAAACGATCAGAACGCCGAGCCAGCGCTGCGCGCTGATGCGTTCGTGCAAGAACAACATGGCGCCAAGAGCGCCTGCCGCGTAGCTCAGGGCCGTCACGGGAACCACGAAACTCACATTTTCGATGGAGAGCATTGCCAAAAGAGCGAAGAAGGCCAGCGTCATCATCGCGATACCGATCCACATCCAACTCACGCGCATCGCCCGGAAAACAAAATGAACCAGCGCGGCCGGCCGGAAATCGTGAACTTCGCCGACCACCTTCATGGCTCGGGAAACGCAGAGCTCGCCGCCGGTGCCCGCAACAACGATAATAAAAAGGAATAATAGCTCGAGCACGTTTAGGCCTTCTCCGTGGTTCGCGGATGCGTGTGCCCGACTACGAAAACGCCGACGCAGATAACGAATATGCCGATCCAGCGCAGGGGAGGCACGGCCTCTCCTAAAAGGAGATAACCTAGCATGGCCACTACCGCGTAGGAAAAAGAGGAGGCTGGCTGAACGTAGCTGTAGTCTGCCCAAGTGAGGACGAGCATGTACGCAACAAAAAAAGTGAGCAAGCAGGCGATCCCGAGCCAGATATAACCTGAAGTAATGATCCTGGAAAGAATATGAAAAAGTTCGCCCGGTACCCAGTTTTTGGCCGAGCCAACCCCCTTCATGCCCTTACTGAGCAGGACGTTGCCGAGGGGAGCAAACAAAACCATGAACAAAATAAGTACGTAAGTTTTCAGGTGCAGGCCCGGAGAATCTTTCATGCGATCTCTGCTTCGCCCCTTGCAATGTTTTTCAAACGTGTGCGCCCCGCGGTTGAATCTGGGCGTGTTGGGTTCTCGATTGGATGCCGGCGTGCATCCCTTAGTGACGAATCCCAAAACAGTCTCAATGATCTGTGAATCGCTCGAATATCATCTTACGCGATGTCGAATCGAGACAAAAGCCCAAGCAAGGCAGCGAAATAGTCCGTTTTTTGCTATGCTTTTTCAATACAATCGGTCTTGGGGGACTCGCCTTAGTATCGACGGAGCATCGTGGCACAATCTTGGTGCGCGAGGTGCAATGATTTCGAGAGTCGCCGATTACCTATTTCTTACTATCGCTGCCGCGCCTTTCGTCTATTACCTGCTGGTCCTCTATTGCTCGTGGCGTTTTTTTCGGGGCTCGAAGGACCGCTTGCCGGGGAGTTCGGGCTTTGTGCCGCCGGTCAGCAATTTGAAGCCTGTCCGGGGATTGGACCCTGAAGCATACGAAAACTACGCGAGTTTTTGCCGGCAGGATTATCCGAACTATGAGTTGATTTTTTGCGTTGGGGACCGCAATGACCCAGCGGTGCCGGTTTTAGAAAAATTGATACGTGATTTCCCCGAACGCCGGATTCGCTTGCTTTTTGGCTCCGGACGCGGCGCCATCAACGACAAAGTCGCCAAGCTGGTAAGGATGGTGAACGAGGCGGAAAACGAGTTTCTGGTTATCAGCGACAGTGATGTCCGCGTCGAACCCAACTACTTGCGCACGGTCGTCGCCCCGCTGTCTGACCCCAAAGTGGGTTGCGTCACCTGCTTCTACGTATCTATCCACGATGAAACGTTTGCGCAACATCTGCAATCCATCGGCATGTATTCCGACTTCTATCCTGGAATTCTGGTCGCCCGGCAGTTGGATGGAATTAAGTTCACCCTGGGACCGACCATTGTTACAACCCGTTCGCACCTTTCTGGATTCGGCGGCTACGAAGCCATTGAAAACAAGCCCGCCGATGATCTTCTGGTTGGCCGTTTGATCGCCCAACAAGGTTTGAAAGTCGAACTGCTTCCGTACGCGGTCCAGACCGTACCGGACTATGATTCGCCTCGCGCGCTATTCAGCAAGCGGCTCCGTTGGATGACGGTGATGCGGCACATGCGTCCTTGGGGACATGTGGGGCTCGCCTTTACACAGGGGTTGCCGTGGTGCCTGGCTGTTGCGCTGACTCATCTGGCTGGAATTGGCTTCGTGTATTTCGCCGCCTATCTCGGTTTCCGCGTGGCGATGACATGGCTCGTCGGCGTCTGGGGGTTGCAGCAGGGCGGACTCTGGAAAAAGATGCCGCTCATCGTCGTCTGGGACGCGACCGCGTTCGTCATCTGGCTGCTGACGTTTGGGCGCAACAGCATACGGTGGCGCGACGTGGACTACACCATTCGAGAGGGAATGCTCGTGCCCGCCGCCTCGGGTCCTTCCCAGAATTCCCCGCAATGAGAACCGGGCCGAGTGCAGTCCTACGCCTTCTTGGCCTTTGCCCCTGCTGAAGCCGCAAGATCCGCACGCGGCTCCGGCGCAGCGGATTTCGAAGGCATGCTCATCTGTATGCGGCGATCGTTCTTCGGCTCACGCCAGTTCACCTGCGGCAGCATGAGAGAAACGTCCACTCGATCTCGGTACTTCATGGCGATGTTCATCAGCGAATCCAGCAGCGCATCAGACAAATTATGCGGTTGCAGGCCCAGATCGACCAGCTTCGAGTGTTTTGCGTTGTAATAGTGTTGCTCGGCCTCGACACGAGGATCCGGGATGTGATCGATCTCGACCGTCACCCCAAGTTTCTTCGCGGCCGATTCCACCATGTGGGCCAGATCCAGAACAGAGAACTGTTCGGTGAACTGGTTGTAAACGCGGCACTCGCCTTTGGCCGCCGGGTTATGACAGGCAATCTCGACACATCGGACCGTGTCCCGAATGTCGAGGAAACCGCGCGTCTGTCCGCCCTTGCCGTACACCGTGAGCGGCTGTCCAATGGCCGCCTGAACGCAGAAGCGATTCAGGACGGTGCCAAAGACATCATCATAGTCGAAGCGATTGATCAGCGCCTCATCAAGCGCTGCTTCGTCCGTCATCGTTCCGTAAACGACTCCCTGGTTTAGGTCCGTAGCGCGAAGGCCCCAGATCTTGCAGGCGAACATCATGTTGTGGCTGTCGTGCACTTTCGAGAGGTGGTAGAAGGAGCCGGGCTGCTTCGGGAAGGGAAGTACGTCCTTGCGGCCGTTGTGTTCGACGGTTATGTAGCCCTCTTCGATGTCAATGTTGGGGGTCCCATACTCGCCCATGGTGCCGAGCTTGATCAGGTGACACTCCGGCAGGAATTCGCGAATGGCGAAAAGCACGTTCAGTGTTCCGACCACGTTGTTGACCTGAGTGAAGACTGCGTGCTTGCGGTCAATCATGGAATAGGGAGCAGAGCGCTGTTCGGCGAAATGGACCACCGCTTCCGGCTTGAACGACTTGACCGCGGAAGCGAGAAAGTCGTAATCGGCAACGTCGCCGACGAACAGTTCGATGGTTTTGCCGGTCAGGTTTTGCCAGACCCTGACGCGATCCGTGAGCGGACGAATCGGAGTGAGCGTCTGTGCGCCTAGCTCATGGTCCCAAAGGCGGCGCAAAAAGTTGTCAACGATGGCAACCGAATGCCCCCTCTGCGACAAGTACAAAGCCGTCGCCCAACCGCAATAGCCGTCCCCACCGAGCACGGCAATCTTCATGTACCCTCCTCAGGGTAAATCTTTCTCTTCAATTCTACGGCAATTCGAACTGCCAGCAAATCTCCCGTAAGGACCAGCCGGCAGGCAGGGGCGCCGGGCAAATACCTATTTTACCTGGATTTTCTTTTTTTACCTGTTTACCCAGGTCTTTGCAAGCGGGTTCTTGGAAACTACGGACACTTGGCGCATTCCCTCTACCAGGCTGGCGTGCTCCAAAGGATGGTTAGTAAGAATGAGTTTGCCGCCCCCTGCGGCGACGATTTCGAGATGGTCCCGGCCAACCAGATCTTCGAATTGCTGGAGCTTCGGCTGGTAGGTCGCAAGATAGCAGCGCTGCGAGTCGAGCCAGAGCCTCTTGAATCGGGTGTCGTCAATGAAGACGTCCGGAGCGCCGGGTGCATAAGAGCCGTATTCCAGATTGAAATAACGCCCATTCAATATCAGGACGTCGCGCTCCACATAAAACGTTATGGAAGACAGTGCCCAGTAATTATGGTCCACGATCAGCTTTCCCTCAGGCGACTTCAGCAGTGCTTCCGCGAGCGGGCCTGACGACAAAAAGGGGTCGAATACGACCATCGCCAACCGCGCGGCGTGGTAGAACAAAACCATCATCAGCGCGGCCGCCAGGAAAGAGCGCAGATCGACCCATCGAGAGGTTGCAATGGCGCCTGCAAGCAAAGCTATCGCTGCGACCAGCAGGGGGAGGCGCAGATACGCAAAGGAATCGAAGGTAAGGTCCATCATGTGGCCCAGGGAGAGGGTGTAGACGCTGGGATGATGGCCGAGCGCGGAAGAGATGTCACCCGGCGCGGGAACGTGTCGTACCAGAAAGAAAATGGTGACGCAGGCGATGCCGGCGCAGCCGGCAATCACGGAAAGAGCGCGGGTTCCGCGGCGGATCCAATCACCACCCGCAGCCATCGCTGAGCCAAGCAGCAAGGCCAGCGCGGGATAGCAGGGCATCGAATAATATTCCTGCGTCGTGGAAAACGTGAAGAACACCAGGATGAATCCGATCCAGCATATTGCCAGCAGGCGCGTCCGGCCCGCGCGGTCAATGGGCTTGAAGGAGAGCCCGGCGATTGCAGGGAAGTAGACACTCCACGGAAAAAGCCACAGAAAATGAAAAAGCCAGAACCAGAGCCGGGGAACCGTATTGTAATCGCGAGGATAGCGCAGATTGAGGAAGCGCAGCACCTGTTCGTTGATGAAATAGAACCAGAGAAAGCCGTGGTATTCCCCCGGGCCGCTGTGAAGCGAGAGAGAGAAATAGGGTGGATTCCGAAGTGTGGCCAGAATGTGCCAGGGCGCGGCAACGAGGAGTGCGATGAGGAAGCCGCTGATGGGACGCAACCGTTTCCAGGTTCGAGCGACAAAAAATTGTTTGGTCACGAAAAGATAAAGAACTCCGGTAGCCACTGGGAAGACCGCTCCGATCAAGCTTTTCAGCAGAACCCCGGTCCCTATGCTGGCAGCGAGAACGAATGCCCAGAGCCGCGGGTGCGGTTCCTCTTCGTCGAGGGCGCGCAGAAATGCCCACATCGCCAGCGCGATGGTAAGCGTTAAGGTCACGTCGGGAATAACGATGCGCGTGAAGAGGAAGAGGCCGACGCAGGTGGCGATNNNCCGAACGCCCATGCACCGAAGGCACACGTCAGGCAGGCCAGACCGATTGCCGAGAGCGCGAACGGGATGCGCGCCGCCCAGTCGTGAATGCCAAAAATCTTGAACGAGACGGCCATCGGCCAGTAAAACATGGCCGGTTTTTCCAGGAACGCGACGCCGTCAACTCGCGGGGTCACCCAATCCCCCGACGTAACCATGTTTCTGGAGATTTGTGCCACGGCCGCGTCGACATCGTCCATCAGCGATGGCGGCGACACGCTACAACCCAGATAGACCGCTCCGGCAACCAGGGCAACGATCAGGTATATGAGCCAGCTTTTACTTGTAAGAACGCTTGCGCCGTCGAGCTTGACGTCGCTTGTATTTGCCATCTTTTCATCCATTGAAAGAGGATCATCAAGCCCCAGAGGTGATACCCCACGTTGGCTTTTCTTTCCAGATGCCGGGTCAAAAGATTTTCAACGGC
>WNFF01001004.1_pt1 | contig 22313 bp, 15 predicted proteins | sample 5400441 | NCBI WGS metagenome assembly WNFF01 (sample SAMN13153345, study PRJNA577476) | soil metagenome | isolation source: 120 cm saprolite under Douglas fir tree site 2 hole 3 replicate 1 | place: USA:California | collected 2015-04-18
CTTCCGTCGGGGCCAGCGGCGGCTCCGGCCGCCCATTCCGGCTTCCACAAGCCGCTGCGCTTCAATTCCTTCTCGACTTCCGGCAGCAACTCCTCGACAGGAAGTTTTTGCAAATACTGCGTATTAAACCACTCGAGTTTCGGCCGGTCGAACACGGCGTTAGTGCGGCTGACGCCCTCAAGCGAAAATTTGCCGATCAAATCCTTCGTTCGAATAAATTCCTCGTCTCCGCCGGGAGACCAGCCCAGCAGCGCGAGAAAATTGCGGAACGCCTCCGGCAGAAAACCCTCGGCGCGGTACATATTCACGTCGGTGGCGCCGTGGCGCTTCGAAAGGCGCGATTTGTCCGCGCCGAGAATCAGCGGCACATGCGCAAAGATAGGAGGCTCCGCGCCCAGCGCGCCGTAAAGCAGCACCTGCTTCGGAGTATTTGAAATGTGGTCCGCGCCGCGAATCACGTGCGTGATGCGCATATCGATGTCATCGACGACCACGCCCAACTGATACATGGACTGGCCGAATTCTTCTTCCCCTTTTCCGGAGCGCAATAGCACAAAGTCCTCGATCTCCTCATTCGCGAACTCACGTTCGCCGAATACCGCGTCGAAGAATTTCGTTGTTCCGCCGAGAGGGACTTTGAAGCGCACCGCCGGCTTCACACCCGGTGTCGAGAGCCGGCCATCGCGGCAGGAACAGCGGGTCACGCGCCGCGGCCCGCCGGCCTTCGGTTCCTCGTCCTGAGCCGGTTCGGCGTGATCGCCGCCGGCATATTTTTCCGCGGGGCAGTAGCACAAGAACGCCGCCCCGTTCGCCAAACATTTTTTCGCCGCCGCGCGATACAATTCCGTTCTTTGCGACTGGTAAAATGGCCCCTCGTCCCAGTTGACTCCCAGCCACTGCAAGCCATCCAGAATCCCCTGCACCAGTTCAGGCTTGTTGCGCTCTGCGTCGGTGTCCTCGACGCGCAGAATCATCGTGCCGCCTTGCCGTCGCGCAAACAGCCAGTTAAACAGCGCCGTCCGCGCTCCTCCGACGTGCAAATAACCGGTGGGGGAAGGGGCAAAGCGCACCCTCACGGAAGTGGTCTTCGGACGGGAATCACTCATTCTCGGCGCGTCTTTCCAGGTGAATTCAAACTCTCAGTGTAGCCAAACGCCCTCTTCAGGTCCAATTACCGGGTCCAGGGGAGTGCCGAGGCATCGCCAATGCTCCTTTGTCTCGAATCGGTTACCTCGGAGATGCTGTCTCTTTGGCTACCAGTACCCGTGTACGCTTGCTTCCTGAAAATCCGTTAATCCATAATCTCAAGTACTTTGGTTTGTGTACCGGCGCCCAGCTTCCTGCGTCTCCGCACGATTGTCCTCTCGCGCGGGTAGCGGGATTGTGCGTACGCTGGGGAGCACGAGGGACTTTTGCGCCTTCGTGGCTTGCCGAATGCCGTCCGCGATGCGGGCGGAGAATCGAATGTGCCCCTGATGCATCAGAGTTTCATCTCCATGGCGCTGCTGATCGCCACCACCTTGGTGGCGGGCTTCTTCGCGTACATCCACAGCATCAAGCGCCAGGCGTATCTGCTGTTTTGGACCGCGGGGTGGGCCGTCTTCGCGCTTCATTACGTAGGGCCGACGTTGGCTCCGAATTCCGCGTCGGTCCCGCTGCAGAGCGCGCTGAACCACTGGCTGTTTGCGCTTTCTGGAGTGCTCTTTTTTCTGGGAGCGCAGCTCTACTCCCAACGGATGCCGTGGAAAATTGCCGGGTCCGTCGCGGCCGCGCTTTTCGGACTTTGGGCCTATGCCAACGCCACCAATACGATTTTGACTTCGGCGATCATTCCCGCCTCTTTGCTGTACATCGGCGTGGCGGTGGTCTTCTGGCAGGAGAGCCGGCGGCAGGAAACGCTTGCCGACCGCCTTCTGGGAGTTTCCTTCGCTTCCTGGGGAGTTCTGTGGATTGCCCTCCAAATCCTCAACGCCACTCCGGAACTGCAAGGCGCGGGCATGAGCGTGGTTGCCGCTGCTCCTTGCGCCTTCGTCGCCATGCTCATGGTCATGGCGCTGTACGAAGAAGAAAAGCGCCGCATCGAGCGCAACATGCTGGCGCTCTCCAATCTCAATTTGGCGACCTCCAGCTTTGTAGGCGGTGAGATTCAGCGCATGCTGTCGCAGGCGCTCGACCGCGTGCTGGGCGTGGTGCGCTTGCCCGCTGGCGCGCTTTTTCTGCACCACGGTGATCCCCAGGGCCCCACTTCCGTCGTGGCCGTGGGCTTGACCGACGAATTTTGCCGCGTCGCCCAGGAAGAATCTCTGGATGATTATCTCGTCAGCCTGGTGGCGCGCCTCGGCGGCCTGCTGGGATTTCGCGACTTGCGCGATGATTCCCTCTCGGCGCTCGAAAAAGAAAAGTCCATCCGCCGCTTCCGCGAACTGGCGCTCGCGCAGGGGCTGCGCAGCGTGGTGGCCATCAGCCTTCAGGCTAAGGAGCAGGCATTCGGCGTGCTCCTCCTGGGAACGCCGGACAGCCGGCGTTTTACGCCTGCGGAGCTGCGGCTGCTGCTTGCCCTCGGTCATCAGATCGGCATGGCCGTGGAGAACAGCTACTTGATTCAGCAGACTTCGCGGCGCACCGAAGAGCTTCACGTGCTGAACGAAATCGGCCGCGCGCTCAGCTCCACGCTCAACAAGGAAGACCTCACCAGGAAAGTGTGGGAGGAGCTGCGGCGTCTCTTCGACGTGGAAAATTTCTACATCGCGGAGCTGGATCCGCTGCGCGACGAAATTCAATTCGATCTTGAGATCGTGGACGGCGCGCGCTTGCCCCGGCGCGCCCGCCCGGCCGGCAACCACATCACCGAGTACATCATTCGCACGCGCCAGCCCGTGCTCATCCGCGACAATTACGTGGGAGAGATGAAAAAACTGGGCGTCGAGCCGCTGCGCACGACAGGGTGTTTCTGCGGCGTCCCGCTGGTGGCCTACGATCACGCCATCGGCGCGATGGCGGTGTACTCCGACCACGAACGCGTGTTTGACGAAGGCCACCTCGAGCTTCTGCGCGTCCTCGCCAGTGAAGCGAGCATCGCCATTGAAAACGCTCGGCTGTTCAGCGAGGAACGCACCAAGGCCAGGCACCTTTCGCTGCTCAACACCATTTCGCGAAACGCCATCGCCACCCTCAATCCGGACGAGATGCTCGCCAAAATCACCGAGCAGCTCGAAGCCGGCCTCACCTACGATCACCTCGGCATCGGCGTGCTGGACTATGCCACCCGCGAAGTGGTGATCCAGGCCGAAGCCGGAAAACGCCGCGGGATCCTCGGCCAGCGCGTTTCCCTGGGCGCCGGCCTGATCGGACACGTGGCCCGCAACGGCCACATGGCCGCATACCGCGCCGCTGCTCCGGCCGATGGGGCTCTGAAGCCCATGTTGCCGGATTCCGTGGCGGCCATCGCCTTGCCTGTTTTTTACGCCGAACAGCTCCTCGGCATCCTGTACATTGAATCGTCCGTGCCGGTGGACTTCTCCGAGGAAGAAATTCTCCTGCTGCGCACCCTCGCCGACCTCATCGCCGGAGCACTGCACAACGCCCTTTCTTTCCAAAAGGCCCAGGAGCAGGCCATCACCGACGGGCTTACCGGCGTGAAGACCCATCGTTTCTTCATGGAAGCCTTGTCCGCGGAATGGAAGCGCTCCACACGCGCCGGCCGCGCTTTTGCCCTGGTTCTCATGGACCTCGACCGCTTCAAGTTCGTCAACGATTTCTACGGGCACCTCGAAGGCGACCTGGTTCTCCAGCGCGTCGGGCAGATTCTGGAAACCAATTGCCGGCGCTCCGACGTTGTTGCCCGCTACGGCGGAGATGAGTTTGTCATTCTCATGCCGGAAACCAATATGGAGCATGCGCGGCAACTGGCCACCAAGCTGCGCGGCTGGGTATCCGCTGATCCGCTGCTACGCGAGAAAAACATCAGCGCCAGCTTTGGCATCGCTTGTTATCCGCTCCACGGCTCGTCGCCGCAAGAGCTCATCCAGGTGGCCGACGCTTCGATGTACCTTTCGAAACATCAAGGCGGCAACGCCGTCTCCACCGCCGATCACTTTGATCCCAACGAAGCAAAGAAATGGAAGCGGGACGTCCTCGAAGCCTATCTTGGCGTCACCCTCAAACGCCTTTTCTCCACCGGACCCGAGGCTTTCGAGGAGATCTACCAGCGTTTGCGGCAATTCACAGAATCCCTGGCCGCCACTGAGCCGAATAGCGGCAAATTGGCCGCGCCCGCGGCGCTGGGCCCGCAAGCGCTGCCGCAAGCGGTGTTGGACACTGTCACTTCGCTAGCTTTTGCCATCGACGCCAAGGATCACTACACGCAAGGCCACTCCCAGAAAGTCTCCGCGTATGCGGCGCTGATTGCGGAAGCGATGGGGATGAAAGACGCCGAAGTCGAAGAGGTTCGTCTGGGCGCCGTGCTCCACGACATCGGCAAAGTGGGCATCCCGGAAAGCATTCTGAACAAGAACGGCCCGCTCAATCCCGAAGAGTGGGAAACCATGAAGTCGCACGTAAAATTCGGCGCAAAGATCCTCGACCCGCTGACGCCGCTCGCCCGCATCCGCGAAATGGTTCTCCACCACCACGAATTCTTCGACGGCTCGGGCTATCCCGAGGCCTTGACCGGGGAGGATATTCCGCTGGGCGCCCGCATCATTGCCGTCGCCGACGCCTACGACACCATCACCAGCGACCGCACCTACAAGAAGGCCCGCCACGCGTCAGATGCGCTGGCCGAACTGGAACGCTGCGCGAATGCCCAGTTTGACGGCGCCATCGTGGAACTCTTCGTCCGCACCATGCGCGCGCTGCCCAATCCGATCATTGAAGTTGCCGCTACCACCGGTCCGCTGCGCGGCAGTTGACCCAAGTTCCTCACGGCCCGCCACCCTTCCTTGCAACCCGTCGTCTCGCATCGTCTATCGTCCTGGAAGCTGTTTCCCACACTTCTCACCTATTCCTCCACAGCTAACCGAAAAAAACAAAAAGTGCGGCTTTGCCGGTGTCGCGCAGGTTTTTTCCTCTTTCTTCTTTTTTATCTCTAGGGATTTAAAGCACTTATAATTTCTTAAGATTTTACTTGACAAGGGAGGCACTGATATAGTATAGTATGAGACGTAAGAAACTGCGTCCCGGCTCTGCCGAGGACGCAGTTTTTGTTAGCGCAGGGCCCCAGCCCTGTGGGTCTTCACCGCCCCGACCATTTGGTTGGGGCTTTTTGTTTTTTGGACGACCCGCCCGGGTTTGCCGCTTTCTCCCGTGGCCCTCTGCGCTCCGGACGGCGTTTACCCCGATCGAAGATCCCGACCCTGTCGGGGTGTTAAATCCCTGTCTTTCCCGTTAGCTGTTAGCTGTCGACTGTCAACTTCTCTTATCCCTCCTCCTAAGGACAAACCCATGAAACACGAAATCGACGTTGTAGAAGTGTGCAAAGAATTGGAAGACGTTCTCGCGCCGCGGCTCAAACTCTCAGTCCTCGACCGCGCTGTCTATTCGCATCTGCTCCGCCACAGCCGTTTCGAGGGCAAACTCCGGCTGCGCTTCTCGATCCTCTGGCTGGCCCACAATCTGGGCATTACGGCGAGGCGGGCGCGCGAGTCCGTCCGCCGCCTCGTGGATAAGGAAGTCTTGCGTCTGGTTGAGCGCAGCAACATCGGTCACGTGGTGGAGGTGCGTTTGCCGGGAGAGGTCCCCGCGGCCCGCGACCGCCGAACCGGAACCGGCAGCCGCGTCAAGTTACAGGGCGAGGTCAATCTGGACGAGCTTGATTTCATGCGAACACCTGCTTTGCGCCGGTCCATCCACGCACGCGAGCATGGCGTGTGCTTCTACTGCCTGCGCCGGACTCCCCGCCGCGCGCATTGCCTGGACCACGTGGTGCCTCTCGCACAGTCCGGAAGCAATTCGTACCGCAACCTCGTTTCCTGCTGCCTCAACTGCAACTCCCGGAAGAGCGACCTCCCGGCCGAGGATTTTCTGCGCCAGCTTTTCCGCGAGGGGCGCCTGTCGGCCAAGGACCTCAGCGCACGCCTTCTCGCCGTGCAAGCGCTCGCCGCAGGCAAGCTCCGGCCACAGGTTTTCCATGGGGAGGATGCAGGAAATGAGCGATCTGGGCTGAAACGTCACAACTTCAACCCAGACTTTTAAAGATCTTCAAACAGGCGCTCAACGGTCCAGTACGGTCCGGGATCGCGCGACCCCGAATCATGGTACTCATCGGGCTCCGCCTCCCGTGGCCGGTCAGAAGAGTCAAACACCTCGACAAGTTTCTCTACACCTCCAATAGGTTCCGCTACAGCCCACTGCACAAAATCTTTCGCGGCTTTAAGAAGTTCCTGAGAAGAGCTATGCCATTGATCAAACTCATCCGGGTCGTCGGTATACCCGAAAGCCTCCCCCTCCACAGCTAATTCGTTCGCCTCCTCATCGAGTTTGTGTTTCCATTCTTCGCGTAGAGCCCGCGAGATCCTCTGCTTTGCTACTAGAGGCTCAGCTCTATGAATCAAATTGGCTAGGCGAATCGAATCCGTACAATTCGAGAGGTCAGCACAAAGTGACGTAGTAAAAGCAGGGTAAATTGGCGGCGACAGGTAGGCTGTTAGGCGGTAGAAATGAGTGAGTAGTCTTACCCAGTCATCAGCACCGAGTCTCTGTGAGTTTTCAAATGTACTCTTCGACGAAAATCCAGTGAGCACTGCTCGAAAGATTGTTCCAGCGGACATCGAACCGAAGCTCTCTAGATCGAGATCAGCAGGTTCAACTTTTTCGGCGGGTGACCTCTCCCCCGCCAACCTCCAAAACTCATCTATAGCAGGCGTGGTCTCTGAAGATCCATCGGTTTTTTCGGGAATCAAGCGCTCACATGCGCTGAGCAGGAAACTCCAATCACGCACCATGAGAACACTCTGAGAGACGTTGCGTAACCGCTCTAGAAAAAGGGCGAATTCCTCGTCGTTAACTGGTATCAGGGAATGCTGAGGATCATTTTCACTCTCTGATCTTTCGGCGATACCACCTATCATTCCTGCGAGTCCGAAAGCACTGGCGAGAGAAATGTACCTCCTGCGCGCACCCGCGTCCCCACGTAAGTGTAGTAATAGCATGTCGCGGAGGCTGGGATGTTGGACGGATATGCTTTGTTCGCCGCTATGCGAGGTCGTTACAGTTAGGAAGCTATGGTCGAGTCTGGCAACACAGTCGGCAAAGCTTAGATGGCCCTGCTCAAGTCGGGAGACGCGTAATTCGTAGTTCGCCCTTAAGTCACGTGCCGCAGCTGGGCCGTCAAAATCTAACATGGCAGATAGCAGGGTTTGCTCGGACTGGCTTAATCCTTTATAAGCCTGAATCCACGTATCTCCTGGGTTGTCAAGAAACCGAGCTATCGTTTCCCACGTAGCATTTGATGCCTTACTATCCTCGGCAGATTTTTTCAGGATGATCGTGGTTAACTCCCGCATCCTCAGCGGGGAGAAATTTTCGTGGCTAATTATATGTGTCGCATACTTTCTGATCAATTCGCGATGCTCCCCACTCAAATTAGCCTGTTTGGCATGGTTGTAGAGAATCTCCGCTTTTTGCATATACGTTAAGTCTCCAACCTTGACCAACACTTCATGGGGACGAGGAAATTCCGCTTCCGCCTCTCTAAGACGTGATGTTGCGAGAGCCTCCTCAAGGATGTATCGTCGAGCCGTCCAGACTAGAAGTCGATTTTTGCTGAGCTGTTGAATAATTCCCGGAAGGTCACGACTCCATTCCTCTGCACGGGCGGCTACCAGATTAATTGAACCAATGGCGTCATCAGCTATGAATAGTCTCTTTTTTTCCTTTTTCCGTCCTCCTATGTCCCTCTCGTCCGAGGCCCTGAAGACATCGTTTGAGGATCTAACGTCAATAATCTCGAAACCCTCCGCCGCATGTATAAGGGCGAGAGCAGCCGCAATCGTGCTTTTCCCTGCTTCCGGCGCGCCGTCTAAAACAATGAAATGCGTCTTCTTGAGTAAGGACATAGCACGCGCGTGGGCAACGGTCTGAACATACGTCGCTAGTCTGGGTTGCCAATTCTGCAAGAATGCTTGGCTTCTTGCATAAAGATCGCGATTTACGATGACGTCCAGGTCCGCAAGGCCGAGAAGTTGCGGATACGACCTGCGAATATCACTTTGACTGTCGAGAAACTGGCAAATTTCCTTGCCGTCTACACTGGCGAAGTTGCCTTTGAAACCGCTGTCTGCCGCAACCTGGCTCAGCTCATCTCGCAATTGGGCGGTCAGCGGCACATCCGTTAGAAGGACGTAGTTGTTCGTATTTCGATGCCTTACGAGCCCACCCTGCAGTTCGTGACGCAGAGCGGATTTTAGAGAGGACCGAGCGGCATCGACCCCTCGTTCCTCGAAGTCAATGTATTTGACTTGAAATAACCAATTGCCGTCCCACTGGCATTTAGAAGATGGAAACTCAGCCGGCCCGGCAAACTGCGCGTCCCTTCCCTGGTCCTTTGACCCTCCAAACGATGTTACTCCTGGCCCGATGATCACTTTTAGAAGCGATTGCACGAGCAGTTCGAAGTTATACCAGCCAACATTCGAGATCCGATACTTGAGGCTCATTTCGCAGCCAGCTCCCGAGTCTACGGCATATATTCAAAGTCCGAGGGTTTGCGAACACGCCGATTCTTCAGCGCGCGTCGAGGTCCACATCCTTGACGGGCAGATCCCAGTGCGCATCCAGGATTTCAAAGCGCCGTTGTTCCTCTTTTTTATAAGTTTCCTGATCGGGATACAGCTCCTTGATTACCGCCGAGCTGTCAAAATTGTCGTTGGCAATCGCCGCATTCTTGAAAACGATGGTCACCCGGTAATCCCAGCGGCCGTCCTCCGTGGTGTGATAGCGCGGAACGGTCATGCTCACTTTCAGCATGCGGCCCAGTTCGACCTCCTTTTTCAAAACGGGATAATGGTTCTTTTTGAAGAGCGCCAGGAATTCTTCCGCGTGGCCCCACTTCGCCTTGTAATAGTACTCAATCACAAACGGTTGCTCTTTTCCATCGGCGGCCATGGCGTTTTGCGGCGCTCCAGCTCCGGCTGTCGATGACCAAAGAAGCGCAGCGAGCGCCACCGCGGCGATTGCCAGCCCGCGCTTTGCCTTTGAAAATGGGATGTGCATTTGTTTTCTCCTCCTTGAGTGCCATTCAGACTACCCGCCGCGCCGCGCGATGCAAAGCAAAAAGCAGGGAGCACGCTAATGGAAACCGGGGCGGCTTCATTTCGAGTTCCCCGTCCTGCTATGATTTCTTCGCAGGAGGCCGCATGCAAACAGGATCCGTGAAGTGGATTGGCGAACAGAAATTTGTGGCCACCGGCCCGTCCGGGCACGCCTTGACCGTCGATTCCGACCGTGTCTCGAACAAGGCGCCCGGCCCGATGGAGCTGGTGCTATTGGCCCTCGGCGCCTGCACCGCCACCGACGTAGTGTTGATCCTTGAAAAGAAGCGCCAGAAACTCGAATCCCTGGAAGTGATTTGCTCGGGCGAACGCGCGGCCGAACCGCCCACGGTCTGGACCAAGCTGGAATTGTTCTATCGCCTCCGCGGCCTACTCGACGACGCGGCGGTCAAGCACGCCATCCAGCTCAGCGAAGACAAGTATTGCTCCGTTGCCGCCATGCTTCGGAAGACGGCCGCGCTTTCGTGGCGCTATGAAATTCTCCCCCCGGCCCCGTAGTAGTCAATGCAAAGCGTTCGCGGACCTTTGCCGCCACTTCGGCGAAGGCGGCAACACCTATACCACTTTGTACTTGCGCAAAGGAACACTAGAGGTTATATAAAGCACCGAGTGGGGCTAGTCATCCGGAATCTATTCCTTGGGATTATTCTTGTTTTCGCCACGGTGACGGGCGCCTCCGCGCAGGCCCCGGCGATGCCGCCTCCCAATGCGGCCAAGATTCCTCTGTCGAAGATTCCCCGCGTGCATCGCCCACCCAGGCTGGAAGATTTTCTGGAGAACCGCCCGCGCGAAGCGGAACTGGCGGTCACCGATTTCCGCCAAAACTCTCCCGGCGACGGTACGCCCGCCACGGAACCCACCACCGCCTACCTCTCCTACGACGACAAAAATCTTTACGCCGTCTTTGTTTGCCGCGATGAAACCGGCCAAGTCCGCGCCCATCTTTCCAAGCGCGAGGATTCCGATCAAGACGACGGCGTGGGCCTGCTCCTGGACACCTATCGCGATTTTCACCGCGCCTATTATTTTTTCTCGAATCCCCTCGGCGTGCAGACCGATGCCATCTACACCGAAGGGCAAGGATACGACTTCAGCTTTGACACGCTGTGGGACAACTCCGGCCGCGTCACCAGCGACGGCTACATTGTCTTCTTCTCGATTCCCTTCAAGAGCCTGCGCTTCTCCAGCGTTCCAGAGCAGACCTGGGGCATGGCGCTCTATCGCGTGATTCTTCGCAAGAGCGAATACGATTACTGGCCCTACGTGACCCAGCGTGTCGAAGGGCTCACGCAGCAATTTGCGCCGGTCGCCGGCCTGGAAAATGTCTCGCCGGGACGCAACATCCAGCTTATTCCTTACGGACTGCTTGCTAACGACCATTTCCTGAATCAGCCAATCTCGGTGAACGGGTCAACTCCCGCGCCTCCGAGTTTTAAGGATCAATTCGAGCATCGTGCTGGGCTGGATGCCAAATTTGTAACCAGAGATTCGCTGACGTTCGACGTCACGCTTAATCCCGATTTCAGCCAGGTCGAATCCGACGACCCGCAGGTTACCATCAACCAGCGCTTAGCCGTTTTTTTCCCGGAGAAGCGGCCGTTCTTCATCGAGAACGCCGGATTTTTCATGACCCCGATCGATCTTTTTTTTTCGCGCCAGATCGCCGACCCGCAATTCGGCAGCCGCATGACGGGAAAACTCGGCAAGTGGACGCTCGGCGCCCTGGTCATCGACGACCGGCAACCCGGTCTGGGAGCAACTAGCAGCGCTTACAAGACGCGGGCGGCGGACGGCGTGGTGCGCGTGACGCGCGAGTTCGGCAATCAATCCTATATTGGCGGTTTTTTTTCCAGCCGCGATTTCGCGGACAGCAGCAACCGCGTGGCTTCGCTTGACGCGCGCCTGAAATTTTCCAAAAATTGGGTTGTCGACGCCCAGGCCGTACATACCTGGACGCGCCAGGATCTCAACGCGGGTCAGAATTGCCTCTCGTTTGCGTCGACTAATCCCACTGTCGGCTCGCAGCAGGGCAATGCGCTGTGGGCCGACGCCTCCTACACTGGCCGGAATTTCAATTTTTCCACCAACTACAACGATTTCTCCCCAAATTTCTGCACCGAACTGGGTTTTGTCAATCGCATCGACATCCGGCAGAACTACGCGCTCGGCAGTTATCTCTGGAGGCCGAAGCACAGTAAAATCCTCGATTTCGGCCCGGGATTCAGCGAAACCGTGGACTGGGACCACAACGGCGTGCTGCAAGACTGGCAGGCCGTCGCGGTTTTTCAAGTGGAGCTGACCAAGCAGACGACCCTCAGCGTCAGCCGTGGGGAGGCCTACGAACGTTTTGACAATATCGGGTTCCGCAAGCACAGCGGATACGTGCTGGCCTCCACCCAGCCGTACAAATGGATCTCCTTCTCCGCGCGATACACGCAGGGAATTGGAGAGAGCTTTTTTCCTGCGCCAGGTCTCTTGCCTTTCCTTGGAGATACCCGGCGCGTCAACTTCGGCTTTTCCCTCCGCCCTTCCTCGCGTTTCCGCGTTGATGAAACCTTTATCTACTCGAAGTTGGGAACTCGCGCGGGCAGCACCCCGGCGGGATCCGCGCCAGGGCACAATGTCTTCAACAACTACCTGAACCGCACCAAGCTGAACTACCAGTTCACGAAAGAATTGTCACTGCGGCTGATTCTGGATTACAACGCCACCATCGCTAACACCAGTCTGGTGGATTTGCAGACCAACCTCGGCAGCTTCGACGGCGGGCCCATCGTGCCCACCAAGCAATTTACGACCGATGTGCTCTTCACCTACCTGCTTCATCCCGGAACGGCCGTGTATCTCGGCTACAACAATGGTTACAACGACCTCACGCTGCATCCTGGAGCGCCGCCTTTTGTAACCGCCCAGGGCGCGCCAAACAATTCCACCAGCCGGCTCTTCTTCGTCAAAGTGAGTTACCTCCTGCGTTTCTGATTCGAACCGTGCTGCGCCTTGTATCCCCACGGCGCAATCGCATAAAATTCAAGTTCTTTTGTTCCCGGAAGCAATTCGCAAGGAGCGTCATGTCCCACCGCCTCGCGGCAAAAATTACGGGTGTAGCCGGCTACGTTCCGCCCAAGGTGATGACCAACGCGGACCTCGAGAAAATCGTCGAAACCAACGACGAATGGATCCGCACGCGCACCGGCATCCGTGAGCGTCACATTGTGGAGAACGGGATGGCCACCTCGCACATGGCCACGGAAGCCGCCAAAGCCGTCCTGGCGCAAACCAGCACGGATCCGGCGGACATCGACCTGATCGTGCTCGCCAGCGTTACCCCAGACATGTTTTTTCCCGCCACCGCCTGCCTGGTGCAGGAGCGCATTGGCGCCAGGAAAGCCTGGGGTTTCGATCTTTCCGCCGCGTGCTCTGGCTTCGCCTATGCGCTGACAGTCGGAGCGCAGTTCGTCGCCGCGGGCACGCATAAAAAAGTGCTGGTCATCGGCAGCGATACCATGACTTCCGTTTTGGACTACCAGGACCGCGCTACCTGCGTGCTCTTCGGCGATGGCGCCGGGGCCGTAATGCTGGAGGCCGCGGGCGCCAACGAAGGAATCCTCGATTTCGATCATGACGTGGATGGCGCGGGGGGAGCTTTTCTATACATGCCCGGGGGCGGTTCTCTGCATCCCTCCAGCCAGGAAACGCTCGAGAAGCGCATGCACTACGTTCACCAGGAGGGCTCGCAGGTGTTCAAGTACGCCGTTCGGCGGATGACCGAGATGGCCGCACATCTGCTGGAAAAAAATGGCTTTACGAAAGACGACCTGAAGCTACTGGTGCCCCACCAAGCCAACCTGCGCATCATTCGAGCGACCCAGGAACGCCTGGGCGTCGACGATTCCAAGGTCATGGTAAACATCGACCGCTACGGCAACACCACCGCCGCGACCATTCCCCTGGGGCTGCGCGACGCGGTGGACCAGGGCCGCCTGCGCAAGGGCGACCTCGTCCTCATCGTCACCGTAGGCGCAGGCTACACCACCGGCGGCGTCCTCCTCCGCTGGGCGTATTAGAAGAACGGATATTCCGATAGTCAGCCGTCAGGCTGGACCCCGCCTCGCGGTGACGCCTTTGCGCTTCGCTGCCCTTCACGTGCATCAGGTTGGGACAGGACTTTCACCCGCTAGCTCCCGAGCATGCGCGGCGTACAGAAAGGGGTAGGCAGGATTCCCTGGTCTGCCCCCCATCACAGCAATAACTGCGTGTTTAGAAGCTGTAGCGGATAAGAATACGAATCTGTCTTCCACCGTTGATGGTACCCGCTTCGTTGAGAAAGTTAGAGCTGATCAGGTTCAAGCTGGGGATCCCCAAATTTGGGTGGTTGAAAGCATTCAAGAATTCACCACGGAACAGTATCTGCTGTCCCTCAAGGTGACGCGCAGGTAGTTTAATCGTACGCTGCACGTTGAGGTTGTAGGTTTGGAACCCCGGCGAAATGAAGGTGTTCCGTCCGACGTTCCCCAAGCCGCTGGCCGGGATCAGGAAGTGCAGCTTCGATGTTGGAGTCGCAACGCAGGTCGACGCGCCGTTCAAGCAATCCTGAATGTTTGGCCCAAAGTACGTGCCCGGAGTGTTGGTTAGCCCTAATTGCGTCCCATCAATACCAATGGCCGTCAGAGGCGCCGCCGGATTGCCAAGATTGGGACGGTCGTTGCCACCGTGACCGTCTCCGTTAACGTCGAATCCATCATTGAACGTCTCTGGAGCCCCGGTACTCCATGTGAAAATACCGGATGTTTCCCAACCTCGGGTGACTTCCTGCAAGACGGAAGCAAGAACATTGCCGGACCTGTGTACGTATGGCAAATCCCATACGTAAGTCAGCACCATGCGGTGACGGCGGTCGAACGCGGAGAGCCCCCGGTCGCCAGCTTCATTGAAAGTATTTTGCGAGAACGAGCTCAATCCGCTAGTGATGAAGATCTCGGAGGTATCGTCGATGAACTTCGAGTAAGTATAGGCGCCTCGAAGCAATAGGCCATGTGAAAATTTACGGTCCAGTGTCAGTTGTCCAGCGTGATAGATCGAATCGCCGGCGTTGGTCCGCACGGTAACGGGCCCGAGGTTCGGATTCAAACGGATAAGGTTCCCATTCGCATCAACTTGATTTGTCCCCGAGTTAAAGTCCTGGTTAACAAATAGCCGCTCGCCGCGCGTGCCTACATAAGCAGCCGTTAGGATGAAATTGCCAGGAAGCTCATGCTGGATGTCCACATTCCATTGCTGAGTGAGTGGATTGCGCAGGTTAGTCGCAATCGTGGCTACAGCTCCGAACGGACTCGGCGCCGAGGAAAAATTGGCAAAAACAGTCGAGGCATTCGCAATACCGCGCCCCCTTCCAGCGTTTGCAAACGCATCAACGGCGTTCGGTGAGCTTGTAGCCGTATTGTCGAGGATGTTCGTAAAGAACTGGTCGTAGAAGATGCCGTAGCCCAAGCGGAACACGGTCTTATCTTGGCCGAGGAGCCGCTTCCAGAAGTGGGGTGTATATGCCAAACCGGCCCGCGGCGCAAAGTTCCTTTTGTTTGCAAGCTGCGGACTCTGGAAAACCCCAGGGAAGTTGGCGGTTCCACCCAAACCAAAGCCCAGTCGGGTATCCACGGCAGGGAATGGTAAGGTGTTTTCCGGTGTGCTCTCATATTCATAACGCAGGCCGAGATTTAACGTCACATTTGGACGCAGATGCCAAGCATCCTGAACATACGGCGCATACGTTGCCAGGAACGGCAAAGTCGTGGGGTTTCCGAAAACATGGTCGATGGATCCCCCCTGGCCGGTGAAATTGTCGATGTAATTGGCCAAACCTCTGAATCCGCCGCCAGGTCGCACGGTAAACAGTCCTCGGTTATCGATTGGGCTCACATCCCGGACGGTGAGCAACGCAACGTCGCCGCCAACCTTAATGTTGTGGCGCCCGAGCGTATAACTCAGAGCATCTTGAAACTGGTAGGTGTTGTGGCCGCGCCCCTGAGGAAGCCCAGTAAGGAACCCGAACGAGGGACTTTGCCCGGTCGGACCCAGCAGATCCGTGATGCTCACCGCTGGGGCATTAAAGATCGGGTTCGCCAGCGTTTGGGCGGTGGGAGCAAATTCGAGGTTGAATTGACCATACGACCAGCGTAGTTCGTTCACGGCGCGCGAGGACAGTGTATGAGTCCAGCTAAAACCGAAGTTGAACGAAACAGCGGCAATCTCGGAATCAAGTCCCGGCAACGCACTCGGCTGGTTAAAAAAATCGGGTGCAAGTGTATTGTCGTCGCGGAAATAGCGGGCTGTAAGCGTGTCGGAAGGTGAGGCAAGATAGTCCAGCTTGACGCTCCACTGCCGGTCGTTCGACGCCACGGAACCCTGCGAGCGCTGCACGTCTGCCACTTGCACTGCAGGGCGGGGATTGCCGTTAGCATCCGGACCGAGAGCAATGGTGGTTACGCCGGTGGTTCCCCCTCGGAGTCCTCCAAGAGCCGCAATCAAGAAATCCACCCGCGGATTCGGGCCAAGCGACTGCAGTGTCGCGATCCCCGCAGCCGTTGGGAGGCTCAAGATATTCGTCGCAGCGGCGGCACTGGAACGATCGCGGTCCCACTGTGAGGAACCAAAAGCAAACAGCTTGTCCTTCTTGATTGGGCCCCCGATTGTGAATCCAAAAATGTTTTCATTGTCGAACGGATTTTTGGTAATACCGGCAAACGCGCTCTGCGCGGGAACGCCCGCAAGATCGGAATTGCGATTGGTCTCAAACGCGGATCCGTGAAAACTGTTCGTCCCGCTCTTAAAGATTACGTTTGTAACGGATCCGCCGCCTCGGCCAAATTCCGCGCTATAAGAGTTGGTAAGTACGGTCACTTCTCGAATTGCTTCTTCATTCGTTTGCAGGAATGCCTGTCCTTGGATACTGTTGTCATTGTTATCCTGACCATCCTGCAAGAAGTTATTCGCACGTGGGCGCGTCCCGTTGACGGAAAAGCCGACGCCATTTGTCAGGCTGTCACGGTTATCAACGCCTTGGACACCGGGAACAGTCAATACCAGCTCGATCGGATTGAGACCTGCGAGAGGAAGCTCCTTCAGCTCTGCCTGCCCAAGATTGTTGCTGAGTTCGCCGGATTGTGTTTGCAATTCCGCTCCCGTGGATGCCTCCACGGATACGACTTGAGTTACGGGACCCAGGGTCAGCGAGGCGTTCACAGTCGAACTTAGAGATGCTCTTACTTCGACGCCGTCCTCATCGAATTGCTGCATTCCGGTGGCTTGAACCGAAACTTTATATTTTCCTGGCAATAAGGAATCGATGCGATACGCGCCAGACCCATCTGTTTTCGTTGTCCGCTTGAAGCTGCCAAGGTCGGTATTCGTGACATTTACTGTCGCTCCCACGATTGCAGCTCCACTGGGATCCGTGATCGTTCCCACGATAGCGCCGTTACTCGTTTGCGCTGCCGCGATGCCTGTAAAAATCGACGTGGCTCCTACCACCAGGGCAAACAGCCAGGTCAATAAATTGCGGTGCTTCATGTAATCTCCCCCTTCAATTTTCGGCAGTGACATCCTGCGTTCTTTGCGCGAAAAGCGCAGTGTGCAAGCAGCGCGTTGCGTAGAGCCGTCCAAGATCGAATCAAGTCCGGCGAGGTGGAAGAATGCACGAAATGCTCCAAATTCCGAGTGAGAGCCAAGAGATGATCAAATGGGCAGTAAGCGATTGTTTATAATGACTTTAGCGGATTTTTAGGCGAACTTTGAGGGCCATATCTCCGAATAAATTTCACAAAGATATGGATAGTTCAGATTCCAACATACAATAAGAAGAAAGGTGGTGTCTCAGTTTGAAGTTTAGGCTTCTGCTTTGGCCTTGAGCAATTGTGGCATACTTGGCTCATGGCGAAGCGCCCACGCGACCCGAATCAACTCGCCAAGCTCGTTGTCGATATTGCGACCGGAGAGGCTGAGGATACTTTCAGCAGGATTAAGAAGCTCGCAAAGCGTAAAGGACGCGCCGGTGGTCTTAAGGGCGGGAAAGCAAGGGCTCGGCATCTCACTTCTGAAGAACGCGCCGAAATCGCCAAGCTCGCTGCTCGCGCGCGATGGAAAAAGTAAACTATGCGGCCCTGTCGCCGGGATTCTCTAATTCTTCACGCTCTGCAACGTCTTCCGTGAAATCCAAGACGAGTTGTACTTCGTGTTTCTCATTGGGGTTCATATCGTTGTAAACGTCAACGTCAATCTTCAAATGGTAGCAGTCTCCGATAATTTGTTCGCGGCGCTGCGCGAAGGTCTTTTCCATGTGATCGTGAGATGCGAATCCCATCATGGCCCAAAACGTGTGCTGCACCCCCGCCTTGGTGATTCGCACTGCATGGTTTAGCCGATACCTGCGCCCCTTCGCGTCCGTCCCAAGTTCGTCGCGTAGAGCCTGTGCCATCTGTCCGGCGAGAACATCGTAAGGGTCAACTTCCGGTAGTTCCAATAAACCTTCCTCGACGGCCCATTCAACTACTTCGCGCGTTCCAGATGGCTTGTGTTCACGTTCACTGTCATAACGATGCCATACGTTTTGTAGTTTTTCGCGTTTGCTCATGTTCCATGCTCCATTTCTAGAGTGAAACCGGAACTACCTGACCCCAACCATCTGCAATTGACCCCGGAAGAACAAACTGACGAATCTTCGCCAAGTATCTGGCTAAATAATCATATCTGTTTAGCCTGTACTGCATTTGGCCGATAATTAAGCCCGGATGTCTGCCGACGATACGAGCGAAAGCAATGACATCTTTCTCGTAATAAAACGGATGCTTGCGCCGCATGAATGAATCCAGTTTTTCTGTGGGTACACAGAAATTTGCGGCAGCCGCATTAGCGATTCGCTCCTCTTCTGGAATAGAACTGCCGGTGCCCGCGTTTTCCCCTTCTAGATTGACATCAATCATTTCGTTCTCTTGACCATGCATTTGCAAAACATGTTCAATTTCGTGGCGCAGAACAAACCAGAAATTATCAATCTTGTCGCGTCTTGTGGACATTCCGATCACAGGAGACCGCTCGTCGAGCCAGAAACACACCCCGTCAATGTCAGCTTGAGGAAGTTTCTCCACAAGGATGAAGCGAACCCCGCACTCCATGAGGATCCGGGGTACGTGTCGCGCCTCTTCCGGGGCATAAAGCAATCCTTGTAAGTTAGTCAGCGCGGCGAGCAGTGATTTTTCGGAGTATTTTTGCACACTGATTGACCTTGCGATCTGGCGCACCCGGAACAGCCAAGCCAACTGAGCAGCGGGAATATCCCTCTCCTCATATCTGCTCTTTTTCGCAGCATGTGCCAGATAAGGAATCTCGTCGGGGTTATTGACGCCAAAAAATCTTACCAGTTGCGTTTCCAGCATGGTCGCATCGCTTTGCTCAAGCCAGCCACGCTTAATCATCTCTCTCACCGGATACGTGCTCTGCATTTGCCTACGCGCAGCAACGCTAGGGTCGGGAGTACGCGCTTGGGCCAAGTCGTAGGCTTGTTGAAGATTGGCGAAAAACTCCGCAGGCACATCGAACGCCACTCCAAATGCCTTCGCCATCTCCGGACTGATGCCCCTCTTTCCGTTAAGAATCGGGTTAATCGCCTGCTCGGAACAGCCAAGAATAAAAGCGAGATCGCGCTGACTCCATTCCCGCTCTTCCATTTCTTCCCGAATATAGCTACCAGGATGCCTAATCCAACTTGCGCTTGCTGTCGCCATGTTCTCCACCTCGCTAATCATGGTTCCAAACTTCCAAAATGGTCATTTTGTTCGGCTTGCATTCCGTGTTGAGTGTGAAAATTAAACGAAATTGTTTGTTGATTCGTATGGACCGCTCGTTGCCGTCCATCTTTTCGTAGTGAAGACTCTTCCAATTCCTCAACGTTCTTTCGTCCGGTGCTGCCCGAATTACGACCAGTTTCTGTCTCAGCGAGTTGATTACCGATATTGGCAACCGCGTCTCTGCCGCACGGTCCGTCTCTATCAGTGCAAGTGTCTTGTCCCGAAACTCGACGTCCATGCGGCATATCCGCCCTATCTGAATCTAAGCTATTGAAAGCAGGTTGTCAAGTACTAATTAGCTTCATGCATTAAACTGAACTATATGCTTGACGAATGAAAAGGAGGGTGCCACACTCTATGACATGAACCGCCTACCGCTAGCCAAGAGAGCCACTATTCTAGGGATGCTTGTTGAAGGGAACAGCCTAAGAGCGACGAGCCGCCTCGCAGACGTTTCCATTAACACTGTGACCAAGCTCCTCGTTGAGCTCGGCGAAGCCTGTGCCGAGTACCACTACAAGAACGTCCATAACCTCCACGTTCGCCGCCTGCAATGCGATGAAATTTGGAGTTTTGTGGGTGCGAAACAGAAGCACGTTAGGCCAGAGCGCAGAGCCGAAGGATGGGGCGACACTTGGACGTGGGTTGCGCTCGACGCGGATACAAAACTCTGTGTCAGCTATTTGGTTGGCGGTCGTGACGGATGGTGGGCACGCGAGTTTATGAATGATTGCGCCGCTCGCGTGAAGGGACGCATTCAAATCACCACGGACGGTCACAGAGTTTATCTGGATGCAGTCGAGGATGCGTTCGGCGCTGACGTTGACTACGCACAGCTACAGAAGATTTACGGCGCATCGGAAGAGCCGGATATACGCTATTCTCCCCCTGTTTGTATCGGGTGCGATCTCAAGGTTGTCAGCGGCGACCCCGACCCGAAGCACTACGTCGAACGTCAGAATCTTACAATGCGAATGGGGATGCGACGCTTCACGCGGCTAACCAATGCGTTCAGCAAGAAGGTTGAGAATCACGCCGCGATGGTAGCGATTCACTTCCTGTATTATAACTTTGGCCGGATTCACAAGACACTGAGGGTTACGCCAGCAATGGCCGCTGGCTTGACCGATCATGTTTGGAGTTTGGAAGACATCGCTCTTCTGGCTCAGTAAAGGAGAATCTAACAATGGCTAACAATGACGCTCCAACCTGTCCTCATTGCGGACGACCTCTCGACATTATCATTGATCCAAAAACAGGCAGGCGCGAAACAGGAGGTTGCACTAACCCCGATTGCCCTGGAAATACCGTTACACCTAGAAGATAACTTCAAACTACTTCAAACTCAGACATTACCAGAAGAAACTGCGCGTTGCATCTGGCTTAGCTGAATCAAATATTTTGCATCTACTCACAAAAAGCCTCTGGGCAATGGAGTTCGGTAAATGGAAGCAAGTGGCACAACTTCCACGGGTTTACGGGAGCCTTCCGTGACTGAATTAGCAGGAGCGGAGTGAGGCTGCGAGATCCAAGTTGGCCTGAAGTCGGCGGTCGACCTGGACGGCGGCGTAACGAGCGCAGATGGTGCGCTCGCTCTCGCTCCACGCGGCGAATGCGGGAATTCGCTTGCCGAGCAAGGCATCGAGACCCTCAATCACGCGGTAATAAACGCGTACCAGACCCAACCCGCTACGATGGGGATAGAGATCGGGGGTCAAATCATGCAGGCCGGCCAGCGTCTGGAAATGTTTCGCCAGCAGGCGCCCATTCTCCACTTGGGCAGCAACCAGCACCCGGTCCGAAATCGGCTGGGCCGCAACGCCCGCCAGCACCGCCCGCCAGTAGTAGAGGGCGAACTGGGAAAGGGCCACGATGGAGATCGCAAGTAGCATAGCGCTAAACATTCCTCGCCTCTAAAGGGATTCTGGCAGACTGGAAAATAGAGTCCAATAGCTCCAAAGTACTACCGGACTGGAACTATGGGGTGTAACCCTTTGGGATCACTCGGTTTATGCGAAGAAACGGCGCCGGAAGGGGCGTCTTGCTTGCGGGAGGGTTCTCGCCTATCCTCCCTGTATCCGGGGGTTTGCAAAGGAGCGTCGCAATGCCGAGGAACCGTCGCTGGTTATTGACGCCCGTGGCGCTGGCAATAGGTGTCTTCCCCTTCCTGCACAACCAGGCGTCTGCCCAACCCGCCGGTGCCCGCCAAGCCGACCGGGAAGCGATCCGCGCCATTCTGGGCTCGCAGCAGAGTGCTTGGAACCGCGGCGATGTGGATGCTTTTCTAGTCGGATATTGGCGTTCGCCGGAACTGACTTTCTCCGGGAGCAGCGGCGTGGCCCGCGGCTGGGATGGCGTCCTGGCGCGATACAAAAAGAACTATCCCGATCGGGCCACGATGGGACAGTTGGATTTCTCGGAGCTGGAGTTCCGGTTTTTAGGTCCCGACACAGCGCTCGTTCTGGGACGCTGGCACTTGAAGCGGGAAAAAGACGATGTCGGGGGAGTGTTCACGCTGGTGTGGCAGCGCTTCCCGGACGGATGGAAGATCATCCACGATCACACCAGCGCGGTGGCGGCGCCGAAGACCAATCCTTAACTAACTGTGCGCCAGAAGCTGGGCGTCAGAGGATTTCCAGGATTTCTTCGTAGCGCTTGAATGGCGGAATCAAGTACGCTCCGGCGAGTTCGGTGCGGGCCCAGGCCAGCATGTTACGGGCGACTTCGAAGCCGCATTCGCGTGCGGAAGCGCCCGCTGCTTCCATCGATTTCAGCAAAGACTCGGGGATCACGATGCCGGGCACTTCGTTGTTCAAGCGCAGCGCCTGTTTGTAGCTGTTAAGCGGCCAGATCCCGATCAACACGGGGATCGGCGGCTGGCCGCCGAGTTTTTTCAGGAAAACGTGCCAGTGTTCGGGGTCGAAGAGCGGCTGAGTCATGGCGTAATGCGCGCCGGCTTCGACCTTGGCGTGGAAGCGCTCGATTTCGCCGTCGAGATCGTCGGCAACAGGATTCACAGCCACGCCGATGGCGAAGTTCGTCGCGCCTCCGAGAGTTTTTCCAGCCCAGTCGGTGCCCTGATTCAAGCGGTTGAGAACTTTGACAAGGCCTACGGAATCGACTTCGTAGACGCCGCTAGTTTCCGGGTAGTCGCCGACGGACGGCGGATCACCCGTGATGGCCAGCACATTGCGAACTCCGCCGACGG